>Ga0302320_10008809_pt1 | contig 21827 bp, 15 predicted proteins | sample Bog_T0_3_FD_202130 | JGI IMG/M metagenome (GOLD analysis project Ga0302320, IMG submission 202130) | Peat permafrost microbial communities from Stordalen Mire near Abisko, Sweden - Bog_T0_3 | ecosystem: Environmental > Terrestrial > Soil > Wetlands > Peat | place: Sweden: Abisko, Stordalen Mire...
AATATGTGGAAATGACCCGCCACCGATAAGGTGGCTCAACCGAACCGGGGCCGCGTCAGCGTCCCCGCACAAGCCGCTTCGAGCGGCTCACATAATCAAGCCCCCGGCTCTGCCGGGGGTATTGACTCAGGATAGAGTATCCCCGGTTTTGCTCCAAGCGATGAGCGGCAAATTCAACGCAAGTTTCAGGCTTTAATTGGCAGAGTCTTTCTGCCGCGTGGCCTTTACACCCGACAGAATCCCGACGCCGATCAGGATGATCGCGCCCACTACGATCCATTGCGTTGGAAGATGCACCAGATGCGCGGCGTAAGCCAGTCCGGCGATCATGATGGCGAATCCGGCTGCGTAAATTCCAAACGACATATGAGCTCCTTCACGGGTGAATGGCGCGGTGGGTAGCATTGCGGACGAGCTGGATACTCAGCTCACATCAACTGCGCTCGTTTGGCGGTTCGTGCAGGACTGGGCGGGGGATCGAGCAATACGGGCCTGGTTGCGTTCTCCTCTGGCAATGTATCGCGCAGAACCATGTTGAGCAGCGAGGTGTGAACCCGAATGCGGCCGTTGTATTCGATGTAGCCGAGCTTCCTGAAGCGATTCATGAAGAAGCTGACGCGAGAGCGGGTGGTGCCGACCATCTCGGCAAGAGTTTCCTGAGTTACCGGTGGAAGCAGCGGCTCCGGCTCGCCTGGGCCGCCAAATTCCGCCATCAGCAAGAGGATCCGCGCCAAGCGCCTTTCGCTTGAGTTAAAGAGCTGATCGACGAGGTCCGCCTGGGTTCGGATGCCTCGCGTCAGGATGAACTGCATGAAAAAGTCGGAGAAGGCGTGTTCCTCATGCAGGACGCTGAGCATTCTGGCTTTCTCGATTTTGAGCACAACACAGGTGGATACGGCCATGGCCGAGGATGTGCGCAGTTCGCCCACACCCGCCATGGACTCTTCGCCAAAAAAGTCCCCGGCGGCCAGCATCGTCACCGTGGCCTCTTTGCCCCTCTTGGAGACGACAGTGAGCTTCGCCCGGCCGCTCTGGAGATAGTACACAGAGTCGGCGGGGCCTCCCTGGGAATAGAATGCCTGCCTCGCCTCGTTGTGGAGGATGCTTCGTCCTGGCCCCTCGGTCGTTAGAAAGCTTGCGGGATCAAAGGGTTGTTTTATGAGTCCGGTCATCGAAATGGCCTCTTTTCTCATGCGGTCCGTTCAGGGGCAAATCTCATCATGGTTGGCAAGCGGGCGGAGTTGGATCGGCCTTCCGCGCCCCACTCGCTAGGTCGCACACACAGCAAGCATCCCACCTGCAACCGGCTGGAGTCTGAGCGATTTAGACCATGGGTTGCATCGGCGTAAAACGGGGAATCTTCGCGGAACGAGAATGCGGTCTACATACGCCTTGGCAGCATCGGTTGGCTGGCCTCGCGCCGGCCATCCTACAGCTTTTGCGTCCGCTGCACGGCGCGCACGCCGGGGACGCGGCGCAGGCCGAGGACCATGCGGTTGAGGTGGCGCACGTCTTCGGCTTCGGCAACCAGATCGACAATGGCTTCGCCGTTCTCGTCCTTGCGAATTTCGACGCCGCTGATGTTGGAGTTGTCGTCAGAGAGGACCGCGATCAGCTCCTTCAGCATTCCGGCCCGGTCGTCGCAGGAGACGGTGATCTTGACCGGGTAGCGCTGCGGCTTGCCCGCCTGATCGCCGGCGCGGGACCACTCGACATTGATGCGACGATCGCTCTCGTAGAGCAGGTTCTGCACATTGGGACAGCCGCGCGCGTGAACGGCAACGCCTTTGCCGCGAGTGACGTAGCCGACGATCTCCTCGCCGCGAATGGGGTTGCAACATCGCGCGCGATAGACGAGCAGGTCGTTCTGGCCCTCGACCTGGAGCGAATCGGAGCCGGTCAGATGCAGCTTGCGCACCGCGTCCGACATGGCCGATTCGGCGGTGCCGGGCTTGATCTCCGGAGTGGCCTCGGCCTCCGGCAGGTTGGTCGAGCCGGGGGCCAGCTTGCTGAGCACCTGGCGCGCGGAGTGCTTGCCCAGGCCCAGCGCGGCCAGCAGGTCGGCGGCGGTGGCCACGCCATATTCGTTGGCGATGCGGCTCAGGTCCTGGTCGCTGATCTGGCTCTGCGGCACTTTGTACTTGCGAGCCTCGCGCTCCAGCAGCTTGCGGCCGATCTCGACCGCCCTGCGCCGATGGTCTTCGTTGAGCCAGTGCTTGATTTTGTTGCGGGCGCGGGGACTTTTCACAAACGTCAGCCAGTCGCGGCTCGGCTTGTGGTCTTTTTGCGTGACGATTTCGACGATGTCGCCAGTACGCAGCTTGGTGCGCAGGGGCGCCATGCGCCCGTTGACCTTGGCGCCCACGCAGGTGTGGCCCACCTCGGTGTGAATCGTGTAGGCAAAGTCGACCGGCGTGCCGTCGGCCGGGACCACCACCACCTTCCCCTTGGGCGTGAAGGTGTACGTCTCATCGGGATAGAGGTCCATCTTCAGGCTGGAGAGGAACTCGTTGGGGTCGGTCATCTCCTTTTGCCAGTCCACCAATTGCCTGATCCAGTTCAGCCGCTCCTCGTCGCGGGCCGTCACCACGCCTCCGCCGGCCTTGTACTTCCAGTGCGCGGCGATGCCTTCCTCGGCGATGCGATGCATCTCCTCGGTACGGATCTGCACCTCGAACTGGTGGCCGCTGGGACTCATCACTGTAGTGTGCAGCGACTGGTAGTGGTTGGCGCGGGGCATGGCGATGAAGTCCTTGATGCGTCCCGGCACTGGCCGCCACAGCGTATGAATCAGCCCGAAGACGGCGTAGCAGGCGGCCACGTCCTGGGTGATGACGCGGATCGCCAGCAAGTCGTAGACCTGGTCAAAAGATACCTTGGAGCGCTGCTGCTTCTGATAGATCGAGTAGATGCGCTTGATCCTCCACTCGACCCTGGCCTCAATGTTGTTCTCGCGCAGTTGCTCGGTGAGCGTATCTTCCACGCCGCGCAGAAACTGCTCGCCTTCGATGCGCCGCGATTCGACGGCCGCCGTGACCTGTTCGTAGCTGACCGGGTCGGTGTAGCGGAAGGCCAGATCCTCCAGCTCGCCGCGCACCTTGCCCATGCCCAGCCGGTGAGCCAGCGGCGCGTAGATATCCAGCGTCTCCCGCGCGATGGCCTCCTGGCGCTCCGGCCTGAGGTGTTCCAGCGTGCGCATATTGTGCAGCCGGTCGGCCAGCTTGATCAGCACCACTCTCACATCCGAGACCATTGCCAGCAGCATCTTGCGCACGTTTTCTGCCTGCCGGTCCTCGCGATTGGCAAACTCGATCTTGTCGATATTGGTGACGCCCTCGACGATGCGCGCCACCTGCGGGCCGAAGCCGGCCTCAATCTCCTCAGTGGTGGCGGGCGTGTCCTCAACCGAGTCGTGCAGCAGGCCGGCGGCGATGGAGGTCGAGTCCATCCTCATATCCGCCAGCACCTCGGCCACCTCCAGCGGGTGAACAATGTACGGCTCGCCCGAGGCCCGCATCTGCCCCTCATGATGGCGGACGCAGAAATCCCAGGCCTTGCGGATCAGGGCAATATCATCGCTGGGGCGGTTGGCGTGGACCTGCTTGAGCAGAGCATCGACGCGCTTGTCAACAGCGTGCTGGTCGAAGATGGGAGGGACGGGGGCAAGCTGGATGGGGGTGGGCTGGTCAAAGCCGCGCTGGTCCGCCTGCGCCTCTCCCGCGTGAGCCGCGAGCGCGCCGTCAACCTCTGCCGGTTCGGTCTGCCGGACAGTCGCCATGACTCATTATAGGCCGGTTGCGTTCGCCGCGCGTGAAAGAGAAATGGATAGCTGCTCGCTTCGTCGCCGCAATGGAATTCGATCCTGGTAAGGATGGGGGATGTAAGATGAATCAGACCAATAGGAGCACATGACCAAGCCGCGCACATCCCGAACTGCTACGACCCATAAGGCGCTCAAGACGGCCCCTCCCGCGCCGCCGATGGAGCGGATTCACGAAAAAAGCACTCCCGGCGCCCAGGTATTTGGCGTTCGCATCAACCGCCGCGCCGCTGACCGGCTGCGCGCGGGGCACCTGTGGGTCTACGCCTCTGACATTGAGTCTATTGAAGTGCCTACGGGCGAGCCTCCCGCGCTCGTGCCGGTGGCCGACAGCCGCGGAATGCTGCTGGGCACCGCGCTCTACAGTCCCACCTCACAGATTGCGCTGCGGCTGGTCTCGCGCACAAGCCTGGACGAGGCCGCGTGGCTCCAGTTACTGGAAGCCCGGTTGCGCGCGGCGATCCGGCGACGGCGTCCGTTGCTCGACAAGCAGACCAACGCCTGCCGGCTGTGCTTCAGCGAGGCCGACGAGCTGCCCGGCCTGGTGGCGGACAAGTACGGCGAGCTGGTGATTCTGCAACTGCTGGCCAAAGGGCTGGACTCCGCCGCAGTGCGCGAAAGCTGCGTGCGTGTGCTGCGCGAAGAGCTGGCGCCGGCAGCCATTTTGGAACGGTCCGATGCACGTGTGCGGGAGCTGGAAGGTCTGTCCGCGCCGAGTCTGGAGCCCCTTTACCACCCCAGCGACAAAGACCTGTCGCCGGGGACCCCGGGGACCGCCGGCGATGCGGCTTCGTCCGTCAGCACCGAATTCCGGCTCAACGGCCTTAACTTTCATTTCGACGCCAACTCCGGGCAGAAGACCGGCGCATTCCTCGACCAGCGGGCCAACTACGCCGCCGCTGCCGAGTGGGCGCGAAGGCTGGGCTTTGCCAGCCGCGACGGAGGCGGACGGGCGCTGGACGTCTGCTGCTACCAGGGCGGCTTTGCCCTGCACCTGGCCCAGTTCTGCGCCCAGGTTACGGGTATTGACGCCTCTCGCGCCTCGCTGGAAGTGGCGGAAAGAAATTTGCAAGCCAACCGCGCACAGATCGCCGCGCAGGTGGAGTGGGTGGAGGGCGACGCTTTCCAGATTCTGCGCGACTGGTCCGACGCGGGCGAGAGCTTCGACGCCATTGTGCTCGATCCACCCGCCTTCGCCAAGAGCCTGCGCGCCGTCGAGGGCGCGCTGCGCGGATACAAGGAACTGAATCTGCGCGCGCTCAAAATGATGCGCCCCGGCGGCCTGCTGGTCACCTGCTCCTGCTCGCACCATGTGGGCTGGAGTGAACTCGAATCCAGCGTGGCCTCGGCCGCCGCCGATGCGCGCCGGCGCGTGCGGCTGCTGGAACGGCGGGGAGCCGCTCTGGATCATCCTGTGGTGCTGAATCTGCCGGAGACCGAGTACCTGAAGTGCCTGGTGCTGGAAGTGGAGTAATAGCCACGCCCACACCGATTGTCGCGCAGGAGTAATAGTGACAATGCCGTTGGAAAGGTTTATATGTATTTCCAGAGGTTTAGCGGCCGTTAAGAGTCGCATGAACCAGTGAAAGTTTCTTCTTTGAGGTCATATATGAGACGGTTCAGCAATCTATTCTGCTCGGTTATTACGCTCCTCCTGGCCTTGAGTGCGGTTTCGCCGGCGATGGCTCAGCAGGGCCAGTATCACCTTAACTATGTGCCTTTCAGCCTCGCCACACTGAAGGCAGGGGGCGGTCTCGCCACCTATTCTCCAATCAGTTTAGTTGATGGCCAGACGCTCCTGTTGCGTGAGGATGACGGCGTTGAGTTCACGTTCACACTCGGCTCTGAGACCATCTACTGCCAGGGCGACAAAAGGGTCGAGAATTGGGTTTACTTGAGGACGCTCAAGAAGAAGACCACGGTGACCGTCCTGACAAAGGACAATGAGGACACGAAGGCCCTCGTCGTCTGGGACAGGGCGCCTTCGATTTCCATGTCCAGTGGGCCGCTTGTCTTTACTCTCCCTCCGATGTGCAAATAGAGCGGCAGGAATGCGATGGCGCGGGCGGCGCGCTGGCTGCCGGCCAAGGGGATAACTGGCGCGCCATCCACAGGGACAGTTCGCGGAACCAGAAGCGGCGGTGGGAGAGCAGAAAGCTGTGCCAATTCCAGAAAAGAACCTGCCCGTTGTCTGTCCTGGGTAGAAACGAGCTGGCGCTCCCCTCCGCACGGAAATCCCCACCCCTGGAAGCAGCGCGGAGATTCGCAGAGATCAGGCGCAAACGAGTTCGGCTAATTCGGGGTCGGGGAGGATCCGGCCGGGGAGCCTCAACAGATCAGTGACGGCTTCGGCGGTCATGGGGCGGGCGAAGAGATAGCCTTGGCCGTAGCGGCAGTGCATCTCGCGCAACAGGCGATATTGCTCGCAGGTTTCAATCCCCTCGGCCACCACGTCCATTCCCATCACCCGAGCCAATTCGATGATGGTGCGTACGATCTGCAGCGGTTGATCGCCCTCGGTCATGCGGGTCACGAAAGAGCGGTCGATCTTGAGCACGTCAAAGGGAAAGGATTGGAGGTTGTTGAGGGAGTTGTAGCCGGTGCCAAAGTCGTCCATCAGCAACGAGACGCCCAGCCTGCGCAGGCTGCTCAGGACTTCCATAGCAATGCGGACGTTGGGAATCAGGCTGGACTCGGTCATCTCCAGGCCGAGTTGGCGGCTGGAGATGCCGGATTGGACTAGGAGTGCCTCGACATGGTCGGCCAGGCCTTCGCGCGAGAACTGGCGGGCGGAGAGGTTGACGCCGACCCGCAGAGTGACGTGGCGTGGATCCTCTTTGCACCACCTTTGAATCTGGCTGCAAGCCTGGGAGAGTACCCAGTCGCCGATGGGCAGGATCAGTCCGCTTTCTTCGGCCTGCGGAATGAAGTCCATGGGTGGAATCAGTCCCCGCTCGGGGTGAACCCAGCGGATAAGTGCTTCAAGGCCGACAATCCTGCGCGTGGCAAGGTCGACCTCCGGCTGGTAATAGAGCACGAACTGGCCCAGGTCGAGGGCCTGGCGCAGATCGGCCTTGCTCGGCCAGCTTTCGTTGGCGGTTGCCACAGAGCGGGCGCGCCTGTGCCCGCTCCCGTTCCCACGCAGAGTTTTGTACAGCTGGCGCAGTTCCAACTGGCTGGTGACCATCTCGGCCAGGCTCTCCAGGGTGCGAATCGACTCCGGTCGCATCTCCGGGCGGGGTTCATGGTAGAAGACAGTCAGGATTCCCAGGATCCTTCCGGCGGTCGAGCGCACGGGAACGCTGGCAAAAGAAGCCACGCCCATGTGTTTGAAGCGCGGCAGCAGCGTATCGCGTTGCGGATGCATGGAGATGTCCGCGACCACTACTGGACCGTCTTCGGCAATCACCATGTCGCAGATCGAGTTCTTGCGCGGCAGCTCGCGGACTATCTGGCGCCAGCAGGACTTCATCCAGACGCGGCCCTCGTCAGCAAAGCCAATGGTGGCCGAATCGGCCTGGAAGTACTCGCCGGCCAGCCGGGTTATGGTATCGTAGCTGGGCTCGGGTGGAGTGTCGAGTATCCCGGTTGAAATCAGCGCAGCTAGCCGTGTATCCTCCTGCTCCCGATTCTTTTCGCGAATCTTCGATACGGCGAGTGGCATTTTGACTCCTGTCCCCGCGGCGCTCCGGCAACCGGCCCTCAGAGACGGGCACCCTGTGTGCCAGCAAGGCTACGCAAAGAATGTGTAGAGGCATCCTGGCCGTCTCCGCGTTCGATTTGCGCGGTCACAGCCGGCGGAACGTTCCCCGCGAGAACGTCCCGATCGACTCTCTCTTTCCCTTATCGGATGGAACCACCCGCGGCATGAGGGTACCGCGGAACTTTTCGAATGAGAACCGATCCCGAGCCAGGCACAGCGGAAGAATGGCAGACTGTTCCTTTTCCGTCCACGCAACGCGAATCGAGCATTTTCACAGCTTGGGTAGGTGGCTATACTGATGCGTGGTGCGCCGCAATGCCCGGACGCGCCAGACGGCAGGAGCAATGCGCCATGAAGCAGGCTCGGATCAAACCGTTCTTTCAGCAAGTTGCCGAGACGGCGCGGCGCCGGGAGCAGTTGCGAGCCTACCGGCGCAACCAGGTCTTAGGGCTTGTGCTGGTGGCGGCGGCGATCCTGCTCTGGTGTCTCCTGCGCACCAATCCCAGGTGGATCTTTCCGCCGGGATGGTGGCGCCCGTGACTCCCGCGCGGACGACTGCGTCGAGCAGCCCTGTGGATGAGAACCAGGCACCTCTGGCTGTTCTTTTGCTGGGGCCAACCGGCAGCGGCAAAACGGCGCTGTCTCTCGCGCTGGGCGAGCGCTTCGGGGGCGAGATCGTCAGTTGCGACTCGGTGGCCGTCTATCGCGGCATGGAACTGGGCACGGCCAAACCCACCAATGAAGAGCGGGCGCGCCTGCCGCATCACCTGATTGATGTGGCCGACCCGGACCAGCCTTTCACCGCGGGCGAGTACAGCCGCCAGGCGCGGGCGACGCTCAGGGAGATCGCCAGCCGCAACCGGCTGCCCATCGTAACCGGCGGCACAGGCCTCTACCTGCGCGCGCTCACCGAGGGGCTCTTTGCCGCGCCGGAGCGGCAAAGAGCGCTTCGTCAGCGCTTGCAATTGAGCAGTCAGAAGCGCGGAAGCGCCTGGCTGCATCGCCTGCTCACGCGGCTCGACCCGGCCTCGGCCGAGCGCATTCACGCCAACGACGCGGCCAAGCTGATGCGCGCCATCGAGGTCTGCCTGGCGCTTCGTAAACCGCTTTCGCAGATGCTGGGAGACCAGGAAAAAGCCCGCGACCCGCTCACCGGCTTCCGGCTCTTGCGCATCGGCCTCAACCCGCCGCGGCAGGCGCTCCCGCCCCGCGAGGGCCTTTATGACCGGCTCAACCGGCGCTGCGCGGGTATGTTTGCCGCCGGACTGGTCGAGGAGACGCGCGGCCTGCTCGACCGCTACGGGCCGGTCAAGGCGCTCGATTCTCTCGGCTATCGTCAGGCGCTGCGAGTGCTGCGGGAGTCTTGGAGTGTGGATGCAGCAGTAGAAGCCGCCCAGCAGGGCCATCGCAACTACGCCAAGCGGCAGTTGACCTGGTTTCGCCGTGAGCCGGAGGTGCATTGGATCGCGGGCTTCGGCGATGAACCGGAGCCGCTGCGCCTGGCAGACGAACTGGTACAGAGCAACCTGTAAGACAATCTCCCGCACTTGCGGGTAGCACCAAAGGGGAAGCGAAGCGGGCCTCACGCGCATCCATTAGACTGGACGATGGAATAAAGCACTCATAGTCCCGGAATGGAGTTCCCTTGGCAGAGACAATCTACGATGTGGCGATCATTGGCGGCGGGCCGGCCGGCTATACGGCGGCGATTCGCGCGGCGGAGTATGGCCTCAAGGTGGCGCTGATCGAGCAGTCCGACCGGCTGGGAGGCACCTGTCTGCACGTGGGCTGCATCCCCACCAAGGCGCTGCTCTTCAACGCCGAGATCTGGGAGCACTTGCAGCACGCCGCCGACTTTGGCATTGAAGGCATCGGCGCGCCCACCCTCAACTGGGCCGCGGTGCAACGGCGCAAGAACGCGATCATCGCCAGGCACGCCAACGGCCTGGACTTCCTGATGAAGAAGCACAAGATTGCCCGCATTGAGGGTTATGGCCGCCTCACCGGCCCCGCGCAGGACGGCGTTCATTCCGTCGAGGTTACGGCCGCGAGCGGCGAAGTCAACCAGCTCAAGGCAAAAAACGTCATCCTCGCCACCGGCTCCGAGGCCAAGATGCTGCCCGGCCTGGTGGCCGGCGGCCGTATCCTGACGAACATTGAAATCCTCGCCATCGACGAGCTTCCCAAGTCGCTGATTGTCATCGGCGCGGGCGCGGTGGGCATGGAGTTCGGCTCGATGTTTCGCACCTTTGGAGCCGAAGTGACGATCCTCGAATTCCTGTCGCGCGTGGTTCCGGTCGAGGACGAAGAAATCTCCAAGGAGATCACGCGCCTCTTCAAGAAACGCGGCATCGACGTGAACACCGGCGCCCGAGTTGAGAGGGTCGAAGAGACCGAAAGCGGCGTCAAGGTCACCTTCACCGACGTCAACGGCAAGTCGCAGGTTCGTGAGGCCGAGAAGGTGCTGGTGGCCGTCGGCCGGGCGGGACGGACGGGCGAGATCGGCGTTGAGAAGACCCGCATCGAGCTGGATCGCGGGTTCATCAGGGTCAATGAGGCCCAGGAGACGGCCGAGCCCGGCGTCTTCGCCATCGGCGACATTGTGGCCGGACTGCCGCAACTGGCGCATGTGGGCGCGATGAGCGGCATGATCGCCGCCGCGAAGATTGCCGGCAAGCCCTTCCGCACGGTGCGCCGCGACCGCATCCCCGGCTGCACCTATACTGAGCCGCAGATCGGGTCGGTGGGCCTGACCGAGACCCAGGCCAAAGAAAAAGGCTACGCCGTCAAAGTCGGAAAATTCCCTTTTGCGGGCAACTCCAAGGCCACTATTTTGGGGAATCACGACGGTTTTGTGAAGGTTGTCGCCGAGCAGAAATACGGCGAGATTCTCGGCGTTCACATCCTTGGCCCGCAGGCCACCGAGTTGATCGCCGAAGCGGTTGCGGTGCTGGAGTTGGAAGGCACGGTGGAGGAGCTGATGTTCACGATCCATGCCCATCCCACGCTGGCGGAATCTCTGCTCGACGCTTACGGGGCGGTAGAGGGGATGGCGATTAACGCGTGAAGTGCGCGTCAGCGGAGCCGAAAGGAAGAGGGCGCAGTCACAGACTGCGCCCTCTTCGAAATACCGGTTGAGAAAGGTGTTTCCTAGAAGGTCGTCGACACAGTGAACCGGAAGGTCTTGCGTGGCTCCTGGAACCTATTCCGCGCTCCGTAAGCAGCCGTCACCTCGCTGTAGGTGTAATCGCCCGCGCCTCCCGTCGGGAACATACTGCGGGTAATCAACTCGCCGGAACAACTGTCCTTGTTGCTTCCCAGTCCAAGGTTGCAATAGGGCTGCTCATACAACCGCAGAGGGTTGTAGGCATAGTAGAAGCGGAAGGGCGCATTGATGACCGGCATGATGACCGACAGCTCCGCGCCGGTGGACATGCGCGGAACGAAATTGGTGCCGGAGATGGGGTGGATGTTGCGCAGGAAGCCGACCTGCGAGCCAGGAATCCCGCCCTGGCAGGCGCCGTTGTTCCACACCGGGCAGCCATAGAGCGGCGCCGTCAGCGAGGCGAATCCTTCGGGGCTCTGCTTCAACTGCCCCTTGTTGAGGGCCGTATCGATGCCGAAGTCGTCGAAGAACGCGAAGGTTACCGGCCCGACGATGGGAATGCGGTACTCGGCATTGGTGGTGAGACTTGAGTCACCGCCGATAGAGGCGATGCCATAGATGGGCAGCGGCACCTGAATGCACTGGTTCAACTGCGGCTGGGTTGGGTCGCGCGGCACGCAAGAGCCATCCGGATTGGTCAACTGCACGTTGACGCGCGTGGGAACGTAGCCGTAAGGCGTGGCGCTGCGAATGTCGAAGCCGCGCAGCTCGCCCTCGCCGCCGGAGTAGGTGCGATTCTGGGGCGGGGCCACAGCGCCGCCATAGCCCTGTATATAGCTCAACTGCGCGCGCACGCCCAGCACGTTGCGCCCGCTGGGCGACGGCATCAGGTAGTGCATCGGCCGGAACTGCTTGTAGGCCACCATGGGAGCGAAATAGCGTACATTGCCCCAGATGCCGGCGCTCTGAAACACCGCCGAGTATTCCTTGCCGCTGCGCGGACGCATGGGGTTGTTGATGGTGTTATAGGTGTAGGAGAACGAGGCCATGCTGCTGACAATGCCGTCCAGCGCATTGGCTCCCTGCACGCCCGAACGGAAGCTGATGGTCTGGAAAAAGGTCTGCGAGGCGGTGCTGAACGCGGTAATCGTGGACTTGCTCAGCGAATAAGTGAAACCCACGCGCTGGAATGCGTGCCGTTTGAGCGGATAGCTGAGCGAGAAGGTCAAACCGGTTGCGGCCTGGTTGTAGTTCTGCGTCAGGGATTGCTGCGCGGAGTTCAGGTTCGCCGACTGGCCGGTTTGGGCCTGGTAGTTCTTGGCCGCGTTGAAGTCCTGCTTGTTGTTGAAAATCTGGAAGCCCACATTGAGCGGGCGGTTGTGAATGTAGGGCTGCGAGAAGCCGAAGGTGAACTGACGGCTAACGCTACCCAGGTTGCCCTGCAGACTGAGCGTTTCTCCCAAGCCGAGGAAATTGTTGGTCGTGTAGTTCAGGCCCAGAAACGCGCCCGATTGCCCGCTCATGCCGCCATTCAGAGCGATTGAGTTCTTGCCCTTCTCTTTCACTTTCAGCAGCAGGTCCACCGTGCCCGCCTCGGCGTCCTGGTGGGCTTCCGAGTCCTGATCGACCTTGAGAGCTTCAAAGTACTCCAGCTGGTTCAACCGCAGAAGGCTGTACTCCCACAGTTGCGAATTGTAGACCTGGCCTTCCTCCAGCATCAGTTCGCGGCGAATTACCTTGTCGCGGGTGATGGTGTTGCCCTGGAACTCAATGCGCGAGACGTAAAACGGCTTGCCCTCATCGATATCGATATTCATCGATACGGTCTTCTTCTCTTCGTCGTAGACCGGCTTGGGGATGGCGCCGAAGTTGATGTACCCCAACTGGCCGTACGCCTTCTTGAGATTCTCCAGGCCCTTGCCGATCAGCGTGGCATTGAACCAGTCGCCATCCCGCACCGCAAAAGTGGCGCGCAACGCCCTCACATTGGAGACGGCCTTGTTGCCGGTGAAGGTGATCGTGCCTAGCCGGTAGCGCTCACCCTCTTCGATGGGGATGAGAATGTCGATGCGCTTGCCCTTGTTGGGCCGGAAGGTAAACCAGTTCAGCCCGCCCTCGTCACGAATCTGCGTCCGGGGCTGTTCGATGGCGGCGTTGTAGTAGCCCTTGTCGCGGTAGGCATAGCGCACCCGCTCGGTGTCATCCTCCAGCTTGGTGGCGTCGAAGGTCTGCGCAAACAAATTCTCGAAGATAATCGAATACGGAATGCCGATGGGCTTCAGGTTCTTCATCGAACGGCGCAGTTGCAGTGAGCTGATGTGCGGGTTGCCGGTGAATTTAATCTGGCCCACCTTCACAGTGGGGCCTTCCTTGACGTTGAAGTTCACCTGCACCGAGGCCGGGGGAATCGTCTTCACCTCTTCCTTGATGGTGGCGAACTGGTGCCCGTGCTCGGAGAGCAGATCCTTGAGCACCTGCTCTACCCGCTTGATCTTGGCTGGATCGTACTGGCTCTCAACCGAAAACCCAACCTTTTCCTTCTTCAGGCGGTCCAGGACATCCGACTGGGAGATCGCGTTAAGGCCTTTATAGTTGATCTCGCGGATCGTGGGCTTCTCCCGGACAAAGACGTTCAGGATAATGCCCTTCTCCGTGTCCTCGCGCTCGATGCGCAGATCGTCGAAGTACGACGTGTTCCACAGCGAGTTGAAGTCGCGCTCAATCGACAGTGGGTCGTAGGTGTCGCCAGGATGCGTAAAGAGGCGCGCCAGGATCGTCTCTTTGGGGATGCGCCGGTTGCCGATCACCCGGATCGAATCAATGGATTGCGACTGCTGGGCCAAGGCTGTGCCGGCGCTGAGAGCCACAAGGGCAAAGATCGCCATCAGCGCCAGACGGGAGATGCGGGTGCGCCTTGTCTTCACCGGGCTGGAGCCATGCGGCGAGCAAAAGTACTGGTGCGGTCCATCGTTCGGCTTCACGGGAAAAATATCGCCACCCTCACTGCTGAAATCTGATGCTGCATCAAGGAAAGAATGATTATATTGGACCGCGGCCACCCCGCCCAAACCTCCGGGCCGCGCCTCGGCTCGGAAACCGTGTCTTTCCCGAAAATCCCTGCCGCGCTTACCGCCTTCGGCCGAGGGCCGGATTCGATTAGGAACCCATCCTCAGTCTAACGGACTCCAGCGGGTTGGTAGGCATATTCCTCCCGCCGGCGAGCGCAACATGATTTTTAGACGCAGGATGAGCGAACAGGACATCCAACTATATGAGGCATTTCCCCGATGAAGAACTCTACGGAGACGGTTTATGAGTTTTCCGCCACACTGCTGGACGGCAGCACGATCAGCCTGGACCAGTTTCATGGCCAGGTTCTACTGATCGTCAACACCGCCAGCAACTGCGGCTTTACCCCCCAGTATGCTGCTCTGGAACAGCTTTACCGCACCTGTAAAGAACGCGGATTCTCCGTGCTGGGCTTCCCCTGCAACCAGTTCGGCGCGCAGGAATCCGGCTCGGAGGCCGAAATCGGCGCCTTTTGCGAGAAGAATTTCGGCGTCAGCTTTCCTCTCTTCGCCAAAATCGAGGTAAACGGACCCCAGGCCCACCCCCTTTTCCGCTTCCTGAAAAATGCCAAACGCGGAATCCTCGGCTCCGGAAATATCAAATGGAACTTCACCAAATTTCTCGTTGACCGCCAAGGCAACGCTGTTGGACGCTATGCGCCGGCAACCAAACCCGCAGCCCTCTCCGTCGCTATCGAGAGTCTGCTCGACAGCACGGATGGCCTTTCGCGCTCTCCATCTTCCCCGATATAAGCCCGCTTTCCCCGAATTATCCTCTTTTTCCCCCAAATCTTTGGCCCTTGCGGTATGCTTTTCCTAATCAGGCAAGCAAGCAGGCCCGGTTCTGAAAATCAACCGCCCCGCTTGATGCAGCCGCGAATGGAGGGCGTGGTGCGCCAAAATCTTCCCATGATCCTCATCCGGATGATTGTGGGCCTGGTCTTCCTGCTGGAAGGCGTGCTCAAGTTTGTCCACCCAGCGGAGTTGGGCGCGGGGCGCTTTGCCGTCATCGGCCTGCCCATCCCCCAGGTTTTAGCTCCACTGGTGGGCGGCATCGAGATCGGCAGCGGCGCGGCCATCCTGCTGAACTTCTATGCCGGAGATGCTGCGCTCGCATTGCTCCTGGTCATCCTCACCGCCCTCATCACCACCAAGATTCCTATCCTGCTGGGCAGGCCCCTGGGGCCATTCGCGCTTCCCAGGCTCAACAATTACGGCTGGCTGAGCTTTTTCCATGAGGCGCGCACCGACCTGTGCATGGTCTTCGGCCTGGTGGCCGTCGTCATCGACTCCGGCATCCGCATCGGCCGCAGGAGACACTGGTACCAGAGCGGAAGCTAGACTCTGCCTTTATCGAAGAAGTTGGATTCAAAAGAATGACTTCCCCCGCCAAGTCATCCCTGGGTGAGATTCTCCGGCTTTTCCTGCGCCTGGGCCTGACCGCCTTTGGGGGTCCGGCCGCGCACATCGTCCTGATGGAGCGCGAAGCCGTCGAGCGGCGGGGATGGATGAGCCGCGCCCAGTATCTCGACCTTGTCGGCGCCTGCAATCTGCTGCCCGGCCCCGGCTCGACGCAAGTGGCGATGGCTCTCGGCTACAGCCGTGAAGGCTGGATGGGGCTACTGATCGCCGGAGTGTGCTTCATTCTGCCTGCCTCGCTGGCCACGTTAGCCCTGGCCTGGGCCTACGTGCGCTATGGCAGCCTTCCCCAGACGCAGGGGTTGCTCTATGGAGCCAAGCCGGTGATGGTCGCCATCATCGTTCAAGCCATTTGGAAGCTGGGACGCACGGCCTATCGCCATTGGCCGCTGGCTTTGGCGGGTCTCGCCTGTTTTGCCGCCGCTCTGCTGGGCGCGCCTCCGATCGCCGTACTGCTCGCCGCCGGCGGCCTTGCGCTGCTCGCAGTCTGGCGGACTTCCCGTCCTGCTGTTCATCTCTGCCTGGCTGCTTTGCCTTTGGGAGCGGGCGGCGCAACCGCTGCGACCGCCGGACTCGGCTCGCTCTTCCTCGTCTTTCTCAAGCTGGGCGTCGTCGTCTTCGGCTCCGGCTATGTGCTCGTGGCTTTTCTAAAAGCCGATCTGGTGGACCGCCTCCATTGGATCACCATGCCGCAGTTACTCGATGCCATCACCGCCGGCCAGGTGACACCGGGACCGGTCTTCGCCACGGCCACCTTCCTCGGCTACTTGCTGCGCGGGTGGAGTGGAGCCGCGGTAGCCACGGTCGCCATCTTTCTGCCCTCATTTTTCATGGCCGGCCTGGTGGGCGCGCTGGCTGGGCGCATACGCCAATCCAAGCTGGCCTCGGCCTTCCTGGATGGCGTGAATGCCGCCGCCGTGGCCCTGATGGCTACCGTGGCCCTCACCCTGGGCCGCGCCACTCTGCTGGACGGCTGGAGTTGGGCGCTGGCTCTGGCGAGCGTGGCGCTGCTGCTGCGCTTCCGGGTCAACGCCACCTGGCTGATTCTCGGCGGTGCGGCAATCGGCCTCTTGCTGCACGGAATTGCTTAAAGCGCATCGAAGTTTTCAATCAAAGCGGTAAGCGCTGATCGCTGCGCCCATCGGTTCATCCGAAAAAATACGCTTTCCTGGTCCGTCGCCTCCCGCTCCGGCCACCGCCATCAGCGGAATCAGATGCTCCTCGCGGGGATGCGCAAAAGTAGCAAACGGGGCTTCACGCCAATGGGTCAAGAGAGGGCTGCGCGTCGCGGCGGGCGACTCGACAGCGCTTGTCAACCAGGCATCAAAGGCGCGGGCGCGCTCCACGGTCTCCGGGCGAAGGTAGGCGCCCAGGTTGTGAAAGCTCATGCCGCTGCCCACGATCAGCACACCCTCCTCGCGCAGCGGAGTGAGCGCCCGCCCCGCGGCCAGATGCAGCGCCGGATCGAGAGATGCGGCCAGAGAGAGCGAAACCACGGGAATCCGCGCATCGGGAAAGGCCACCTTCAACGGCACAAAAACGCCGTGGTCGAAGCCCCGGTCTGCGTTCACCGCCGAGGGCAATCCAGTCTTGCCTAGCAACTCCGCCACCTGTTTGGCCAGATCCGGCGAACCGGGCGCGGGCCAGGTAAGTTGGTAGGTGTGCTCGGGGAAACCGGAATAGTCGAAGATCAGCTTGGGCGCTGTGGCCGCGTTGGCGGTGAAGGCCGGCTCCTCCCAGTGGCCGCTGACGACCACAATCGCTTTTGGCGGCGTGGGCAGCGTGGCCGCCAGCCCTTCCAGAAAGCTCCGAGTCCGGTTCCAAGTATCCGCCGGGCCCCAGCTCCAGTCCATAAAAAAGCAGGGGCCCCCGCCGTGGGGCAGAAAGATCGCGGGCTGGCGTTGCGGGATCGCAATCATCGGTCCTCCGAGCATCCCGGCCCGATTTGCCGGGCCGGAGAAATATTCGTTCAAACAACTATTCCTTGGATGCACCCGGATCTCCCGCGATTCAACCATTCAATCCCTACTTAAGGGGCGCGGCCAGCACGTAGACGTAGCCCTCGTTGTTCCCGTCGAGCAGGCTTGCTGGGTGGCTCTGGCTTTGGGCGTTACGCTGCTCTCCTGGCTCCTCCCGCGCCGCCTCGCTGGCCGTGGCGGGCTGCTTTAAGCCGCGCTTCAGCCGCGCTATACTCGGAGCATCTCCTCCGAGGCGTTGTTCCCTCCCGTTCCGCGGATCTTCGCCGCACCGGGATGCTTGCTTGAGCCGCCTCGCGGAGGGCAAACCCTGACTGTTAGATTCACGCGGAGAAACAGACTTTGACGATGCCGAATAAGCGCTGGCTCTACGCCCTCTGGCTGCTCTTCATCGGCTGCTTCGCCCTGCTGCACGCCTTTCATCTCAGTGCCGACTTTCCCAACCACACACCGTGGACCGGCGACTGGGCCAAGTACACCGACGAGGGCTGGTACGGCAACGCCGCCATCCGCGCCCACCTCTTCGGCAACTGGCATCTCGCGGGAGACCTTAACCCCGCACCAGCCTTGCCGGTGTGGCCGTTTCTCGAGTGGGTGCTCTTCTTCTTTACCGGAGTTTCCGTCCAGGCGGCGCGCGGGCTGGCCGCCGCCTTCTTCTTCTGCAATCTGCTGTTGAGTTACCTGCTGCTCCGCGCGACGGGGCCGCGCTGGACGGCGCTGCTGGCTGTGACTTTGATCGTTACCAGCCCCTTTCTCTATTGCTTCAGCCGGCTGGCCATTCTGGAGCCGCCACTGATTGCCTTCACGCTGACGGCGCTGAATCTTGCTGTCCGTCTCCCTCGGATGCGCCGCCCGCTGGCCGCTTCGGCCGCCATCGGCCTGCTCTTCACGCTGATGGTGCTTACCAAGACTACCGCTGTCTTTCTGCTGCCGGCGTTGATCTGGGCAATGGTCGTGCCATTCTGGCACACACGCCGGTCCGAGGCCTCTGCGGGCAGGTCTTCGTTCGTGGGGTGGAAGTTAGCCGCGCGCTGCGCCTTGTCCGCAGCCGCAGCCTTTGTCGTCGCCTTTGGCCTTTGGATGGCGCTGGTTATCCACTCGGGCTTCTTCGCCGACTACAAATATCTCTTCACGTCGAATCAATCCATAAAACCCAGGGAGCTTTTCTGGCCGTTCGTCAGCGTATGGTGGTCATTTCACGGCGGACTATGGGTGGACCACATTCTGATTCCGTTGGCCGGGCTGATCGTGTTGGGCGCGGCCTTGGCCTGGCGCAGTCCCGTGGGTCGCAAGCTGCTGTTCGACACGGTCTTCGGCGTTTCCGTCCTGGCCGTTGCAGGCGCCCTCTTCTTCATGGCCTGCCAGAACCATCCCCAGCCCCGCTACTTTGCCGTGGCGGCCTTCTTCTGCTTCTTCGTGGTGGCGCAGGGGGCGGGGGCGCTGCTGGATACGCCCAACGGTATTCGGCTGCCCCGCTCCCCGCAACGCATCTCCGGTTGGGCTGTGGTTGCGCTCGTCATTCTGGCCGCGGCCTTCAACGGCCTGCAGACCTTGAACTACGCCGCTCATACGGAGTACACCTTTGTCGATGCGGCCCGGCGGCTCACCCAGTACATCGATGCCCACCCCAACGGCAAGCGGCTCCTGGTCTCGTCCAGCGGCGACGAGATCACGCTCATCACCCGCCTGCCTGCCCTGTGCGACGATTTCGGCACGCAGGACCTGGCCTCGAAGCTGGCCCGCTACCAGCCCGGATGGTTCGCCGCCTGGAACGACCTCGACCCCGGCACCCTCGAGGACATCCACACACATTATTCGCTGGAACAGGCAGCCAGCTTCCGCGCCTTCGACGACACGGATCGCAACCTCCTGGTGCTCTTCAAGCTGCACCCGCTGCCCGGCGGTCAAGTGCGCAGTCCCGACCGGCAGAACCTGCAAATCCCGCTCCCCGGCGACAAGATCGACATCAATGTCGAGTAGCTGGACAGTGCCCCGGCGCTGCCGATTTGGATAATGTTTCCGCTCCATGAAGCCTCATCGGCACCGCTGTGACTGCAATCACTCGACACTGCTACTTTCGGGTGATAGCCTTTAAATGACCCTTTCCCGGAAATTTTTCATAGCTATTTCCGGTTCCGTTCGTGATCAACCATCAACATCCCGTTTGGAGGAATTGTGACTGCACAGTATTGGGTGTGTTTCTTTCTGGCCGTCAGCGCGCTTTCGCTCGTTGTGGCCTTTTTCTTTGCGCGCTTTGCCGCCGGAACCATCAAGGACGGCGCCGAGGCCCTCTTTAAGCGTCCGTTTAGAACAGTGGCGGCCCTCCTGGGCCTGCTGCTGCTTCCCACATTCGCCAGCGCGCAGGAATCTGCGGGCGGAGGCGAAGCCAACCTGATTCTGCCGGATTTGCGGTCCGTGCATTTCGTGAATTTCTTCGGCATGAACGGACATGACCTGCTGACGTGGGGATTGCTCTTCTGCGCCGGCGGCCTGTTGTTTGGCCTGGTGATCTATCAGAAGTTGAAGAACCTTCCGGTTCATCGCTCCATGCGCGAAATCTCCGAAATGATCTATGAGACCTGCAAAACGTATCTGATCACGCAAGGCAAGTTCATTCTTCTGCTCTGGGCCTTCATCGCGGTTATTATCTCGCTGTACTTCGGCTATCTGGCACCGGTGCCAAATAAACCGATCTGGGTTACGCTGCCGATCATTTTGTTGTTTTCGCTCATTGGCATCGCGGGCAGCTACGGGGTGGCGTGGTTTGGAATTCGCGTCAACACCTTCGCGAACTCACGGACGGCATTCGCGGGATTGCGCGGCAAACCCTATCTGATCTCTGAGATTCCACTGAAGGCTGGCATGAGCATCGGCATGTTGCTGATCTCGGTCGAGCTGCTCATCATGCTCTTCATCCTGTTGTTCATCCCGGCCGATTATGCGGGCCCCTGCTTCATTGGCTTCGCGATTGGCGAAAGCCTGGGCGCAGCGGCCCTGCGTATTGCCGGAGGCATCTTCACCAAGATCGCCGACATCGGCGCCGACCTGATGAAGATCGTATTCAAGATCAAGGAAGACGATGCGCGCAACCCGGGTGTCATCGCTGACTGTACCGGCGACAACGCGGGCGACTCCGTTGGACCCAGCGCCGACGGCTTTGAAACCTACGGTGTCACCGGCGTGGCCCTGATCACATTCATCTTGCTGGCGGTCCCAAATCCCACCACGCAAGCGCAACTGCTGGTCTGGATCTTCGTCATGCGCGTGGCCATGCTGGTCTCCAGTTCAGGCGCCTACTTCCTCAATGGCGCAATCGCCAAGGCGAAATACGGGAACTCGGATGAAATGGACTTTGAGGCGCCGTTGACCTCGCTGGTATGGATCACGTCCATCCTTTCCATCGCCCTGACCTACATCGTCTCGTACCTGATGATCCCCACCCTCGGTGACGGAACGCTGTGGTGGAAGCTGGCTTCCATCATCTCCTGCGGAACCCTGGCGGGCGCGGTCATCCCCGAATTGGTCAAGGTCTTCACTTCGACCAACTCGGCCCACGTGCAGGAAGTCGTCACATCCGCCAAAGAGGGCGGAGCCTCCCTGGGGATCTTGTCGGGACTCGTGGCCGGCAATTTTTCCGCCTACTGGCTGGGATTGAGCATGGTCGCTCTCATGGGACTGGGCTATTTCTTCAGTAGCTTGGGTGGGTCCATGGATGTCATGATGCTCGCTCCTGCCGTTTTCGCCTTTGGCCTGGTCGCCTTCGGCTTCCTGGGCATGGGTCCGGTCACGATTGCTGTGGATTCCTACGGTCCGGTGACCGACAATGCTCAATCCGTCTATGAGTTGTCGCTGATCGAAACCATTCCCGGCATCGAAGCTGAGTTGAAGAAGGACTACAACTTCGACGCCAAGTTCGAACGCGCAAAATACCTGCTGGAAGCCAACGATGGAGCCGGCAATACCTTCAAGGCTTCTGCAAAGCCGGTGCTGATCGGCACAGCCGTGGTCGGCGCAACCACCATGACCTTCTCGATCATCATGGCCCTGACCCACGGACTGACCCAAGACGTAAATAAGCTCTCTCTGCTGCACGCGCCCTTCATGCTGGGGTTGATCTGCGGCGGCGCAGTGATCTTCTGGTTCGCTGGCGCTTCCATGCAGGCGGTCACCACCGGCGCTTACCGCGCGGTCGAGTTCATCAAGGCGAACATCAAACTGGATGGCGCCGAGAAGGCATCGGTCACGGACAGCAAGAAGGTGGTGGAGATCTGCACCAAGTACGCGCAGAAGGGGATGTTCAACATCTTCCTCGCCGTCTTCTTCGCCACGCTTTCGTTCGCGTTCATGGAGCCGTTCCTGTTTATCGGCTACCTGTTCTCGATTGCGATCTTCGGCCTCTACCAGGCGATCTTCATGGCCAATGCCGGCGGCGCATGGGACAATGCGAAGAAAGTCGTCGAGGTCGATCTGAAACAAAAAGGGACGCCTTTGCACGACGCAACCGTGATCGGAGACACCGTTGGCGATCCATTCAAAGACACCTCGTCGGTGGCAATGAACCCGATTATCAAGTTCACGACTTTGTTCGGATTGCTTGCAGTCGAGCTTGCCGTGACGCTCAGTGCGGAGAATCCGCTGCTCACACACATCCTGGCAGTCGCCTTCTTCCTGGTGTCGGCGTTCTTCGTGCACAAATCGTTCTATGGCATGAGGATTGAGACCAAGGAAGGCAACT
>Ga0302320_10008812_pt1 | contig 21826 bp, 17 predicted proteins | sample Bog_T0_3_FD_202130 | JGI IMG/M metagenome (GOLD analysis project Ga0302320, IMG submission 202130) | Peat permafrost microbial communities from Stordalen Mire near Abisko, Sweden - Bog_T0_3 | ecosystem: Environmental > Terrestrial > Soil > Wetlands > Peat | place: Sweden: Abisko, Stordalen Mire...
GGCGAAACCTGCCCATGCCGGACCAGCGAATGTAAAACGCGGTGCTGGGCCCGCTTGTGGGCGGTCCCAGCACCAGTCTTACGGAGTTGGTACGTTGATTACGGTGTTGACCATCGTGGTTGACGCATCCAGAGCGATGACTCTGCCGTTGATGGTGGTGACCGCGGCCACTCCCGGACTTGAAACCGTGATTCCGGGTTGGGAGATGATCGTACCCACCATCGTCCCGCCTCCTCCGTAATTGATGACGGCGCCCGGAAGGCCCCCGACAGCCCAAAAGACGTTGCTGGCCTTGGCGCCGTTCTTCAGGACCACGCTCTCAGAGGAGGTTGGTGTGCCAACCGTGAGATAGGACGCCATCTGGAAGACCCAACTCGCATTGGGATCGCCCTGCGCGTCAAGCGTAAGCGGCCCTGTCGTTATCTGATAGAAGCTGGTGGATGTGTAGACGCCCGGGGCCAGCGTGCGATTGCCCAGTTCGTTGGTTGCCAGGGTGATGCCTGGAGGGATGGTTTGCAGCGTGGTGTACGCTGTGCGACCTTCCAGAGCAGCTTCGGTTGCAATGGCAAAGGTGGCAGCGGTGCCTTCATTGGGGCATCCGACGGTAGGCGGCGGAGCGCCCGTATCGATCGCTCCATTCACCAGCCCGTAAGCGGCTCCAACACCGGCCGTGTAGTTGCACTGCGGAACGCCGCCGAGCATGACGGTCTCGTCGTAGAATCCGGTCATTGTGCTGGAAGCGCCGGTGGTGCCGATATCGCCATTGATGACGGTCTTGTCACCCTGGTTGGTCATCCCGGCGCCGCCGCCGAAACCGCCAAACAGCGTTATCGTTGGCCCCAAAACGACCGGCGGTGGAACCACCGCAGCGCCGGTTTTGAAGGTCCAGGGATTCGGTTTACCCGTGTTCACCAGTGGATCGCCGGCCAGGTCCGTTGCTCCATCGGTCACGAGCACGGAATAGGTGGTGCTGGCAGTCAAGTCGCTGGTGGGTGTCAACGTGGCGATGAAGTTGACCGCATCGTAGGTGATGGTTGCCCCGATCAGCGTTCCGCCGCTGGCAAGCGTTCCGCCAGTTGTCAGTTGGAAGGTTGCCGGGTTGAGGGTGAGCGGATTCATCGCCTCACTGAAAGTTGCGCTCACCGCCGCATTGAGAGCAACGTTGGTGGCCAGGTTGGCGGGGACGGTCAACGTCAGCGTCGGCGAGACGATTACGGGGGCCGTGCCGGTTTTGAACGTCCAGATGTAGTCGCTGGCCAGAGGAGAGCTGGCCAGATCCTGAACTCCGGTGGTGATTTTGGCTGTGTAGGTGGTTCCCGCCATCAAATTCGCGGTGGGCAGGAATACCAGCTGGTTTCCAATGGCCGCATAAGCGACCAGACCACCGACCGGCGTGGTGCCCGGTCCTGTCAGCGAGAAGGTTGTCCCGTTGATGGTGTCGGGGCTCATGGGCACGCTGAAGACGGCGCTGACGACCTGATTGAGAGGCACATCGGTGTCTTCGGGCAGAGTCACGGGGATGGTTGAAATGACCGTTGGCGGTATGAGAATCGGCGTGGCGGCCGTGGTAAAGGTCCAGGTGTGGGCCGTCACCCGTTGGCTGTCATCCAGGTCAAAGGCGCCGGTGGTAATGGTGGCCGTGTAGTTTTTGCTATACAGCAGGGGCGCATTCGGCACAAACGTTGCTACGGATCCGTTGGCGGCGTAGGTGATAACGCCGTTGACGGTGGCTCCGCCGGTCACCTGGAGCAGGAAGCTCGAGGAGTTGACGGTGGCCGGGTCCATGGCCTCGCTGAATGTCGCAGTCAAGGCCTGATTGACGGGTACACCGACGGCCAGATTGTGGGGTACTGTGGAGATTACAGTTGGCGGTGGCGGCGTGGCCGGGACTGTACTGAAGGTCCAGGGGTATGCGGCGACCATGGGAGTGCCTGCCAGATCCATGACTCCAGCGGAGATGTTGGCGATGTAGATGGTGTTGAAGGAAAGATCGATGTTTGGCGTAAAGGTGGCCTGGTTGCCGGAGCAGCCCACAACGCCCTCAACGGGAGTAGAGCCGGGGCCCGTGACCGTGAAGCTTGTTGCCGGAGCGACGAGAGTGGTGCAGTCCACCGCCTCGTTGAACCTGGCGCGAATCACCTGGACGACGGGCACGCCTGTGGCATTGTTCGCCGGGACCGTAAAGACCACCATGGGCGCCGGAGCGATAGTGGTAAACGTCCAAACGTAGTCGGCGATCAGTGGGGTGCCGCCCATGCTGGTTGCCGCGGTGCTGATGGTTGCCGTGTAGGTGGTGTTGTAGGCCAGCATGCCGCCGGTTGGCGTAAAGGTGGCCACAGTATTGCTGGAATCGAGGGTGACGGTTCCGCTTACGGGCGTATTGCCCGGCGCCGCCAGCGTGAAGGTCGATCCGTTCAGCAAGGCGGAGCTCATCGGAATACTGAATGTGGCGGAAATCACTGCGCTCACGTCAACGTTGGTGGCGCCCGGCTGCGGCGTCACCGAGACCACGCCTGGAACCGCCGGGGTCAGCGTGGTAAAGCTCCACGCGTAGTTGCCCAGCAGCTCAGCGCCGCCCGCGGTTGCGGCGGCGTTGGTGATGGTTGCCGTGTAAGTGGTGCTAAAGGCGAGCGCGCCACCCGTGGGTGTAAACGTGGCCGTCAGGCCGGCGTAAGCGACGGTTCCCGGCACGGATACACCGCCCGGGGATGTCAGCGTGAAAGAGGAGGGGGTGAGGGTAGCTGCGCTCATAGCCTCGCTGAAGGTGGCGCTGATGGTCGCATTCACAGCGACATTGGTAGCGCCTTGAGCCGGAGTGACCGACACCACGCCAGGCAAACTTACCGTCTCCATGCCGCAACCGGTGACGACGGCGACTAGTAAAGTCGCCAGGAAGCACATGAGTCCAATCCTGAAATTACGCATTTGTACCCTCTTTTCCAGCTGTGGTGGCCAGGAGCCCAACGACCATCTTTTCGCGGGCGCGGCAAAAAATGCCGGCACGTTGCGACTCTGCAAAACTTAGCAATTCGCACATCCCCTTGCTGGTCAAATTTGCTCGCTGCCAGCTCGACTCCGAGTATGTGGAAGATATGTTTATGAGCAGAATGGAACATTTTTCCGCGAAAAGCCCTGGGAGGGCTTACAAAACTACATGTGCCAGCGGCGAGCCGGTCACCCTATAATCAAGCGCGATGAGAATCCTTCCCCTTTCCCTGCTCGCCCTGGCGGCTTTGCCCGCTGTTGCCCAAATGAACATGGAATCCATGGCCAAGCCGGCCGCCGACGAGCGGCTGGGCACGGTCTCTTTCTCTGTCTCCTGCGCCCCGGCCGTGCAGGCGCCGTTCAATCGCGGCGTGGCGCTGCTGCACGACTTCTGGTATGAAGAGGCGCAGCGGCAGTTTGAAGAGATTGAGAAGGCCGACCCGGCCTGCGCCATGGCGCACTGGGGCGCGGCCATGAGTTCGTTCCACCAGATATGGAACCGGCCCGACGAGAAAGCCATTGCACACGGCTGGGCAGAGATCCAGAAGGCGCAGGCATTGGCTGGGGCCGCGCCTGCGGAGACAGATCGCGAGCGCGCTTACATCGCCGCCCTGGCCGATTTTTACCGGCCCGGCAAGGCGGAGTTTCCCGCGCGCGTGCAAGCTTACTCCGATGCCCTGGGCAAGCTGTATGCGCAGTATCCCGACGACGTGGACGCGGGCGCGTTTTATGCGCTCTCGCTGTTGGCCGCCAGACAGCCCGGCGACACCAGCCTGACGGCGGAACACAAGGCCATGGCGGTGCTGACTCCGCTGTTTGCCAGGTATTCAGATCATCCCGGGCTGGTTCACTACATCATCCACTCCTGCGACAACCCGGAGATGGCGGCCCTGGCGCTGCCTGCGTCTGACCACTATGGTGAGATCGCTTCATCGGGTGCCCACGCGTTTCACATGCCGGGGCACATCTATGCGCGACTTGGGATGTGGCCGCAGGACATTGAAGCGAATCTTGGCTCGGTGGCGGCGTCAACGGCAGCGCAGGCCAAACTGGGCAGCGGCCTGATGGACGAGCCGCACGCCTACGACTTTCTGCTCTACGCCTACTTGCAGAGCGCGCAGGACGATCGCGCAAAATGGGTGCTGGACCAGACCGCACAGGTGCTCAGCCAGATTGCCGCGATGCCGGCCATGGCAGGCCATCGCATGGAAGGCATGGTTCCCTACTACCACAGCAAGTATGAGGTCTTCTACGCGCTGGAGATGCGCAACTGGGATGCAGCAGCCGCGCTTGAGCCGGTGACGAATGCCCCGCCTGAGATTGCCACGCTGGCCGTCTGGGCGCGCGCGATTGCCCACGGGCACTTGCGCCAGCCGGAGCAGGCGCGCGCCGATCTGGCCCGCTACGACGCGTTGATGGACGAAGTGAAGAAAGGCAAGTACGCCTACCTGGCCGACGACACCGGCGTGAAGATTGAGCGGGACGAAGTGCTGGGGTGGGTTGCGTTTGCCGCGGACAAGACAGACGACGCGCTGACCCACATGCGCGCCGCCGCCGACCTGCAAGACAAGGTGGGGCAGGGCGAGGTGGATATTCCGGCGCGCGAAATGCTGGCCGACATGCTGCTTGAGTCGCACCAGCCGAAGCAGGCGCTGGCGGAGTATGAGGTTGCGCTCAAGCTGAGTCCCAACCGCTTCAATGGCCTCTACCATGCAGGCGTTGCGGCGGAGGAAGCGGGCGATGCGGTCAGGGCGCAACAGTTTTATGCCGCGCTGCTCAAGTCGACGGGGAACGGCGCGCACTCGACCCGGCCGGAGTTCGCGCATGTGAAGAAGTATCTTGCGTCGGCGCAGGTGGCAGCAAAATAGCGCGAGGGTCGGTAGTTACATCGCCAGAATCTGCGCCCACAGCGCGGGCTCAACAGGCAGGCCGAGTTTCTCATTTTCAGCCCGCGTGCGCAGCGTCTGCTCGCCGGGGTAGCGCACCGGTTTGCTCGCGTCGGCGGGTCGGCAGTTGTGCACCGAAGCAACAATCTCGTCGGCGATTGCGGCGGTCTGGGGCGCGTCTCCGAGAACGGCGGGGTTGATGGCGAGAAAGACCTGCGAGATGCCGGTCTCCAAAAGCGGATCGGCGGGAAGCTGGTGGGTGGCGTTGCCCAGCGAGAGCGTGGCGGCCACCATGTCCAGCACCATCGACAGGCCGGAACCTTTCCAATAGCCCACCGGCAGCGGGCGCTGCGACCGCTCAATGGCGCCGGGGTCGCGGGTGAGGTTGCCTTCCAGATCAAAGCCGCCATCCACGGGCAGCATTTCGCCGCGTTTGCGATAGCTCTCCAGCGTGCCATAGGAGAACTGCGACATCGCCATGTCAAGCACCACATGGCCTTGCGCGCGGGGCACCGCAAAGATCAACGGATTATTCCCCAAAACCGGTTCAATTCCGCCCCACGGCGGCAGATTGGGCATGGTGTTGGTGAAGCAGATGCCGATGAGTCCGGCGTCGGCGGCCTGCCAGCCGTAGGTTCCACCGCGCATCCAGTGGTTTGTGTTGCGCAGGCTCACGCAGGCGAGGCCATGGGCGCGGCTGAGTTCGATGGCGCGCTCCATCGAGGTCCATGCATTCAGGTTGCCGGCGCCTTTGCGGCCGTCCCAGCGTTCCAGAGAGCCGAAGCCGGAAACCTGCTGCGGCGTTGCCTCGGGATCGACGCTGCCGTTTTGAATCGTGGCCACAAAGCGGGGGAAGCGGTTGATGCCGTGGGTGTAGACGCCGTCGCCGGTGGTCTCGGCAAACAAGCGCGCCGAGGCGAGCGCGCGGTCTGGAGAAAAGCCAAGCTTGCGCAGGACGCCAGCCAGCGTCTGATGCACTTCATCAAAGGGGATTCGATTCATGGTCTCTCAAAACAGGGAATGAAAAAACCAGCGCGTACCGGAATCAAGCAAACTCCGCAAACACGTCCACGGCAGCGGACGGCTAACTCCGCTAGCTCCGCTATTCCTTCAGCGTCACCGTGATTTTGCGCACGTCGCCGCCCTCTGAAGTGATGGCGATTTCGCCGGTGGACTTTTTCTTGATGCTCTTGAACTTTTCGCCCCACTCCACCAGAACCAGCGCATCGGGCGTGAGCAGTTCGTCGAGGCCGAGAGTCTCCAGTTGGCGCTCGCCTTCGAGGCGGTAGACATCCAGATGAAAGAGCTTTACTGGCTTGCCGTCCTGCGCGCCATCGTACTCGTGCAGCAGGGTAAACGTGGGGCTGGTGACCTCGTCGGCTTCAGCCGCGTCGAGGGCCTGCGCAATGCCTTTCACCAGCGTGGTTTTGCCAGTGCCCAGGTCGCCGCGAAGGATGAGCAGTTGCGGGGGAACGAGCAGCGTGGCCAACTGGCGGCCCACGTCTACCGTGTCGGCGCCGCTGCGAGAGGTGAACTGGTGAATCCGGCCGGCGGCGGGTAGGGCGACTTCGGTCATTCCTGTGCCTCTCAATGAGCTGCTGTGTGCAATGCGTCGGCCGGCAGCCCCTGTAACCAAAGATACCCGTTCGCACCGCGTGCGCGAAAGCGAAAAGCCCGCGAAAGGTGCGCAAGCCCGTCGGTGGCCAGCAGGGTGTGCTCGTCCGTGGCGTGGACGGCGATGTCGGCGGCCAGGCCGTGCAGCGTGACCGCGCCCTCAACCGCGCGCGCGGGGTCAGTGGGGTACTGCGCCAGCAGGCCCGCAATCAGCCCGGTGAGCACGTCGCCGCTGCCGCCCTTGGCCATGCCGGGATTGCCGGTGGTGTTGATGGCAACGCGGCCATCGGGGTGGGCGATGAGCGTGCGCGCGCCTTTGAGGACGAGCGTAACGCCGAGGCGCTGGGCAAAGCCGCGCGCCACTTCAAGCCGGTTGGCCTGGACCTCGGCCGTGGTGATGCCGGCCAGGCGGGCCATCTCGCCGGGATGCGGCGTGAGCACCAGCGAGCGGCCCTTCGCCAACTTGGCCAGCAACACGGGTTTTGTGGCGAGAATATTGAGTGCGTCGGCGTCGATGACTGTGGGAATTTTTGTCGCGGAGAGGAGGCCGGTGACGAATTTGACGGTCTCCGGGCTCTGGCCGAGGCCGGGACCGATGGCCAGGACGGTTTTGCCGGCCAGCAGCGCCAAAAGAAAATCGGGGGCAAGACTTTCAGCGGAAATGAAGCCGGCAGCGGTTGCAGAGAGCGGCCATGTCATCAGTTCGGGAGCGATGGCCGAGACCACCGCCAACGCCGGAGCCGGCACGGCTGCCGTGACCAGGCCCGCGCCGGAGCGCAAGGCAGCGAGGGAGGCCATGGCTGGAGCGCCGGCCTTGCCGCCCGCCGTGCCCATGGTTCCACCCACCACCAGAACATGTCCAAAACTGCCCTTGTTGGCGGCGGCCAGCCGCGGAGCCTGCGCGAGCGCGAGCGACGAACCGGCCCAGTGGAGTTGGAGCGTCGAAACGACGGCGGCCTCGGGCGAGCCGATGGGCGCGACAACGACGGGCTGGGACCACCGGCGCGTCAGTGCTCCGAACAGATGCGCGGGTTTGGGCGCGGTGAAGGTGAGGACGGCATCGGCCGGGTAGACGGGGCCGGAGGGCGCGGCAGCCGTCTCGTCGGCCGGCCAGCCGGAGGGCAGATCGATAGCGAGGATGGGCGCGGTGCCGGCTTTGAGCCAATCGAGCGCGGCCAGGGCCAGGCCTTTGAGCGGCGGCTTGAAGCCGGTCCCGAGGACGGCGTCGACAATCAGGTCGGCCTGCAAGGCGTCGTTGTGGCGAGCCAGTTGGTCTGCGGTCTCGATCACCTGGACCGTCCCGGGCGAAGCGCCGGCCAGCAGTTCGCCCCAGGCCGCCAGGGCGTCGCCCTTGAGTGCATCCGGAGCGCCCAGCAGCAGCGTGGTTACGTTGAGGCCGGCAGCGGAGAGCAGCCGCGCTGCCATCATGCCGTCTCCGCCGTTGTTGCCTCGGCCACACAAGACCGTGACGCGGCGCGCAGTGGGAAACTGCTGTTGCGCGAAGGTTGCCACCGCGGTTGAGGCGGCGCGCATCAGGTCGAGCGACGGAATCCCGAACCGCTCGGTGGTGGCGCGGTCACAGGCCTGCATCTCGGCTGCGGAAAGAACTTGCATCGCAACCATGGTACGACAGTTGTCAGTTGTCAGTTGTCAGTGATCAGTTTTCAGTTGTCAGCCGTGTGTTCATCAAAGGCAGCAGGGTGCCACAGGTCCGGGATCCCCCAAGTACAGGCCTTCATTCTTCGGGTGGGGGTCTCGCTTCTGAGATCTGGGATGCCGCTCCCCCCATCCACAGACAAGCTGATCACTGACAACTGATCACTTGCTTCACCGGAGCATCAGCACCAGGAACCACGCATTCAGCCCCGCGATGAGCGCGGCTACGAACCAGGAGAGGGCCTGGAGCCAGCGGGCGTTGACGAACTCGCCCATCAGTTTGCGGTTGCCGGTGAACAGGACCAGCGGAATGACGGCGAAGCTCAACTGGAGCGAGAGAATCACCTGGCTGAGCAGGAGGAGCTTTTCTGTGCCGTGCTCGCCGGTGATGGCCACCACGATGACGGTGGGGATGATGGCCAGCGAGCGGGTGATGAGCCGCCGCAGCCAGGGCGAGACCTTGAGATGGATGAAGCCCTCCATGACCACCTGGCCGGCGAGGGTGCCGGTGATGGAGGAGTTCTGTCCGCTTGCCAGCAGGGCAATGGCGAACAGGGTGCTTGCGCCGGCTGCGCCCACCAGCGGGCTGAGCAGCTTGTAGGCATCCTGAATGGCCTCGACCTCGTAGTGGCCGCTGCGGTGGAAGACGGCAGCCGCGACCACGAGAATGGCCGCGTTCACAAACAGCGCCAAGGTAAGCGCCAGGGCAGAGTCGATGTTGGCCATCACGATGGCTTCGCGCTTGCCCTCGGGCGTGCGTTTGTAGCGGCGGCTCTGCACTATGGCGGAGTGGAGATAGAGATTGTGGGGCATCACCGTGGCGCCGAGCATGCCGATGGCGATGTAAAGCATGTTGGGGTTGGTGATGATCGACGGCGAGGGAATGATGAGGTCGCGGAAAGCCGGCCAGTACTCCGGCTTGGAGAGGAACACCTGCACCATGAACAAGGCCAGGATGGTGCCGATGAGCGCGATAACCAGCGCCTCAACGTAGCGGAAGCCCCAGCGCTGAAGCAGCAAGATCAGCAGCACGTCAAGGCCGGTGATGAGCACGCCGTAAAGCAGCGGGATGTGGAAGAGCAGGTTCAGCGCGATGGCGGAGCCGATGACCTCGGCCAGGTCGCAGGCGGCGATGGCAATCTCCGCGCCGATCCACAGAAAGAAGCTCAGCTTGCGGCCGTAGTGCTCGTGGCAGAGTTGGGCCAGGTCGCGCTCCGTGGCTACGCCCAGCTTGAGCGAGAGGCTTTGCAGCAGGATGGCCATCAGATTTGAGGCCATGATGACAAACAGCAGGGTGTAGCCGAACCGGGAGCCGCCGGCAATGTCGGTGGCCCAGTTTCCGGGGTCCATGTAGCCCACGGAGATGAGGAAACCCGGCCCGAGAAAGCCCAGCAGCCGCCGCCAGTAGAGCGGGGAGCGGGAGATGCGCACGCTCGCATGCACCTCGGGTAACGAGGGTTCGGCGAGGGCGGGTTGGGTGGCTGTCTCCGGGGTCATGGGCGTCAGGAAGTGGTCGCAGGGATCACACAACCTGAGTATGCCACAACTAATTAAGTATGGTTAACAAATCTTATTAAATTAAATTACTGTCATTTTCCGGGCGCGGCCAGGTGGCTTCGGCGACCGCGCGGCCCCTCTCTGCTGGTCGATTCCGCTCAGTCGCCAACCGGGAATGAGGAAGAGGCTTGGAGACGGGCGCCAGAGATCGATTTGCCCCCACGAGCTGCGAACACCTTGACACGCACCGCATTGACACGCACCGCAACTGGAGTTTGAAGGTCTGGGAGACGAAAAAATGAGCAAATACTATCTCGTCGGCAGCGGCGTTGCTTCGCTGGCCGGCGCGGCCTATCTGATTCACGACGGCAACATCAATGGGACCGACATTGTGATCTTCGAGCAGTCCAGCGAACTGGGCGGGGCCCTCGATGCCCATGGAACGGCCAGCGAAGGCTACTTCATGAGCGGTGGCCGCATGTTTGAGCACAAATACAACGCCACGTTCGACCTTTGCTCGTTCATTCCCTCGGCAAGCGACCCCAACATCACCGTGACGCAGGAGACCGAACAGGCCGCGATCGACGAACCGTGGTACAACCGCGCCCGGTTGGTGAATGCCGAAGGCAAGATCGCGGAGTTCCACGAGATGGGTTTCTCTGAGAAAAATCGCGTGGATCTGCTGGCGCTGATGATGAAGCCGGAGAAATCTCTCGATTCAAAACGCATTACCGACTGCTTCGATGCCGGTTTCTTCCATACCAACTTCTGGTTTGAGTGGTGTACCCTTTTCGCGTTCGAGCGCTGGCACAGCGCCATCGAGTTCAGACGCTACCTGCTGCGATTCATCCATCACTTCTCTACCATCGACACCCAGGAGAACATCTTCCGCACCCGCTACTGCCAGTACGACGCAATGGTCGTTCCGCTGGTCAAATGGCTGCGCGCCAAGGGAGTCGAGTTCCGCATGGGCACCGAGGTGACCGATCTTGGTTTCAAAACGGCAGGCCATGCGATCACTGTCGATTCCATTCAGACCACGCATCGGGGAACCGCACAGACTATTCCGGTTGAGCACGGCGACCTTGTCTTTGTGACCAACGGCTCAATGACCGCCGATAAGTGCTTCGGCTCCATGAACAAGGCGCCCGCGCTGGACCGGGGAAAGCGCGCCGGCGCATGGCGGCTGTGGGAGACGATTGCCGCAGGCCGTCCGGAGTTCGGCAACCCGCATACATTTGACAACCACATCGAAGAGTCTTCCTGGGAGTCGTTCACGGCAACGCTCAACGACCCGCTGTTCTTCCGGTTGATGCAGGAGTTCAGCGGCAGCGAACCGGGCAAGGGCGGCCTGATGACGTTCAAGGATTCGAACTGGCTGCTCACGCTGTCAATCTATCGCCAGCCCTACTACCAAACCCAGCCGGCGAATACCTATGTCTGCTGGGGCTACAGCCTCTTCCACGACCGCGTTGGGCAATACGTGAAAAAGACCATGGCCGAGTGCACCGGCAAAGAGATCTTCGAGGAACTGCTCGGGCATCTCAAGTTCGACGAGCACAAGGAAAAGATCCTCGCTTCGGCCAACGTGATTCCCTGCATGATGCCCTACGTCACCAGCCAGTTCCTCGTGCGCAAGGCCGGAGATCGCCCCAACGTGGTGCCCAAGGGCTCCACAAATCTCGCTTTTTTGGGCCAGTACTGCGAGCTGCCCGACGATGTTGTGTTTACCGTGGAGTACTCGGTGCGTTCAGCGCAGACAGCCGTCTACACCCTGCTGAACCTGGACAAAAAGCCGTCTCCGTTCTACAAGGGCTACCACGACCCGCGCGTACTGCTGTCGGCCCTGGAAACCATGCACCGGTAGGCGGCGCCTGCGCAGGCGCCCCGCCTGTCCCGTCCTTGCTACTTTTTTTCGGTCGCGAGGAGGGAAGGCCTCGAACCTGAATCATGCTCGATCAAGCAGCATCCGGCCGCAGCCAGATGGCTTCAGCGGCCGGGCGGCCGAGAATGGACAATCCTGTCGACAGCTCAATGGAAACGGTCTGGTCGTAGTTCTGGCTGGCGACGCGCAGGTTCTCCCCCGGGCCGATGCCCGCCTGGTGGAGGAAAAGCAGCAGCTTGGGGTCGCGCTCGTGGAGGCTGATGACGGTGTAGCCCCGGCCCGCGGCGGCTTCAGAGAGGGGCACTTCTCCGCGCTGCTTGCGTTCGGCGGGGTTCTCTGGCAGCACGGAGTTGCCGTGGGGGCATGCGCCGCCCTCGCCCAGCTTGTCTTTGAGCTTGGCCTCGAAGGAAGGGGAGATTGCGTGCTCAAGCCGCTCGGCCTCTTCGTGAATCTCGTACCACTCCATGCCGAAGACCTCGCTGAGCATGCGCTCGATGAGGTGGTGGCGCAGGGCGGTCTGATAGGCGGTTTTGCGGCCGGCCTCGGTGAGGCGAACAATGCCGTCGGCGCCCACCTCCACGTAGCCGTCGCGCTTGAGCCGCTTGAGCGCCATGGTCACGGCCGGGGCTGAGACCTCAAGCCAATGAGCCAGCATGGCCGGAATCACCTGGCGGCCCTCGGCGTCGGCTTCAAGGATGGCCTTGAGGTAGTTCTCTTTGGATACGTGGATGGAATCTTTCATCGCGGCAGTGCTTCCAGTCTACAGCGGTTCCCGAATTGGTGTGGGCCGAAGCCGCTGCTGTCGAGTGGCATTTTCCTCAAGAAAATGCCACCTCCCGCTGCATCCAAGAGGCCACGTGATTTCGGGAACCGCTCTAAACCGCGCTGCCGTTCTGCCCACCGAGGACCAAAGTGCGCGATGAAGAACTACCGGCTTTGGGAGGCGAACGCCGCGGCCAGCGCTTCATCCGGCTCGGGGCGGACGCGGAAGTCGGCGTGAGCCTCGGCGAAGAGAACCTTGCGGTCTTTTGCGATGACGTAGGTGGCGGGCAGGGGGAGGCGCCAACTGGTTTCGCCGTTGATGAAGGGGAGATTGACGAGGATGGAGCGATAGTAGTGCTGGTGATATTCGGGGACGGTGTAGACTAGGCCGAATTGCTCAGCCAGCGCGCAGCCGGGGTCGGAGAGCACGGGGAAGGGAAGGCCGTGCTGGCCCGCCATGAAGTCGTTTTGCCGCTCGGTCTGCGGGCTGATGGCGACCATGAGGGCTTCGTGCTCGCGGATGGTGCCGTAGAGGTCGCGCCAGGCTTCGAGTTCCGTCGAGCAGTAAGAGCACCAGCGCCCCCGGAAGAACTTGATGACCAGCGGACCGAGGGCGAGCATATCCGCCGAGCGAACCCGGCGGCCGGTGCCGTCGTTGAGGGCGAAGTCGGGAGCGGTTGCGCCGACGGGGAGGATTTGGTCTTCGATGCCGGAGGCGAACAGCTCGGCCACGGCGCGCTCGCCGACGGCGAGCCGCTCGGCCTGCACCAACTGGCGCGTGTTGGCGGTGATCTCGTCGAGCTGGTCCTGGAGCTGCACCATTTCCGTTATTCTCGCAGATGCAAGCTGGCATAGAATGTGCTTATGTCCGGTATCGACTATTCGCCGCTCGGCAGGGCGGTCCAGCGCCTCAGGGAAGGGCTTGCCGCGCTGGAGCGCGAACCGGCCAATACGCTCTATCCCGATGGCGTGATCCAGAGGTTCGAGTTTACCTACGGCCTTTGTGCCAGCTCGTTAAAGCGTCGCCTGGCGCACGCCGAAGCGGCGGCTCCGGCCAGCGAAATGACCTTTCCAACGCTTATTCGCACCGCGAGCGAATACGGCCTGCTGCGCTCCGGTTGGGACCTCTGGTCCGAGTTCCGGCTGGCGCGCAATCTCACCAGCCACGTCTATAACGAAGAGGTTGCACAACAGGTTATCGAGCGGCTTCCGGCCTTTGCCCAGGAAGCGGAGTTCCTTTACGGGCAACTCAAGAAGGTGGAGGACTAACGATGAAGAGTGACTCTCTGACTTCGCCCATGCCGCCCATTGCTCTCGAACCGCACGAGTGGGATCAACTCGCGTCCATCCTGCAAGCCCACTTGCCCTGCCGAAAAGTCTGGGCGTTCGGTTCGCGCGCCACGGGCCAGCGCGTGAAGCGCTTCTCCGATCTAGACCTGGCAATCGAAGGCCAGCAGTTGACGCTCCTCGAATCTGCTGTCCTCGCCGAGGCCTTCGACGAGTCCCGCCTTCCCTTCAAGGTCGACGTGGTCCAGCTAGCGGCCCTCACGCCGGAGTTCCGCGCGCGCATCGCGCCCAGCCTGGTCATCCTTCAGAAATAGCGCGTGTTCGCGGTGATCTCGTCGAGCTGGTCCTGAGGGCTACTCGGCATTATTCCTTCCGAGCAATTCCGCGAACCTGTGGTGTACTGCGCTGCTTTCACGAACCCAAAGTAGGGTTTTGTTTCTGCGTAAGAAATCCAGCTCCAACGACTCGTTGCTGGAGTTCATCTTTGGAATCCTGCCCGCCTTTCTCTCCTTGCCTTCGAGCCGTCCATAGACGATGAGGCAGACGATCTTTGGGAACCGAATCGGACTGAGCCGCCACTTTTCAAGCGTACTTTCGACCTGATCGCGGGCGTGTTTTCGGTCTGATCCTTTCAGCTCGACGATTACGTCCACGATATTTGGCAGACCCACTATGAAATCCGCCTTTAGGTCTCTCGCGTTTCTGTTGTAGCAGCCGTCGTATTTGATCTTGCAGATTTGCCTTGAACGGGGATTTGCAAAACTTGCCCTCACGCCGTTTTCCTCCACGTAGACGGGATCGACGTCGCAGGACTCGATGCATTCTTCTACCCATTCGCATCCCGGCTGGCTAGGAGGCTTCGGTATGGTCATACTCGAGCCTCAGGAGTGAGTCGAACTCGTGTTCGATCGTATCGGAGACGCTATCGAGATATTCGCCATCGATCAGGCCTGATTCCGAAAGGATTGATTTGAGAACGCCGTCGCGAATGCAGTAGGCCTTGAAGCTACCGTCTTCGATCCAAAGATGCTTGGGAACAAGCTTTGCGACTTCTTCTTTCAATTCGGGTCCTCTGTTGGCCAACTGTCCTGCGTAAATCAGGGCGTTGAAGGCCGTGAGGATGTAGGGGCTGTGTGTGGTGATAACCCACTGGAAGCTCAGGATGGGATCGTTTGCCAACCATGCAAAGAGCCGCACTATCTGAAGCTGGGTATTCGGGAAGATGTGCGCTTCTGGCTCCTCTAGATACACGAGTGGCCGGGATCGGGGGTAAGAATCTGCGAGTGGTGGAGAATGTTTGGCTTGGGCGTACAATTGGCGATTTTCCTGCAGATATGCGAGGCGATTGAGAACATTGAATAAGGGAAGGACCTCCGACGTACCCGAAGAAAGTTGTCCAAGTGAGAGGCTTCGGCCGTCGGGAGTCAAGAAGCGCGGAATTCCTGCGCTGACCTCAACCTCCCCCCCAGCGATGCGGTTCATCTCTCGTTCGATCGCTTGTGTAACGCCAGCTCCAGATGACAAAAGGCCAACTTTCCATCTTGTGTCCCACGCAATTATCCCGGCAAAATGCCTAACGAGTGGATCAATTTCTGGATTTTGGAGGGCGGCGATTCCCTTCGCCATGTCAGTAAAGAACGCCCTTCCGGCTGGGATGTACAGGATATCGTCGAGAAAAGGTTCAGCAAGGATACGGCGCAGTGCTGTCCAGGCTTCTGCGCGCTGGCCGTTACGGTCGCTTCTTCCGACGGCAGAAGCCTCGGACAGGGATTCGCGTAATGAGTTGTACGCGATCACGAAGTCAGAACAGAAGCGGATGGTTATCTTAGGATCTAGCGGATCGCCTTCGCCGGAAATTATGACCTCGTAGCGGTGAGAGGAGAAAGATGCGCGAGAGTTTGTCCGAAGCCAACCATTCGTTGAGAACCAGCCTCCAAATTCCCTTAGGACAGCTTGCGTAAAATCATCCCAACTGCTCCCGTTCAGGACGGACTCAATTGACAGATCTATGAGACCCTTTTCAAAGAAATAAGCCAACTTGCACAGCAAGCTCTTCCCGCTCGCCTGCGGCCCGATGAGGACGGTGATCTTGCCGAACTCCAACTCGGCTTCTTTGATGACCGAGAAGTTCCGGACCGTCAGCTTCCGCATCACGTCCTCCTTTGACTCATAATATTACCGTCCAAACTTCTGCTTGGCGCCCAGCCCCATGCCGCCCAGCCCGCTGCGCATCATCTTCGCCGCCATGCCGCCTTTACCCATCTGCTTGAACATCTTGGCCATCTGGGCGTATTGGCGGAGCAGATTGTTCACGTCCTGCACCTCGGTCCCGCTGCCCTTGGCGATGCGCTTGCGGCGGGTGCCGCTGATGATCTCGTGGTTGCGGCGCTCAAGCGGCGTCATGGAGTTGATGATGGCTTCAAGCCGAACGAACTGCTTTTCGTCGACGTTTTTTGACGCCTGCTGCAAGCCGGCAAACGGCCCCACCGAGGGCATCATCTTCAAAATCGACTCCATCGAGCCCATCTTCTTGATCTGCCGCAACTGATCGCGGAAATCTTCCAGCGAGAACCCGTCGCCCAACAGCGCCTTCTTGGCGAACTCTTCGGACTTCTTGCGGTCGAGGGTGGATTCGGCTTTCTCGAGGAGCGACATCATGTCGCCCATGCCCAGGATGCGGCCGACAATGCGGTCAGGGTGGAAGGGCTCGAAGGCGTCGGGCTTCTCGCCGGTGCCGATGAACTTGATGGGCTGGCCGGTAACGTGGCGAATGGAGAGGGCCGCGCCGCCGCGGGCGTCGCCATCCATCTTGGTGAGCACGATGCCGGTGAGGCCGAGCCGGGTGTGGAAGTCGAGCGCGGAGTTGACGGCGTCCTGGCCGGTCATGGCGTCGGCGATGAACAGAATCTCGCTGGGATTAAGCAGCTTCTTCAGCCGCTCCATCTCGGTCATCAGTTCCTGGTCAATGTGCAGGCGGCCGGCAGTGTCCACAATAAGCGTGTCGCAGCCCATGTTGCGGGCTTCGCGGCGGGCCTCGCCGGCGAGGCGTTCGACGAGGGCGGAGCCGGCGGGTTCGCCTTTCTCGTCGCCTTCATAGAGCTTGACCTCGACGGATTTGGCGACCACTTTGAGCTGCTCGCGGGCAGCGGGACGGTACACGTCGACCGAAACCAGCATGGGCCGATGCCCGCCCTTTTTGAGCCACGCGGCCAGCTTGCCGGCGGTGGTGGTCTTGCCACTGCCTTGCAACCCGGCCATCAGAATCACCGTGGGCGGCTGCGAGGCGAACTTGAAGCGGGCCGTGTCTTTGCCCAGCATCGTGATCAGCTCGTCGCGAACGATCTTGATGACCTGCTCAGAGGGCGAAAGCGCGGTGAGCACTTCAGTGCCGATGGCCTTGACGCGAATCTGCTCAATGAGGTCGCGGACCACGTTGAGGTTGACGTCGGCTTCGAGCAGGGCGACGCGGATGGCGCGCAGCGCCTCGGTGATGTTTTCTTCAGTAAGCGTACCCTGGCCGCGAAGGGACTTGAAGGCGCGCTGCAGCTTGTCTGTCAGGTTTTCAAACATGGTCAATTCAAGTGTATCGCGGGGGCGTGTGGATGGGGCTGCGCGGCGGGGATTTGCAGGCGGGCAAGCAACTCCGGGCGGCGCTGAGTTGCCCGCGATGGAGCCGCCTACTTGAGAATCAGGTCATAGAAGAGCAGATCGTTGAAGGCTTCATTCCCGTCAACCGGGTAGCCGGGCGCGAGAAGAATTTTGCCTTTGCCATAGTCGATCTCGGCCAGCAGCACCAGCAACTTGTCAGGGCGGGCGAAGTAGGCGCCGTAAGCGGTCTGCGGGCCGGTGCTGACAAAAGGAGCAAAGCCAACCGGGTCGCTGGGCACCTCCCATGCGCGGGTCCCGATGGTGGACTTGCTCGGAACGGCTTGGTCGCCGATGAAGTGGTCAAGATAACCCCAGCCGTTGCCCCACCAGTTCGGGCTCTGCTCGCCGACCCAGGCGCTGACTTTTTCCTTTAGGATTCCGTGAGCGAAGAGCGCTTCGGCCCAGGCGGCGTTGAACTTGACCACAAGGCGCGCGCCGGAGTTGACGCGCTTGAGGGCCGCAGTGAGATCGGCATCAGCGGGCACATCGCCCGCGAGGATCACATCGAGCTTGCCCGTTGAGGGGGTGAAGGCGGCGGGCTTCTGGCCGGCGGCAGTGAGGGCCTGGGTTGCAGCGGGCCAGCCCGAGACGGCGATCTTCACAGGGGCTAGCTCTTGCGCCCAGGAGCGGCGGTTCTGGAGCAGGACCTGCTCCGCGCCGTCGAGGAGGTTTGCGCCGCCTTTGACGACTTTGCCGGTAACGGTAATGTAGCCGGCGTGCCACGCCGCATCGGCGGTGAAGGCAACTTCGCCGGCGATCAATTGCGCGTAGGTATCGCCGCCGCGGACGGTGAAGGGAATCTCTTTCTTGATGCCGGTATCGCGGCCTGCGCCATCGGTGACGGTGAGCGAGAGCGTGAAGTCGCCGCCGGCCAGTTGGCCTTCGTTAATCAGGTAAATGTCGAAAGTGATCTTGTCGCCGGCGTGAAAGTATTTGCCGTTGTGGCGGAAGATGGCGATCTGAAGCGGGCGGGTCCAATAGGCATAGTCTTCGGCGGGGCCTTTGAGGTTGCGGGCTTCGTCCACAATGCCGGAGTACCACTCAAGCCAGCTGGTGTGGTCGGCGGGCAACGGAAAGCTTCCGCCGCTCCAGGCGTTGATGGCAAAGCCGGATTCGGCGTCGTTCGACAAGATGATTTGCGAGATGCGGCCATCGGTATACATCGTGCCTCGCCCAGCTTGCAGGGTGACGTCCTCAGGGCCGTGAATCACGCGGCTGCCGGTCTCGGCGAGACGATTGAGCTTGAAGTACTCGGCGATCGAGTCCGCGAGCGGCTCAAAGGTGTTGCGGTCATATCCGCTGCGTCCTTCGGGCAGGCCGGCGGCTTCTTGCGCGGCCTTGTACCAGTTGTCGGGCGCGGCAAAGCAGCGCACCTCTCCCCAATACACAATGTGGTCGCGTTTTTGCGGGTCGACGTCGCCCACGATGGGGGAGTTCATGCGGTCGGCTGCGGAACGGTGCGAGGCAAAGTCGAGTTCGTTGAAGCGCGCCTCGGCGCCCACGGTGTGATCGTCCATGTAGTCGGCGCGGATGAAGTGCTCGTAGGGGCGCATGTGAGGAATGTCTCCCGACGGGCCGCCCGGTACGCCGCCGGACTGGTTGACGATCATTTTGGTGTCGTCGAGCGAATGCATCCAGGTCATCACCTTGCGATGGATGAGGTCCCAACTGTTGCGCTCGTTGGCAAGGTTGAAGATGATCACCGACGGATGGTTGCGGTCGCGCATCACCATGCGGCGGCACTTCTCGGCGATGAGCTGGCCTTCAAAGGTCTTTTGCCTGTCGTTGTGATCGACGATCGAGTCGTCAAAGCCGCCGGGCTCTTCGTAGATGAGCAGGCCGGCCTGGTCGGCTGCCTGAATCAACTGCGGATCGCCGATGTTGCGATGCTGGCTGATCATGTTATTGCCGATGGCCAGCGCTGCCTGAACGCTGCGCGCTGCCATCTGCGGCGTGGCGTAGTAGCCGCGAGCGGCGTAGAAGCCCCAGTCAATGGCCGAGCGCAGACGGATGCGCTTGCCGTTGAGATAGTAGTTCTGCTCGCTCGCCGCGTTGGCCTTGGCCTCGAAGACCCTGAAGCCGAAGGTCTGCTCGTAGCGATCGGCCGAACCCGCGCCTTCAAGCGTGACGACGCATTTGTAGAGATTCGGATGGCGGACATCCCAGACCGCGGCCTGCGGAACGCTTATCTCTCGCGTGATTGTCTGGCTCGGGGAGGCGGCGATGTCGGCCTGAAATTTGCCGGAGTAAACAGACTCGCCGGTTTTCGCGGAGACGATCTGGATGGCCAGGTTTGCCTGGCCCGCTTGCCTGGCAGAGTTCGTCAGCGTGGTTTCGACCTCGACATGATTGGCGTTTGCCGGGAGCAGATTTTTGACAAACACATCCTCGATAAAGAGTGGGTCGGTTACAAAGAGCTTGACGGTCCCGCCGATGCCGCTGAAGTCGTGATGCGGCAGCATCTTGTATTTGCCCCAGTCGATGAGCGGAAAATCGCTCCAGCCGCGCTGCCCGCCGGAATTGGTGATCCGCAACGCAATGCGGTTTTTGACGCCTGGAATGAGGAAGCTTGATATATCGGTCGTGAAGGGCGTGCCGGCCACCAGGTCGTAGCCGGCGAGTTTCTCATTCACATAGATTTCCACCCGCTCGCTCGCCTTTTGCACTTCGAGACGGACCACCTTCTTCTGCCAATCGGCCGGCACTCCGAAGGACGAAGAAAACCAGCTGACTCCGCGATAGGTCCACGTGCTCTGGCCCTTGCTGAAGATTTCTTCCACGACGAGCGGCAGACTGTATTCCGCGCCCGCGCGGGCATAGAGCTGTCCCCAGCCGCCGGTGGGCGGATTCACGGGCATCTTCGCCACGTCCACTTCCGCGGGCAGGTAGAGGGTGTCGTTCTTCCACGTAGCGGCTTCGTCCAACCAGACCTTCCAGCCAGCCTGGCCAAGGTTGACTTCAGTACGGCCGTGGCTTTGGGCCGTGCCGTGCAGCGTCACCAGTGCAAGCGAAAAAAGGATGAGCCAGGAAGGGATGCGAAACGAGTGTTGCGCCATGGAAGCTTTCTCCCGCGAGCTGGTTGGGATGCCGGACCTCCGCCTGCCGCCATTTTTCGCAGGCAGTTGATGCGCGATTTCCAGTCCTGCCGATTCTACGGCATCTTCAGCTGGCGGCGGAACGCCCGCGCCGCCCTGAATTCAAACCGGCACGGCAGCTTTGAACCGGATAAGAGCGCAAGACAATTCCGCTTGCGTGGAGCTAAACTATCGCCTTATCCGCTTGCCACGGCTGAATCGCCTTTGGCGAGAGCCCCGCTCAATTGTTACAAACGTGTTAATATCGAACCTCAAGAAAGCTGGCGGACCTCGCTTTGAGGGCGCCGGAGCCAACAAGATGAACCTCTACCTGATGCGCCACGCCAACGCCGGACTTGCCCGGGAGAATCCGAAGCTGGACGTGAAGCGCGCTCTCATTAAAGAAGGAAAAGACCAGTGCATGCTGATGGCGCGGGTGCTGAGCGCTCTCAAAGTGCAGGTGGACGTGATCGTGTCGAGCCCGTTGAAGCGGGCCACGCAAACCGCGCAGTTTGTGGGCACGGAGCTGGGTTACGACGGCAAGGTTGAGATCAGCCCGGCGCTGGGCCTGGACGGGGATTTTGCCGACTTTCAGCAGATGCTGGCCAAGTATGCCGACCGCGAGGGAGTGCTGGCCGTGGGCCACAATCCCAACGTCTTCCAGTTTCTTGGCCGCCTGATCACCGGCAACGGCGGAGCCAGCATCCGCATGCGCAAAGGTTCAATCGCGCGTATCGACTTCAGCAGCCACCCGCCGCGGCTCCACTGGCTCATCGATCCCCGCTCGGCGCGGGCCATCTATCAGAGCGCGGCCAGGGCTCCGGGGCCAAAGAGTTCGCGGAAGTAACAGGCCTTGTCCCCCGCGGGAGCGGCTGCCGCGACGAGCGCAAGACTGAGCAACCCAGTGAATCGGAAGAGAGAACAGCTCAGCGCGCGCATGTTCGGCTCCTTTCCTGAGAGTCGCGTGCCCGGGAATCCTGGGCAGGCCGGAGCGAACCTCCATAGGGCGAGGGGTTCTCACGACGATGGTACGCGGGGATCCGCTGCCTGAGCGCGGGGAATGTGGCTGATATCCTTGACTCAATGGAAGGCTCAGCCATGACGAATGAAACAACGCTCGCCCGCCCGCAGCCCGGTCCCTCAGTTCGGGCCACGTGGGCGCTGCTGCTTCTCCTTTTTACCGCAGTCTATTTTGCTTCCCTTTTTACACCCCCGCTGATGGACGATGTGGATTCGTCGCATGCACAGGCGGCGCAGCACTTTCTTGAGAGTGGCGACTGGATCACGGCCAAGATCAATGGAATCCGCTACATTGAGAAGCCTCCGCTGCCCTACTGGACGGTGGCCTGCGTCTACTTTGTGTTTGGCCAGAACACTTTTGCCACCCACCTGCCCAACGCGCTGGCCATGCTGGCGCTGGCCTGGCTGGTGTGGCTCTGGGCCAGGCGCGGCTGGGGCGCTCGGGCGGGGCTTTATGCCGCGCTGGGCGTGCTCACTTCGATCGGGCCGTTCCTGTTTACGCGCTTCATCAT
>Ga0302320_10008813_pt1 | contig 21825 bp, 22 predicted proteins | sample Bog_T0_3_FD_202130 | JGI IMG/M metagenome (GOLD analysis project Ga0302320, IMG submission 202130) | Peat permafrost microbial communities from Stordalen Mire near Abisko, Sweden - Bog_T0_3 | ecosystem: Environmental > Terrestrial > Soil > Wetlands > Peat | place: Sweden: Abisko, Stordalen Mire...
ATGTAGCCAGAGAAGTCGACCCAGAACAGCGTGACCAAGCCGGAGGCGTTGATGCCGCCGCCAAAGGTTTCGAAGGCGCCGGGGACATCGAGCTGCGTGTAGACGCCGTTCTTGAGCACGAATCCGTGGTGGAGATTGCTTGAATCGATGAAATCTCCGGAGATTACGCCCGCGCTATTGATGCCAGTGGCATCGCTGGCGACTGCGCCGGAAGGGCCGGGAATATCGGTGAAAGCCCCCGCCTTGTATTCGAATCCATGTGGATTCCCGCTAGCGTCCGAGTAGTCGCCGACGATGACATCGCTCGAATTAATTCCCAGACAATCCGTGCTGACGCCCTTAGGGTCGTCGATATTCTTGAGCGTGGTGAGCGTGGCCATCATGCCGTGGTCCGTGCCGGTCGAATCAACGTAGTGGCCAACCGCTGCTTCCGCGTTGTTCACTCCATGCAATGCGCCTTGTTGCGACTTCGGGACTTTGGTGCCCGTCAGTTTGAAAGCTTGGGGCACCGCGAGGTAAGGCTGCGCGACGCCATCGACGCCCCAATAGAATCCGTCATAGGCTCCGTTGTTATTCACTCCGTGGGTGCCGGCGAAGTCAGTGGTTGCGAACTTGCCGTTGGCGTAAGTGAAGCCATAGGGCAATCCCGAGGAGTTGATGTAAGTACCCGTGATTTCGCCGGCATTGTTAATTCCGTAACAGACGGTGTCGAGCGCCCCGGGGTAGTCAATCTGTGTGACAGTGCCAGAAGAAGTCCGGGAAAAGCCGTGAAAATTATTGCTGGAATCGAAGAATTCACCGACAACTTTCAGTGAGCTATTGATGCCGTAGGCATAGGTTAAGTCAGTGCCGATGGCATAGAAAGTCGTCAATTGGCCTCCAACATCGATGTAGCCTTCAACAACGCCGTTTCCGCCCACTGATCCCACTTTGTCGCCGGCGTTATTGATTCCGTAGAGCGAGGTCGACATACCGTTGTAGTCGTTATAGGGCGAGTACACCCCTGCGGAGTACGTGTAACTATGTAGAGTGTTGTCCCCGTTGATCTGATAAATGCCCACTACTGTGCCAGAGTCATTGATGCCGGTGGCTTGGGTGTAGCCCGTCGCCCCAGGGTAGCTAAGAGCTGTATAGTTGCCGCCTGAGTACAAGAATCCTTCGAAAGTGTCCGAAGAATTGGTGTAGTAACCGACAACTGAGCCGCTGGAGTTGACGCCGAAGGCGAAAGCGCTCTCCGTTTGAGCGCCGGGAACGACCAATTCAGTCATGAGGAAGCCTTGGGCTAAGGCTTGGTTCGAGGCAAACATCATGACTAGGGAGAATAGGGTCAGCAGAGTGCTTGGTAGCTTGAGTGCTCGGTTACAACCGATGCAGTACGTCAGGTGCTTGATGTAATTCACAAGTGTGATCTCCGAGATAGATTAAGAATCTGTCGGCGTGTAACTACTTCATGACCATCGCAGAGTGCAGACTTTTGCACACTCCTCGATCACCAAAAGCGGTAGTAACACGCTTGCGACTCGGCTATACTGACCCGCAGTTCTTTCCCCCGCAAGTGACATCTGCGGACATCCGCGGACATATACGGACAAAAGCCAATTGCATGAGCAGTTTGAGTAAAATGCCGCCTCCCAACCGGCGCCTCGGGTCATGGAAAGAAATCGCCGCGTTCTTCGAATGCGACGAGCGCACTCTGCGCCGATGGGAAAAGGAACGGGGCTTACCTGTCCACCGCGCACCGGGGAGTGCCGGAGGCAAAGTATTTGCCTACACCGAAGAACTCTCGGACTGGCTGGAAACTTCTCGGAACTCGGGAGGCCAGTCTCAGCGCACGGAGACAAACGGCGCAAGTCCGTCAGTGACGTTTATCGACGGTGACGGTTCGACCAGAGTCTTGGAGCAGTCTGGATCTTCGCTCAAGCCTATCCTTATTCAGAAGATTCAGCCGCGTCTTAAGTCCAATTGGAAAATCGCAGGTTTGGTCGCGATCGCGATAGCCGCCGTGGCCGGGTTGAGTTTGGCTCTGCTCCGAAGTTCCCCAGGACCGGATTCCATCGGAGTCATTCCCTTCGTCAACAGCGGTGGAGACGCCACGACTGAGTACCTCAGCGACGGCATCACGGAATCTTTGATCGACAATCTCACGCACGTGCCGCAACTAAAAGTGAAGGCACGCAACGCAGTCTTTCGCTACAAAGGCAAAGACATTGACGCGCGAACCGTCGGCAACGACCTGGGCGTAGCGGTTCTGGTGACGGGCCGCGTGGTTTCGCAGGGCGACAATATCGAAGTCAGCGCCGAGCTCACTGAGGTTCGCGACAACACCGAAATCTGGGGTCAGCAGTACCACGGCAAAAGCGTGGACATTATCTCGCTGCAACAAGAAATTGCCGGAGACATCGCGAACAAGTTGCGGTCCAAGCTCAGCCCTGCCGAAAAACAGCAAGTTACGCGGCAAGGGACGCAGAATCCAGAGGCGTACGACTTGTACTTAAGGGGCCGGTACGCCTGGAACCGGCGCACCACCGCCGATCTGGAAACCGCAATTTCGTATTTCAATCAGGCCATCGCGAAAGACCCTGGCTATGCTTCGGCGTACGCCGGGCTGGCGGATGCCTATTATGTGCGGCAGCCCCGCTACAGTGGAGCGCCTAGCGATAATGATCCCAAGGCGAGCGCGGCGGCTCGTACAGCGCTGGCCCTGGATCCATCTCTGGCGCGCCCTCATGCGGTGCTCGGCGGCAGCGAAATGGAGTTCGACTGGAATTTTGCCGGAGGAGAAGCCGAGTATAAACGAGCCTTTGAACTGGATCCCAACGATCCTTCCTCGCATGAGTGGTACGCGGAAAAAATGGGCATGATCGGTGGCCGCGAAGAGGAAGCGTTAGCGGAAATAAATCGCGCGCATCAACTCGACCCGCTGTCGTCGATCATCACCAGCCAGCTCGGAGACGTCCACAACATGGCGCGACGGTTTGACCAGGCCATAGACGTCTGCCAGAAGTTAGCTGGCGATGACCCTACATTTGCACGCGCCCATCACTGTCTGGCCGTAGCTTATTGGGGCAAGAAGATGTACCTGCAGGTAATCGAAGAATGGAAAGCATTTGGCCAACTCTCCGGCGACCAGCACGAGTCCGACTTCGCGGCTGCGCTCGACGACGGATTCAAGTCGGGCGGCTGGAAGCGCGCGCTTTCTAAGGGAATACAGATCCGCGAGCAACAGCGTAAGAATGGGTACTCCTCGGCATTCTTCATCGCTACTTTGTACGCCGATCTGGGAGACAACGATCGAGCTTTCCAATGGCTCGGTACGGCGTATCAAGAGCGCGATTGGCTGCTGACCGCTCTAAAGACTGACTTCCTGCTGGACCCGCTACATTCAGATCCGCGCTTTGAGCAGTTGGCGCGCAAGATCGGGCTGCCGGGGGGCTAACTAGATAGTGGAGCGCCCCGTGCGAAGCGCACACGATCGGAATTGAAACGAGCGAGCGAGAGCTCCGCAGACTTCAAACCGATTAGCGGCTCTACTCGCTGAAGGTCTACCAAGAGATCCCGCGACCCGCAATTCCGCATTTTGTTCATCCTCGCATTTCCGACAGAATGCCGTGCAGGCAGAACTGAACCCAAGTCCCCGCCAGATTTTACCGATTCCCCGCTCACAATCTTTCAGAGCTCAGGCGTGTCGAATCCGGCAGCGCGGGCGGCTGTTCTTAGCTTGAGATCGGCGGTCAGGAACGTGCGTCCTTGCGGAGTGTCTTCGCACCATTGCAGAGCTGCGGCCAGCTGAAGCGCGTCGGCGGCGCGCAGGTCGTGCCTTCGCAGGAGCTCGGTTGCGGTCGCGCGCAATGCATCCGAGGGTTGGATTACCGACCATGAATCGGACAGCTTTTGTGCGAGGTGATGCGCTTTCTTTTCATCACTCGAGCTGATTTGTTTCATGCGTACGAGCCGGGCTATGGCGCTGGCGATTTCCAGAGGTGTGCCCCACCAGACCACGACTTCGTAGGCCTCATACAAAGAGATGACGCTGGGAGTGGCCGGTTGATAGATCAGCAACGCGACCAAAGCGCTGGAATCCCAAAACGCCGGAAAGCGCATCAGCGGCCTTCTCGTTCCTCTCGCCACACTCGCTGCATGGTCGCGCGGGAGACCTTGCCGAGCGGCTTAGGCCAGGAGTCTGAGGCGGGCCGCGGCTTCAACGGCGGAACCAAAATGCCGCGCATGATGAGCCGCCGTTCCTGCTCGGACGGGTTCGTGAGACGGCAGGGCACGATGCGGGCCACGGGACGGTTGCGCTCGCAGACAAGCACTTCTTCGCCGTCTTTTACCAACTGGATATGGGCGCTTAGCTGGGCCTTGAGATCGCTGATGTTTACCGTCTTCATGACTTCATCATAGCTGACGTGACTATGTTAGTCATCTTGAATGTTTGCCCAGCGGCACGAATGCCCACCTTTACAAACAACGGAAAGGTGGGCCACCCTGATTCCCCTGATTTCCTCACCGACTAGACATTTTCCCGCCGCCTTACTACGCTGGTTCGGTACGCCACATATACATAAAGGACACATAACGCCATGCCGACACTCTATTCCACAAAAGTCATCGCCAAAGGAGGCCGTCATGGATCCGTGCGGAGTGATGACGGACTTCTTGACCTCCACTTAGCGCTGCCCAAGTCTCTCGGCGGGAACGGCGGGGCAACGAATCCTGAACAGTTGTTTGCCGCAGGGGTATGCATCTTGCTTTGAGAACGCTTTGTTGCGGGTGAGTGCGGATGCCAAGCACCACTTCTCCGATGATCAGGTCGAGGTCGTCGCCGAGATCGGCTTGAGCCGCAACGAATCAGGAAGCTTCGTTTTGTCGGCGTCTCTTGCCGTGACGCTGGTCGGCGTCGACCAGACAACGGGAGAGGACTTCGTTCATCGCGCGCATCAACTTTGCCCTTACTCGAATGCGATTCGCGGCAACGTCGACTTGGCGACCTCGGTCACAGTGCGCTAGGGCGAAGCGAGCGAACGGCTTCTTTGATGTTCGCCATAATTAGCTTGGGGCTATCGCCACGGTACTCCCGAGCCTAATCTAGACAAAAGCGATGGCGGAGAGGGTGGGATTCTACTTCCACTGAATTGCCAACTCGCGCCTTTTCAAACACATTGCCTGTAACTCTATCCATCCCAGCGTGTTATGTAATGTTGCAATTGATAGCCTCCGTTGCATGCTTTGCGCTTGGAACCCCGTTTATCACTATTTTCGGTATCAGTGGTATCACTTCCCAACAGGTGTTAGGGAGGGAGGCGGCAGCTGGAAAAGGTAAACCGATTCGTCATACAAGATCGCCAACAAAGATCCGTTGGGCGATACCACCAATTGCGCGCCCTGGTCCTTGATCTTCGGCCCACTCACCTTCAGCTCGTAGGATCTTTGACTGAACGGAGCATCGTAAACGGAAATTGTCCTCAGCTCGCCATGTGCTCCTATATCGAGAGCGGCAAAACCGCCCTTCGACTGAAAAAAGGGAACAACGAAGCGCTGACCGCCAGCGGACGGGATAGCGACGCCTCCCTCAAAAGGCTCGTTCTCCGTTAACAAAACCTTGCCATCGGTTCGCAACAGTTTCCAGGGATGGCCAGAAAGGAAGAGCGTGTCGTCATTTACAAACTGAGCGGACGATTGGGGTCGCCTTTCGATTGGGGCTACGGTCTTCCAATCTGTCGCGAGACCTTTGATTTCAATGTTCGGTTCACAATGGTAAATCGGGAAACTACATGCAATCATTGCTATCTCATCATCTGATATGCCCACCCAGCCGCTTTGCGTTTCCATCCACGAGTGAACAATTTTAAGAGTAGCAGTGTCAACCCAGACCCAGGGAGTCGTCGAGTTTGTCGTCAGGTTGGGCGTTGCAAAAAGGATGTTCTTCCCTGTAGGCGACGTATGCGCAACCCAGCCCCAAAGATCTTCCTTTATAGGAGGCAGGCTCAACCTCCCAAGTTCTTTCGAATCGGAGGAATAGAGGGTCAGCGCGGTACCCGTCTGCAAGACAAACATTCCGTCGCGCGCAGACACAATGCCCGCAAATCTGGATTCGGTCGGCCACGCTGGCGTGCCGACAATCTTCCCTGTGCCTGCATCAAGAAGGACCGCACGCACCCGCAACGGCAAGTTCGAGTCCGAGCTATCGCGACCCGATAGGGTAGGATTGCCTTCGCGTGTCACGAATGTAGCAACGATAGTGCCGTCGTCAAGAAACGATAGTGAGGTTCTGGGCGGCAAGTGCGTTTCACGCCCCCGGCCAACCACTAGACTGAGGGGCGCACTCCCGACGGCGGCGTGCACATCCGCACTCCATTTCGCCATGATTGCTGAACCTGTGGTATCGACAGTCGGCCCACTTGGGCTACTGAGGAAATGCGCCAATAAAAAAAGTGCCGCCGATGAGATCAACAAATCCATGCTCCCAGAAATTGGCTGTGAAGAAGGCCGAAGCCGAAAAATCGCCTGTCCATGGGCTCACGGTATCATCGTGCACCCAGAGTGCCCCGTCAACATTCTCAATATGAATACCGTCGTCATATCTCCCAGGTGAAGGGCATACGGACTGGGTAGGGTCGCAAGAGAGCAGGAAATTGCAGTGTCCACCTATCAAGTCGCAATCCGTCGAATCTGCTGAAACCCCTGGCCCAAAGATATACGACAAGTTTTCACTAAGCCTGTCGTACTGACCGTTTGCCTGCGAGAGATACTGCGGCAAGAGAACGTAGTTCAAGTTGATCCCCAGTGCAGGATCCCAGCCAGTCTTGATGATCGAAAGGTAGCGAGACACGCCCGATTGCAGGACGGCTAGGGGCGAAGAGGCCTGCATGAGGTAGCCGGGTTCAAAATCGTACGGTACGCCGCCGGGGCCAGAACCAATGCCTCCGACGTAACCTCCTTTACCGCCGTTATCCCACTGGTCAAAAAGACCTGAGCAGTTGCCTGATGCGTCGCAAAATCCGTCGCCGCCGCCGTCGTCAAAATCATCTCCGCCGCCATTGCCGCCGCCGTTGTTCCCACACTGGTTATGAGCGCCGCCGCAGGCGTCCACATTAAGGCCCAGGGGATCAGGATGCCGTGCTTCTTTTCCATCAACGAGGACAAAGTCTGGTTTGACGCGGCCATTAGAGGCGAGGACGACAGGGCAGTAGCGAAGACCGCTCTTAGTCTTCACTCTTTTCGTTATATTGACTTGCTTGTTCAGTGGGACACCTAATTTCGGTATCACTCACGGTATCACCAGTGTCCAACTTATTCAAAACAAAAGATATGGCGGAGAGGGTGGGATTTGAACCCACGATACCCGTTAAGGTATGTCCGCTTTCGAGGCGGATCGTTTCAACCACTCACGCACCTCTCCGTGCCGTGCAAACGATATTTGTTGAAGCCTTCCGATTTTATCAGGCTGGGCCGTTTTTACACCTTCGCCCGGACTATTCTCTGAACCTCGACCTTCCGGGTTACCCCCGTAATCTAACTTCCGGGGTTTAGCGTTGACCCGCATGAACATACCTCTTACATTCGCCCATAGGGGGAAGCATGAAGGATATCCATGAGGTGTTGCGCCAGAAGCAGGCTAAGTTTGCGCAACTGGGAAAACAGATCGAACTGCTTCAGCAGGCTGCGGAAAAGCTGCGCGAAGTCGCCCCGTTGCTGGCCGAACTGGATGAGGACGATGGCGCAATTCTGACCGAATCCGACGAGCCTGTGGCGATGTCGGCAAAGGCAGGAGTGGCCGCTGCCCCCGCGTCGGCCAAGCCCGCAGTGCGTGCGGTAACGCCGCGCTGGCCGTAAACTGCGCGGCATAGGCTCGAAAACGATTTCGTAGCGAAACAAGCTAGACCCGATCGAGATAGACCCAGGTTCAACATGCCATTTCAGGCTCTCTTAGTTTCCAAGGACGAAGACGCGGCGGCCATCCTAACGCCTTTGCTCGGCCGCTTCGGCGTAACGCTTAAGGCCTGCGGCTATCCCGAATCGGTTTGCCTGCTTGCAGAAGAGAAATATGACGCGGTGATTGTCGACTTCGACGATCCGCAGAATGCCAGCATGGTACTGCAAAATGCTGCCCAGGGACCGGGCGGACACAAAGTCGTGACCATCGCGATTCTGGGTGACAAGACTCGCGTGCGCACCGCGTTTGGACAGGGCGCGAATTTCGTTTTGTACAAACCGCTGTCAGTGGAACAAGCGGAAGCCAGCTTGCGAGCCGCAACGGCGCTCATTAAGCGTGAGCGCCGCGGTTCTTACCGTGTGCCGGTGCAGATTCCCGCGCTGGTGCGACCTGCTGGCGGAAGTGAGACCGAAGGCATTCTGCTTGACCTGAGCGAAGACGGCATGGACCTGCTGACCCCTCAGGCGTTTCCTCGCGAGACCGCCTTACGAGCGCGCTTTGTGCTGCCGGGCAAGAGCAAAGAAGCCGAGTACACGGGCGAGGTGGCTTGGACCAATGCTAACGGACAGTGCGGCGTGCGCTTCTTCGACTTGCCGGCGCAAATACGTTCCGAACTTCGGCAATGGGTGCAATCGCATGCCAGCGATCTTCCGCCTGAGCCGGAGGCCGTAGCGGAAAGCAAGCTGACCGATCTAAGCCTCGGCGGCTGTTACGTTGAAACCGAATCGCCGTTCCCTGAGGGTTCAGGAATCATTCTTAGCCTCAATGCAGAGAACATGGAAGTGCGTGCCGAAGGCATGGTGCGCGTGATGCATCCTAATTTCGGCATGGGCATTGAGTTCGCCGCCCGTACCGACGAACAACGTCAAACCGTAGCTCGCTTTATCGAATTTCTCACCAGCCGTCCGGGAACTGTTCCTCAGCTCTCGATCACGCCCTCTTCGCTCATTGCCGCGGGAGCATTCGACGGACCTACCCTCGGGAATCAAGAAGTCGAGGATTCCCTGCTGGAACTGCTGCGCGATCACCAATCGTTGACCCAGGAAGAGTTTCTGCAAGAGTTGCGTCGGCAGCGTTCCACGGAAGAAGTCACGACTTAGAAGTCCAAGGGTTCACACGCCGTCTCACGCATGAACCCTTCTGCCTTTCGGCGATTGTCCCACCTCAGCCTCTTCACGCTAGTCCAGAATTATTTCAGCAAGATTGCGGGCGTGTGAAATTCCTTTCGCACTTCGGTCGCGATCAGCGGGCTGACGGTTTCCACTTGTTCAGAAATTGAAGCAGGTCCTCTGGAGCCAGGGAACGCGCACTGGAGAACTCTCCATTCGTCTGGCTGTAGACAATCTTGCCCGATGAATCCAGTACAGCCATCACTGGAACCTTATTCTTGGGGAGGCCATACTGGGCCAACAGATCTTGATTCTTATCCTCATTCCCAATATCGACATGAACGATTTCATAATTCTTTGCGATGACGGGCGCGAGGTCGGGACGCTGAAAAGCGCGATCGAGTACATGGCAGTCGAAGCACCAGTTGCCACCAAACACCAGGATCACACGCTTGTGGGACTTGCCGGCGCGCGCCAACGCTTCATTGATCTCGGCATGAGCATCGACGCCCTCGGGATAAATATCCTTGCTGGTGGACGCGGGTTGCAGCAACTTAGCGGCATCCGTGCGTCGAATCGAGACGATCTTCCACACGCCCGCCTGCTGCTGCCACACTTGCCCCTCGGTTACGTAGGAGATTCGTGCTGTCGAATGAACCTCCGACTCGATGACGATCTGATGCACTCCGGGCTGGGGTTCATTCGACTGCACGATATTGGCCACGATGCGTTTGGCCTTCATGTCACGCCAGAAGGCAACATCCTGATCGACCGTGAGATTGCCCGACGGGCCTGCGATTTGGGCGGGAGGAGTCGTGCTATAAAGCGCTTTCAGGGCGGACGAATTGCCGCTGGTGATTGCATCTGTCCACTGGGTGAGTGGAGCGAAGCTTAACGACGCCGCGCCAGTTAACTGACCATCAGCCGGCAAGAGACCCAGAACAAAAGACAAACATAGAATAGAAGAAAGTCGAAGTTTCATAGAATGAATCGATCCGCGACGGAACCAAGTTCCAGGAACAAGCTTTGCAGCTTTGCTGCACAGCAAATCCAGATTAACCTAAAAAGAAGAGTCATCAACCCTGTCCAACACTCAAACAACCACGCCGAGGATTATTGGCACACCCGACCATCGGGCGAAGCTCGCGTTCGCGCCGCTCCTCGTCATCATGGCAGTCGCGCTCGCCGCTTTGATCCCTACCTTCTTCTTGGGCAACGTTTCGGGGCACGACTTCGAATTTCATCTCAATTCCTGGATGGAAGTGCAGCACCAGTGGAGTCTGGGAATTTGGCATCCTTATTGGGCTGGGCTGGCGCACTATGGATACGGCGAGCCCAGGTTTCTATTTTATCCCCCCGCGTCGTGGACGCTGGGAGCGGCACTCGGCGAATTTCTGCGCTGGAAGTACGTTCCCGACGTCTTTATCTGGATCGCACTGACGCTTTCCGCTTGCTCAATGTTTCTCCTCGCGCGCCGGTTCATGTCTCGCGCCGACGCCACGTTTGCCGCTGCGTTCTATGAGGTTAATCCTTATTACCTGGTGGTGATTTACTGGCGCAGCGCTTTGGCCGAACTGCTGGCCGGAGCTTTGCTGCCGCTACTGCTTCTCTGTGTACTCGATAGCGAAAGAAAGAAAGGACACATCATTGCGCCGCTGAGCCTGGTTCTGGCCGGGGCGTGGCTCACAAATATTCCCGCCGCGGTGATGACCCACTTTTCTTTTGCGTTATTGATTGCGATCATGGCCTGGAAAAAACGATCGCCGAAGCTTCTGCTTTACGGCACGTTGGCGGTTGTGCTGGGCATCACTCTGGCGAGTTTCTATCTGGGCCCGGCAATTTATCAACAACGATGGATCGATGTGAGTCAGGTGTTCGCGCCCGGCGTACGTCCCGCGGACAATTTTCTTTTCACTCGGATTCATGATGTCGATCATGACAATTTCAACCGTCTGATGTCGTGGCTGGCTGTGCTCGAATTAAGCGCGGTGGCGTCGTTCCTATTCTTCCGTCGAAAGCGCGCAGATAAGACTTTGCTGCGGGCACTCCTGTCAGGATGGAGTCTGCTCTGCCTGCTCTGTATGTTGCGGATCAGCAACCCAGCCTGGAATCACCTTCCTTTTTTTCAGTACGCGCAGATCCCGTGGCGCTGGCTGTCTTGTCTGGGCGTCAGTTTATGTCTGCTGTTGCCGTTGGCGCTAAAGCGCTGGTGGAAGCGACTGGTGGTATGCGGAGTAATGATTCTGGTTCTTCCGCTGATGAATCGCGCGGTACAAAATGTCTGGTGGGACACTGCGGCCGACATCAATGAAATGCAAGACAATCAGCAGACCGGCTTGGGCTACGAGGGGGCAGAGGAATACGTCCCGCGCACGGCTGAAGGCGCGGACATCAAGCCGGGCGCGCCGCTTGTCACTCTGGTGGGCGACAGCCAGGGACAGATCACATTGGGTAAATGGCTCGCGGAATCTGGAGACTTTACGGTTGCGTGTGACACGCCCATTGCGGTCGAAGTTCGTCTGTTCCGCTATCGGGGATGGAATGTCGAAGTGAACGGCGAACCAATCTCGCATTGGTTGGGGCCGGATAACGGCGAGATGATGATCCCCTTGCAGGCGGGCGTGAATCACGTACATGTCTTCTTTTCACCGACCTGGGACGTGAAAGCGGGCGCACTCATTTCGTTCTGCGGCGTCCTGGCGTGGATTGCGCTGATCTTGTGGCGATGGGGCTGGTATCAGGAGACTGAGGCGAGGCGGTGAGTGCATGAATCGCATCTTTATTGCCACGTCGAATAGCGGAAAGCTTCGTGACTTCGCGGGCGCAGCGAAGGCACTAGGGATAACGATTGAAGCCTTGCCGGGATTCTCCGCGATCACGCCGGTCGTTGAGGACGGGGACACTTTTGAAGCCAATGCGCGCAAGAAAGCCGAAGAATACAGCCGATACGCCCCGGAAGAACTTGTGCTGGCCGACGATTCTGGACTGGAGGCAGACGAGCTCGCGGGCAAGCCGGGAGTTCACTCCGCACGATATGCCGCCGCTCAACCGGAACTGGAAGCTGCAAATACCGACGATGCCGCCAACAATGCGCGCGTTTTGCGAGAGTTACGTGGAGTCCCTGCCGAAAAACGCACGGGACGTTTTGTTTGCGTGCTCGCCGCAGCGTGCAACGGCAAAACCCTCGCTACTTTCCGAGGAACCGCAGAAGGCGTGATTCTCGAATCCCCACGCGGCTCCGGCGGCTTTGGTTACGATCCGCTCTTCTACTTCCCGTCGATCGACAAAACCTTCGCCGAGCTCTCGGCGGAGGAAAAAGCGCGGCATAGTCACCGCGGTTCCGCCTTCCGACAGTTTTTGCACTGGCATGAAAATGAACATTTTCTTGCGCCGGGGGACGGGAAAATACGGCATTGAAAGAGTCGAAGCTGTAATATAACGGTTCGAGCAAGCGAGGATCTCATGCAACAAAACAAGACTCTACCCATGCCGGTGCTGTCGGGAATCCTTACGGTAAGTGCGGCAGCCACGGCATTTCTGCTTTGGCTGGTCTATGTACATCAGACCTCGGTTGCCTTCTCGCAAGAATTCACCTTCCTTCCGATCCTAAACGCGACCTTCAATGGCCTCAGCGCGATCGCGCTGTGCTTTGGATTCTCCTACATCAAGCAGCGCAACATCGTCGCCCATCGGCGGAGCATGTTGACGGCGTTGGCGTTCTCGACGCTTTTCCTAGTCAGTTACATCATCAATCACGCGTTGCACGGCGATCAGCGCTTTCCCGGCCACGGTACGGTTCGTTCGATCTATCTCACGCTTCTGGCCAGCCATGTTTTTCTTTCCATCGTGGTCTTGCCGATGATTCTAGTGACGGTGTTTCTCTCGCTCACGGGACGCTTCCAACTGCATAAGAAGATCGCGCGTTACACGTTTCCCATCTGGCTCTATGTTTCCGTAACGGGCGTGATCGTCGTCGTATTCCTGAGACTTAGTGCGGCGAGCTAAGCTCGGGCGAGATGATTTGCCTGTCCCGATTCACGCGCCTTGCCGCTTGTAGTGGAAGTTAAACGTATTCCGCAGTGGCGCCATCGCGCTTGACGAGACCTCTCAAGCAACAACATAATGAAAGGTTGACTTCGTGCTCGCGAAGCAGCCTGAGGGACACACACTGTGGCGACGACAACCAGTCCGGCGACTTCCGCACGCCACACGGTAGCGCCGTTGCGCGCTGGCCAAGGGTATTCTTTTTTCCTGCGGCGACTGCATTCCCTGAGCGGCATAATCCCGATTGGCGCATTTTTGTTGGAGCATTTCATTTCCAACGCTGAAGCTACGCGCGGCGTCGAGGCCTATACCAAGCAAGTCGAATTCCTAACCGGATTGCCGTTCGTGGTCGGACTCGAACTGTTTGGTATCTGGCTGCCCATCCTTTACCACTCGCTTTACGGCTTCTACATCTGGTATCGCGGGCAATCGAATATCGGAGAGTATCCCTGGGCGGGCAATTGGCTCTATACCGCGCAACGTTATACGGGAGCGATAGCTTTTTTCTACATCGCGTGGCACACCTGGCATCTGCGTTTTTCGGGAGTGCATTTGCCATCGCATCCTGAATTGGCATTCGCCAAAGTGCAGGCTGAATTTCAAAGCCCGTGGGCGCTGGCGTTTTACGCTCTGGGAATCACGGCCGCATCGTGGCACTTCGCTTATGGACTCTGGCTATTCTTCGCCAAGTGGGGGATCACCACCGGCGCTCGCGCCCGACAAAAGTTTGGCTACATCTGTTTAGCATTAGGGATTGGACTCGTCCTGCTCGGTGGCGTGACCATGTATTCATTCGTCAACACGCCACTGCAACCGCTGAATCCCGGCGTCTCAAATATGGAGTCCTCGGCAGTTCGCTAGTCGATCACAGACGAAAGAAACTCATGGCGACGAATCCCAAAATTATCGTGATCGGCGGCGGACTGGCGGGACTTTCCGCCGTCATCAAAATCGCCGAAATGGGCGGACAAGTTGATCTCTTTTCCATTGTCCCGGTGAAGCGGTCGCACTCAGTGTGCGCACAGGGTGGCATCAATGCTGCCAAGAATCTCAAAGGCGAAGGCGATTCCACATGGAAGCACTTCGACGACACCGTTTACGGCGGCGATTTTCTCGCGAACCAGACGCCGGTAAAAGCGATGTGCGAAGCCGCGCCGGGAGTCATCGACCTGCTGGATCGCATGGGCGTTCCGTTTAATCGCACGCCGGAAGGCCTGCTCGATTTTCGCCGCTTCGGCGGAACACTTTACAACCGTACTGCTTTTGCGGGCGCGACGACCGGGCAGCAACTCCTCTACGCGCTCGACGAACAAGTCCGCCGCTACGAGTCAGAAGGTAAGGTCAAGAAGTATGAGCACTGGGAGTTCCTGTCTCCCGTGCTCGATTCCGAACGAATTTGTCGCGGCATTTGTGCCATGGATTTGCGTTCGCTGGAAGTGCGCACTTTCCCGGCCGATGCCATTATCGTAGCCACCGGCGGCATCGGAGCGATCTTCGGTAAATCCACCAATTCGGTCGTTTGTACCGGTTCCGCGCAATCGGCGCTTTATCAGAACGGCTGCTACTACGCGAACGGCGAGTTCATCCAGGTGCATCCCACCTGTATTCCGGGCGAAGATAAACTACGCCTGATGTCTGAATCAGCCCGCGGCGAGGGCGGACGCGTATGGGTTCCAAAGACCGCCGGTGACAAGCGCGATCCGAAAAGCATTCCGGCCAGCGAGCGCTGGTACTTTCTGGAAGAGTGGTACCCGAAGTACGGCAATCTCGTTCCGCGCGACGTGGCGACTCGGGCAATTTTCAAGGTCGTCTACGAGTACAACCTCGGCATCGACGGCAAGCCGATGGTCTACCTTGATCTGACGCACATTGATCGCAAGATTCTCGATCGCAAGCTCGAAGGGATTCTGGAAATTTACGAGAAGTTTGTCGGCGACGATCCCCGCGACACGCCGATGAAAATTTTTCCCGGAATGCACTACACCATGGGCGGCCTCTGGGTGGACTACAACCAGGCGACCAACATCCCGGGAATCTACGCCGCCGGCGAGTGCGAATATCAATATCATGGCGCGAATCGTTTGGGCGCGAATTCTCTGCTCTCCTGCATCTATGGCGGATTCGTTGCCGGCCCAGCGGCGATCAACTATGCGCGCAACCAGAAAGCCGCGCCCAGCAATGGCTATTTCGACGCCGAGCGCAAGCGTCAGCAGGAAAACAACGCCATGCTGATGAAATCTGAAGGCACCGAGAATCCCTTCAAACTATGGCGCGAACTGGGCGAATTGATGACCAAGCACTGCACCGTCATCCGCTACAACAAAGGACTTCAGGAAGCCGATGGCGAAATTTGCAAGTTGCTCGAGCGCTTTCAGCACATCAACTTAAGCGACAAGACGCAGTGGGCCAACACCAGCGTGATCTTTTCGCGGCAACTCTACAACATGCTCCAGATTTCGAGAGTGGTAGCACAAGGCGCAGCGTTGCGAGATGAATCGCGCGGCGCACACTACAAGCCCGACTTCCCCGATCGCGACGACAAGAATTTCCTGAAGACCACAAAAGCATATTTCGCGCCCGATGCGGACGAGCCGAAGTTTGAATTCGAGCCAGTGGATGTGTCGCTGATTCCGCCAAGACCGAGGAAGTATGATGCGGCGAAATAATCATGGCTGATAAAACCGTCCTCCTAAAAATCAAGCGCCAAGCCTCGCCCTCTGCGGAATCGCGGTGGGAAGAATTTGAACTGGCCTGGCATCCCGGCATGAACGTCATCTCCTCGCTCATGGAGATCGCTCGCAATCCCATTACTCGCGATGGCAAGCCGACTTCGCCCATCACTTACGACGCCAACTGTCTCGAAGAAATTTGCGGATCGTGCGCCATGCTCATCAATGGACGCGCCCGCATGGCCTGCTCCGCGCTGATCGATAACCTCGAACAGCCAGTGCGGCTCGAACCGATGTCGAAGTTTCCGGTCGTCCGCGATCTCGCAGTCGATCGCAGCGTATTGTTCGAAAATTTGAAGGCTGTCAAAGCATGGATTCCGATCGATGGCACCTACGACCTTGGCTCCGGGCCGCGCATCTCGCCCGCGGATCAGGAAGTCGCCTATCCCTTATCCAATTGCATTTCGTGCTGCTGCTGCATGGAAGCCTGTCCGCAATTCAACGAGCACACGGGATTCGTTGGAGCGGCTGCGATTTCGCAAGTGCGGTTGTTCAACGCGCATCCTACGGGATCGGAGCTAAAGCGCGAACGCCTCGCGGCACTGATGGGCGATGGTGGCATTCAAGAGTGCGGCTACGCACAAAATTGCGTCGAAGTTTGCCCCAAGGAAATTCCGCTGACGCAGTCGATTTCCGACGTCAGCGGCCAAGTCATGCGCCAAGCCATCGGTGACCTTTTTAGGAAGTGATTTACCCTTCGTGGCGGTCGTTTCCCCTCCGCAACGTTGACGAAAAATGTCACGCGTTCCTTTTGTTAGGCTTACGCGAAGCAACAGCCCCAAAATTGGCGGCATCCCAAATGCAGCTAACACTTGCGTAACGGTCAATTGATTGGCGGGGTAACCAAAACTTCAGTAACTTTTTTTCGGACTCTGAAGTTTTTTTCGGCGTGGTATGACTTACAATTAGCCTCTTGCCGAACGCCACGGCAATTTGGTTGGAGATCAAATCCACTTCGTGCATAGCAGACTTAAAATTCGCGGCTTAGTTTTTTCGTTGCTGATTTTAGCGACATGCAGCCCAGCTTTCGGCATGAGTAAAGCTAGAACCGCGCGCCATAGCCGAGTGCGAAGTCACGCGCATCGCAGCCGCATTAGCCGCATTTTGTGGAACCCGCTCTTCCGTCCTTCGCATGAATCTTTACTGCGGCAGAATGAAGAGATCGACCGGCTCGATTTGCCACGCATTCAGGATGACGACGAACTCGAACGCTTGAAACTGAGTGGAGACTTAGTTCCCATCGAGCCCGGACAAACTCTGCGGATTGATCCGCGACTCGATCCCGACCGCCGCTTCTGCCGTCCGTGGACGCGTGATTTCGTCACCGACCTGAGCGCCGCTTACTACAAACAATTTCACGATCAGATTCAGGTTAATTCCGCAGTGCGTACGGTGCAGGTGCAGAAAAAGCTTCGTCGCCACAATCGCAACGCGGCCCCGGAAACGGGAGACACGGCTTCCTCGCATCTCGCCGGGATCACCGTGGACCTGCAACGCCGCGGCATGACTAAGGCTGAGATCAAGTGGGTCGAACAGTACATCGTTCCTCTCCGAGACGCTGGCTTGGTCGAGCCTGAGGAAGAGCGCCACCAATGGGTCTTCCACATTGCGGTTTCAGGGCGCTATGCCGACTATCACGAAGCGCAGTTCGGCGGTGAACAGCCTCAATCGGAATCCATCGCGCAGAGTCATGAACCAGAGCGCGTTCAGGCAGACCCGATTCCGCCGTCCTATGAAGAAGTCATGAAACCGGAAGGCTTCGCACCCGTCTCGCAGTCTTTCCAGCCGAATTAATCGCCCCGGCTACTCGCCCTTTACGTTATCCCCGGCACTCCAAGATCGAAACAGAGTTAGACGTTCGTGCAAAAGCAAACCGTTAAACCGCATCCTAAGGTGTAGTAGGATGAGTCCCATGCGGCAGCGCACCATTCTCCGTCAAGCCGTCTTAGGCGCATTTCTGGCGTGTGTAATGTCCGCGCCGCTAAACTGGGCGACGGTGCCGGACAGCGCGAGTTCGTCGTCGCTGGACGACGGCTTCCGCATGTTGTATGACCTCGAGTTCGATCGCGCTCATCAGGTGTTCACGTCGTGGCAAACCACTCACCCAGATGATCCGATGGGTCCTATCTCGGATGCCGCCGGAGCCCTATTCTCCGAATTCAATCGCCTGGGAGTTTTGGAAACCCAGTTCTACGAAAACGACGATCTGTTCGCTTCTCGCAAGAAGCTATCGCCCGATCCTTCTACGCGCGATCGCTTTACCGCCGACCTCGACGAAGGAGAGCGCCGCGCCCGCGCCAGGCTTGCGAAAGATCCGAAAGATCATGACGCGCTGTTTGCCATGACCATGTCCTCCGGTCTGAAGGCGGATTACTCGGCCATGATCGAAAAGAGCAATCTAGCGTCCTTACACTTCACGAAAGTCGCCGACGGCTGGGCCGAACAACTGCTGGTGGTTGACCCCAAGTGTTATGACGCGCATGTCGCCACCGGCTTCAGTAAATACATCGTGGGAAGCATGGCCGCGCCGGTGCGCTGGCTGGTTCGGCTGGGAGGAGTATCGGGCGACAAGCAAGCTGGAATCTCGGAGTTGCAACTCTCCGCCGAACACGGACGATTCCTGGCGCCTTTCGCGCGCATCCTGCTGGCTATCGCTTACGTTCGCGACAAGAATAAAACTGAGGCGCGCCAGGTTCTCGCGGGACTCCGCACAGAGTTTCCCGACAACCCTCTCTTCGACCGCGAGATCAGCCGTCTGGACCAAACCCGCTAATTCGATTCACGCGAAATTTATCTCGCTGTAACTCCGCTTTAACATAGGCAGCCAATCATCAGTCTTGACAATCTTTACAATAGAAAAGTTGCGCCTCAAAATCCAAGGAGGATTTCCCTCGTGATTCGTCGCCTCGCGATGCTTTGTATCGCTCTCGCAATGCCTGCCGTTGCCCAGACCACGCTCAACGGCGCTGGAGCTACTTTCCCTTACCCCATGTATTCCAAGTGGTTCAGCGAATATCACAACCTCCACTCCGACGTACAGATCAACTATCAGTCGATCGGCAGCGGTGGAGGCATTCGTCAGGTACTGGCAGGCACGGTGGACTTCGGTGCCAGCGACGGTCCTATGACCGACGAACAACTCTCACAGGCAAAGACGAAAATTCTGCACATTCCCACGGTGATGGGTGCGGTGGTTCCGGCTTATAACATTCCCGGAGTCACGGGTGAGATCAAGTTCACTCCGGATGCGCTGGCCGGAATCTTCCTCGGAAAGATCACGAGCTGGAATGACAAGGCGATCACGTCGGCGAATCCCGGAATCAACTTTCCCAACCAATCCATCATCGTTGTTCACCGCTCGGACGGCAGCGGAACCACCTTCATCTTCACCGACTATCTTTCCAAGGTAAGTTCGGAGTGGCAGAACGGGCCCGGAAAGGGCACCTCGGTGAAATGGCCTGTGGGCCTCGGCGGGAAAGGCAACGAAGGTGTTGCCGGTCAGATTCGTCAGCTCCAGGGCTCTATTGGATATGTCGAACTGATTTATGCCGTGCAAAACAAGATTCCCTATGGCATAGTTCGCAACGCTTCGGGAGCTTACATCAAGGCGAGTCTGGAGAGCGTGACCGCTGCCGCCGCCTCGGCCCCCAAAATGCCTGCGGACTTTCGCGTATCGATCACCAATGCTCCGGGCAAAGATGCATACCCTATATCGAGCTTCACCTGGCTGCTGATTCCAGTGCAGTCGAAAGATCCAGCGAAGGGGAAGATTCTCAACGACCTGCTCAACTGGATCATGGACAACGGCCAGAAGATGGCGTCCCAGCTCACGTACGCGCCGTTGCCGGATAGCGTAGTGGCGAAGGTGAAGGTAGCGATCAAGCAAGTGCACTAAATGGCTGGGGGGAGACACACGTCTTCGTAGCCATGATCACTTGATCGCTACTTCAAGAACGGATTGTTCTCGCGCTCTTCGCCGATCGTAGTAAGCGGCCCGTGTCCGGGCACGACGACGGTTTCGTCTGGCAGCGTCATCAGCTTGCCTTTGAGCGAGTCCAAAATTTTTTCCATCGAGCCGCCGGGAAAATCGGTGCGACCGATGCTGCCGGCGAAGAGCGTGTCCCCTGCAATCAGTTTTTTCTCCGTTGGAAAGTAGAGACACACACTGCCTTCGGTGTGACCCGGAGTATGCATCACGGTTGCGTTCAGGGAACCGACTTTCATCTCATCTGACTGCTTGATGGAGTGATCGATTTCGACTTTGCCGGGAGGCGCGACGCCAATCCAATTCGCTTGAATATCGAGGATACCTAACTGCTCGTAGTCATCCTGATTCATCAGAATAGGCGCGCCTGTCACGGCTCGAAGCTGCATCGCTCCGCCAACGTGATCGATGTGGCCGTGCGTAATCACGATCTGCTTGATGGCCAGCTTATGCTTTGCCGCCGCAGCAAGAATTTGCGGAATATTATCTCCGGGGTCGACCACGATACCCTCGCCGGTGGCTTCATCACCGATGATCGAGCAGTTACATTGCAGCGGCCCCACGGGAAAGATTTCATGGATCATGGTTAGCACCTAAGTGGGTACTCGCAGCACCAAATATCCGCCAGCCAACGCGAATAACAAGTCGGGCGACCACGCAGCCAGCAACGGAGGCAGCAGACTGAATTCTCCGAGCTTTTCAAACAGGCTCGACACGCCCATATACACCAGAGCAATCACGACTGCGGTGGCAACCCCTGTAATCGCTCCGCGCTTTCCAGCCGACAGCGCGAATGGCACGGCCAACACCGCCATCACGAGCGTGATCGCCGGATACGCCAGCTTCTTCTGCAATTGCACACGCAGGCGCACTACATCAAATCCACTCTGTTGCAGATCGCGAATGTAGCGACGCAACTCCTCGTAATTCATCTCCGACGACTGCTTCACTTCCTTCTTGAAATAAGCCGGAGGCTCATTGAGCTGCGCGAAGCTGGTCACGTCAAATGCGCGATAGTTCTCGATCGCAGGGCCCTCAAACGAACGCTCCCAGCCCTGGGTGAAAATCCAATTTTGCAGGCCATCATCCCACTGGGCGCGATCGGCGTAGATGCGGCGGGTTAACGAGAATGTTTTCGGATTGAACTGAAACACCGAAAGCCTGCCGAACTGATCGCGATCGGAGTCGAAGAGTTGGTAGTAATAGATGGTCGAGTCGCTGCCGAAAATCCACTTGCGATCAGGGCTGAGATAGGTTTGCGGGGGCTTGCCTTTGATCTCGTTGCGCAGCGCGTCCTGACGCTTGTTGGCGTAGGGCAAATAAAACTGATCGAAGAAAAAAAGACTGACCGCCACTACAGCACAAGCGGCAACGACAGGCAAAATGATGCGATAAATACTGATGCCGGTCGCTTTGATCGCTGTCATCTCATTGGATCGCTGCATCACGCCAAAGGTAATCAGCACGGCGAGTAACACGCTCAGGGGCGCGATGTTGTAGAGAAAGTAAGGCGACACGTTGAGCAGATAATCACCGACCAGCAATGCGGAAACCTGATTGCGAAGAATGTCGCCAAGCAACTCGAACAGGGTAAACACCAGCAGCAGGACAAGAAATGACGACAATATCAGGGCGAAATAGAAAGCGAAATCACGCAGAACATAGTCGTCCAGGATCATGGGAAAACTGGCGCGAAAGACGCGCCGCCGCGAAGAGGCCCGCTCGAATGCGTTCTCCCGGCGGCCGTTGGTCAAGAGACCGGGCTGTTTGGCACTCCACGGGATCAGGCTCCGCCAGCGTAACGCACCAATCTCGAAGGGCCTGCGCTCGGCCAGCCAGAGAAGCACTGCACCGCCCGCAAGAAACACGATGTCCGCAAGCCATGCCCCGAACGCCGGAGAAATCTTGCCCTGCTTCGCGAATGAGACGCCCACCAGGGATATGGCGTAGTACGTGAAGACCAGCGCCACCGTGAGTACGAAGCCGCTGGACTTACCGCCCTTCTTCGACGAAAGTCCCAGCGGA
>Ga0302320_10008814_pt1 | contig 21824 bp, 17 predicted proteins | sample Bog_T0_3_FD_202130 | JGI IMG/M metagenome (GOLD analysis project Ga0302320, IMG submission 202130) | Peat permafrost microbial communities from Stordalen Mire near Abisko, Sweden - Bog_T0_3 | ecosystem: Environmental > Terrestrial > Soil > Wetlands > Peat | place: Sweden: Abisko, Stordalen Mire...
TCAGCGATAGATTGTCGAGGCTGTAGCCGATCAGGTACATGGCGGCGAAGGTCGCGACCAGCGACACCGACACCGCCACCACCGGCACCAGCGTGGCCCGCAGGTTCCGCAGGAAGGCGAACACCACGACGATCACCAGCAGCACCGCGAGGATCAGGGTTCGTTCGACATCGCGCAGCGAGGTGCGGATGGTGGTCGAACGGTCGACGGCCAGTCCGATGTCGATCGCAGGCGAGATCGATGCCCTCAGCTGGGGCATCAGCCCCTTCACCAGGTCGACGGTGGAGATGATGTTGGCGCCCGGCTGCCGGTAGAGGATGACAAGTACCGCCGGCTTGCCGTTGGCGAGACCGGCGTTGCGGAGATTTTCAACCCCGTCGGTCACCTCGCCGACATCAGAAAGATGCACCGCCGCGCCGTTCCGGTAGGCCACGATCAGCGACTGGTAGTCGGCCGCCTTGTTGGCTTGGTCGTTGGCATAAATCTGATAGCGCTGGTCGCCGACGTCGATGCCGCCCTTCGGGCTGTGCGCGTTGGCGCTGGCAAGCGCAGCCCGCACGTCCTCGAGCCCGATGCCGTATTTGTAGATGGCCTGCGGAATCAGATCGACCCTGACCGCGGGCAGCGAACTGCCGCCGACCACGACTTCGCCGATGCCGTCGACCTGCGACAGCTTTTGCGCCAGCACGGTCGATGCCGCGTCGTACAAATCGCCGCGCGTCATGGTGTCCGAAGTCAGGGTCAGGATCAGGATCGGCGCGTCGGCGGGATTGACCTTGCGGTAGGTGGGGTTGGATCGCAGGCTGGTCGGCAGGTCGGCGCGCGCGGCATTGATCGCCGCCTGCACGTCACGCGCCGCGCCGTTGATGTCGCGGTTGAGACCGAACTGCAGCGTGATGCGGGTCCCGCCCACCGCGCTTGACGAGGTCATCTCGGTGACGTCGGCGATCTGCCCGAGATGACGTTCGAGCGGGCTGGCAACGGTGGTGGCGACGTCCTGCGGGCTCGCGCCGGGGAGGGTCGCCTGCACCGAAATGGTCGGAAAATCCACCTGCGGCAGCGGCGAAACCGGCAGCTTGAAAAACGCCACCGCGCCGGCCGCCGCCAGGCCGAAGGTCAGCAACGTCGTTGCGACCGGCCGGCGGATGAATGGTGTTGACGGGCCCATCGCTAATTCACTCGGTTTCTATTCACCGGCCTGCGCGACCGGGCCGGAACGTCCGGCAAACCGCACCGCCAGCCGGTCGAACCAGAGGTAGATCACCGGCGTCGTAAACAGGGTCAGCAACTGGCTGACCAGGAGGCCGCCGACGATGGAGATACCGAGCGGATGCCTCAATTCGGAGCCCGCACCCGTTCCGACCATCAGGGGCAGCGCGCCGAGGACCGCCGCCATCGTGGTCATCAGGATCGGCCGGAATCGCAGCAGGCAGGCCTGGTAGATCGCCTCGCGTGGCGGCTTGCCCTCGTTGCGCTCGGCGTCGAGCGCAAAGTCGATCATCATGATCGCGTTCTTCTTCACGATGCCGATCAGAAGGATGATGCCGATGATGGCAACGATGGTGAGATCGTCGCCGGCCACCATCAGCGCCAGCAGCGCGCCGATACCGGCGGACGGCAACGTCGAGAGAATGGTGAGCGGATGGATGAAGCTCTCATACAGCACACCCAGCACGATATAGACCGTGACGATCGCCGCCAGAATCAGGAAGAGCTGGTTGGAGAGCGAGGATTGAAACGCCAGCGCCGCGCCCTGGAAGCTGGTGATCACGCTGAGCGGCTGGCCGATCTCGATTTGCGCCTGTTTGATCGCCGTCACCGCGTCGCCGAGCGAAGCACCCGGCGCGAGGTTGAAGGATACGGTGGCTGAAGGAAATTGCCCGAGATGGGACACCAGCAGCGGCGCGGTTTCTTCGTGCATCTTGGCCAGCACGGCCAGCGGCACCGGCGCGCCGCCGACCGAGGAGGGAAGATAGATATCGGACAGGGATCGCAGCGAGGTCTGCAGGCTCGGATCGGCTTCGAGGATCACCCGGTACTGATTCGAGTTGGTGAAGATGGTGGAGACGATGCGCTGACCGTAGGAATCGTACAGCGCGTTGTCGACGGTCGCGGGCGTGATCCCGAAGCGGGCAGCCTGATCGCGGTCGATCTGGACGAAGATCGAGAGTCCGTTGTTGGAGCTATCGCTGGCCACATCGGAAAGTTGCGGAAGTCGCGAAAGCGTGTCGACCAGCTTGGGCGTCCATTCGGCAAGCTGGGCCGGATCGGCATCCTGCAGCATGAACTGGTACTGCGTCCGGCTCACCGTGCCCTCGATGGTCAGATCCTGCACCGGCTGCATATAAAGGGTGATGCCGGTCAGTGACGCCGTAGCGTCCTTGAGGCGCTGCATGACCGTGGCGATGTCGGATTTGCGTTCATCGTGGGCCTTGAGATTGATCAGGATCCTGCCGCTGTTGAGCGTGGTGTTGGTGCCGTCGACGCCGATGAAGGAAGACAGGCTCACGACGTCGGGGTCTTTCAGGATGGCGCTGGCGAGTTGCTGCTGCCGTTCTGCCATCGCGGCGTAGGACACCGATTGCGGCGCCTCGGATATGGCCTGGATGACGCCGGTGTCCTGCAGCGGAAAGAAGCCCTTCGGGATCACGATATAGAGCACGGCGGTCAGCGCGAACGTAGCGAGCGCGATCAACAGCACGAAGGTCTGGCGGTCGAGCACCCAGTTGAGCGCATGTCCGTAGCCGGCGATGATGCGGTCGAACCCCTCGCGGCTGTAGCGCTGGAACGCGTTCTCGTGGGCCTCGGTTTCCGGTTTGAGCAGCTTGGCGCAGGCCATCGGCACCAGCGTCAGCGAGACCACGGCGGAAATCAGGATCGTGACCGACAGCGTGATGGCAAATTCCCGGAACAGCCGGCCGACCACGTCGCCCATGAACAACAGCGGAATCAGCACCGCGATCAGCGAGACCGTGAGCGAGATGATGGTGAAGCCGATCTGTTCGGAGCCCTTGAGTGCCGCCTGCAGCGGCTGCTCGCCCTCTTCGATGTAGCGGGAGATGTTCTCGATCACGACGATGGCGTCATCGACCACGAAGCCGGTGGCAATCGTCAGCGCCATCAGCGACAGATTGTTGAGGCTGAAGCCGAACAGGTACATGGCGCCGAGGGTGCCGACCAGCGACAGCGGCACCGACAGGCTGGGGATCAGGGTTGCGCGCGGGCTGCGCAGGAACAGGAAGATCACCAGCACCACCAGGATGACGGCGAGCGACAGCTCATATTCGACATCCTGCACCGAGGCGCGGATGGTGACGGTCCGGTCGGTGAGGATGTTGACGTCGATGGCGGCAGGCAGCGACGCCTGCAGTTGCGGCAGCAGCGCCTTGATGCCCTCGACCACCGAAATGACGTTGGCGCCGGGTTGGCGCTGGATATTCAGGATGATCGCCGGCACCTCGTTCATCCAGGCGCCGAGCTTTTCGTTCTGGCTACCGTCGACGACGCTGCCGACGTCGCTGAGCCGGACCGGCGAGCCGTTCTTGTAGGCGATGATCAGCGACTGGTAGTCGCTGGCATTCCTGATCTGGTCGTTGGCGTTGATGGTGTAGGCGCGCATCGCGCCGTCGAAATTTCCCTTGGGCGTGTTGACGTTGGCGTTGCCCAGCGTGGTACGCAGATCATCGATATTCAATCCGTAGGCGGCGAGCTTGCGGATGTCGGCACGAATCCGCACCGCCGGCCGCTGGCCGCCGCTGATGCTGACCAGCCCGACGCCGGGCAGCTGTGAAATCTTTTGCGCCAGACGGGTGTCGACGAAATCCTCGACCTGGGTCAGCGGCATCGTTTTCGACGTCAGGCCCAGCGTCAGGATCGGTGCGTCGGCCGGGTTCACCTTGGCGTAGATCGGCGGCGCCGGCAGGTCGGAGGGCAACAGATTGCCGGCGGCGTTGATCGCGGCCTGCACCTCCTGTTCGGCGACATCGAGGGAAATCGTGAGGCCGAACTGCAGCGTGATCACCGATGCCCCGGCTGAACTCACCGAGCTCATCTGGTTGAGATTGGGCATCTGGCCGAACTGCACCTCCAGCGGTGCGGTGATCGATGATGTCATCACATCGGGGCTGGCGCCGGGATAGAAGGTCTGCACCTGGATGGTCGGATAGTCCACTTCCGGCAGCGCGGCGACCGGCAGGAACTTGAACGCCAGCATGCCCGACAGCATGATGGCGATCATCAGCAGGGTGGTCGCCACCGGCCGCATGATGAACGGCTGCGACGGGCTCATTGCTGTTGTCCGCTATCCGAACGCTTCTTCTTGCCGCCCGATTTGTCCGGCGCAGCCCCGGGCTGCGGCGTGCCGGCGCCGGCTTCCGAGCGCAGGTTTATCTTCACGCCATCGCGCAGCTTGTCGGCGCCGTCGACCACGATGCGATCGCCGGGCGCCAGCCCGGAGCGAACCTCGACGCGATCGCCCTCGGTGGCGCCGAGCTGGATCGGGCGGACCGACACGGTACTGTCGGCGTTGATGAGGTAGACGAAGGTGCCCGGCACGCCACGCTGGACGCCTGCCGTCGGCATGATCGTCACGTCCTTGTGGGTGTCGAGCAGCAGCCGGATATTGACGAACTGGTTTGGGTAGAGTGTCTTCGATTCGTTCGGAAACTGCGCCCGCAGCTTGATCGTTCCGGTAGTAGGGTCGATCTGGCTGTCGAAGGTCTGCAGCGTGCCGTCGGCGATCTTGTTGGCGCCGCTGCGATCATAGGCTGTCGCGGGCAGCACGGCTCCGGCCACCAGCCGCTTCGAAATGGCCTGCAGGTTATCCTCCGGCACCGTGAACAACACGCTGATCGGCTGCAGCTGCGTGATGACGACGAGCCCGCTGGCGTCGGCGGCCGTGACATAGTTGCCCTGGTCGACCTGGCGCAGGCCGACGCGACCATCCAGCGGCGACAGGATACGGCAATATTGCAGGTTGACCTCGGCGGATTTGACCATGCCGCGGTCGGCTTCAACCGTGCCCTGGTCCTGCGCGACCGTGGCGATCTGGGTGTCCAGGGTCTGGCGCGGCACGGCATTCTGCGCCGCGAGGCCCTGATAGCGGGCAAGGTCGACCTGAGCCCCCTTTAGCAGCGCTTCGTCGCGCGCCAGCTGGCCCTTCATCTGCGCCAGCGTCGCTTCATAAGGCCGGGGATCGATTTCCGCGAGCAGGTCGCCTTTCTTGACGTCATCGCCTTCCTTGAAATCGACCTTCAGCAAATACCCGCTGATCTGGGTCTTGATGGTGACGGTCGCCAGCGAGGTGACCGTGCCCAGCGCATTGAGGTTGATCCCGATATCCCCCTTGCTCACGGTCTCCGGTACGATGGACATCGGCGCGGCATTGCGGCCTGCGCCGGCTTGCTGCGGCGCGGGGGCTTGCCTCACCCACCAGACGATGCCGGCAACGAGCAGCAGGAGCAGCAGGCACATCAAAACAAAGCGTCCGCGCGGCCGGCGTGTGACGCTTGGCGATGTCCCGATCGAGGGAGCTTCCTTGAGTGTTTTAATCGGTTGGTTCATGAACCCGCCATCGCTGCAAACCCCTTCAGGCCTTTCCGGTAACCTAGCATAACTTGCCTGTCGGGCTGCCTTTTTGGTGTTCCAGCCTGGTGTATTTGAGCGATTTCAGCCGGGGTTGTCGCATTAATAATCGGAAAGAATCCTGGGTTAAACGCTGCCTGCAAGCCAGCATTTGGAGAGGGAGGGCCGCAACGGGCTTGTAGCTGCCTTTTTAGCCTTGGCCGACTCAAAACGCGGGCAAGAATAGACCTTGCCGGTTGGTCGCGGGCAGGATCGATCAGGTTCGGCCGCACCCGTTCAAACCGGGTGCAGGAAGCCAGGAAAAAGCGCTCATGCGCCGGCGCGGCGCAATGCCTCTGCGATGCTCAGGATCGGGATGTTCCGCTGCGCTGCCGCATCGAGGGCATGGCGCAGAAACGGCGGCGAACATCCGTAAGGGCTTGGCACGTCAGCCACGTCATGGCTGTAGAAGATGAGCCAGCCGTTCTGGGCAACGGCCTCGTCGAACGCGGAATCGATTCCGGTGCGATCGATGTGGGCTTCGACCAGCGGCGTGGCGCGCAGGTACTGCAGATCGACGACGCCGCGGTTGACGCCGGGAAGAATGCCGCGCGAAGAACGGAAGGCCTGCCCGAGCCTGCGCTTGTGCGCCAACGCCCCGAGGCCGTAGGGATAGGCAAAATTCTCGATCCTGATCGAAGGATCGAGCGACAACAGGTAACGGCGGCTCTTCTCGATCTCCGCGGTCATCGCGGCCGCATCGAGCTCGACGACGCGCCTGTGCGAAAAGGTATGGCAGGCGACTTCATGGCCGCTGCGGTGCAGGCCGACGATCTCGTCGGCGCTGGCTCCGATCCAGTTGCCGGACCATTTATCGACCAGGTCGCCGGCGACATAGAATGTCCCTCGCGCGTTATATTCCTCGAGCATGGCAGCGCCGACCGTGGCCGCGCTTTTCGGAACATCGTCGAAGGTGAAGCTGACCATCGGGCCTGTGCCCGGCAGTTGAAACGGCGCGGCATGGAAATGCCTCGCCAGCCGGTTGCTGACGCGTGCCCTTAATGCGGAACAACCGGAGTCCATGATGCCACTTTCGCAAGATCAGACGCGTGTCGCCACACTGGAAATCCGGCTCCAGGGAAGGGACCTTTCGCGGGGCACTGAACCATTTGCTCGCCGCCTCAGGCAAGCGCCGTCGCTCATTATCCTAAACGGGGAGCCCGGCGTCAGGATCCTGGCTCGGTCGCAAATCGTGCGCGTCAGCGTCGCGTTTCACGCTGCGCATGCGGCATCGCGGCTGGCGCGCCATCGGCAAGATATCCGAGCCAGTTGCCAAAGATCGCCGCCGCCGCTGTTGCCGCCGCGATATCCCGACGAAGCACGAGGCCGGGCAGCTCGACGCTCAGCGGAAGCTTGCGTTCGATGCGCGCCAGCCGCTCGAAGCCAGTCAACCTGTTCTCGGTCTCGGCATTGAAATAGCCGGCGGGGTAGGCCGGATAGCTGTCGCGCTCGCGGGCGAGAAAACGGGTGATATCGCGGAGATATTCCCGCTGCAGCGACAATGGTTCGTATTCGGGGTGGCCCTGAAAGAAGATGAAGTGGCTGCGCAACTCTTTGGCGAAGATGTCGACCCCGGCCTGCGGTGAACGCGTCAGCAATTGATAGCCCCGCTGCGCGAGTTCGCTCTCCCGCAGCTCGTTGAGGCGCGAGTGCGAAATCCTGAGCGGCGAGGGCATGTTCCCGGTCAGCCAGTGATCGGCCACCTTGGCGCAGTCGTAAACGCCCGAGCATTTCGTGGCGAGGCGCTGCCGCTCGATGCCGTCGAGATGCAGCACCGCGGCATGGGCGGCAAGACACGACCAGATCGTGGAACGTGTGTTGGTCTTGGCCCAGTCGATGACTTCGGTGAGCTCCTGCCAGAAGGTCTCTTCCGGCAGGCTGGCAGCGTTCGGCTCGGCGCCGGTGACGATCAGCCCGTCAAGCTGCATCCGCCCGAGTTCGGCGATGTCGGTGTATTCCTTGTCGATATGCCATCGGGCGGTTTGCGATCGCTTCACCGACGGCAGCGAGAAACAGTAGAAGTGGATGCGGCGGTTGCCCGCACCGGCCTTGAGCAGACGCATGAACTGGCGCTCGGTCGCCTGCAGCGCCGGGTCCGGCATGTTGTTGATGAGTCCGATGGTCAGCACCGCATCGGCGGTGCCGTGATGGCAGTCGTCCGCGTCGGGCTCGCGCAACAGCGTCGGCGCCAGCGCCGGGCTGGTGATTGACGGACGTTTGTCGAACAGGAGGGTCATGCCTGGTCCGACCGGTTATTCCGCAGCCTCGAGCTGCTGATGCCGCGCGCAGGCCCGTGCCAGCGCCTGGTCGATATCCTCGATGATGTCGGCGGAGTGCTCGATGCCGATCGAAAGCCGGATGGTTTCCGGCAGCACGCCGGCCATGCGCTGCTGTTCGGCCGACATCTGGCGGTGGGTGGTGGACGCCGGATGGCAGGCGAGCGATTTTGCGTCGCCGATGTTGACGAGCCGGGTGATCAGGTTCAGCGAGTCGTAGAAGGTCTTGCCGGCCTCCATGCCGCCCTTGATGCCGAAGGTGAACAGCGACGAGGCCCTGCCATCGAGATATTTCTGCACCAGCGCGTAATAGGGGCTGTCGGTAAATCCGGCATAATTGACCCATTCGACCCGCGGGTCGCTGCGCAGGAAGTCGGCGACCTTGCGCGCGTTCTCGACGTGACGTTCGATGCGCAGCGCCACCGTCTCGATACCCTGCAGCAGCAGGAAGGCATTGAACGGCGAAAGCACCGATCCCATGGTGCGCTGATAGACGCTGCGCGCGCGCTGGATATAGGCGCTGCTGCCGAACTGCTTGGTGTAGACCAGGCCGTGATAGGATTCATCGGGCTCGTTGAAGGCGGGGAAACGGGCGGCGTTCTCGGTCCAGGGAAAGCGGCCGCTGTCGACGATGGCGCCGCCGAGCGTGGTGCCGTGGCCGCCGAGAAATTTGGTCAGCGAGTGCACGGCGATGTCGGCGCCGTAGTCGAACGGTTTCAGCAGGATCGGCGTCGCCACCGTATTGTCGACCACGAGCGGTACGCCGTGACGATGCGCGACCTTCGCCAGCGCCTCGATGTCGCAGACATTGCCGGCCGGGTTGCCGATGGTCTCGGAGAAAACCGCTCGGGTGTCCTTGTCGATCAGCTTCTCGATCGCATCGGCCTGGTCGCTGTCGGCAAAGCGGGTGGTGATGCCCTGGCGCGGCAGGACGTGAGCGAGCAAGGTGTGCGTGGTGCCGTAGAGCTGCGGAACCGAGACGATGTTGCCGCCATGGTCGGCGAGGTTGACGAGGGCAAAGTGCAGCGCCGCCTGTCCGGTGGCGACCGCAAGCGCGCCGACGCCGCCTTCGAGATCGGCAACGCGCTTTTCAAGCACCGCCGTGGTCGGATTGGCAATCCGGCTGTAGCGATAGCCTTCGGCTTCGAGGTTGAACAACGCGGCGCCGTGATCGGCGCTGTCGAAGGCATAGGCCACGGTCTGGTAGATCGGAACCGCGACAGACTTGGTGGCGGGATCGGGATCGTAGCCGGCGTGAATTGCAATGGTTTCGTTGCGCATTGTTCGCCTCGACGTTCGCGTATCGCATTTGATGATGCGTCTTGTTCGCTGGCGTCTTTGTTAAAGGCGGAGTGTCAACACGGCAATAAATCGCGCCAACATTGAGGAAATAACCCTAATGAACCTTCACGAATTGATTAAAATTTGAATCAATCGCCTAACGCGCGCCGCAGCTGTTCGCCGATCTGGAGCAGCACCAGCCGCCCCTGCGGCAGGATGGCGCCCATGGCGTGGAAATTGTGGATCATGCCGTCGTGACAGATGTGTTCCACCGCGACGCCCGCCGCCATCAGCTTGCTGGCGTAGGCATTGCCTTCGTCGCGCATCGGATCGAACTCGGCGGTATGGATGATCGCGGGCGGCAGTCCCGCCAGAAGTCCGGCTCGCAGCGGTGAGATTCTGGGATCGGCGGGATCGGCGCCTTCGGGAAGGTAATCCAGGAGATCGGCATCGAGCGTGGCGCTGTCGAGCAGATGGTTCTCGGCGAACGCCTGCCGCGACGGCGAGCTTTCCTCGAAATCGAGCACCGGACAGATCAGGCATTGCGCCGCTATCGTCGGCCCGTTCCGCAGCGAGTCCTGGCACACCACGGCAGCGAGCGTCGCGCCGGCGGAATCGCCGCCGACCACGAGTTTCGCCGCGTCGATGCCCAGCGAGGCGGCATGTCCGGCGACCCATTGCGTCGCCGCGATCGCATCCTCGACGGCGGCTGGAAATTTGTGCTCGGGCGCAAGCCGGTAGCCGACGGATATCACGCGGCAGCCGGCCGCCGGCGCCAGCGCCGCCGCGATGCGGTCATGGGTCTCGATGCTGCCCGCGACCATGCCGCCGCCATGAAAGAATACAAAGCCCGGCAGAGGCTCGGTCGTCTCGCTGGCGGGCGCGTAGAGCCGGTAGGGAATGTCGCCCGCCGGACCGGGCAACGCGCCGTCGATGCCGGCTGGGGCCGTGACATCGGCGCGGGCGAACTGCATCAGTTTCGCCAGCGCCTGGCGGCGGTCGTCGGCGGTCGGACGGGACCGAACCTCCGGCGCGGCGGAAGAAGCCGCGGCCATCATGGTCAGAAAACGCTTTGCCAGGGGGTCGAGGGGCATCTCCGCTCCGGGGTAAAGGAAAGGCGTCGCATTGTGGTCGATCAACGGTAAATTCACCACGATCGGCTGCGGGGTGCGAGAGGAAATCCTTTAGGAATTGGGACAATAGTGGCGCCGATGGTGCGGCAGCGCCGCGCCGTCAGGTGGATGGAGAGGATGGCCGAGAGTATCAAACCCGTCAGTTTTTCGCAGACCTGGACCTTTTTCGAGGGCGCGTGGCATGAGGGCAATGTGCCGATCATGGGACCGCGCACCCATGCCGCCTGGCTCGGCTCGACCGTATTCGACGGCGCGCGCGCCTTCGAGGGCACAGCCCCGGATCTCGACCGTCACTTCGCCCGGGTCAACCAGTCCGCCATCAATTTCAAGCTCAAGCCGATGGTCGACAGCGAAACCTGGCTGGGTCTCGCCCGCGAGGGCATTGCCCGCTTCGATGCCGGCGCGGAGCTCTATATCCGGCCAATGTATTGGGCGCAGACCGGCTTCGGCGGCGGTGTGCTGTTCGATCCGGAATCGACCAACTGGTGCCTGTGCATCCATGTGGCGCCGATGCCTCAGCCTTCCGGCAACGCCATCACGCTGTCGCCGTTCCGCCGGCCGACCATGGAAACAGCACCTGTGGATTGCAAGGCCGCTTGCCTCTATCCGAACAATTCGCGGGCGCTGATCGAGGCGCAGGCGAGGGGCTTCAACAATTGCCTGATGCTCGACATGCTGGGCAATGTCGCCGAATTCGGCAACGCCAACGTGTTCATGGCCAAGGATGGCGTCGTCTATACGCCGGCGCCGAACGGGACCTTCCTCAACGGCATCACCCGGCAGCGGGTGATCGACCTGTTGCGTGGCGATGGCGTCACCGTGGTCGAGACGATCCTGAGATATCAGGATTTTCAGGCAGCCGACGAAATCTTCTCCAGCGGCAATTTCGCCAAGGTCGCGCCGGTGATCCGGATCGACGACCGCCCGCTGCAGCCGGGGCCGTTCTACAGCCGGGCACGGAAGCGTTATTGGGAATTTGCCCACGGCTGAACCGCGCCAGCCAAACGCTGGCGAAACTTCAGGGGCCGTACAGCACGAGCTCGGTGTCGGTCAGGTCGCCAAGCCGCGGCCGATGCGGGCCTTTGAAATATTTGCGGCCGCGGGCGTTGGAATGGATGCCGACAAGACCGGGCACCGGTCCGTTGGCATCGAGAAGGACAGAAATCTTGCCATGCCGGAGCAGCGCCCGGCCGATGGCGCCGGCGCATTGCACGTATTCTGCGATATCGCGGCAATAGACCAGTTGCATCGCCGGCGGCGCGATCCAGCCGCGGCGAATCCGCATCGGTATCAGGATGAACGGAAGCGCCTCGCCCGCGGCCGTGCGGCAGACCAGGCTAAGGCAGCCATATCGCGCGTGGCTGGTCAGCAGTTCGAGCTCCGGATTGGGCAGGCCTTCGACCGCGCTGGCCTCCGGCGAGACGATCTCGACGGTCATGCCTGCTGCGACGCGCGACAGCGCGGGAAGCGAGAAGAACAAGCCGCTGCAATAGGCGTCGAAGCCCTGGGCCTCGATGATCGGCCAGGTCCAGGTCGCCGGACTGATATTGAGGTAGGTCACTTCAGCGTTCTTCTGGGCGATCTTGGTCAGCAGCGGCGCGTAGTTGCGAAACGCCGGATCGACATACCAGCTCGACAGATTGCAATAGATCGCCGTCTCGCCGCCGTCCTTCCTGGAAGAATACAGCAGCAGCAGCACGCCGACCGGCATGCCTTCGTTGACGAGCATGTAGCCGAAGCGCGGATAGCCGCTCGGAACTTTTCGCGCCGCCTGACGGCGCAATCCCTGCATCCAGTAGTCGCGCGACCGCCCGACGAAGCCGCGCGTCAGGAGATCCGCGACCGCATCGATGTCGGTAGCGGCAATTTCGCGGCAGCGGAGTTTTTGAGCGATCACGGCTTGTACCGATCCGTCCGTCAGCGAAAGCCGAGCAGCTCCCGCAGCGCAGCCGGCCATTGGGCCACCTCAGTGCCGTGGGTATGGAACATGGCGACCGCGAGGCGATCCATGCCGAAGGCGACGCAGCCGGTATGGGCCGGCTCGCCCGAGGCATCCTTGATGTCCCAGGTGAGGCCGAAATGGTCGCGGTGATAGTTGAAGCTCATGCAGGCCGTCGGCTGCTCCTCGGAGCGCAGCGGCACCAGCAGCTCGAATTTCAGCGATTGCTGCTTCTGGCTGACCGCCTTCATCTGGCCGACGCGGCCGAAGAAGGGATCGCTGGCATAGTCGACCTTGAAGGCGAGGCCGAGATCGCGGGCGATCGACTGCGCGCGCACCATCCAGCGTTCGCGGAAGTCGGACACATCGTCCGGGCTGCCGATGCAGACATATTCGCGCATCCGGAACGACTGCAGCCGGTCGAGGTGACGAGACGGCTCGGCGCGGAAGCAGTCGGCGGCGACGTCGAAGCGCAGGCCGCCCGCCGGCAGCGGGCCACGGGCAGCCGCGATCGGATAGACCGGATAACAGGCCGCCGGCGACAGCACGAGATCGGCCGGCGAGAGCGAGGTGGTCCAGTCGCCGCCGGCATCGAAGCGGCTGACCGCGGAGTGGATCTCGCGCTCGGTGCCATGCAGGCCGCAGACGCAACCGAGCAAATTGGGAAAGCTCTTGAGGTAACCTGATTTCTCGAGCTGGCCGCGGTTCATGACCGGCGGAAAGCGCATCACTTCGGTGCCGGGTTCGCGATGCCGGGTGATCAGGGCCGCGAGCCGCTCGACCATGTCCTCATAGAGCGCGGTGCGGGCATAGACGCCGTCGGTGCCCATGGTGTGGAACAGCTTTTCGGCGAGATGGTCGAGCGCGTCGACCGGGTGGGGCGTGCTATCCGAAGGCGCTGGGCGAATGGCTACGTTCATGTTCGTGCTTCCCTTTACTATCGGCGGAATGTCGCGGTTCAATCCCGCAAGGTTGCGGGCACAGCGCTCATCAGGCTTGCGGTGGCGATGTTGGCGAGGATGCGGTCGTTGTTGATCATGATCGGCGCCGAAAGCACGTCGCGCAGATGCCGGTCGACGCTGAAGTCGCCGTCATTGCGGTATCCCGACAGCCCGCAGGCGCGCATCGCGTGCATGACGGTTTCCACCGCCAGTTCCGAGGCCTGTACCTTGAGCAGATTGATCTGCGACTGGAAATCGAGTGAGGACAGCGCGCGCTCGTCGTGCTCGTGGGCCGCATAGGCATCGAGGTTTGCGGTAATGACGGCGCGCAGCTTGGTCAGCGTCATCCTGGCCGCGGTAAAGTGCGCGGCACCGGGAGGCATCTGGCCGCCCGCGCCGCGGGCCGCCTTGCGAATGAACGCTTGCGCGCGATCGACCGCAGCCGCCGCGATCCCGGCCCACGCCGATGACCAGCACAGATGCGCGACCGGCGTCATGGTCTGCGCATGGATCTTGTCGTAGGACTCCGGAAAGATCTGTTCTGCGGTTCCCTTGAACTTCAGTTCGAAGCCTGCGCTGCAGGTGCCGCGCATGCCGAGCGTTTCCCAGGCCAGGCTTTGTTCCAGCGTGTAGTTGTCTTTGGTAATCGCCAGCAGCACCTGGTCGGAGCCGGCGGCGTCATTGGCGCGGCGGGCGATGGTGACGATGCCGTCGGCCTGCGCGCCATAGGAGATCACGGTCGCATTGCGCACCAGCGAGATTTCGGTCCCGGCGTGCTCGACCGCGGCGGTGCTGAAGCGGATATTGCCGCCGTTCTGACCTTCCGTGGTTGACGAGGCCAACAGCATCTGTTCGGCCGCGACCCGGCGCATCAGCCTCTCGTGCCACTCGCTCCCGGTACCGTGCCGGACCAGGCAGGCGACCTTGGTCTGATGCATGGCAAAGATCATCGCCGTGGAAGCGCAGGCGCGGCCGAGCGTGTAGCACATGTCGGTCACATCGAAGATCGATGCGCCGTGGCCGCCGAACGCGCGGGGAATCTGGACCCCCAGGAGCTTCTGCTGGCGCGCCGCGTCGATCGCGGCCTTGGGAAAGCGCGCCTGCCGATCGACGTCTTCGGCCTCCGCCGCCGCGGCGGCGGCGACAACAGACGTCCACTGCACGAAGGAACTGCGGTCGAGAAAGAAGGGTTCGCTGGGTTCATCCGCGGCTGTGCCGAGGGACCGGGCTTCCTGCACGTTCATGGCCGATATGCTCCAGGGTCTGATGATGCGAAACATCCGCACAAGCATTGCGCGGAACGCCGCATCGGCCGCTGACATCTTGGGATCGTGCCTGAAGGCTAGGGATTTAATTCAAATGCGTCGACGAAATTCAGGGTAAACGCTTTTCATTTCAATGATGAAAGTTAACCTCCGGTTTTTTCGCTCGCTCGTTTTTTAGCGATCGCCGTTAGCGTTAAGGGGAGAATGACGGCTTGGCTCAAACACGATTCACTGTTTTTCAAGGGATGGTGGATTTATAAATGCGCGACGTTACGCTCAGGTTTCGGCGTCGCCGGTTCAGCGATGGGCAGCGACGTGACGACAGTGGAGAGTCTGATATGCAAACCTTTGACGCCGCCGTTCAGAACCGCATCCTTGGCCTGGTCAAGGCGATTCTCGAGCAGAACGCGATCGTCGCCGAAGTCCATCCGGAATCCCGGCTGGTGGATGTCGGGTTGACGTCGATGGACATGGTCAATCTGATGCTCGGCGTCGAGGCCGAATTCGATTTCACGATTCCTCAAGCCGAGATCACGCCGGAGAATTTCCAGTCGATCCGGACGCTGGAGCGGATGATCGTCAGTCAGCTCCAGCCGGAACGCGCCGCCTGAGCGGCTGGCGCGCCACGTCTGCTCTCCCGGTCCCTATTCGCCCTTGACGTCGAGTTCCTTCACCAGCCGCTCGTATTTCGCGGAGTCCTCGTGCACCTGTCGGGTGTATTGTTCGGCGCTGCCGCCGGTGGGCTCCTGGGCCTGATCGATGAAGATCTTGCGGACCTTCTCGTCGGCCAGCGCGGCGTTGAGTTCCTTGTTGAGCAGGGTGACGATCTCGGCCGGGGTGCCTGTCGGCACCAACACGCCGACCCTCTGCTCGAGCACCAGCCCGGTCAAGCCGGCTTCCTGAAATGTCGGGACGTCAGGCAACGCCGGCGAGCGCGTCGCCATCGACTGCGCCAGCAGCTTGAGGTCTCCGTTCCTGTAGTAGGGGACCAGCGGCGTGGTGCCGAGCGAGCCGAGTTTGATATGCCCCGCGACCAGGTCGTTGATGGCCTGACCGCCGCCGCGGTACGGCACTTGTTCGAGCACGATACCCGCAAGTTTCGCGTACCAAAGCCCGATCATGGCCTGCGGCGAGCCGGCGCCGCTGCCGGTGGCGAAGCCCAGCCCCGGCTGCTGCTTCACCAGCTCGGTCAATTGTGCCAGCGTGGTGACGCCAAGCGAGGGATTGGCGGCCAGCGCGATCGGCTGGCGTGATAGCTCGATCACCGCGACCAGATCCTTCAGGGGATCGATCGCCATCTTGTAGACGTAGGGATTGCTGCTGATGGCGTCGGTGCCGATCAGGATCGTGTAACCGTCCGGCGCGCTTTTGGCGGCGTATTCGAAACCGATGTTGCCGTTGGCGCCCGACTTGTTTTCGACCACGACCTGCTGGCCGAGCGTGTGCGACAGATAACCGCCGACGACGCGCGCGGCGACGTCGGTCGAACCTCCGGCCGGGAACGGAACGATGAAATGAATCGGTCGGTTTGGCCAGTCGCCTGCCTTGGCGATCGGCGCCGTCGAACTCATGATCGCCAGAATCAGCGCGGCAAAATGCAGTCTCATCATCGTAGTTAACTCCTGCTTTCGTAGCCGGCGGATCAATCCCGTCGCCGCCTTCTACGCTCGGCTAGCCGCAGTCAGTGCAAATGCTTGCAAGATCGTGGCCACATCGGCTCACGCGATCCGACAAGAGTGTCCTGATGCCGGGTTCTTGGCCTGAAAATTGCTTATGTTTCAGGGGGGCGAGTGCGAATAGCGGATGCCGATGATGCTGCAGACCGAAGAGCCATCTGTCAAATCGGGGAAGCCATCGCGCGCCAGCGAAACGCGGATGCTGCTGCTGTCCGACGCCGAACGTCCGCGAGAACGCAAGCATTCGTTGCTGGATCGCCTAACCGAGGCCGAGCGGGCAAACGTCATCAAGCAGTGCACGCCGCGGTTGGCGAGGCGGCATTCGACAATCTTCCGGCAGGGTGAAATCCAGAAGGGCATCTATCTCATTCTCTCCGGCGGGGTGCGGGTATTTTATGTGGCGCCATCGGGCCGCGAAATCACCCGCGCGTACTGGTTTGCGGGAAATTTTATCGGCGGCCCGGATGTGTTCGCCGAAATGCCGAACATGTGGTCGGCGGTCGCGACGCGGGATACCAGCCTGTTGTTGTTGCCAAGCGCCAGGCTGCGCGCGCTGTGCGAGCGGATTCCAAACCTCGCGATCGGCTTGATCGAGGCGATGGTTTTCAAGGGACGCTGTTATTCCGCGATGGCGCAGATGCTGGGCACGCGCTCGGCGGGCGAACGCATGACGCAGGTCCTGCTTTTGCTTGCCGATATGTACGGTACGAAAAGCGAGTATGGCACCGATATCAATGTTCCGATCACGCATGAGGAGATCGCTCATATGGTCGGCGCGACCCGTCAGTGGGTCACGATCGGATTGAAGCGGTTGCAATCGCAAGGGCTCATCGACGCCGGTCGTGGCAAGCTGGTCATTCGTGATGCAGACGCGCTCGCAGTAGCTGCCTCGATGTGAGGCAATCGGCCGGATTCGGGCTCATCCTTCGGACGTGGACCTTTGTTTGCAACTTATTGCGATCCACCGCCGAGTTTTCTTGCCCGTGCTCACCCGTCAAGGAATGATCGAGAGGTGAGCCGCCGGTCGGCATGACCAGGCGCAGGTAACAGGAAATGCAGACCTTGGCGCTTAATGCTTCCAAACCAAGACTGGCCGTGTCGCACGACCCGATACCCGCGCAAGGAACTGGTAAAGGCCGGATCGAGGGCCATGGGCTTGCGATGCAGTTCGCCGCAAAGGGCGGGCCGGTGGTCGTGCTCGATGAACTCGACATCGATATCCGTCCCGGGGAATTCCTCGCCTTGCTCGGTCCATCGGGCTGCGGCAAATCAACATTGCTCAATCTGATCGCCGGAATTCTCAAGCCGACCCGGGGCACGGTCACGATCGATGGTGCCGCGGTCAAGGGGCCGAATTCCGGATGCGGCATCGTGTTTCAGCACCACTCGCTGTTTCCGTGGATGTCGGTGCTCGAGAATGTCGCGTTCGGGCCGAAGATGATGGGTCGCGGCGATCCGATCGGAACGGCACGCACTTTTCTCTCTCTGGTCGGTCTTGAAAAGCACGAAGCCGCCTGGCCCGCCAGCCTTTCGGGCGGCATGAAACAGCGGGTCGGCATCGCGCGCGCGCTGGCAAACTACCCGCCGGTGCTGCTGATGGACGAGCCGTTCGGCGCGCTCGACGCGCAGACCCGCTCCATCATGCAGGAAGAGCTTCTGAAACTCTGGTCGCGATTTCGCACCACCGTGGTGTTCGTTACCCACGACATCAAGGAAGCGATTTTTCTCGCTGATCGCGTCGTCGTCATGAAAACCATGCCTGGCGGGATCAAGCGCGAGGTGAAGATCGACCTGCCGCGGCCCCGTCATCCCGACATCATCAAGAGCGACCTCTTCAATCACTATCGCGGCGAGATTCTTGAATTGATCCGTGACGAGACCCTGAAGGTTTTTCGCGCGTCCAAGTGAGGCACATGGATGAAATGGCTGGTCCCCTCGGCTGATGGTACACGTCGTCTGGCATGGACGTCGGCAGGTATCGCGCTGTTTCTCGGCCTGTGGACGGCCGCATCGCTGCACCTCAACAACCCCGTGTTGCTGCCGGAACCGACTGCAGTGCTTGGCGGCTTCCTCGATCTCGTGCACGACGGCACGCTGATCTCGGACATCATGGCGAGCCTGCGACGTGTGATCGGCGGCTTCCTGATCGCGGCGGCGACCGCCGTGCCGCTGGCGCTGTTGATGGCGTTCTATCGCCCGCTCGATCTGTTGTTCTCGCCGATCATCACCTTTCTGCGCCCGATCCCGCCGATTGCCTGGATCCCGATCGCCATCCTGTGGTTCGGGATCGGTGATCCGCCAAGCTACTTCATCACGGCGCTTGCGGCGTTCTTCCCGATCTTCATCAACAGCTACGCCGGCGGCAAGGCGGTGCTGCCGGAGCACGTCTATGCCGCGAAATCGCTTGGTGCGGGTCCGCGCGCACTGTTCGGCCGGATCTATCTGCCTTCCGCGATGCCGATGATCACGACGGGTTTGCGGGTCGGGCTCGGCCAGTCCTGGATGGCGGTGGTCACCGCCGAACTGATCGCCGCGCATTCCGGGCTCGGTTACATGATCCAGGCCAACCGTCTCGCGCTCGAGACCGGGCTGGTGCTGGTCGGGATGTGCGTGATCGGGCTGCTTGGCGCTGCCATGTCGGTGGGTCTGCTGGCGATCGAGCGTTATGTGCTGGTGCCGTGGAACCAGAATTGATGCGATCGGGAGCCGACATGCCGAAGCGAACGAAAATTTTCGGCGCGAAAGCCGGCGCCGCGGCGCTGCTGGTTGCGCTGTTGGGATGCACGACGCTGCCGACCGCGGCCGCCGCCGAAGATCCGGTCATGCGCATCGCGTTTCCGAGCGGGATGAACGGCCAGATCGTGGTGACGATGGACAAGGCCGGAATCGCTCCGCAGAACGGTTTCAAGGCCGAGTTCGACTCGTTCCAGTACGGGCCGCCGATGATGGAAGCGCTGGCGGCGGGTTCGATCGATGCTGTCGTGACCAGCCTGATGCCGGTGACGGCCTATGCCGCCAAGATTCCGGGCGACGTCAAGATCGTCGCCATGGTGGGCCAGTCGAGCCATTCGCTGCTGGTCGGCAAGGACAGCGGCATCGCCACGCCGGAAGCGCTGGCGGGCAAAACGCTCGGCGTCTCCTTTGGCTCGGATTCGCATCTGGACACCTTGCTGTGGCTGAAGGAGAGCGGCCTTTCCGGCAAGGTATCGCTGGTCAATATCGCGCCCGCCGAACTCGCGACCGCGCTTGCCAACAAGTCGGTCGATGCGATCGTGATCCGCCAGCCTCAGGTGTTGCGGCTGCAGCAGCAGTCCGGCGCGCAGCTGCTCCATAGCTGGCCGTTCAGGTTTGTTTCGATCGTCAAGACAAAGTTCATCGCCGAGCATCCGCAGCAGGTGCAGAAATATCTGGCCGCGCTGCGGCAGGCGATATTTTTCATCGCGCAGAACCACCAGAAGTCGGCGGAGTGGTTCGGCGAATATCTCCGGACCGATCCCGCCACCATTCAGGCGGTCTCCAGCGACGATCCGTTTTATAACGCCGGCGGCCTCGACCAGATCGACATTTCCGTCAAGCCGGCCGATCGCACGTTGATCGGCAAATGGGCCGCTGATGCCTTTGAGCAGAAGATGATCAAGCGCCCGCTCGATCTGGATTCGCTGTTTCAATAGCGTCGAACCCGACCGGCATTCTGTTTTGGCAATTAGTTACAGGTAAGGCGGCGTTTTTCGTTCCGCCCGGATCGGTTGTGATCCAGGTTGATCGCGACAATCCGGTTGCTGCCAATGCCGACCGGGACGGACCCGAAAGATCGAGGATCAGACATGACCGAGTTGAACGCCGCGGCCGAAACCTTCCATCTCTGGGTGTTCTCGGACGCCCATGTCGCCACCGACAAGGCGGTGTCCGCGGCGATTCGCAACGGCATGGAATTCATGCCGCCGGCGGGCTATCCGGAAAGCCTGGCCTCGGCGCTGCGCCAGTCCGAAGGTGGCGGGCAGCTTGGCGGCCCGGCGTTTCGCTGGGACCTCGCGCTCGATCTCGGCGACAATGCCGGGCTGTGGGACCTGCCGGATGATACCCAGGGCGCCGAGGTGGCGCGACAGTTCGGCGCGCTGAGCAAGCACACCCGCGAGCAGATCTATTCGCTGGCGGGAAACCATGACGCCTCGCCCGGCGACGCGCCCTCGAGCGCCGGCAAGCCGGCCAATTGGTGGTTTCGCAAATGGGTCGATCCGATGGGAGAGAATACCGCCTCGTCGGGCGTCGATGCCTCGCGCCGTCCCTATCGCACCGAGGGCAGCTGGGAGCGCTATTCCTTCAAGGTCGGAAACATCCTTTTCCTGATGATGAGCGACCGCAACGATCTGCCCTATCCGGTCGGGCGCCGCGAGTTCGGCGGCGGATCGCCCGCCGGTGCCGTCACCAGCGACACCTGGGCGTGGTGGCAGAGCCAAATCGAAGCCGCCAAGGACGACGTCATCGTCAGTTGCCACCATCACATGCTGCGCGAGACCACCGTGGCCTCGGGCGATTTCGAAGGCGTCTCGAAATACCCCGATGGTCGCTACCGTCACGGCCGCTATCACGGCGTCGACGGCGTTCCGGAAGGCGCGTCCTATCTCTACTTCGTCGATGAAGAACCGAAAGCGCAGAAGTTCGAGCAGTATCTGGCGCAGCATCCGGGCGCGGTCGATATCTGGCTCGGCGGCCACACCCACACCTTCCCGGACGACATCGTCAGCGGGCGCAGCCATGTCGAGCGCAAATGGGGCACCAGCTTCGTCAATTGCGCCCAGCTGTCGAAATATCATTCCTTCGTGACCTGCCCGCCGATGAGCCGGCACTTCACCTTTACGGTGGGTTCGCCGCTGGTGCGGGTGCGCTGCTATCTGCACGACGACAGCCACGCGCCGCAGGGTTGGTACGCACCGGCCGAGCGGGTGCTCGAGCTCGGCAAGCCCTTCTCCATGAAGTAACGCTGGCCGTGTCCCTTTAGCCTGCCAGTGTCAAATCGGGACCGTGGCTAAACGGCGAGCCGCGGCAGCAGCTTCAGCGCGTTGCCGCGTTCGATATCTGCGATCTGCGCCTCGGTGAAGACGCCGGCGTCGCGCAGGCCTTTGACATGGTCGATGCTGGTCCGGTACGGGAAGTCGGTGCCGAACAGGATCTGCGAAACCGGGATGACCGCCGACAGCGCCGACATCGCGGCCTTGTTCGAGGTTTGCGCGGTGTCGTAGTAGAAACGCTTGAGCTCGGCGAGCGTGCCGTCCGGCACCGTCTCCTTGGCGCCGGGAACCAGCAGCGGATTGCGCACCAGACGCTCGATCAGGAACGGCATCGTCCCGCCGGCGTGCGAAAAGATCCAGCGGATATCGCGGAATTTCTGTGCGTTGCCGCTGAAGACGATGTCGGCGATGGTGCGGGTCGTATCCGTGCCGAATTCGATCATCACCGGCTGCTCGGTGCGTACCAGATTGACGCAGCAATTGGCGGCGGTGGGATGGGTGTATACAATCACCTTGCGCCGGTTGAGTTCTTCCATCACCGGCAGGAACGACGGATCGCCCAGCCATTTGTCGCCGTAGCTCGTCATCAGGCCGATGCCGTCGGCCTTGAGCGTGTCGAGCGCATAGCCGATTTCCTTCAGGCTGCCCTCGACGTCGGTCAGTGGAATGGTGGCGAAACTTC
>Ga0302320_10008817_pt1 | contig 21821 bp, 4 predicted proteins | sample Bog_T0_3_FD_202130 | JGI IMG/M metagenome (GOLD analysis project Ga0302320, IMG submission 202130) | Peat permafrost microbial communities from Stordalen Mire near Abisko, Sweden - Bog_T0_3 | ecosystem: Environmental > Terrestrial > Soil > Wetlands > Peat | place: Sweden: Abisko, Stordalen Mire...
GGTTGGCACGCTTCGGCCAGTGCGCAAGAATCCCAAAAGATTGAGCTTTTTAACGAGGCCAGCATCACAACGTATTTTGCCGGTACCATTTCATGTTGACTGAGTGTGATGGATTCGAACTTTGCTTAATATGCCGGCCTAGAGATTAGGCTTAGTGATCCTCACGACAGCGATCTTCAAGTATTATTCCGGCTCCACTCCCCTTCATTTTATACTGCTTTTTTTAGCTCGGTCGAATCCCCGGAAAAATTTTCGATTTTTTTGAACCTTTTTGGCAGCCGTTCTCGCGTGAGTAAATAGAACCCATAAATGTTTCGCCAATGCCATCATGCCTTGCAGGTATGCGCAAATTCCACCTATGCGTGTTTTTCAGGGCACGTCTCCGTTACACAACTGTTTTCCCAACGCTTTTGCATCGTTAAACCTCTCAAAAACAACCCACAAGCCTCATGAAGAAAAACACATTAGTTCAAATTACCTGCCTCTTCTTTTTGACTGGAGAATTGAATCTGAAGGCCGCCAGCGGCACATGGACTGGCGTAACCGATGCGACTTGGGCCGGTGCAAATTGGAGCGCCACGCCGGTTCCTGGCACCGGGGATACGGCCACTTTCAATGGCTTGGGAAACGCCCACACCACGATTGATTTGGGTTCAGGAGTCACGATTTTTGACCTGGTATTCAACACCGGCAACGCCACGGCTTATACCATTGGCAACGGCGCGGTGGGCAGCCAGACGCTCACGCTGAACAATTCCGGCGCCATCACCCTGAATCCCACGGTGGCCAATAACCAGTTGTTCAACGCGGCGATTGTGCTGGGCACCGATTCGACGGCACAGTCCTACACCAATTTCAACAGCAGCGCCCAAACCCTGACCTTCGCCAGCAGCATCTATGGCGGCCCTTCGGCCGGCTCGGGCACGGCCGGCACCAAGACGCTGGTGGTGGGCGGTTCGGGAAACACCGTGGTTGGCGGCAGCCTGCTTAATGGCGCGTCATCGGTCCCGACAACAACGACCATTGCGTTGACCAAGCTAGGTGCGGGCACGCTGACTTTTAATGGCAACGTCGATGCCTCTACCATTGGCAATGGTGCTGGTGGTGGTGCCTACGGCACCGTCACGGTCAACGACGGCACGCTGTTGATTGATTTTTCAAACGCCGGGGGCACGTCGGATTTGCTCAATTCCTACTCGCCGGTTTCATTGGGCGGCGGCACGCTCCAGATTAATGGCAACGCCGCCAGTGCCAGCACGCAGAACTTCAACAACGGCGGCGTGACGGCTAATCCGGGACTCAACGTGATTTCCGCCGGGCCAAATGGCGGAAATATGTCCGATCCGCTGCCGACCCTAAATCTTGGGACTTTTACGCAAACAGCGGGTTCGCAGACTATGTTTGTCGGACCGGCCTACAATAACAATGTTTCGGGTGGAACGGTTAATTCCGTGGCGACCACGGGAACCATCACAACCACAACACTGGGCTTGCAAACTAAACTGCTGTGGCCGAGTACACGCCAGGCCATCGCCACGGTGGGACTTTACAATTGGGCTTCGGTCGTCACCGCGGGCAGCGGTGCGCAGAGCATCCTTGCAGGTGATCAGGTTAGTGGCTTTTATACCACAGTGGCAAATGGCGGAACGGCGGGCAACGCGGACGTCAATTATGATTTGCTCGGCAACGCAAGTTTTAACAATTCGAAGCCGGCCTATGTTGACACGATTCGCTTCAATGTTCCAGGGGCGTTCAGCGCTACGACGGGCGCGGGAGGAAGCGGATACTTGTTTTTGATCGGTGGCATTCTGGTGACCCCGAACGTTGGGGCCTACAACACCACCTTTGCCAACGGTGGTGAGTGGATTGCCGGTGCCTACACCTCTGCCGGCAACTGTCCCATTGATGTCTATCAGAACAACACGGCGGGCGAACTGTTCATCAATACTCCCTTCTATTATTACAGTGGAACCACACGAGCGACATGCTATGTCAAAGGGGGAGCAGGCACGGTGGATCTTACCGGGTCGGGAACCAGCAGCGGGAATTATGGGTCACCTTACCTCAATGGTGGCTGCACGGTCATCAACAACAACACTCAAATAGGCCGGGCAGCGTCGGCGGCGACACTTTACCTGAACGGCGGTACGCTCGTCGCCAGTGGTAATACAGCCCTTGACAATTCTGGTTCTAACGTCCGTCCAGTTACTTTGCTCGGCAACGGCGGCGGTTTGGCTGCGGAGACAGGCTCTACGCTGACGGTTGATGGCCAGATTGGCAGCGGGGCGAACACTGGCCCGCTGGTGATCGGCCTTCCGGCTTCCAGTGCCAATGGCAGCGTGGCGGGTCAACTGCCCGGCACCGGAACCGGTACGGCAAACTCGCAGGTGCTGGCCACGGGCACGGTGAAATTGAACAACACGACGGGCAATTATTTTTACGGCGGCGTCAACATCGTGGGCGGGGCCGCCTTGAACATCAACGGCATTTACGCGCTCGGCGGAGCCAACTACCTGGGCGGAGTTACTTTTAACAACGGCACATTGCAATATGCCACCGGCACCTTGCTGGGCGGCACGGACATCACCCTCGGCGGAAGCGGCGGCGTGGTGCCCCAAACGGTGAGTCTTGTTGGGAATGCAACCATTGATGTTGACGGCCAGACGGTCAACTACGCGGGCAGCTTCGGCAATGCTGGAAGTGGCCAGTTGACGGTGACGAATTCCACTTCGGGTGGCGGATTGTTTTTGAATGGCGGCAGCACGTACACCGGCGGCACGATCGTAAGTTCCAATGGCATATTTGGCGGCAATGGAACTATCCTCGGCAACGTGACGGTGAATGTGGGTGGCATGACGCAGCCCAGCAGCGGCTCGAGCGCGACGAACACGATTACCGGTGGCCTGACTTACACTTCGGGCAGTCCCACCAACAGTGCCAATTTCAATTTGAGCAGCAGCGCCAGCGGTGGCCCCAATGACCAGATCGTATTGAGCGGCAACAGCCAGACGTTGACCTGCGGCAGCGCCATCGTTGGCATCAAATGCGGTGCCAATTTGGATTTGACCCATGACTATGTGCTTTTCAAAATGACCGGCAGTTCGCCCACTATCAGCGGCAACTTCAATACCACGCCGGTCTGGCTGGCGACCCCACCGAGCGGTGCCAATGACTATGAGGTGATTAATAGCGGCAACAACGTTGTATTGCATTATTCGGGCAGCACGCCGCCAAACATTTCAGCCAGCAGTGCCACGCCGTCAACGACGGTTCGCAATCAGAACAACGTATCAATCAGCGTAACGGTGGCCGGAGCCGGTGCCTCGACCATCACCGGTGTTTCGGTGAATCTGGCCGCCATCAATGGAACAACGGGAAGCTTGTCGCTGACCAGCGGCACGTCCGCAAACGGCACTTGGACGGGCAACATCACGGTTCCTGCCTCCAGCGGCCTGGGTACGTTCACATTGACGGCGACGGCCACGGATAACAATGGCAATACTGCGGCGGCCAATATTTCCCTGACTGTCAATGCAGCCTCGGATACTTGGGTTGGCTCGGGCAGTGGCAATTGGAGCGACAATGCGGACTGGGTGAACTTTGCCGGCAATTTTGCGCCAGGACTGTCGGGAGACACCTTGATTTTTGCTGGCTCGACCGGGCTGACCTCGACGATGAATAACAGCTATAGCATAACGGGTCTAACATTCACCAACGGAGCGGGTAGTTTCAACATCCAGGCTTCGAGCAGCACCTTGACCATCACCGCCAACGGCGTGACGAACAATTCCCCCAATGCTGAAACCTTGAACGTGCCGGTGCTCCTGACAAATGCGGAGCAAACCTTGAGTGCGGCGGCCGGCAACTTGACTTTGGGCCAGAGCGTCGACAACGGCGGCAACCTGCTGACGGTCGCCGATGGCGGATTCAACACCACCATCAGCGGGCCGATCACCGGCGCTGGCGGTTTGACCAAAACCGGCAGCGGCACGTTGGCGTTGGGCGGCGTGAACACCTATTCTGGCAGCACGACAGTCAGTGGTGGCACTGTCACCGTGAACGGCTCGGGCTCGATCGCCACCACCACCAGCCAGTTAATCATTGGCGCCGCCGCCGGTGACTCAATTCTGAACATCGCCGGCGGCTCGGTGAGCGCGAACGATGCCGTTAATCCCGCCGTTGCCATCGGCAACGTGACGAACGCCAGCGGATTCCTGTTCATGAGTTCAGGCAGCCTCGAATGCGGCGCTGGAGAATTCCATATCGGCCAGGTCACAAACGCTTACGGTGCGTTTGACTTGAGCGGCGGCACCGTCACGATAGGTGATGTAAATACAGGAGATGCTTTTTTCGTCGTCGGTGGTGCTTACGGTGCCAGCGCCTCGCAAGGTGTATTCAACATGAGCGGCGGGACGCTGAACGACAATGCTCAAGAGGTGGGACTAGGCGGCGTTGCCAGCTCGATTGGGGTGTTGAATATTAGCGGCGGCACATTAAACTGCTCCAAGGGCATGCATGTGGGCGAGCGCGGCACCGGCATATTGAATGTGTCTGGTTCCGCGGTTCTCAACTTGACCGGTTCGACGTTGCAGTTTGGTCTTAACAGCAGTCCCGGAGTTGTTGGCACGGCCAACCTGCTGGGCGGCACGGTGACAGCGAATTCCGTTGCGACAGGCAATGACAGTCCCACCTCGCGGTTGAATTTTAACGGCGGCACGCTGATGGCCGCTGCATCCGGCACTTTTATTCCAGCCGTATTGACCTCGGCGACAATTTACGGTAGCGGCGCGTTGATTGATGACGGCGGCAATACCATCACCATAGCGCAACCCTTGCTTGCACCCACGGGCAGCGGCGTCAGCAGCGTCCCGGTGACGACCGGCGGTGCGGGTTATCTTGATACTCCGGTCGTCACCATCACTGGCGGCGGCGGCGCAGGGGCCACGGCGGTGGCGAATATTTACAGTGGTTCCGTCACTGGTATCACGATCACGAGTCCGGGTACGGGTTATACCTCGGCTCCAACCGTTGCGCTCTTCGGTGGCGGATACAACACAGCGGCCACACTCGGCGCGGCGACAATTGCGCCGAACGCAAGCGGCGGCCTGACCAAGCTAGACACAGGCACGCTGACTTTGACCGGCGCGAACACTTACTCCAATCTGACGGCGGTGAACGCCGGCACGCTTGCACTGGGATCGGGATACACCTCGGCCACAGCCGGTTATGAGGTGACTAACGGCGCCACGCTGGATGTTTCTGCTGTCAGCCCGTTTACTCTGTCTGCGAACCAGTCATTGTCCGGTGGTGGCACTATCAACGGCTCCATCGCCACTGCGACCGGGGTGAATATTTATCCGGGAACACCGTCTCCGACGATCGGCACCGTCGGCACGCTTACGTTCAACAATGATCTTGATTTGAGCGGTGGCGGCGTCTGCTATTTTGACATCACCAACAGTGCCAGCAATGGCGACGACCAAGTCACCGTCGGCGGCACGTTGACAATCAACGGGGGGGTCGTCCACGTTCATGCGTTAGGTGGTGCCAGTCCGTTGGATACGACCGCTGACTATGTGTTGGTCGTAGATAGCAACAACCCGAACGTCGCGAGCTTGCCGGCGTTGGTTTGGGACGGCATCAAGCCGTCTAATTATGGCAACTACACACTCCAACAGAATGGCAATAACATTGTCCTGCATTTCAGTCCCTCACTGGCTCCCGTGGTCACAAGCGTGTCACTGAACCCGTCCAGCGCGTTTCGAGGACAAAATGTACAAATCACTGCGACCGTGACTCAAGGCAGTGGAACGATTGATCCCAGCGCCGGTGTGACGGTAAATTTGAGCGCGTTCGGCGGATCGCCGACTTCGAGTTTGATTCTCTCGAATGCCAACGTATATACCAACACGTTTACGGTTCCAGCCAGCACAGCTCCCGGCAGCCAAACGGTGACAGTTGCCGTCACTGACAGCACTCCGCTAACTGGATCAGGTTTTAGCACCTTGACAGTTGATGCAACCACGGAAGTTTGGAATGGTTTGGGCGGAGGCAATTGGAGCGATAACGCTGATTGGGTGAGCATGTTTGCTCCTGGGGTGGTCGGAGACACCCTGGTTTTTGCCGGCACAACCTCGCTGGCCCCAAACATGGACGACAATTACAGCGTCACGAGCGTGACGTTCACCAATGGGGCGGGAGGCTTCAACATCGGCACGGCGGGCAGCACATTGACCATCACCGCGGGCGGTGTGACCAACAATTCCGCGAACGTTCAAAACTTGAACGTGCCGGTCAATCTGACGACCGTGGCGCAAACACTCAACGCCGCGGCGGGCGATTTGAGCCTGGGACAGAACCTGGACAATGGCGGCAACTTGCTAACCGTTACGGATGGCGGACGTAACACCACCCTGAATGGGTCCATCACGGGCAGCGGCGGGTTGACCAAGGCAGGCAGCGGCATTTTGACGCTGGGCGGATCAAGCTCCTATACCGGTAACACGACCATTAACGGCGGTGCCATTACCGTGAATTCATCCGGCTCAATCAGCACCGCCACGGGCAAGCTGATTGTTGGGAGTGCCACCGCCAATGCGATCTTGAGCATCACTGGCGGCTCGGTGAGCGCCAACGATGCCGTCAATCCCGCCGTGGCCATTGGTAACGTGACAAACGCCAGCGGATTTTTGTTTATGACCAATGGATCTCTTGAATGCGGCGCCGGGGAATTTCATATTGGCCAGACGGCGGGCGCTTACGGTGCATTTGACATGGGCGGGGGTACGTTGACCATCGGAGATGTAACTCCCGCGGATGCCTACTTTGTGGTGGGTGGTGCTTACGGAAACAGCGCTTCAATGGGCGTTTTCAACATGAGCGGCGGAACGATGAATGACGGTGCCCAAGAGTTTTCCATCGCCAATATCGCTGGGGCCGTCGGAGTGGCGAATTTGAGCGGCGGCACAGTTAATGACAACAATGGAATCCACGTGGGCGACCGCGGTACGGGCATCTTGAATGTATCCGGCTCGGCAGCGGTCAATTTGACCGGCGGACCGCTTCAATTTGGCCTTAGTGGCTATACCACGGCTGGCACGGCCAATCTGTTGGGCGGCATGGTCACGGCGAATTACGTTGGTGTGGCTGGCACAAGCACCTCTCAATTAAATTTCAACGGCGGCACCTTGATGGCCGCCGCTTCAACCACGACCTTTATGCAGGGCTTGACTGCGGCGACCATTTACAGCGGCGGTGCGGTGATCGATGATGGTGGCAATGCCATTACCATTGCACAGCCCTTGCTGGCGCCTACCGGTAGCGGCGTGAGCAGCATTCCCGTGGCTATCAGCGGCGCTGGCTACTTAGATACACCCATCGTCACCATTACTGGCGGCGGCGGTACGGGAGCTACGGCGGTCGCAAATATCTCCGGTGGAGGAGTGACGGTGATTACAATTACCAGTCCGGGTACCGGCTACACTTCGGCTCCAACAGTGACGCTCTTTGGAGGCGGCTACAGCCTTGCGTCCACCCTCGGCACGGCCACCCTTGCGGGAAATGTGAGCGGGGGTCTGATCAAGCAGAATACCGGCACCCTGACCCTCTCGGGGGCCAATACCTATACAGGCAATACAACCGTCAACGGCGGCACACTGGAGTTGGTCCAGCCTACGATTGCAACATACTCTACGGTAACGGTGACGAATGGAGCCGTGCTACAGTTGGATTTTGCGGTGACGAACACGGTGACCAACCTTGTCTTTAACGGAGTCAGCCAGGCTCCAGGCGTTTACAACAGCGCCACCGGTTCACCCTACATCACAGGCACTGGCAGTTTACTGGTCGGAACACCGGCTGTCCCGCTGTCCGGCCTGAGGTTCACCGCTGCGCCCGTGATTTCGGGCGCATCCCTGATAATTTCGGCAACGAACTCGGGGGCGGGATCGGTTTACTTGTTGACCAGCACGAATCTGGCGACACCCATCAGACTCTGGACACCGATCTGGACCAATGTTTTGAGCGGCAGCGGAAATTTCAGCACCAACCTGCTAAACGCGGTAAATCCAGCGTTCAAACAGCAATTCTATCTGCTGAGCAACACCAATAATTGATCAAGCATGAAAGCGACTACCATGGGTGTCTATGGTGGCCGATGACTTACCTGTACGCCAGTTATGGGCCAGGCAGACAGGTTGGTAAGAGCCAGTGGGTAAGTCCAGCCTGTAGCTGACTTTCATGCTGCGGGTTGGATTTGTTCAATAACAACAACGATCTTTTGAAATGAAAACATTTGAAGACAAACAGTTCCGAAAACGAGATTTACGTTGATTGAGCTATTGACGGTTTTTGCCATCATCGCACTTTTGGCGGCGATGCGGACCAATCCGCTGATTGGCAGCATCACACCGCCAGGCAGTAAAGAGAAAGTGGTGTAAACGCGAGCCGCGACGCGCTCACCGTCAAAGTGCCGGAACAAATGCCAAGTGACAAAGCCATCATTTTCAAAATCTCATTGTGACCATGAACCTATATTCCTTTAAAAGTATCAATGCTAATCACAGTTATGCAAAGTTGTTTCTTTATCTTGTCGAATCGTTTTTGAGAACCATGAAAAACCTTCTGCCAATATTCCTCATTTTGGTTGGGCTTGCCGTTGTGGATTGTGGGCGCGCACAGATCCTTACTGATCCGATTTCTGAAACTGCCGTGCCCACGGTCATCGTCAGCACGACAAATGAACCGGTGACGCCCGGGAAATTTCAGCCGACGTGGGGCTCGCTGCACCAGTATCAATGCCCGGACTGGTTTCGCAACGCGAAGTTCGGCATCTGGGCCTGCTTTGGACCACAGAACGTGCCGGAGGACGGTGACTGGTATGCACGCAACATGTATGTGGAAGGCAGCCGACAAAACAAATATCATGTCGCTCATTACGGCCCGCCCTCGCAGTTCGGATTCAAGGACGTCATTCACATCTGGACGGCGGAAAATTTTGACGCAGAAAAACTCGTCGCGCTCTACAAAAAAATTGGCGCACAATATTTTTTCGTCATGGCCAATCACCACGACAACTTTGATATGTACGACTCCAAATACCAGCCGTGGAACAGCGTTAATGTCGGGCCGCACAAGGACATCGTCGGCGATTTCGCCCTGGCCGCGCATGAACAAGGACTGCCTTTCGGCGTCAGTGTCCACGCCGCACACGCGTGGAGTTTTTACGAAATCGCCCAAAGTGCGGACCGGACCGGGCCGTTCGCCGGCGTGCCTTACGATGGCAAATTGACGAAGGCCGACGGCAAGGGCAAATGGTGGGACGGCCTTGATCCGCAGGATCTTTACGCGCAAAATCACACGCCCAGTTTGAATTTCACTAATGCCAATTCCATTCATGGCCAGTGGAACTGGGGCAATGGCGCGAGCTTACCCGATCAGGCTTATTGCGATAAATTGTACAACCGCACGATTGATCTCGTTCACAAATACAAACCAGATTTGATTTACTTCGACGACGATGCCTTGCCGTTGTGGCCGGTCAGCGACGCCGGCCTGAAAATCGCCGCCGACTTTTACAACTTTAACATGAGGCAACACGACGGCAAACTCGAGGCGATCCTGTTCGGCAAAATGCTTTCCGAGGACGAGCAGAAATGCCTCGTCCGCGACATCGAGCGCGGCGCGGCCAACAAAATTGAGGCCCAGCCGTGGGAAACGGACACCTGCATCGGCAACTGGCATTACGACCGCTCGCTTTACGACAAAAATCGTTACAAGACCGCCAAGACAGTCATTCAAATGTTGTGCGACATCGTGAGCAAAAACGGCGATTTGCTGCTCAACATCCCCGTGCGCGGTGACGGTACGATTGACGACAAGGAACAGGCCGTGCTCGAAGGCATCGGCGCGTGGATGGATGTGAACAAGGAATGTATCTTCGACACACGACCGTGGAAAGTGTTCGGCGAAGGCCCGGCCTCGCAAGGCGCAGCGCTTTCCGCGCAAGGTTTCAACGAAGGCAAAGGCAAACCGTTCACCGCCGCCGACGTTCGCTTCACGACCAAGGGCAAAACACTTTACGCCATAGTGCTCGGAACGCCGCAACAAGATTTACAGGTCAAGTCGCTGGGCACGGCGGCGAGGCTGCTGGACAAACCCATCGGCGACATCACGCTGCTTGGCAGCGAGGAGAGAGTAGAGTGGACGCAAATGGCAGACGCGCTCACCATCAAAGTCCCGGCTAAATCACCGAACAACATCGCCAACGTTTACAAGATCACGCCGACTTTATGAAAACAAACAGAACATTCCCCACGACCAGCCTGTTATTGTTGGCGGGAGCGTTAAGCTTGCACGCTGCCAGCGGCGCATGGACCGGTGTCACCGATGCCAAATGGGCTGATGCCAATTGGACCGCCACGCCGGTTCCGAGTACCGGAGATACGTCCACATTCAACGGTGGGGGGAACGGCAATACCACGATTAATTTGGGATCCGGCGTAACGATTTTAGACATTTTTTTTAACACCGGGAACGTGGCGGCTTATACCATTGGCTCAGGTACGGCAGGCAGCCAAACGCTTATGCTCAATAATTCTGGCGCGATCACCATGAATTCAATGGTCGCCACCAACGAACTCTTCAATGCCGCAATTATTCTGGGCACTGATGCGACCGCACAGACCTTTACTTTTGCCAACAACAGCAGCAATACCTTGGAGTTTGCCGCCAATATCTATGGCGGTCCGGCGGGCGGCACGCCTGGCACCAAAACGCTGGCGGTCAACGGCTCGGGGAATACGGTGATCAGCGGCAACATTACCAATGGTTCGGCGACCACCATTGCCTTGACCAAAACCGGCACCGGCACTCTGACGCTCAACGGCACGGTGGACGCCACCACGGGTCTTAATGCCCTGGGCGCCTACGGCACCGTCACCGTCAACAGAGGCAATCTCGCATTGAACTTTTCCAATTTCAGCTCTTCCGGCAACGCGGACTTGCTCGACAACTACTCGCCGGTTTCATTGGGTGGCGGCACGCTCCAGATCATTGGTAATACCAGCTACGCGAGCACCCAAAATTTCAACAACGGATCGGGCGTGACAGTCAACCCCGGTTTCAACGTGATTTCAGTGAGCAACAACTCTCCTACCCTGAATCTTGGCTCTTTTACGCAAACATTGGGTTCCCAGACGGAATTTGTCGGGCCGGCCTATGAAAACAACGCTTCCACCGTTTCGGCCGATTTGGTGCCGGCCACGGGAACGGTCACGACCACGACATTGGGCAATCAAAACTGGCTGCTTTGGCCGTCTTCCCGTGTGGGCATCGCAACCGTGGGACTTTATGAATGGGCATCCGTCGCCACCTCGGGATCGGGTTTTCACACTATTTGCGCCGGCAGCCAGCAGACGGCGGGCGCCTTTTATAGCCAAGTGGCAGCGGGCACAAGTGCTCTTTCCGCTGCTGATGCGAACTATGACTTTCTCGGAAGCGCAACCGCAAATGCGGGCACGAGCTTGTGGTATTGTGACACCATCCGTTTCAATGTTCCGGGAGCGTTCACCTTTACCTCGAACGGGGGAGGATCCGGGCATGCGTGTCTGGTGGGCGGTATCCTCGTTACGCCAAACGTGGGTGCCAATAACACCACGGTCGCCAACGGCGGCGCGTGGCTTGGCGATAGCGCAACCGCCAACGCAAGTACGCTTGATGTCTACCAATACAACACTACCGGTGAGCTTTTAATGAATATTCCCTTGTATAATTATGGGTCGGCGGCCACAAGCTATGCCCAAGCGGGTGCGGGCACAGTCGTGCTTTCCGGGTCGGGGACCAGCACCGGTAACACTGGGGCATCGTATCTCAATGGAGGTTGCACCGTAGTCAACAACAATACTCAATTGGGGGCGACCGCCACGGCGGCAACGCTTAACCTCAACGGCGGCACGCTGGTTGCTGGCGCTAACGTGTCGCTCGACAACGGCAATGGGGCAAACAAACGTTCGATCACGTTGCTTGGCAACGGAGGCGGCCTGGCAGCGGAAGCAGGTGATACGCTGACCATAGACGGCCAGATCGGCAGTGCGGCGGGCACTGGCCCCCTGGTGATCGGCATTCCAGCTTCGGTAGCGAACGGTTATGTTGCGGGCTTGTTGCCGGGAACAGGCGGCGGCTCGGCAAACGTGACGCCGATTTATGCAACCGGCACTGTAAAATTGAACTACGCCAGCGGTAATTTTTATTATGGTGGTGTCATCATCCTTGGAGGGGCAACTTTGAACATCAACAGCGAATGGCAGTTGGGCGGGTCAAATCAAGGCCCGGTAACCTTCAACAATGGCACGTTGCAGTACTCCAACAGCTTGTATAACGCCGCCGTGGATATATCGGGGCAACCCGTCACGTTGACGGGCAATGGCGCCATTGACGTTAATTCTCACGCAATCACTTATGTCAATTCAATTGGGAACGGCGGAAACGGCGCGCTGACGGTAGTTGACTCAACGGGTGGCGGCAGCCTCAATTTGTCGGGTGGCGGAACCTACACCGGTGGGACGACAGTGGGCGATGGCAATCATGTGGTAACGTTGAGTGTCAACGGACCCCTTGCCTCCGGGCGTGTGACGGTGAACAACAGTGGAACACTGGGTGTCGCGGGCACGATTGCCGGAAACGTTATCTGGCAGTTCGGTTCGCGTGGTTTGTTCACCGAAGGTTCTCCGCTCGTGATCTCCGGATCAGTCATTTTGAACAGCAATACTTTGGCAGTCAATGTTCCCGGCGCCTTGCCGCTGGGCACTGGCAGCTACACGTTGATGACCGCCGCCGGCGGTATCACCGGTTCGTTTAACACCAATCCGCCGATCTATTCCGGTGCCGGGTTGGTTAATGGAGCGGTTTCGACCATTTTAACGACCAGCAGTAATGTGTCGTTGGTTGTTACTGCGCCCGGTCTTCAGGCAACTTGGACGAATAATGCCGACGGCAACTGGTCGGCGGGAAGTAACTGGAGCAGCAATCCGGACGTTCCCCACGCCACGGGCGATACGGCCATATTTGGCGCCGGACCGGCTTTGCAGACGGTCACCCTGGATGCCGACGAGACGCTTGGTGGGATGGCGATGACCAACGCCAACTCCTTTGCGATCGCGAATGTGGGCAATACTTTGACCCTGAACAACAATGGCGCCGGGGCCTTGGTGATGGTGAGTGCCGGGACAACCAACGCGCTTCAGCCCACGGTGGCGCTGGGTGACAACACGACGGTGACAGTGGGCGGCGGGGATTTGTTGGCCCTAACGGGTGTCGTTGTCAATGGTCCCGGTGTGACGAAAACGCTGACGCTAAACGGCGCGGGCACGATAATTCTTTCGGGAGCGAACACTTACGGTCCAGCAGCGGGCAGTCTAGGCACGATACTGAGCGATGGTGTTGTACAGGTCGGCGACAGCGGCGCGCTGGGTATGGGCGATGTCAATGTCACAGGCAGTACCACGCTTCAGGCGGGAGCGCCGGGGCTTGGCCTTGGCAATAATTTGACCGTCAGCCAGACAGGGACTGTCACGATTGACAACAACGGATATAATCTCGCGCTGGACGGTTCGATCAGCGGCACCGGCGGCTTGATAGCGACTGGCAGCGGTGCTTTGATGTTGAACGGCAATAATACGTATTCCGGCAACACGACCGTCAATGCGGGTATACTTGGAATTTCATCGCCGAACAATGTGGCGGACACGCCGGCGATTATTCTTAATGGCGGCGGTCTGGTTGGAAATGGCACGTTCGTGATTACCAATGGCATCGGCATCGGGCCGGCCATGGGCGGCACGCCAGGCACGGCACTCATTGACGCGGCCAGTGGCCAGCACTTCGAGCTGGACGGTATCCTCGCCTCGGCAGGAAACACGGGGACAAATAATCTGACAATTGGCAGTCTGGTTGCCAATCCAGGCCAAGTAGTGCTGGGTGGGGCGAACACTTTCAATGGCACAACGATCATCTCCACCAATGCCACGCTGGAACTTGATAACCCCGCGGCGTTGCAGGACAGCACCTTGAATTACAGTAGCGGGACGCTGATCTTTAGTAACATCACGGCGGCAACGCTCGGCGGTTTGACAGGCACCAATAATAATCTCGTCCTGATGAACGTGGCGGGCGCGGCGTTGGCCTTGACGGTGGGCAACAACAATGGCAGTGCTGTTTATGCGGGTGGCGTGTGGGGGAGCGGCTCGCTGACCAAAACGGGGTCGGGAACCCAAACGATTGGATCTGCCACCGGCGGCGGGGCAAGTTACACGGGCGCCACGTTCGTGTATAACGGTACGCTGGCGCTGGACGGCAACGGCAGAGTGAAGATGAATGCCGGAGCCAACAACATCTACATGGATGCCTCGCTGGGCGCCAGTTCTCTGGAACTCCTTGATTCTGCTGCCATCACGACCAGCGGCGGAGTGTATCTCGCTTCAGAGCCGCTTGGAGGAAGTGATGGAGGCAACGGCTACCCGAATATCAGCACTTTGATAGTGCAAAATAGTGCGGTCCTAAATGCGGCATCCTTGAGCATCGGGAATGTGACCCGTGTGCCAACGGGTTGCTCAGTTACGGTCACCAACAGCGGAATGATCGATGTTTCCGAAACGTTTGACATCATGAACACTGCGGGCAGCACTTCCGCCAACGTTTCTGTCAACCTGAATGGCGGAACCTTGGCCGTGGGCAACTTCATCGATGGCAACCTCGGGTCCGGCGCACATGCCAACAGCATCAATTTCAATGGAGGCACACTTGAGGCCAATGCCAGCGACAACAGCATGGCCCCTCTTTTCTTCCCTGCTATGGCGGACTTGACCGCGAATGTGAATGCGGGCGGTTTGCCTGTTAACCTTAACAATTGCAATGTCACCATTGGACAGGCTTTGGTTCATGGCGGCGGCGCGCCGGACGGCGGTCTGACTGTGTACGGCGGCGGCACCTTGACCCTGGCCAACGCCAATACTTATACCGGTAACACGACCATCAGTAACGGCACACTCGCGTTGGCCAGTTATGGTTCGATTTCAAACAGTCAGCAGATCGTCGTTGGCAGCGGGGGGATTTTTGATGTTTCGGCCACGGGAGGATGGACGCTCGGCTCCAGCCAGATCTTAAGCAACAGCACCTCCACAGCAGTGCTGGCTGGCAGCATCAACACCGGTTCTGGAAGAATGGCACTCACTTATGCTCCCGGCACGCCCTCGTTCGCCATCACCAACGGCACCTTGACGCTCAATTCCAGCAGTATCTTCCAAATCGACAACACCGGCCCGGCGTTCGCATTGGGTAGTTACAAACTAATCTCGACCAACGGCAATGGTTCAGGGTTGATCACTGGAACCATGCCAACGACGATTGTCGTGGGTGGCAATGGTCTCGCCACCAACACCGCTCCTTCCTTGTTAATCACGAATGGCGAACTTTATCTGGCGATTGCCACGGGAACATACACCTATACCAATCCGGTGATTTATCCGCCGGTCATGGCCTTCCCCGGCGCGCAGGGCTTCGGGGCGAATGCTACCGGTGGTCGTGGGGGCACGGTATATCATGTCACCTCACTGGCGGATGACGGCAGCAGCGGCACCTTTCGCGCGGCCGTAAGCCAGCCAAACCGCATCATCGTATTTGATGTCGGCGGTTATATCAATCTTGGTTCCGCCGTAGCGGCCGCCAGCAATCTGACCATTGCCGGCCAGACGGCGCCGGGCGGCGGCATTGGCTTGATGGGCAACGAACTGTCATTCTATAATCAGAACAACATCATCTGCCGGCATCTGCGCGTCCGGCAGGGCGGCAGCAGCACCGGTTCCAGCGGAATCAATCTAGGCTCCAGCGGCGGTCAAGCCAACCACATGATTTTCGATCACACCTCCGTGGAGTTCGGCCAGTGGGACAGCATAGATGCCGTTGGCACCTACAACTTCACGATTCAAAACTGTATCATCGCCGACCCGATCAACCAGCAGTTTGGCGCACATGTTCAAGGTGGTAATGCGTCGTATCTCAACAACCTCTGGGTCAATGCGCACAACCGTCAACCCCTGGCCAAGGCCAACACAGTCTATGTGAACAATGTCATTTATGACTACCAGGCCGGTTACACGACCGCCGACACCGCCGGGGATTTCAGCCATGACATCGTCAACAACTATTTCATCACTGGACCTTCCAGCACCGCACCAAATGACGATTTTTTCCAATTTGACGGCGGCCAGACGGTTTACGCCGTGGGCAATTTGTTGGACAGCAGTCCCGATGGCTTCTTGAACGGTGGTCCTTCCGAACCAAACGGCGACACGGTGTCGGCCACGCCGTGGTCACCGGTCACTGCCACCATTCCCACCGTCTCTGCTCCCAACGCCTACAGGATAGACGTTTCCAGCGCCGGGGCATTCCCGTCGGACCCGTTGGATTCGCTTGTCATAAGCCAGGTGACTTCGCTGGGCACCGCCGGCGCGATCATTACCAGCCCAAACGCCACAGGTTTGGCAAACAATGGTTTCGGCACGATTAACGGCGGCACACCGCTCACCGAAACCGATGGCGACGGCATTCCAGACATTTGGAAGAATGCGGTGGGGCTCAATCTCTATACCAACCAGGCCATGGCGACCGCGCCAGATGGTTACACGTACATCGAAGATTACATCAACTGGCTGGCCGGGCCGCACGCCTTTGTGCAGACCAATGCCACGGTTATTAACCTGTGGCCCTACACGCTGGGATTCACCAACGGCGGAGTTTACACCGTATTCGGCGCGAGCAACGGGTCAGTAACCATCACCAACAGCCATTTTGCGTATTTCATGCCCAATCCAGGTTTCACCGGGCTGGCGAGTTTCAACTTTGCCGTGATGGATCCGGATGCCACCACGATGACCAATGCCATGGGCTTGCTGGTTTCAGTCACTTACATTCCGAAAAACCTGGTCTGGCGTGGCGATGGCATCGACAACATTTGGGATACCACCAACACCGCCGACTGGTTCAATGGCGACAATTTGATCACCTTTAATTCCAGCGACGATGTGACCTTTGATGACACCGGCTCCGCCAGCCCGGCCATCAATCTCACCGGGGTGGTTGCACCGGACAACATCGTGGTCAACGCCAGCCATAATTATACTTTCGACGGCAGCGGTGAAATCAGCGGCACAGCTTCCCTGACCAAATTTGGCACGGGGACCTTGACAGTGAACAACGCCAATACCTTCTCTGGCAATGTGAACTTGGCCAGTGGCACCATTCAGCTCAACGACGGCAGTTCCCTCGGTAATGGCACCGGATCAATCACTTTTCAGGCCGGTACGATAGAGAACAATTATGCGACGGGCGATTATCTCAACCTCGGCAATTCGCTGATCGTGCCGGCCGGCGCAACGGCCACAATTAATTTGGGCGACAGCATGGATTTGACCGGCAGCCTCACCGGTGCCGGCACGCTCAACCTGAACGTGCAGGACACCGGCACGTCCGACGAAATCAAAGGTAATTTTAGCGGGTTCACCGGCACGGTGAACCTTCTCGGCAGCGGGGGGTTGCTCCTAGTCGCGAACGGCGGGGCCTTTTTCGGATTTCAGAATGCACTGACCACCATCAATGCGCCGGTCACGCTGGGCTTCCACGACAATTCCTCCGGAAACACGTTCTATTTTGGCGCGTTGTCGGGCACAAATCCGAATGCGGTGTTCTATGATCAGTACGCGGGCGCGCCCACCTTGACTCTGGGGGCACTCAATCTCAATACTACTTTCGCGGGCCAGTTCCAAACCTCATTGAACCTCGTGAAGACAGGCACAGGCGCGCTGACCTTGAGCGGCAGCAGCAGCCACACCGGTACCACCACGATCAGCAGCGGGACCCTGACGGTGACCGGTAGTTTCAGCAGCAGCCCGGTGACGGTGGCCAGCGGGGCCACCCTTTCGGGCACGGGCATTTTGGGCGGCGGCGTAACCGTCCAAAGTGGCGGCATCCTGGAGCCTGACTCGGGCGTCGGCTATGCCATCCTCACCGTCAGCAACAATCTCACCCTGAACACGCCGGTTTTGAACTTTGACCTGTCCAGTTCGCCGGCGGGTTCCAACGACGAAATTTTGCTGCCCGGAGCGACCCTCAGCCAAAGCGGAGTGCAGACTTACAACATTAACCTCATTAACAATGCGCTGGGCGCTGGCACTTATAATCTGATTGGCAGCGCGGCGGGCAACAACTTTGGAGGCAGTCTCGCGACGGATCTGCCTACCAACACCCGCCAGGGTTTTAGCATGCAAAACACCGACTCCGGCGTGCAATTAATCGTCACTGGCAGCGCCGCCTCGCTGGTCTGGCAGGGCACCAATGGCAGCAACTGGGACCTGGCCACCACCGCCAACTGGCTGAACGGCTCCGCCGCCGACGAATTTTACAATCTCGACGTCGTGCGCTTTGACGACACCTCGACCAACGGCGACGTCTCGATTATCGGCGTGGTGCAGCCAGCCAGCGTACTTGTCACCAATAATTCCCTCTCCTACACCATCGGCGACGGTGTATTGGGCGGCAGCACCAGCCTGATTAAGAGCGGTTCCGGCATGTTGACGCTCAATTCCAGCAACAGCTTTACCGGCGGCACCCTGGTAAACGGTGGGATGCTACAGCTTGCCAACAATAATTATGCCGGCGGAGCCAGCCCTATAACCCTCAACGGCGGAACTTTGTTCCTTAACAACGTCAGCACAGCCATGCCGATTTCCTGCATCGGCACCAACACGTTGCAAACCTACGGTCAGCCTTATGCCGGCTTCAGTTTGGAAGGTTCCGGCTGGTTGAACCTTTCCCTCGGCGGTGGCGGCGTTTTTACCGCGGGGGGCGATTGGAGCGGATTCAGCGGCAGCATCTATTTTGCGACCGGCAACGGGCTGCGGGAGGGTTCAGCCACCTTCGGCAGCTCCAATGCAGTGTGGAATCTCGGCAACGCCGGCGGGATCTACAACAAGAATGGCGGCGCAACCATCTACTTGGGCGCGCTATTCGGCGACGCCAGCGCGGGGTTGTCGGGTGCATCCACGGCTCCCGCCAGCCTGACGACTTATGCCGTCGGCGGCGTCAACACCAACAGTATTTTCAATGGCGTCATTTCCGATGGAGGCGCGGGGGCTACCGCGCTGGTTTTTAACGGTCCCGGCTCGCTGACGCTGACTGGCAACAATCCTTTCAGCGGCAACACGACTGTAAACGGTGGTGCGCTCTACCTTGATAATAACACCGGCTCCGGTAGCGGTTCGGGATCGGTCAGCGTCAGCAGTGGGGCGATGCTGGGTGGCAACGGCACGATTGGCGGCCAGGTTTCACTTTCCGCTGGGGCGACATTGTCGCCCGGCAGCAGCGGATCTGGCACCCTGACCATTACCAACGATCTGGGTTTGAACAACGCCAGTATTTTGCAGTTCGAATTGGGATCGAACCGGGACCAGGTGGTCGTAACCGGCGACCTGACGCTCGGCGGTAATTTGAATGTCAGCGCGGCGGCGGGCTTCGGCCCCGGGACCTACACTTTATTCACTTACGGCGGTGCGTTGAGTGTCGGGGTTCTCAACCTTGGCAACGTCCCCGCTGGCTATAACTATACAATCGACATCTCGGTGCAAGGCCAGGTGAACCTCATTGCGGCCCAACCGAGCTTTGCCAATATCCGGGCGGCGTCCGGCGGCTTGGTCATCAGCGGTTCGGGGGGCCTGACCAATGGCGTTTATTATGTGCTGTCTGCCACCAATCTGAACACGCCACTAAACTCTTGGACCCGGATGGCCACAAATGTGTTTGATGCCCGAGGCAATTTTAATTTCACCAACACGTTCCATACAAACTTCACGGAGAATTTCTACCGGCTGCAAATACCATGACCCTTGAAAATGCCAAGCGAAATAACAAGCTTCTCCTGCTGGTTGTGGCAATCGGTTTGGCCGCCCCAATCTTTGTCCGGGCCGATGTCGGCAATCGTGGCGCATGGGGTGACCAGGGCGACGGCACATTCAAAAACCCAGTTTTACCGGGCGATTTTTCCGATCCAGATGTGATCCGGGTTGGCCGTGATTATTATTTCATCACCTCGACTTTTCAGTATTCACCCGGTGTGGCGGTGTTGCACTCAAGAGATCTGGTGAACTGGCAATATCTCGGTCATTGTGTTGCCGACCTCACGCAGCTTGGGCCGGAGCTGAACTGGGACCGCATGAACCGTTACAACCGTGGCATCTACGCCGGTGCGATCCGCTTCCATGCCGGCAAGTTCTGGGTGTTTTTCACGACGATGGACGAAGGCGTGTTCATGACGACCGCGACGAACGCTGGCGGTCCTTGGTCGTCGGTCACGCGTGTTTGGAACAGGCAGGGTTTTGACGACCCGTGCCCGTTTTGGGACGATGATGGCCAGACGTACCTCCTTCTGAGCACGCCAGGAAAGCAGTGGTGGACCCATATCTACAAAATGAGCTCGGATGGGAAGTCGGTCGACCCCGCGAGCGAAAAAATTTTGGACAACTACCAGTCGAGCGAAGGCAATAAAATTTACAAGATCAACGGCACTTACTATATCTTTCACAATCAAGTCGTGCCGCACGGCCCGCGTGTCGGCGTGATGATGCGTTCGACAAACCTCTTCGGGACTTACGAAAAAAAAATCATTTTGGAGGATTTTCCTGGACGATATGACCGGCAGCCAAATCAAGGCGGCCTGGTACAAACCGAAGCCGGGGACTGGTGGTTCATCACGCACCAGGGGCGGGGCGAAATTGGAACTTATGACGGACGGCCCTCACATCTGCTGCCGGTGACATGGACAAACGGTTGGCCGATTCCAGGTTTGATTGACAAGAATGGTGCCGGAACGATCTTGTGGAAGGCGAAAAAACCAATCCAAGGCTTCCCGATCCAGGTTCCGCAAAGCGATGATGATTTTTCCACACCGACCCTCGCGCCGCAATGGGAATGGAACTATCAGCCGCGCGCGGATAAATGGTCACTCACCGAGCGGCCAGGCTGGCTGCGGCTACATGCATTCAAGCCGCTCCAGCGAGGTGATTTTTTTAAGGCGGGTAATACACTCACGCAACGCGTCATGGGTTATGGTGACGGCGAGGTGTCGATCAAGCTGGAATTCGCCGGCATGGCTGATGGCCAAACGGCGGGACTGTGCGTTTTCTGGAAAAAGCTTTGCACTCTCGGGATCGAGCAACAAAACGGTGTTCGAACAATTGAATTAAACAACGATGGCACGAATACCGTTGGTAGCCGGCTGCATTCGGACATTACTAACGTCTGGTTCAAAGCGAAGATTGATGAACTGGGGGAAAGCACCTTTTTCTGGAGTTTGGACGGAAAAAATTACACGTCCATCGGCGGCAGCTTTAAGTTCGGATGGGGTAACTATCGGGGCACACGTGTCGGTGTATATTCCTTTAACAACGATTCTGAAAGTGGATTTGTAGACGTCGATTTTTTTCATTACACCTACGCAAGCTTGAAGAAACACAGTGGAGAATTAGGTAGTGTCCTAATTCGAATTTTTGGTCATTTCTAAACCCTACACGGCTGTTCTGACTGGTTTTACAGGTAAGATTTACGCCTTTCAGCTTGATGAATTGCGCCGCCAATGATAACGTTCCGTTCCGCTTGGGAGGATTGCTACGGCTAGAGCTTTTCAACAAAAACTGTAGCCATTTGCAAGGGGCTCTGGTAGGCTTTTGGCATGCGAACGAGTTCACTGGATCTGCGGGAACGAATCCTGGCTTCTTACG
>Ga0302320_10008820_pt1 | contig 21819 bp, 15 predicted proteins | sample Bog_T0_3_FD_202130 | JGI IMG/M metagenome (GOLD analysis project Ga0302320, IMG submission 202130) | Peat permafrost microbial communities from Stordalen Mire near Abisko, Sweden - Bog_T0_3 | ecosystem: Environmental > Terrestrial > Soil > Wetlands > Peat | place: Sweden: Abisko, Stordalen Mire...
CCGGCTGCACCACGAAAAGCATCCCGGCCAGTCCCGCGCCCGGGCTCTCGAGGCGCCGCAGGATCAGGACGAGGAGGCAGGCGGCCGTGACGTGCAGCCCCAGATTGACCAGATGATAACCGAGCGTCGCGTCCCCCCAGAAGCGATGCTCGATCCAGAAAAAGCTGTGTAAGAGGGGGTAGTATTGCTGGGTGGCGCGCAGATCGAACCAGATCCGCCCCAAGCCGGCGAACGACTGCAAGTCGGGCCGGGTGACATGCGCCTGGTCGTCCCAAAGCAAGCCACCCCGCAGCGCCGGCCAGTAGCAGGCCAGCGCAAGGCCCAGCAACAGGAGAGCCAGTTGCCAGGACCGAAGGCGAGATGCCCCGAGCGAACTTAGCCCGCGCATTCCGACCGTTTACCACCCCGGAGGGGCTCCAATCAATCTCAAGTTGGCGCCGAGCATCGGCCACCGGCCTCCGGTCGAGCGGACGCAGATTTAGATCTTGCCCGCGAGAATCAAAGCTGAGTCCTGTGACCGGGCCAAGGGCACCCCTCAAGCCGCCCCTGGTTACGCGATCCCGAACGCCCTGTCAGCCTTTCCGACCCATGTGCGAATTTTCCGGACTTTACCGGTCACGACTGTTGCCGCCGTCGGTCCTCCTCGCCTGCTCGCTGCTGGCGGTCCGCGCCCAGGACGCCGGCGCTCTGCCCTGGGAGCAACGCCAGCAGCTCCACCTTCCGCCCCCGCCACCCCCGCCGCCGCCGGAGTTCCTGCAAGTCTGCGCCCTCTGCCATGGCAACGACGCTCGCGGATCGGACCGGGCGCCGGCCCTGCTCCATGCTCCCGACTTGCGCGGCGCCTCCGCCGGCGCGATTGCGGACGTCATTCAAAAAGGCAAGGGCAAGATGCCCGCCTTGCCGCTGGCCCCCGCGGCGGTGGAGACGCTGGCCGCCTATGTGCAGACGCTCAATGCGACCGCGACGGCACCGATGCCGGGCGACCCGCGAGCGGGCGAGGCCATTTTTTTTGGCAGCGGGCGATGCTCCGCCTGCCACCTCGCCGAAGGCCGCGGCCGCTCGGCCGGACCCGACCTCTCGGATGTCGCGGAGCGGCTTGAGCCGGCGGAGCTGAGGCGGTCGCTGGCCGATCCCGGCGCCCGCCTCACGGCGGGCTATAGCCTGGTGGCGGTGGAAATGAACGACCGCAGCACGCTGCGCGGGTTCGCCCGCGCCCACGCCAGCCACGAACTGGTCCTCCAGACCGCCGAGGGCCGGCTGCGCCTGCTTGCGGACCGGACTATCCGGGCCGTCACGCCGGATCCGCGGGTGGTCATGCCCGGGTTTGCGGGAACGGCCGCCGAGCAGCGCGACCTGCTCGCGTTTCTGAGCCGGCTCACCGGGGTCGGGGTCGGCCCGCTGGCGGCGACCCAGACGCGCGTTTCCGCCGCGGAGATCGAGGCGATCAACCACCCAAAAAGCGGGGACTGGCCCACCTACAATGGCCGCTTGGATGGCAATCGGCACAGCGGCCTGGGTCAGATCAACCGGACCAACGTTTCCACCCTGCAATTGCAATGGCTCCGCGAACTTCCCTTCGAGAGCAACCTGGAGACCACCCCGGTGGTGGTCGACGGGGTGATGTACGTGACCGGGCACAACCAGGTTTGGGCGCTCAGCGGCGGCACCGGCCAGGAGATCTGGCGGTATCAACGCCCCAAGAGTCCCGCGGCCAACATTCCGGGCGACGCCGCGGTTGGCGCCAACCGCGGGGTCGCGGTGCTCGGCGACCGGGTCTTTTACCAGACCGACGACGCCCACTTGCTGGCCCTGGATCGGCTGACCGGCGCGCTCCTTTGGGACGTGGCCACCGCGCCGCCGAACACCCCGGGCGCCTACGGCGCCACCGCCGCGCCGCTGGTCGCCGGCGGCCTGGTGATTGCCGGGGTCAGCGGAGGCGACAATGGCATCCGCGGCTTCGTCGCCGCCTATTATCCGACCAATGGCAACCTCGTCTGGAGGCTCTGGACGATTCCCCGACCTGGCGAGCGCGGACCCGGCTCCGACACCTGGCAGGGCGACGCCCTGCAGGAAGGCGGGGGTGCGACGTGGTTGACGGGCAGCGCCGATCCGGCGGCCAACGTGGTCTATTGGGCCGTGGGCAACCCCCATCCCGACACGGACGGCGATGAGCGCCTCGGCAGCAATCTGTTCACGGACTGCGATCTGGCGATCGACCTGCCGACGGGTCGAATGCTATGGTATTACCAATTCACCCCGCACGACCTCCATGACTGGGATGCCAACCAGCCCATCGTGCTCGCCGATGTGAAATGGCGGGGCGCGGACCGAAAGCTCCTGCTGCACGCAAACCGTAACGGCTTCCTCTACGTCCTGGATCGGACCACGGGGAAGCCGGTCCTCGCTTCCCGGATGGTGGGCAAGCTGACTTGGGCCAGCGGCATCAATGAGCGGAATTGGACGCCCGAACTGCTGCCCAACAACGACACGGATGCCCAGGGCGTCCTGACGGCGCCGGCGGTGCGAGGCGCGACGAACTGGTACTCCACCGCCTACAACCCGGTGACGGGGCTCTATTACGTGATGACCGTCGAGGACTACACGGTCTACCGCCGGGCGGAGGCCGGAGGATACGGCAGCTACGTCAACCCCGCCGACCCGGCGCGCAAGATCTTGCGCGCCTTCGACCTTCAGACCGGCAAAGTGGCCTGGCAGATCGATCTGCCCGGTCCGGCGATAACCAACTACGCGGGGGTCCTGTCGACCGCGGGCGGGCTGCTCTTCTTCGGCGACAGCAACGGCGGCTTCGCGGCGGTCGAAGCGCGCACCGGCCAGGCGCTCTGGAATTTTGAGGCAAATCACCCGTTCAAGGCCTCGCCCATGTGCTACGCGGTCGACGGCCGGCAATATGTCGCCATCGCCTCCGGCGGAAACATCCTGTCGTTCGCCTTGCCCGCAGCCCGTTGAGCGCGCGCCGGCGCCGGCGCTCAGTCCTTGCTTGCGCCCGGCCACCGCGCGTCCGCGTACTGGCGCATCGCGTCGAGGGCCGCCTGCGCAATCGGCAGGGGACGCCCGAGCCAAAGCGCGGCGATCTCGATCTTGGGAAAGTCGTCCAGCACGAGCTCACGCACCCCGGACTGGCGGGCCGAGCCGGCGACGCTCACGCCCACCCCATGGCCGTCGGCGACGTACCGCGCAATGGTTTCGAGCGAGCTGGCGACGATCGTCGGCGCCCACTTGAGCCGCCGGCTCCGCAGGCCGCGCTGGAAGTGCCGGCTGACCGTCTCGGTCGGCGGCAGGCTGATGAGCCGCTGATCGGGCCGGAAGCGCGCCCAAAAGGCCTCGGCGCCGCCCGGGGGGGAAAGGCGCGGAAGGAGCAGCACCAGCGGCAAACGCACCAGCGGTAAACGGTGCAGATTGGCGGACGGGCGGGATTCGAGCGCGGCGACCGCCAGGTCGATTTGGCGCTCCTGCAGCCAGGATTCGAGTTCCGGCTGGAAGCCGGAGCGCAACTCCAGCTGCAGGCGCGGCTGCTGCCGGCGCAGGTCCTTGAGCACCGCGGGCAGGTGGTCGAGCAGGACGGATTCCGCGGCGCCGATCCGCAGCGTGGGCGCCGATCCCGCGCGCAGCCGCGCCTCGACCGCGTCCAGGTTCGCGAAAAACGGCCGCACGAACCGGAACAGCTCATCTCCCTCCGGGGTCAAGCGGAATGGCGTGCGGGTGAAAAGCTTCACGCCCAGCGTCTCCTCGAGCTGCAGGATCTGGCCGCTGACGGCCGGCTGCTGGATGCCGTACGGAATCTGGCGCAGGGCCCGGCTGATGCCGCCGTGGCGCGCCACATAATAGAAAAGCTCGAGGTGGTGCGGATTGAGCATGGCCGCGAAGCCCAAGCCTGGCGGGGAAGCCGCGGCGCCGACAGTCGATTTGGTGCGCATTTCTTGGCATTGGCTGCGCCGATGCGGCCCATCGGGCTTTTCGATTAGGTCCCCGGCATCCCGGCTGGTATGCTCCGCGGCAGCCAGGAAACCTCCATGAATATAACTCCATTCTTCAGCACGGGCGCAGCGTTCGCCCTCGCCTTGGTCGCGCTTTCAGTTCCGGACAGCCGGCTCGTCGGGCGCTGGCAGGGAACGGATCGGTACTTCGGCCTGAGCTACGAGGAGGGCTCCGTCCAAGGTCCGGCGCAATACGTCGAGACCAGCCTGACGATCTCCGCCGACGGGACCGTGGCAGGCCGGATCGGCGGGGCGGAACTGAGCGGGTGCACGATCGAGGCCAACCGCGGCTGGCTTGGGCGGATGCTCCACGTCAAGACCGACTTCATCATTCGCGGCCAGCTGGTCGGCCGCGTCTCGGCCAGCTCCGAAATCGGCCGCCACCGGATCAGCGTCCCGCTGGACTTCGACCGAGATCAACTGCACGGCAGCGTCTTCGTGATCCGGAACGCCCTCGCCTTTCCCTATCCGTTCCTGAAGCTCCGGCTGGTCCGGCAATGATCGGCCGGGCCGGACGCTCCCGGAGTCACCGCCTTCCGCGGGCGCCGAAGGCTTGGCGGGCCTCCCCGCCGGCGTCGCGGGGCCGCGTCAGCTCCAACGCGGCGTGTCGCGGCGCAACGCAAGCGCAAAATGGACGTACGCGGCCCGTCCGTCGCTCAGCTGCAGGTAGAGCGGGCCATCCACGGTGGTCGCGAAGGAATTCGCATATTTGCGGATTCCGCGCGGCAGCCTGGCCAGTTCATCCACGCGCCGCGGTGAATCGGTCTTGAGAGCCGCGAGGGCGTTGACTGTCCAATCCAGCTGCTCAACCACTTCCCAGGCCGATCGCCGGACCGCAGCGATGAAACCGCTCAACGCGCTGGGGGAACTGTCCCGGCGGTAGAAGAAATCCGCGATCAGGAGGCGGCCGCCCGGACGCATCACCCGGGCCATTTCATCGAGCCAGCTCGCCTTGTTCCGCACGCAGTGCACGGTTTCCACGGTCAGCCCGCAGTCGAAGGATGCTTTTCCGAACGGCACTCGATCCGCGCGCGCGAAACGAAATCGCAATCCCGTGGGTCCGCGGCTGAATCGATTGGCGGCGATCAAGAGTCTTGAATAGTCGGTGGCCCAGTAGCTGCGCGGCGCAAAGTGTTCGGTGAGAAAACGGGCCCCTCCCCCGCGCCCGCAGCCGACTTCGATCACATCGGCGCCCTCGATCGTCTTCGATCCGATGAGCCGATGGTAGAGCTGAAAGCCGAGCCGCTCCGCCTCGAGCTCGGGCCGCAGTTTGAATGCCGGATAGACCGGCTCATGATACCCGCAGTTGAGGACTCGCATGTCCCGCCGGCCCATAAGCAGCAGGCCCAGCATTTCGTAAAACAGCCGTCGCGCGAGCTGCCGCCGCCAAATCGTCTGCCAGAGCAGAATGTCCCAGGTTCGATGGTCGGAATCCGCCTTCAAGAATGGTGGCTGGTTGCAGTTCCCGTCTCGGACGGGGCCTTGGCGCTGAACTGGACGCCACGATGCCGTGCCAGGTGGATTCCGCGCAAGGACCGAAACGCGGCTGGCGAGACGCTGCCGCTCCCGGAGGGGGACTGGCCCGAAGGTCGAGTCTCGCTCGAGTCCGGAGCTCGCTCAGCTTCCGGGGTGGAGATGCTTGGTCAGGAATTGCAGGGCCACATCCCAGTTCAGGGCGGCATGGCCGCCATTGTTCAGGTAAAAGGCGAGATCTTCCCCCACCAGTTCGGACGTGACCATGCCCTGCTCTGGGGTGCGGTCCAGGCCTTGTTTGCCCAGCAACTTATAGGCGGGGGTGGCGGCGATCGCCGCGAGGTACTCCCCCTTCGGGTCGGACCAGTTGTCGCCGTTGGCCGCAGTATGCAGCAGCAGCGGGCGCGGGGCCATGGCCGCGACGAGCATATGCGTGTCCATCGGCATTCCCTCCGGATGCGCGGCATATTTCTGATAATTGGCGGCGAACTGATACGGATAGCGCGTGGGGGCGACCAAGTGCGCGATGGTCTCGCCGTAATTGCGCCGGGCCAGCTTTGCGCCGCCTGAGCCACTGCTGCAAGCGATGACCAGCGCGATGCGCGGATCGTTCACGCCCGCCCACAAAACGGTCTTGCCCAAACGCGAGCCGCCCGTGATGGCCACCCGCTTGGCGTCCACATCGGGGTCGGTTTCAAAGTAGTCTACGACTCGGCTCAGACCCCAGGCCCAAGCGGCGATGGCACCCCATTCGTCCGCCGCCGGAGCGGTCTGGCCGGGCGCGAGCGCAAGTTTGCGGACAATGTTGACGTTGGGATTCAACGTCGGGCCTTCGATGTCGGTCTCGAGATCACCCTTGGTAAGCGAGGCATAGCCAAATCCGTTCTCGATCAATCGGGCGATGGGCGCGCCCCCCCTCGCCCCGCGGGCGCCGGGGGCGGCGTTGCCGGCCGGCACAGCGGGAGCCGCTCCGGCGTTCGCCGTCGAGTTTGACGCGGCCGCGGCCGCCGCCGCGCCGGCAGGCGCCGGGTTGTTGGCCGGACCCCGCCCGCCGCGTGCCGCCAGCGCGCCAAACTGGAAGCTCACCAACACCGGCACTGGCTTGGTCGCATGGGCGGGAGTGTAAAGCGTCACTTTGATCGTCGGCGCATCCGGGCCGCCCATGTGGCCGACCAGTTGTTTCAAAATGGCGGTGCCACCCAAGGCGGAGCGGTCAATGCTGGCGACCTCCCAAGTTACCTTCGGCGCGTTGGGCGGCACCCGGCCATAGACCTGCGTTTCATAGAATTTGACGATTTCCGGGCGGCGTTGATTGATCCAAGTAGTGGCGTCCTTGACGGGTTGGCCGTTGGACAACGTCAGGAGGTCGGGCAAGGTGTAGTGGCGAACCTTGGCCTCGACGTCGTTGACGGGAATGCCGGCGACAGGCCTGGCGTCCGGCACATCCGCCACCTGGCCCTGGGTGCAGTTGACGCTCAGCAAAACGGAGAACATCGCGAGAGGTAGCGAGGGGAAGAAAGAGTTTTTCATGGCGGGATGGGGTTGGAAGGTTGGTGCTGCCTGCGTGTAGACCCTCCAGATGGGGGACGCTACTGGAGTCCAATTGAGTTGCTGTTTGGTTGCGCTTGATCAGAAGCGACCAAAATCAGGGCGTAACCGTCTTGATCGGTTCGTTACGGCGGCGACGAGAGATGCCGAAGTCGCGTTTATCCGTCGTGAATACCACCGCATTGGGCACGATCTCGCTGAGCCGCACAACGCAAGCGTCCGCAAACTGCATTTTGGGATAACGCTTCATCAGGGCACCGAGTGCGTCCGCTTCGGTAGGCAGCAATGCCACCAACTGCAAGGTGCCCCGGCGCACCATTTCCATGAGCAACGGCCCAGAGCCGGACGCCAGATATTCCGCCTCTGCGATTACCGCCTCGCACGTGGTCAGCGAGGTACGCAACTCAGCGAAACACTTCGCCGCCCAATCGTGAAATTGGTCAGACGAATCCAGAAAGCCGACCAGTAGACCCGTATCAGCGACAGGCTTCACGCACGATTACGGCCAAACCCCTTAAGGCTCTTAGACCGAATTCCGGTACTCAGCGCGCCGCACAGGTCGGAAAGTTGCTCGCCGAGTGAGGGACCGACGTCCTTGGCCCGGAATACATAAGCCCTGCCGCTCCTATCACGAACGATCACTTCTTCGCCATTCGCGGCGGCTTTCTTCAGCCTCGGAAAATGACGGATGAATTCGCGTGCTGTGGTAGTTGTCGCCATGTCATACATGAATGTGTGACATGCTTTCCGCGTCAAGGTGAAACCGATCTCCTGGACGCTACTGGACTCCAACCTTTCAGAGGAAGCCGTGTCTTGGTTGCTGTTTGGTTGCGACGTAACTTCGGCCGCAAGCGCCTCCTCGTCCATAGATGATGACGGAATCTTCATCTCCGCCGAGAGACAAACCGATGCGCTGAGGAGTATGCCGAGGATACTCGCTAGTACTGGGGTCCAACATTTCAGAGGGAGGCCGTAGCTTGGTTGCTGTTTGGTTGCCAGGGTACTGGAGTCCAACATTTCAGAGTGAGAGGAGGCTCTGGTTGCTGTTGGTTAATGACGGTGTGTTTGTGCTCCAGGGCTGCTTTTGTTATGGGAAGCGTTAGTAACTTTTAGTCACTAGGAATGGCTCAACACGTCCCTGAATCCGGTAAATAGGCGCCAAGGAATTTCCGGTTCAAGGGCCCGCAAGGATTCGGGCACGCCCTTCACGGCCTCTCCGACTATCTCAAACTGCCGGATGACTGCGTCCCGTGTCTTGGCGTCCTCAGCAAACTTCGCGTAGTCGTAGCCCTCGACATATCGCGCGATCTGTTCGCAAGCCTCGACGATGTCCTGAAGCCGAAGCTTGGGGTCACGCGACATTCAGCAACTCCTCCTGGATTGCCCTTAGGAAGCGGGGTTTGCAGGCGGAACGGACCAGGATGTCCACGGTCGCCCCAAGCGCTTCCTCCAGCCGAACTTTGAGGCCCATATAATCGTCAAACGAAGGTGGACGCACGTACTCAACAAGAAGGTCCCAGTCGCTGCTTTCGGGGGCTTCTCCGCGCGCCCGGGAGCCAAAAAGCCAAGCGCGCGCGACTCCGTGACGCTCAAACTCCGGACGTAGGGCTCGCAGCCGCAACACTGCGGAACTCGCTTGGTTCATGCTGGCTACCGTTGCAAGACGAGCCAGTTTAGGCAAGAGGGGATCGTCAAGAGATCAGGCTTACCTTATCTCACGAAAATTCTCGCTCCCAGTTTACTCCGTTTGGTGGCAGGATACTGCCAACTCGAACCTTAGGCAATGGATCGCCCCATCTGAAAAGGATGCCCTCACCGGGTCTCTCGAAAAGTCTTTGGGCTACCGCCGACCAATTCCGCGCCAATTCTGGGCTAGAGGCGCAGGAATACTCCGGTCCCATCCTCCCTCCGCTGAAGATCGCGAGATCAGCACCCATTTCTTTGGTGAATTTCCAAAGATTTTCTGCCGGTGGCAAACCACAGGCGTCGTCCACCACCACCGGTACGCCGCGCTGGCGGGCGACCGGCACGATGAGGGGGCCATCGGGAAGCGAGCTCTGGTCACCACTGATGTCGCCGCGCTATACGTCCGAGCCGTGAAGGCTAGGGCGGTCGCCGTCAGCGAGCCTGCCGGCAGGCCATGGGGCCAGACTGTGCTCACCTCCGCGACAACGCCGGCCATCTTGTCTTGGGTAGCTGTGTACCCCGCTTCCCTGAGCATATTTTGCTAAAACGAAGGATTGGGAGAAGTTAGTCGTTTGGCGTCTAGTCAGAGAGAGGCTGGAGGCGCGGGTCGGAATCGAAACGGGCCACAATTGCTTTTCCCTTGCGCATAGACCGGCTCTTCCGCAACACGGACTGATGACCCCCACGCGCGCCAGTTTCCTGCGGAAATTAGCGGTGACGGCCGGATGCTTCCTGGCGATTGTCTGCTGCGTCAAATGGGTCGATCGGCCTGCGGCGCTTTGGGCCCACGAGCACGTTCACCACCGTGGCGTTTTCATCGGCATGACCTATCTGATGTACCTCGTTATGGCCTTCGTTTGCCTGCGTTTGGCGGGCTATGGCGTCGGCGCACTCTTCTTTGGCCGGAAGTCCTACCGACTCGGCGCTTCGTTCGGCTGCTGCGTTTCGGTGGCCGTCGCGCTAACCCTCTGCGAGGCGCTCAAGGTCGTCTTCGGCCGCACGGGACCGGTGAGCATTGAGGGCAATCCATCGTGGATCAGCGACGGAATCTACGAATTTTTTCCGTTTCACAGAGGTGGAGGTCATGGGTTCTTCCCGTCAGGGCACACCGCGATAGTCTCAGCCTTCGCGGGAGTTCTCTGGCAGCGGGTACCGACGCTGCGCGCATTCTGGCTCGCGCTAACGGTCGCCGTGATGGTCGGCCTCTATGCCGCCGACTGGCATTGGCTCAGCGATATCATCGCCGGCCTGGCGCTAGGTCTGTTCTGCGCCAAAGCTACGGGAGCTCTGCTCGGCTGGGATGCGACCCCGCAACACGGTTAGGGGCCTTTCTCACTGCGATCGGTTCTGCAAGCGAGTCACCTCAAGATTACGCCAAAACAGCACAGCGTTTCATTCGCACTAAAGCACTAAAATGAGAAGGCGAGCCCATCGGCTAATGCTGGAAACAGCTATGAGCGCCAGTGCTCGGGTTGTCGGCTCTCTGGAGCAGCGGCTTTAAAAACTGGTGGACGCTACTGGACTCGAACCAGTGACCCCGTGCGTGTGAAGCACGTGCTCTAACCAACTGAGCTAAGCGTCCTGAGATTGTGTACCAATGACTTAAGTGACTCTGACGTGGCTGCTTGCCGCTTTCTTAAGCCATTTTCCACCCGTCACGAAACTGGCTGCCAGCAAGCGATGGTGAGACGCCACGAGAGAACCAAACCTGTTAAGGAACACCACGAGCGGAAGGTACTACGGTAGGTTCACCCTGAGCAGCAAGCAAAAGTGGGGCAACCTGAAGACCAATGTCTGGACGGTCACCAAGATCCGGCTGGCACACGAACGCTCCAAGACCGAGCGGTTGCGGCAAACGGCGGCCGCCGTGAAACCACTCGGCCGAGAGCGGCGCCGATGCAAGCGCAACGAGCGCGATGGGGACGAGCGCCGACCTCTTGGTTTGACCAAAGAAATCGAACGCCGATACTTCGGCCAAGCCCCAACCAAAACCCCGGGCCCCCCTCCCCCATGCCCTCCCTTGCCGTCCACCCCCGGCTGCTTGCAACCTGCCTCCTCGTCCTCGCCGCCGGAGGCGCCGCCCTCGCGCAAACGCAATCGGCCAGCCCAAATCCGGGCCGGCTCTACGACGTCCGCGCGTTCGGCGCGACCGGTGACGGCAAAACGCTGGATACCGACGCCATCAATCGCACCATCGCGGCCGCCGCGGGCGCCGGCGGCGGCACGGTCGAGTTTCCGCCCGGCACCTATCTGAGCTTTACCATCCAGCTCAAGAGCCACGTCTGGCTGCATCTAAACCCGGGCTCGGTGATCGAAGCGGCGAAGGAAGCGCCCGGCTTCGGCCATTACGACGAGGCCGAGCCGAATCGCTCGGCCACCACGGACATCGGCGGCAGTTTTCACAACAGCCTGATCGCGGGCGACAGCCTGGAGGATATCGCCATCACCGGTCCGGGAGTCATCTACGGCAAGGGCCTGCCCCGCGCCAACGGGGCCGGCGGCGGCACCGCCGGGGGCACCGGCCGCGGCCCCGCCCGCGCCCCCGACTTTTCCGGGCCGCCCCTCCCGCCAGCCGCCCCGCTGCCCGCCAGCGTGGGATTCTCCAGCCCGGGCCGGGGCGGCAACAAGTCGATCGGCCTGGTCAACTGCCATAATGTCCTGCTGCGGGATTTCTGGGTGCGCCAGGGCGGTTGGAGCGCGGTCGATGTCCTGGGCGCTGACAACCTCACCATCGAAAACGTCAAAGTGGACACCAATCGCGATGGTTTCGACATCGATTGCTGCCGCAACGTCCGGATTTCCGATTGCATGGTCAACGCCATGAACGACGACGGTATCTGCCTCAAGTCCCCGGACGCGCTCGGCGCCCCGCGCGCCTGCGAAAACATCACGATCACCGGCTGCGAGGTCAGCGGTTACGACACCGGCACGTTCTTCGACGGCACCTACAAGCACGACCAAGCCGTCGCCCCGGACCGTGACGGCCCGACCGGCCGCATCAAGTTCGGCACCGGATCGGCCGGCGGGTTCAAGAACATCACGATCTCCAACTGCGTTTTTGACCGCAGCCGCGGCCTCGCGCTCGAAGCGGTCGACGGCGGCACCATCGAGAACGTCACCATCACCAACATCGCGATGCGCAATGTTTCCAATGCGGCGATCTTCCTGCGCGTCGGCAACCGCGCCCGCGGGCCCGCCGGCAGTCCGGTCGGCACGATCCGCGGGGTAAGCATCAGTCACATCGTCGCCTCGGAAGTCGACGGCCGCTTTCCGATCATCATCGCCGGCGTGCCGGGCCACCCGGTCGAGGATGTGCGCCTGAGCGACATCCGCCTTGAATCCCGCGGCGGCTTCTCCCTCGACGACGCGGCCAAGCAGCCGGCCAGCCTCGTGAACCGGTTTTTCCTCCGCGCGGCCGGCCTCGCCGATCCCCGCGATCCTTACCTGCCGCCCGAGCAGGAAGCCGCCTATCCCGAGCCGTCGATGTTCGGGATCCTTCCGGCGTGGGGCATCTACGTCCGCCATGCCAAGGACCTGGCGTTCCGCGATATCAAATTGAGCTTCGAAAAGAACGACACCCGGCCGGTCATCGTGCTGGACGACGTCGCCGGAGTCGAATTCAAGAACGTGAAGGCCCAGCGCGCTGGCGGGGCGCCGTTCTTCGTCCTGCGCAAAGTCGCCGACTTCTCGGTCGGCGACTCCTCGGGCGTTCCGGATCGGCAGCTGCCGACCGCCGAGCAAGAGTCGCTTTAGGCGGCGTCCGCGCGGCGGCCCGGATCAGGGCTTGGCTTCGAAGGCCCGGTCCGCGAAATCCGTCTGGATCTGCACCCGGCCGCCGGGAATGGTCGTGAGCACCTCCGGCCAGCCGGAGTCGGCGAGGTGGACGACGTTGTTGAGCGTCGTAATCTCCTCCAGGCGGTGATCGGGGTCGACTTCGACCGAGCCGCCCGCGGCCGTGGCGCCGTCCGGCAGGCAGAGGCGCACGTTCACGGTCTTCGGCATCAGGTCGAGCGGCGCCGGCAGCGGCGGCACCCGGTCGACGGCCAGGATCCGTCCGCTGCGGTCGCGAAAGGCCACGGTGGTTTCCGGGGCGGGCGCGGCGCCCACGCTGTGGACCCGAACCAGAACCTCGCGGCCATGGACGACGACATCCTCGGGATCGATGCCCAGGTCCGGCCGATCCCAGTAGGGAGTCCCGGCCTGCTTCAAAGTGCAGGTGAGGACGGTGGTGGCCCGCGGAGCGAAGGTGAGATCCAGCGCGCGGCTGCGTTCGAAGGGAACCGTGCGCGTGGTCAACTCCCGATCCACCTCGTCGGCGCCCGTAGTGTCGATCCCTTGGGTCACTTCCCATTGGCCGGGATCGATATTCCATCCTGTCATCCGCGCTTTTACTGGGACGGTCTCGAGATTGTAAGCCACGACCTTGAACGACGTCGGCGTCGACTGGGGAACCAAGATCGCCACGCTCTGGCCGGTCGCGGGAGCCGCGAATTTCCAGCTGACGACGTGCCCGGGAAAGACATTGCCGCGGGTCAGGGCGATGCCCCCGAGGCGCGCCCGCTGCAATTCCGCGATCGGCATGCCCACGCGATCGATCCAAAGGCTGCCGTCCGTGTTGATGTACTCGCCGAGGGCTTCCTCCCGGACCTGCTGGTCATAGAGGGTTTCCAGGTAGTGCTTGTCGCCGGAAACCTGCCATTCGAAGTGCTCCGGAGTGTACCAATTGCCATAGTCGCCATGGGCCAGCCGGCTGCTCGGGTTCGCCACGAGGCGAGCCAGGCGATCCAGGTCGGACACGCCGCCGTCGGCCTTCAGGATTTGCGCTCCGACGGTCGGACGCAAATTGAGGAGATCGAGCAGGTTGGCGTTCACCGCCATCACCGTGGTCGGAGCCCCGTCGAAGATCGGGTCAAGATACTTGCGATCGCCCGTCCATTTGTAGGCCGCCCAAAACACATGCCAAGGGAAGGTGGTGCGGGCGGCGACGCCCTCCTTGTCGTCCACGAAGTGGATCGAAGGCGGCAGCACGAACTTTCCGCTGGCGTCGCGGTGCCGATGGGCCAGGAGTCCGTCCGCCATCTCCAGATCGACCTTTTTCGCCGACGGGCTGCCGTTGTATTCCACCAGCAGCTGGCTGGGCTGCAGAATCAGGTACTCGTTCGACTTGGTGTAGCCCCAAACGCTGTCCGTGGCCATCTTGACGCCGTTGTAATAGCTGGACTGAAACAGGCGGTTTCCCGCCGGATTGACGGCGGTGAGCCAGGCGAGGCCGCGCGCCGTCTCCATGGCCCGCTCGAGCATCCTCGGGCTGCCGTAATTCGCGATCAGGTTTTGGCCGAGGCAATTGATGCCTTCCTCATAGCCGTGCAGCTCGTCGGCCTGGATGCTGCATAGGCCATTCGTGAACATCCCCTCGCGGTAACAGGCGTCCAATTCGCGCTCCAGCGCCGCGCCGATCTTTTCCGGATCGCAGCCCATCAGCGCGACGCCGGGCCACATATTGGTCAGGTCCGTGTCGTCGGACAGGCCGCCGCCATACTCGCCGTTCTCAATCTGGCGGTGATCGATCCACCAGTTGACGAAATACCGCACATGGCCGAGGGCTTCGACCTGGCGGAAGGCCCACAGGGGAACTTCCGCCGGCTTCGCCGGACGCTGGGGCGCGGGCCAGGGCGTGCCGGGAAAGGCGACGGCATAGTAATTGCGTCCCGGAGAGTGGTTCGGATCCACCCGCATCAGGTCCTTGAGATCTCCGGCAAAGCGATTCCACAGATTGTATTTGTCACTGTTCGGATGCTCCTCGACCAGCATCGCGAATGCGTCCCGCACCTGCGTGAACCGATCGAGCACATGCTCCGCTTTCGCCGCCGCCTTCGGCTTGAAGATCAGGCGGATTTGGGCGCCCGCCAGCGAAGCCGCACCGAAATCCGCACCGGAGCCGGCGATCGTGAGGTACAAGCTCTTTCCCGGGGGCAAGAGCCGGTCCCGCAGGTCGAGCCAAAGCGTCTTGGCCTCGCCGGGCTTCACGCTGAAGGTGAAATCCAGCATGTCGCGGGGCGGCCAGAGCGGATCCTTGACCTGGATGTTCAGCGCAAACAGGCCGCCGAAGGTCGGTTTCACCCGAAGCGCCGGCAAATCGACGGCAATGCCGTCCAGTCCGCCGTCCACCGTGTCCAGCCGGTAAGCCGGAGTGCCGGCGTCATTGGGGATCAGGATGTGCACCAGCGGCAGCGACCCGGCGGCCGCCGGTGTCACCGCGGCCTCCGGCGCGGCGTCCGCGGGCACCGCGACCAATGTATCCCGTTCATCCGGAGCCTCGCGGCCCGCGATGAACGTCACCAATTCCTTCAAGCCGGGATTGCTCGGAGCGATCGCCGCCAGTTGATAGGCCAGCTTGAAACTGCCGGCCGGTTCCCGGCCGGGCTCGACCTCGTAGGCGGACAGTTCGCCGATCGGCTCCTCCTGCATGAGGTTGTCGAAACGGATCTTCTGGCCGACGATCGGCCTGGCCAGCGCGTGCACCGTATGCTCCTGCCCCTGGGGGCGCTCAAACAAGATCCGGCTGGCCGCCGGCGAATTCGGCACGAGCGTCATCGTGCCCCAAGCGGCCCCGGAAATCTCCAGGTGGTTCCAAGGCTCGTCCGGCATAGTGAACGTGATGGACTTGCCCGAGAGCGAATAGCAGTCCCAGTCGGGCAATTGGACATAATCGTTTCGGCCCGGCAGGCGGGAGCGATTGTAGACGCCCGGCCAGGTGGTTTCGCGGATGCCGTCCGTCGCCTTCCAGTACCAGCGCTTGAAGTCATAGGCATCGTGAATCTCGACCTTGCGGATGCTGATCGCCGCTCCTTCGAGGTAGGGAGGCGGATCCGCCGGGCGGTTCCAGCCGTACCGGAAGGCCCATTCCTCGCGCCAGCGCGGGTCGGCCAGATCGCGGACGGGAGCCGCCGGGATCGCCGCCGGCGCCTCGCCGCGGGCGAGCGCGGCGACATTGTCGTCGGCCAGCATGCGATCATAGATGCGCAGTTCGTCGATGTCGCCGCCGCGGACGAAGTTATAATCGCTCTGCACATTCCACGGGCTGATGATGCGCATGTGCGGGCCGAATTGGTCCAACCCGGCGTTGTAGATGGCGGTCGTCTCCTTCGAGGCGGCGAGCCGGCCGTCGACGTAAAAACGAATGCCGCGGGTTTCATCCCAGGCCAGCGCAAGGTGAATCCATTGGTCCGGCGGGGGAAACGGATCCAGGGTCACCGAAACCCGGGTCCGCGCCAGGCTGGCGTCGGTCACAAAGGCGTCGAATCCATGCCCGTTGTAATCGATCCGCAGAAAGACCATGTCCCAGCTCGAATGGTCGGCGTATCCAACCCGGAAGACCGGAAACTCGGTCGGCCCCACCGGGGTGTGCGGCCGCCAGAAAAACGAGAGCGTGCCCCGCTGGGCGTAGATGTTTCCCGGCGCCCACCAGGACAGACGCTCGAGGTCGGAGCAGCGCAGGGCGGCGCCTTTGGCCCCGTCGGGAATCGACGTGATCCCCGACTCGAAATTAGGCTTGGGCGTGGCGCCCGCGGAATACTCCGCGGTCGTGCCGTGTTCGCCCGACACATAAAAGAGCAGACCGGGTTCGGGAGCTGGGGCGCCGGGCAGCCGCGAGCCGAGCGTCCAGATCAGGAATAGGCCGAGGCGGATACGATGGGTCGACATGATAAAACCTGGGGACGAGGTTGGAGATAACCGGACAGCGGGGCGGGAAACCAGAAGGCGCCGGAGATGATGGGGCGATCGGGACGTCGATGTCACTTCCGTTTGCGCCGAACCCGGTGCGGGCGTCGATTTTCTGCCTGGCTGGGGCGCGGCGGGGATCGGCCCAAAGGTCAGCCGCGGAAGGCGAAGCGGACCCAAAACCACTATTGACTCGTCAAGTTCCAACCGTCCGGTCCCAATCGCGGCGCCCTCTCCGCTTCCGTTCCCCGCGAGAACAATCGGAGCGGCGAATTTCGCAATATCCGCACAGCCGACCGCCGCAGCCCCTGGCATAATCAGCCGAAGCCCCACCCCATGGACCTTTCCACGTCCTACCTCGGACTGCAGCTGCGCACGCCGCTGATCGTCGGAGCCTCCCCGCTGGCGGACGACACCTACACCGCGCGCCAGCTGCAGGACGCCGGCGCCGGCGCGATCGTCATGCGTTCGCTGTTCGAGGAGCAGATTTATCTCGACGAACTGGCGGGCTCGCAGCGCGGGGACCCCGCGGCGGCGGGCGCCGGCCGAAACCAAGCCGCCTTTCCGACGCTCGCTGAGTATCAGATCAGCCCCGACCAATATCTGCGCCAGATCACCGATCTCAAGGGCACGCTCACCATGCCCGTGATCGCCTCGCTCAATGGCTGCCGCCCGGGAGGGTGGATCGACTTCGCCCGGCGTTTTGAAGCCGCCGGGGCCGACGCCATCGAACTGAACCTGTACCACCTCTCGACCGATCCGGGGACTTCGGCGCTCGATGTCGAATCGCAGCTGATCGAAACGGTGCGGCTGGTGCGGTCCTCGGTGAACATTCCGGTCGCCGTCAAGCTCCAGCCCTTCTTCACCGCGCTGGCGCATTTTGTCCGCGAACTGGGCCTGGCCGGCGCCGACGGCGTCGTCGTTTTCAGCCGCCTGTTCCAGTCCGACTTCGCGGTCGACGAGCAGGAACCGGTGACCCAGCTGCGGCTTTCCGGCCAGGCCGAGCTGCTCCTGCGCCTGCGCTGGCTGGCGCTGCTCTCTCCGGGAGCCGAGTGCTCGCTCGCCATCACCGGCGGGGTCCAAAACGGGGAGGACGCGATCAAGGCGGTGCTGGCGGGGGCCGACGGGGTGCAGCTGGTCTCCGCTCTGCTCCGCCATGGTCCGCGCTTCCTTACCACCATCATCGACGGCCTGCAGCGATGGATGAGTCGGCACGGCTACCAGAAGATCGCGGATTTCCGGGGCAAGATGAACCTGCACGGCTCCCTGGACGCCGCCGCGATCGAACGGGGGGACTATCAGCGGATCCTGCAAAGCTGGCGAATCTAGCCGCCGCGGCAAATTACGAGGAGGCAATCGCAATCCGTGCGCAGCGGAATTGAGGCGATCGCTCTAGGATGGCGCCAGTCGATCCGCCAGCAAGCTTCCCCCCCGCCGGACGAGATCGGCCCGCTTCAAACGAGAAAACTCCCCCGCACCGCCGCCAAATTTTTCCGCCTTCCGCGGTTTCCCTGCCGCGGTTTAATGGGTGTAATGTCACAGCGGCGCCCGCGCCTGATGGCGCGGGCGCTTCTTTTTGGAGCGCCGGCCGCGCTCCCCGGCGAACCAGACAAGATCCGGAAGCGACTGGACAAACGGTGCGCAGCCGCCGCCGGCGGCTTTCTGCCACCCTGCGGAGGCTCCGGCAGCCACCCCATTCCCCCCCACAGACCCTGAGGACAAAATCCCCCCTCCCTCCCAGTCCGAACAACCAGGTCCCAGCCATGAAAACCATCCTTGCCCCGATCGACTTCTCGGATGCCACCGACCCGGTGCTGGACGCGGCGCGCGCGCTCGCCCAGGCCTTCCAAGCCAAGATCGTGCTGGTCCACGTCATCCGCCCCCCGGTGATCGTGACCGAATACAGCCCGGTGGTGGAACGGCTGGCCGCCGCGGCCGGCGAAAGCGCCACCGAACAGCTTTCACGCCACCGGCAGGACCTGCAGGCCGCCGGCCTGGCGGCCGAAACCAGCCTGCTCTATGGCCAGCCGGCGGTCTGCGCCCGCGAGGAGGCGGAACGCCTCGGGGCCGACTTTATCGTCGTCGGCTCCCATGGCCACGGGGCCCTGTACGATCTGGTCATCGGCAGCACCGCCGGCGACCTCCTGAAACGCTCGCCGTGCCCGGTGCTGGTCGTGCCGGTCGCCGGCCTGAAGCCGGCGGGGGCCGGAGCGCAAGCCGACCGCTTCACCCAGCCCTGAGCCGGGCTAGCCCACGAGCGCCGCCCACGCGCTGAGCACCGCCAGGCCGGCCAGCGTCACCGGCACGCCAAGGCGCGCGAACTCGCCGAACGTGATGACGATGCCCTGGCGGCGCGCCTGCTGCACCACGATCAGGTTGGCCACGCTCGCCGTCAGGACCACGTTGCCGCCAATGCTATTGGCCAGGGCCATGACATAGGCGGCGGACGGCTGCGCGACCGGCACCAGCTTGAGCAGGAGCATGACCGCCGGCGCGTTGTTCATCAGGGCCGTCATGCCCGCCGTCAGGACCGCCTCGTTCCCCAGCCGGGCCGGAGAGAATCCGATTCCAGTCAGCCAGCCGACCATCTGCTCGGGATAACCGGTGGCCGCAAACGCGCCGGTCACGACAAACAGCGACATGAAAAGGACCAGGATGGGCCAATCGACCAGCGCGAGCAGGTCCTCCGTGCGGAATTTCGGGCTGGCCAGATGGATGCCCGCGGCGACCAGGACGACCAACTCCTTCGGGATCCGGGTGAAGAACAGGGCGACCACGGCGCCGAAAATCACCAGGCCCTTCAGCGCGTGCCGCCGATCGAACGGGCGCGGCTGGTCCGCGGGGTCGCCGCCCACGGCCGCGAACCCCGCCGGGCTCTGGCGCCGCAGGCTCCGGAACACCAAGAGGTAGGCGACCGCCAGCGTCCCGGCGACCGGCGGGAAGCTCCAGATCAAGTACTTGAAGAAGCTGAGATGAGCCACCTCCCCGATCAGCATCCCCTGCGCGTTGCCGATCAAAGTGATCGCGGCGCCAAGATTGCTCGCCAGGGCCAGGGCGATCAGGAAAGGTGCGGGATTGAGCTTCCGTCCGATCAGGGTCGCGGCGACCACCGGGGTGAAGACATAGCAGACGATGTCGTTGTTGAGGAAGGCGGAAAGCCCGGCGGCGACGACCATCACGACGGCCAGCACCTGCGCCGGCGCGCCCAGATGCTCCGCCATGAGGCGGGCGACCCAATCGTAGAATCCGGAGAGGCGCAGCTGGGCTGACAGGACGAAGAGGCCAAAAAGTAGGAAGATGACCGGCCAGTTCACCCAGCCGGCCGTGTCCGCGGCGGAGGAGCCCGCGCACACCATCATCGCGATCGCGCCGAGCAGGGCGATGCCGACGCGGTTGAGCTTCAGGAGGGGGATGTGCCCGACGGCGATGCCCAGATAGGTGAGCGCGAAGATCGTGCAGACGATCGGTTTCTGATGGATGCCCAGGGTCATGGCGCGCCGTTGCCTACGAGGAGGCAGGCGGCGGGCGGGCGCCAGCCAAAAAATGCCGGGACGATCCGGGCCGGGACCCGGGACCCCCCTTGCGAAGCTGGAATTCAGCCGGCCCGATCAGGCCGCGAACACCAGGGAGCGGTGCTCGTGCGAGCCGCCGCCGGCGTGGCTGTGCAGCTTCTCGCGGTAAACCGTCGGCGCCTCGCCGGCGACCCGGCGGAACACCCGGTTGAACTGCGACAGGGACTGGAAGCCGGCCTCGAAGGCGGCCTCGCTGATCCGCTTGTGGGGATCCAGGAGGAGGTTCTTGACGCTCTCCACCCGCAACCGGGCCAGATAGTCGACAAAAGTCACCCCGGTCACCTTCCGGAAAGTCTTGCAGAAGTAAAAGGCGCTCATGTTCACGGCCCGGGCCACGTCGCCCAGGGAGATCTCCTCGGTTTGGTGCTCGGCGATGAAGCTGCGCGCCTTGGCCACGGCCGGCAGCTCCGCGGCGGCCCGGGAGACCATGAGCTGGTTGGTGACGGTCGAAAGATGCTCGGCGAAGATCGTCAGGAGCCGCAGGATGGACCCGTATTGGGCCCGGGTCACGACCCGCGTCTCGAAATAGGCCTTCTCGACGTCCTCGCGGGAGATCTCCACGCCCCACTCGGCCAGCTGGCGCATGGTGCGGCGGAACTGGGCGGGGGTCGGGCGGCGCAGGAGCACCTGGCCGGTCTGCAGGTAGGCGACGATGTTCTCGCCCACCCGGATCGGCACCGCCGATTCCGAGAGGCCGGCGTAACATTCCAGGGTGCGCGGCTCCGCCGAGGAGCTTTCCTCGACCTCCTGCTGCAGCCGCAGGCAGGCCGCGCAGGTTTTGTTGGCTGCGGCCATGAGGTCGCAGAAGTGGTTCGCGTTCTTCGCCGACTTGAGGGGTGAATTGAAGGTCCCCACCGCCCGCAGCGCCAGCGGCAGGCCGGTGGTCGTCTGGAAGGCCTCCTCGTAAGCGCGGTAGATTTCCGATTTTTCGAGGTGGCCGACAATCTCGCGGCTCTGGCGGGCCCGGTCGTCGGGGGGATTGGCGCCGGGTTGGGCCGCCGGCGCGGCGAGGAAGGCCCCTGAGCAAACAGATGTAGTGTCCATGGGGCTAAGCGTATCTTGTGCAGCCGCGGTTGGAAATCGGAGCTCCCGCCATATCCCGCTAGGGAAATCCCTTAGGCCCCGGGACCGTTTTTTCGGCGCTGGCCAGCGCCAAATATCGCCCCGGGATTCCCAAATACTGCGTAGCAGCGAGCCGAATGATCTTCGACAATCCGGCTAATTCGCGACCGGCCGGGCCCCCGCGCGGGCCTGAGGAGCCCGGCGCCGCTCACCCCGATTCGGTGCTGCTCGCCTCCACCCAGCGCACGGCATGCCGCACCAGCGCCGTCGCATCGGTCAGCCCGAGCTTCTCCTTGATGTGGCTGCGGTGCACGTCGACCGTCTTCGGGCTCAGATGCAGCTGTTCGGCGATACCGCGGGTGCTGTTGCCATGGCCGATCAGCTGGAAAATCTCGAACTCCCGGTCGGTGAGCTTCTCGATCGGCGAGGAGGAGCCGCGGGGGCGCCGGCTCGACAGATTGTCCAGGATCCGGGCCGACATGCGCGGGCTGACATATACCTCGCCCCGCAGGACCTGGCGGATCGCCGCGAGCAGATTCTCCCCGCCCGCCTCCTTCATGATGTAGCCCCGCGCCCCGGCGCGGAGCGCCCGCTCGGCGTAGATCGCCTCATCGTGCATCGACACGACCAGGATCAGGAGATTCGGATCCTGGGCGTGCAAATCCTTGATGAACTCCAGCCCGCTGCGGCCCGGCATCGTGATGTCGGTGAGCACCAGGTCCGGGCGCGCCTTCGCCAGTTCGCGCAGGGCCTCGGCGGGA
>Ga0302320_10008822_pt1 | contig 21816 bp, 21 predicted proteins | sample Bog_T0_3_FD_202130 | JGI IMG/M metagenome (GOLD analysis project Ga0302320, IMG submission 202130) | Peat permafrost microbial communities from Stordalen Mire near Abisko, Sweden - Bog_T0_3 | ecosystem: Environmental > Terrestrial > Soil > Wetlands > Peat | place: Sweden: Abisko, Stordalen Mire...
TTGGTTGTTGGTCAGGTGGTTTTGAGGAATTTTGAAGAAGTAGAACTTGGAGGGGGATATGTAGGTGCTCTCGCTGGATTTCTCGCTATAAATATAATAATTGCAATTTTTAAAGAAAAAATCTAAAACAAACAATGACTTCTTTTTTTTTTATATCTGAGTTTTTTTTACCATGGACCAAAAAAAAAAGTAGTTAATTCGATTTGCAATTTAAAAATTTAAATTTATGTTTCAAAATGACTGAGAATAAACGATTTTCTATTTTAGAGTACATCAATGGTATCTATCAAGGAGACCTCAAGTGCCATTGCATCAGAGAAGGTTTAGGGGTATATCTATGGGATTCTGGCGAATTTTATTATGGTATTATATATTCATAAATGTTATTTTAATTTATAATTTCCAGGTGAATGGGTTGATGATTATATGCAAGGGGAAGGTGTTTTATATTTTCCATATGGTGGATTTATGAGAGGAACCTTCCACAAAAATAGGATTCATGGGCCGGGAATCCTTAAATTTCCTAATGGAGATTTATATAAAGCAACATGGAAAGATGGAAAATTAAATGGAGATTGCGAAAAATATTTCGTTGAAAATGAAACCAGGTTGATATGCGAGTACAGAGGAGGAATATTTCAAAAATACAAATTTCAGGGAAAAGGATTAAACAATTTAAGTATATAAAACTATAATATATTCTGCTAACTGTTTTTAGACATTTATGTTGAATCAGAGCTTCAAAAACTTGAGAGATTGGAAAAAGAATATTTCTTAGAAGTACAAATTATATTTTTTAACTCTTTTAATAAGAGTAAAGGAAAAATATGATTTCGGATATAGATATAAATGCGTTCGGTTTCCTGATAATGGAAAGTAATTTTTTTTGATCTCTAAAACACAAAATAATTTGTTTAGGTTTATTGGGATCATTAAAGATGATTTACCAAACGGGCTGGGAATTTTCCATTACACAGATGGAAAAATGGATGAGGGTTTTTATAAAAATGGTTTGCTAGACGGTTTTGGAAGGTTGAATTTTCAAAATGGCGATATTTATGATGGAATGATGAAAGAAGGATTGTTTGAAGGTTATGGAATTTTTTACAAAAAATCTTTCAATAAATGGGTATACGGAAATTATGATGCCAACATATGCAAAAAAATATTTGAGACAGGACAAAATAATCCAGTTAATGCAATGGGTACCTAATTTAATATTTTTCTTATTTAATTATTCTTCAGAATCACTTAAGTCCCAACAACATAGAACAAGTTCTTACTTTCAAAATAAAATCACAAAATGCAACGTCTTTGAGATCCCTCAATTTTCAGAAACCAGGTGTTCCATTCCGCAGAACTTAAATAAAAAAGCCGCTGCAACAATTGAAAAAAGTTGTTCTTCAATCGAAAAAGAAAAAAGGAAAAAAAGCATTTCGAAAACTCAGAATGAAATAAAAAAAAACATCAAAACGAAAGATGCTTCTGTCAATACCAAAGAAAATATTAGTAATGATCAATCAACACAAATTAAAGTCAATATGATTGACGCAACGACTCAAACAAATATAGAAGAAAGTGAAAAAGAAGATCATTCAGCCTTCAGCGCGAAAAATGAAAGTGAAAAAGAAGATCATTCAGCCTTCAGCGCGAAAAATGACTTTTATGAAAATAAAGACGCCACATTAAAAAATAATGAAAACCATAAAACGATCATGAACTCGAATTCTATTACAACTTCTGAAATTGATAATAGCACCGATAAGAAACGACTGACGAAATTTGAGATTGAAAATTTGTTTAAATCTGTTAAAAACATGATCATTGGAGTGAAGGAGAAGGATTCGATGATCCAAGAAAAAAGCCGGATGAGTTCTTTTCAATCTAGTTTTTTATCCAAGCATTTGGATATTCAAAACCTGAAAGATTCAACTGATCATTTAATTCAAAAATTAGAAAACATCAAAAGATCGAAGGACGAAGGTAATTTGAAGCAAAGCTTACAATCGTCAGATTTTATGTTAAGTCGTTCTGAAACATTTTCCAATTTAGATCCAAATTCAAATTTTAATAACAATTTGCAACAAAAAGCTTCCAATATTCTTGAAAGCAAATTGATTGATAGTTGCTTTTCAAATGGAAATCCAAATGTTAATGAATTCAACATTACAAAATCAATAGATTTTATTGAAAAAATGCTAAATTCTCAGGTTTTTGGAAATGGTCTGGCCACAAAAGAAAGCAAGTTCTCAAATAATTTTGGAGTGAGCAACATTGAAAATACTGATGAGCAAAATTTTTACAGTGATGTTGATAATGATTGTGAGCTTTTCCAGTCACATTTTCTCTCATCATGCAAAAATTTATTCGAGGATCCTAATAACACAAATAATTTTCCTATTTATTATATTGGAAACCAAAAAACTCCTGAAAATCCACCAAACAACAAAGAAAAAATCATGATTTTTGATCAAGAAAATGTGGCAAAAAATAATCATGAAATAATGGTGAAGTATGGCTCAGGAATCGAAAAAATTGATGAAAGAGCAGAAGAATTTACTTATTCTCCAAATAGCAAGAATAATTTATTGAAATTCAATTCAAAAAAAACAACCCCAAATTCAGCAAATATTTTAAAAGAAAGGAATAATAAGTTCAATCCTTTTTTAACTCATGAATCTAGTACCAATCCCAAATTCTTTAAAGATGAATCAAGTCACTTTTTTAATACATAAGGAATAAATAAAAAACTCAAATTTCTAGGTTTTTCACCTGAAGAAAAAGAAAACAATGTTGGATTAAATGATAAGAACGAAGTAGATCAAGTATTTTTTTTTTAGATCAACCAATAGATAAATTAATGTAGGTGATTGAGGACTCTCAATAAATTATTTGAAAAAAAAAAAACAGAAAAAAAAATAATTGAAGGCTCACTTATTTAAGGGAATATATAAAATAATGCTTTTATTTTTCCATTGTCGTAATATATTGTTTTTTTTAGGAATTAATTAAAAAAATTTGAAATCTATTTTTTTTGTTCTATGAATAATAATTTCAACGATGAAAAAAACTCTTCACATAGTCCCACCTTAAAAAATAACGAAGATTTACAGGTGTTTAAAAAGCCTACATTTACAACGAAAAACTGCTCAGATATTGAAAATACTTCTAAAAAAATTTCAAGAGATTTATGGAAAAAAAAACCCACAAATTTGCTTCTCTCATTTACTCATTATCTTTCGATTCAACCCAAAATATTTCTATCATTAAAGGAAAAATGTTGTTCAACAATACATAATCTCAATGGATTTCGAAAGAAAAATATACAAAGAGATTTCTTCCAAAAAGTTTACTATTTTTTTATGAAGCCATTTTGCTATTTCCTTGGAAGTTGCAGTTATTTTATAATAAATTATGACGCCTATACATCATTTTGTCCAAATAGAAAAATATATGTTTTTGAAATTATATTTTTAGCAAATAACCTCTTTGAAATAATATCACAAATCATAAAATTTAGAACTTCAAAAAATCATTCAAAGAGAAACTGGAATCGAATGTTCAAATGGACTTCTCATTCGTTGATTCTATTGATATTTTTTGTCACATTATTTGTGTGCCCTTCTGAAGAATGTTTCTTGGTTTTGAATATTCTGCGACTTCTTAGATTAAATCGCTTGTTCAGATTCTTAAAAAAAATATTTTTTCATAAATTTAAGAAGATAACTCATGAGGAAAAAAATAAAAATGAAATTAATGACCTACTTCTCCAGAAAGATAAAGAAAGCTTTGCTTCATCTTGTTTCTATGAAATATGTTTTAAACATTTCTTGTTCGTACTTTTTTGTACCAATTTTGCTTTTTTGTTCGTTTATTTTGATGATCGCTATGATTTTCTCGACATACTCAATATATTTGCTTCATATAGTCGATTTTCAAATACCATCCACTTACCATATTCTGTTTCCAAAGATTTCTTTATGATTTGTTATTTTTTAGGATTAATATTATTATTTATTCATTTCTTTCTCTTCAACTCAAGCAATAATTCAACAACAAAAAGGGTCTTCAATCATTCACCTTCGCTCATTGTTGCTTTAGGAAAAATGGATCTTAAAAAATATGTTTTTTGCATGAAAAGCAACAAGGAATTGTATGGGAATTCAAAATTTGTTTTTATATTTCCAGAATTCGAATTGACGAATAAAAAAGTTATGAATGAACTCGTGAATCTGAATCTAGTATCTGAAATTTTTGAGACTCATCAGGGATACACTAATTTAAAATATGATGATTTATTGTTGCTTTCTGAAAAGATTTATTTTTTCATTGAGAAAAAAAACAAAAATTCCTTAGTTTTATATCAATTTTTCCAAAAGAAACACTTAAGCAATCAAATTTATGTTTATCATGAAGAGCCAGAAACCAAAGACTATTTTCTTAATTACTCAAATAACTGTCGAACATTACTAATGAATGATATCAAACCAAGAATGAACGCATCAACTGTTTTGTTCCCAGGCCTCCAAAAATTTATTTTTGATTTATTCAAAATTTATGATATCAATGAAATTTCCAAAATAAACAATACACATTATCAAACTGGAACAGCCAAGGTTTCTTCACTTATGGAGAAATTAAAATTTGGAGATATTTTTAGGATTCTTTTTTTCTTTTCTTTAGAGGGAATAGATGTCCCTGTGGTTTTATTAGGTGTATTCAATAAAGGTCAATTCATTGAAAACAATTTGTTCTGTTATGCCGTCCAAGAAAACGATGAACTATTTTTCATGAGTGTTTCTGTTGAAAAGCACAAAAAGTTCATTGAAAATTTCTCATCGAACGAATTAAATATTTTTAGAGGGATAGAAGATGAAATGGGGAAAAAGATGGCTTCGACTTCAGAAGCTAGAGAAATCATATATACAGAAAAAAAAATTGAAAACATATTTATGGAGGATTCTGAAAATAGATTTTTTGAATCTTTTCTTGTAAAGACACTCAAAATCAAGTTCATGAGTGAATCTAAAACTTTCAAATCCGGTAAAGTAAATTTACCTGTTTTCATCAATCTTTTCAATATTCAAAAAAAACAGATAAAAAAACTTAATGTTTATGAAAATCACATAATTATTTTCATTCATGACCAAGCTTTCGCTTTAAAAATAGTCAAAGTTTTACGATCTCATAGTAATTATCCATTATTTATTTTTTGCAACTCGGAAATAAATCATGCTTTATGGACCAAATCATGTAATTTTAAAGAAATCCTGTTTTTTTATGGGAAATGGAGAATAAAAAACCATCTGAATTGCATAAAAATACAAAAAGCTGCCAAAATCTTCATTCATAAATCCATCAACAAAAATTCAGGATTCGATTATGAGTCACTTTATCTTTTGAAAAATTTAAAGGAAAATTTTCATTGCCAAGAAATTTATTTAGATTTACAATCTAAATTTTCTATTGATTTATTGGAAACAAAAGAAATGATATCTCCCCTTGATTTGAAATTTTACAAGAATGTTAATTTAATCAGTGATTATTCATTTTATGATTTCTTTTTTAAGAGTAGTTGGGATGAGAACATTGCAAAATTTTTCCAATATTTTCTTTTGACTGATGAAAAATCATCATTAACCTTTTTCAAGATAAAAATCAATGAGCAATTATGCAATTATTTTCAAGATGTAGGCTCATTAATTTGGAAATCCCTTCAACTTAGACTTGGATTTCCTTTTCAAATTATCAGACATCATAATAACCAAATGATATATTTTTCCCCAATTGTGCTAAATGAAAAAATGTGTAATAATGATGAAATAATATTTTTTTCATCAAGGACCGAAGAAAATAAAATTGACACTATGGAGGAGTCTAAAACAAGAAATCCTTTTTTAAATAGTGTTATTAATCAAAGTAAAGAGGACAATGAAAAAAAAATATTCACATTTACCAAAGTTGATGAAGGAAATGAAAACAAAGATCCTGAAGTGAATGATGAAGAGAAAAATTTGGAATGGTCCTTGGCTGGTGATAAAGTTAAGGAGAAAATTATCTTGAAGGAACAATTAATCAATGCCTTGAAATTTTCACTTAAAGTTTGCGATGAACTTAATCAAGACAATTAAAAAAAAAAAGGGGAATTGCATTAAATTAAATTAAAAAAAAAATATAATTAAAATATTGTTCAGAGTATAGTGAAATAAAAAAAAACAATATATATCTTTATGCGTTGATTTGAAAAAAAGAGAGTGATTTTTAAATATCGAATTATAAAATACTTTTTGTAAAAAGAGAGTTTCTCATGCTTTTCCATACCAAAAAAATCAAAAAAAATCTTTACCAAAAAATAACGTCCGATGACATTTTGAGGTGCCATTTATTTCCACACTTGCCTGAAATTATCTGGGATCTTTGCTCCCAAAAGAAGACCTTAAAGAAATTTTTGGTTTTAAGCGTTTCCAAGATATTATCAAATGAGGCCGAACTAACTCATTCCATCATTGATGAATTTCGCTCAGAATTCGAAGATTTGATTTATTTTCTTACAAATGATGAAGAATCCTTGACTGAATTAGAGCAAAAGTTCAAAGTCTTTATTTGGACGCTATCCAAAAAATTTTTCATCAACAAGGAGATGTTCAATTTTTTGGTCCTAATTGTGGGGTTTTTTTTAAGAGAGTCAAGAAAAACTGAAAATGATTTATCTCATCATTCCAAAATCAACGCTTTAAAGAAGGAGATGGGAAATTTACTAAAATTTAATGTTCGGTTTAAGACTCTTAAAGCTAGACTATTCAAGCTTGACCAAATATTTATCGAAAAAATAGCTGAACTTGTGTTAAAATGGAAGAACTTCTTCGAACAATGAGAAACACTAAAGATTTCCAAGATCTCTAACCCTTTATTAATTTAAAAAAATTTCATATTGAAAAATTTAATTCAAATTAATTAAAAAGACTTTTGCACTCACTTTGGCACTTTTTTCGTTAAATGGCACACGATCTAACCAGCACAAATTCAAAATTTTCAAGGAAATCCTCCAATTCTCAAAAATCAGATGCGAATTCCAATAGTTACTTTCTAAACAAAATCAGAGGGGCACATGATTTTGCATATGGTGGGTTAAGAAAAGACGATTTAAACAAAGAAAGACAAAAACATCTTGATACAATTATGGAGAAATTTAATAAGGAGGATGAAAAACATAAAAGGCTCATGATGGAAAACAACCAAAGACGTAAGTAATACCAAATTCATTTAAATGTTTAATCATTCCATCAAAAAAAAGAAAGGCTGAACAAAAGCAAAGGGAAGAAAATCAAAAAAAACAGCAAAAAGAAAAAGAAATCCTAGAACAACACAAGCTCACAAAAGAATCTGCATATTTGTTACATTTAAGAAACAACGCCCAATTTCTTCTTCCAAAAATTAATGACCAAAAGAACGAAAACAAAAAACCAATGCCAAAAATTTCAAACGATAATAAAAAAATGAAAGCACCTAACATGAAAAGACCTCCTTCCGTAAAAAAAAAGCAAAGTAATTTGGAATTTCAAGAAAGCAACATCAACGCTTTGGATTTGGACATCCATCAATCCACTGACAATTTACAAAAATTATTGATTCATTACAAAAAAGAAGATCAGGAAGATTACGGCAAAGTCGTTGATGATTTTGTTACAAACCTTGAGAATGAAATAATAAAAACTGAAAAAAAGAGTCCTTTTCTTGATAGTCTTGACCTGGGGAGCAGCAATCATCGAAGCAAACCGAATGATGATTTAGGGCAGAAAAATAACCAAACATTCGGTGTGAAAAATATCGATTTTTCAAAAAATATCAATTTTTCAAAAAATATCGAAAAAATGAACAATTTTTCTGAGAAACAATCCCTTGAAGAAATGATTGGATATATTAGCGAAGACAGCGACAACGAAGAAAATGAAAAAATGATTGAAATTAAAAAAGCCTCCAACTTTCCAAAACCTTTTTCAGCAAATAACATTTCAAGAAATGAGTTAACTGCCAATTTATCTAAACCAATACAAACTGAATATCACACTTATATTTCAAATCCGAAAAATCAGAAAATTCTTTTCAATAATAATAATATTTCCAAAGATGAATGTGAAGCCATTTCAAAAAAACCCAGTGGAAATAATAATTTACCCCCAAAATGTCAAAATGAACAGAGAACTAAAAGAGCACCTTCCTGTGAACCTCAACCAAAATCACAAGACAAAGAAAAAAATTCAAAATTTCGAAATAAATTATTGGATGATATAGAAAGCTCCAAATACATGAAAACTCAAAAGAATTATGAGAAACCTGCTTCGCAGGGAAAGAAACGAATTTCCTGCAAGAAAAAAGATAATTCAGCTCATGTATTTATTTTTTAATTTTTTCGTGAAAAATTCAACATTTTTTAGAGTGAAATCATAAAGTTGAATACTGAAGAAGCCGATCTTCAAAAAGAATTATTTGAAATAGAAAATCAATACAAAAACGCTAAAAAAAAAGCCGAACAGCCAAAGAGTAAAAAATTTTCACGATAAAATCTCAAATTTATTTTTATTTTTTTAAAAAGAAAAAGAAATAATCCCAGAAGAAGCACTTGAAGAATCAATCCAAAAGTTAGATATAATTTTGCAAAAAAAACAAAACATGAATCCTTCTTTAATGAAAAAAGAGGAAAATAAAGTTGACATCTCTAAAAAAGAAAAAGCAATGAATCGTGTGATTCCTGTCAGTGATGAACCAGAAGAAAAAAAGAGGAATTCAAATTGTCAACAAAAAGATAAATTTGTCATTAATGATCGTTACAAAGAATGCGACGTTTCATATAGAGAAGACGATCATTTAAATGAATTTATAAATGATGAGGAAAAACTTGATAACATACAGATGTCTGAATTAAAATCAGAACCAACTAATATAACTATGAATATCAAATTCACTGGGAAAGGTTATGCGAACATTCACAAGAAAAAAAATGATGATGGTGGAGCTGAAATAATAGAAAATAAAATTCTGGAAGAGAAATCGGAAATTGAGTGCTTAGATGGAAAAATTAAAATTATAAATAAAGAGAATCTAAAAAAACTGCTCCTCGATTAAATTAGGTAAACTAAAATGAGCAATTTTAAATTTTTCCAAATTTTGATAAAACTGGCAAATGGTATGACATTTTTATTTCCGTGGAAATTCCTTTCGCATTTAAAAAGTCTTCAGCTTGCTTGATTACAGCTTGCTTATCATCAAGTCCCCATCTTTTATATTTAATAAATAATCAGTTATTCTTATCATAATTAATTTGCATAATACCGATTAAAGCTTAATCTTATTTCTTTGCAATGTTGAAATTGTTTCACAATACCACAGATTTTCATAAATATCTCATCAGAAATAATACTCCTAAAAATAATATAACTTTCTTTAAACTGGAAATGTCGATACCAGATTTCTAATTCAATTTTTTGCAAAGTAATGCTTTCTTTCAAAGAAATCATAAAACTAACAAATCCTGTCGTTATTATTAAATCATTCCTATATTATCAAATATAAACATAATTTAACAATTTTTTCTAAACTGTTTTTGTTTTGCATCTATTTTGCTTAAACTTGCTTCCCTATCCTCCAGATAAGTGACTGATCTTAAAAAATGTTTCATCATTAATTAATTGGGTAACTATACAAATGTGTCAAATTGGCAAAATTTTGAATAGCTTTTGCCATTTGGCCTATTCCTTGTTCTCCAATTGAACAGCTTTTTGATTATTATTCATTTATTTTTGCAAATTTTTTACGCAATTTCTATTCTCAAATGAGTCAATGATTTGACATTCGAAATTATGTTCAAAAATTGATCCAACCAAGTTTTATAGATGTTATTTCTATTAATAAAATCTAATTTCATTTATATATTTTTTCAAATTATTTACACTTTGTACTCATTTTTTCTTGTTTTGCTTGGAGAAAATGACTCTTTATTTGTCATATTACTAAAATTAATGTTAGGATATATTTTCTTTTTAAAATAACAAGAGTCCAAAATTTAAAGAAGTAATATCTGATCCTTCAATAACGTCTTTTAGATTTTGTAAGTCAATCTCATCAATCCCCTTTCTAATTTAATTACTGGTAAATCAATAATTATTTTAATGAACCCTCTTAAATCAATTGCCAATCCTTTTAAGCTTCTTTTTTTAAGGGATTTTTCATCTGTTTGAAGTGCTTTTTGAATTTCTGCCTTAAATTCTTGAAAATTTCCAGCCTTGTTTAAAATTAAAAAAGAAAAAAATAGAAAGCTTACACTAACGTAAACATTTTCTTCGATCTAAAATGTAAAATTTAATTTTTCTCAGTAGTACTATTTTTTTTACGTCCAAATTTATTGGAATATATTGAATATCATATGGTCGACTTTCAGTTTCTCCGACAAAAGATATCATAAAACTATTCTATAATGGTGTGAAAGACTTTAAAATAATTAAAATTAAACTTTTAAAAACATTGATTTATGCGAAATATCATCAAGAGGATTTTTTAATTTGCTGTGAAATTATTAATTTAAAAATCAAATATAAAAAATGAAAAATTACATATTAGGTATTTCCTTTTCAGTGCCAATTGTTACAGTTTTTCTCCGAATTTTTTCATTTTCTTGGGATAGTTTTTGGTTATGTTCACTAGCAACTCTCAATTGATCTTTAAGAATGAAAATGTCCTTATCTTTTTTTCTAAGGATATCTCTCAACGTGTTGACTTCATCAAAATTCTCATCTTTTTTTTGGATTTTTCCTTTATTTTTAATGAAACCCAACAAACCAGTGATATCATGTCTTAGAAAAGGCTCATAATTGGTCATTAGCAGCAAGATCTCAAATATTTCGATGTTTACTTTTTCTTTTATTTGAATAAGAAGCAAGTTGAGATTTTCCTGAGAATCAGACCCTAATCTTCCTTCGACAAAAGTAGAAAATGCTTCATCATCTATTAATTTGCAAATGATCATTCCAAAAGAAAAAATAATGGATTTGTATTCTGTAGAGATCCCATTTTGAACTACGCTGCTCAAGGAAAATTCTTCAGGAGGAAAAAATCCTTTGTTATCTTCAGATGAAAATCCTTGTTCTATTCGGATGTTTTTGACAATTTTGAGGGACTCGATAACATCACATAATTTGATGTTTCCGTTTTTCGCTATCACGATATTATCCAAACTCACTTCCAATTTTCCAAAACTGCTACCCCCACTTTTTTCTAAAAATTGGAAAGCCATCAAAACGCTTGTTATCAAATTAAAGAGGAAATCTTTCGTGATTTCTTTCTTTTCTAAATAGTAATCTGACAATAATTCATCAGGATATTCAAGAATGTAAATTAATTTATCTTTCATTTCTTGATATCCAAGGAATTTTAAAAAATTCTCGTGTTGTAAATGGCTCAAAAAAATGGCTTCCTTATATATTTCTTGTCGACCTGATTGAGGCACGCCAGTCAAGTCAATTTCTTTCAGCAAAACTAATTCAGAGGTTCTCTTATTCACAGCTTTATGAACCATTCCATACACACCCAAATAGTTTTTGGCTAAGAGTTCTTGCTTGTCGTATAAAGTGGTGATATCTATTTTGAATTTTTCGTCAATTTTATTCATATTTGTCTTAATTTTTTTTAATTTTTGCCAATTTTATTAATATTTGTCATAAATTTAAAAAAAAAATGAGAGTATCTGATAAATTAAAACGATTAAATTTTTAAATATTATTCGAGCTTTAAATATAATTGATAAATTTTGAACCCCTTTATTGCAAAACTTTAAAAATTAATAAATTGTGAAAAAAAAAAAATGGAATGCCCTCAAGTTTTCACCTCTTTATCCCTTCCTGAATTTGAAAAGGTTTTTTTTTTCGATTTTTCTTCATACCCCCTAAGATTGTAGATTCTTCAATTAATGAATTGATTCTGGAAAAAGGAAACTCCTATTTGGGGTTAATTCCGAGCATAAGCTCTTATTCAGAAATCTTAGCCATAAAAAATTTTCTACATTCTCTTTTCGAGAGAGTGGTCGAGACAAATTGCACCAAAGCTATTGATTTGGACAAATTGTTTGATTACGAAAAATTGAGCTTAGATGCAGATAAATCAAAAACCTTCAAGAGGAAAATTTTTGAAAATATCGACATTATTAAGAGAAGAATAATCGAAAAATACATCGTGATGTCAGAATATTATTTAGTAGATTTCAATTGGAACGTGAATGTAAGAAAGAAATTCAAAAACGATATATTATCTCTTAAAATTAAATTTAGATCAGTGTTTCTTCAAATAATTTGGCCAAAATTCAAGTTCCATTTCTGTTAGTCGAGTTGATCTTGAAAAAGTTCGGGATTGATAAAGAATTACGGGTTTTGCTTGAAATGAACAAAGAAGAATTGAACAATTTTCTTCAAATTCTTCATAAAATGGAAGAACAGATCGAGTTTTGAATTAAATAAAAAATAAAACCTGAAAAAAAAACCAAAAAAAAAACCCAAAAAATAATGATTTTTCGAAAACTCATCAGATTTAATTTTTCCATGGTCCAAGGCACTGGTCTGACCCCCAAGAGAATCTATGAAGCTTTGGATAAATTTATCATCGGTCAAACTGAGGCGAAAAAAGCTGTTTCTATAGCATTGCGTAATCGTTGGAGAAGAAGAAATCTTTCAGCTGATTATCAAAAGGAAGTGTATCCGAAGAACATTTTAATGATCGGACCGACAGGATCAGGCAAAACAGAAATCGCTAGACGTTTGGCAAAACTCACAGATTCTCCATTCATAAAAGTGGAAGCGACTAAATATACGGAAGTAGGATATCATGGGAAAGATGTCGATGAAATCATTGATGATCTTGTACGTTTGACAGTCAAACGATTCAAGAGCAATTTAGTGGAATTTGCAGAATTACACAAGCCTGAATTAGAAGAAATTATCATTAATCAGCTTGTGGAGGTTTTTTTAGGCCCGAATTTCGAAAACAAAGAAATAAGAGAAGATAAAAGGTTGAAAATGAAAAAAGGGTTTTTAGATGAAAGAACGATGAGTTTAGAGGTTCCAGGGGAATTATACGATAAAAAGGATTTTTTATCATTTCAGGAATTAATGGATTATATTAAAAAAGCCAAACTCAGTTCGAGGTCTCATAAAGAAAAACAGATAATGACGGTTAAAGAAGCGCGTGAGTTTTTATTGGAACTTTATATTTCCAAAATAAATAAAGATGTGAATTATAAAGCTGCAGCCGTGAAATCAGTGGAGGAAGAAGGCATAGTATTTATTGATGAAATAGACAAAATTGCTTCTCCGGACACTTTGAACCATTATCATAAGGGAATTAGCTCAGATGGAGTTCAAAGAGACCTTTTGCCTTTAATTGAAGGGACTATTGTTAACACTAAATATGGAGATGTTAGAACCGATCATATTCTTTTTATTGCAAGTGGGGCCTTTCATAGCACAAAACCAACAGATTTAATGCCAGAATTGCTTGGGAGACTACCCATTAGAGTAGAGTTAAAGCCATTGTGTGAAAAAGATTTCGTTAAAATTTTAATGGAACCGGAATATAATTTGATTTCGCAACAGATTAAATTACTTGAAAAGGATAACGTCAAGCTGCAATTTGAAGAATCTGCGATCAAAGAAATCGCCAAATATGCTTATGAAGCAAATTTATCTTTGGAAAATATTGGAGCGAGAAGATTACATTCATTGATAGAAAAAATTCTAGAGGATATTTCTTTTGAGGCTCCAGACATCGAAAAAAATGAAATTTTGATTAATAAGGATTTCGTGGACGAAAAATTGAAGCAATCTAAAGAGAAGATGAATTTCGCCAAATATTTAATATAGAATCTGCTTTAAAAAAATTTTAAAAATCAAAAAGATCGTTTTTTTTCTAATTAAATTAATGTTTTCAAATTTTCAATATATAAAATAAAACGAAATTCAAAATCAAAATTTGCTTAAATCTAAAGGAAAAATGCAAGAGACGATTGAGTGACATGCCAAATTTAGTGTCTTATTTTTGGAGTTATCCAATGCTCGCAAAAGATTGTTCATTCCCAGAAAATTCACTTATTTTGGCGTTTTCAGAGATGAATCTTCGAACATTCAGATTTTATGTAAGCTATTATATAGCAAAGGTTTTGCTTAAATGCCAAAAAATAATAGATAACGTTGACGTTTTGGAAAAGAGTGTATATATAAGTAGCGAACGGAGAAAATAGGCGCTTATTTATTTTCGATAAAATCATGGTGATTTTAATACAAAGAAGACCGGATACGAAACTTGCTCATATTGGGAAAAACTATCAAATAAACCTTAGGAAAAACTTTTTTTTAAATCAGAATTATAGAAGACGAATGATTTTTTTCATAAAAAAGCGATAATCACCATGTTTTTTGATGAAAATCATAATTAATTTAAAGTTTCATATGATTTTAATGTTAAAAAAATAGTAATTTATCTCAAATCATTTAATCAATTGAATAGTCAAGTTTCGGTACGAATTCTCGCTTGAACTCATCAAATGAAATCTTTCCATCCTTGTCCAAATCCACTCTTTCATATATCATTTCTAGTTCTTTTCTGGTTAAAATGATCTCATTCATTTCCATATAATCTTTAAGCTAAACCAAAAACAATAAAAAACCTTCCTTTTTTTTTTAATAAACAAACCTCATTATCTGTGATATATCCATCCTTATTCAGATCAAAATGATCAAACAACACCTCCCATTCAATTTCCTGTTCTTTTCGTATGATAGCCTCTCTAATCGCCTCTAAACATTCTTCATTTTCCAAATGTGTTTTAATAGTTTGAACTATCATTCTTCTGGTTTCTGGTGAAAACAACTTATTTTAAATAAAAACATTTAAACAAGAGTCCCCAAGAAATCAAAGAAAAAACAACAATACCTCTCTATATTTAAATTGGAAATCAATGTTTATCGGTTTTCTTTGATTCAACAACTCAGCATAATCAGACAACAAAGGCAAAAAAGCCTCTGAAAAGTCATAAAATTTCAATGTTTCACCATCTCCTTTAATAAACCTCTTCAAAAACAAAATCAAATTCTCTGATTGGAATTGCACTCCTAATTCAGTAAAAACCTCCTGAAACTCCTCTTTCCCACAATAACCTTGTTTTTCTTTATCAAAGAACAGGAAAAAGTCCACCAAATTGAAATCTGGCCTTAAAGCCAAATCCTGCTTGCATCTTTCAAGTTCCTCCTCACAATTTAATAACGTCTTGAAATATTTCAAGATATCCTGGGTTATTTCCTCATGATTCCATTGATGCGAATCCTCTTTGAGTTGTGATTCTTTTATTGCGTTTGTTTCATTTAATTGGCTTTCCATGTTATTTTTATTGTTTTCTTCATCATCTTGTTCAGATTCTTCTTTTACTGCAACCACGCTATTTTCCTTTTTTCTCATCTGGCTTTTCGCTTGATTCTCAGGAAGATTCGCCTCATTGGATCCATTTTTCTCTGAATTAAAGGAATTATAACCCAAAATCAAAGGCGCTGATTTCCTCTCATAAGATTTCAAAGGAATTGTTTCGCTTTTGCTTTTCGAATAAAAGCCCAAATCTGAATTTCTGGCCTTTTTCTCTGAATTGGAATTATCTAAAGAATTTCCTTCTTTCTTAATGATTTCATCTATTTTCAACGATTGTAATCTGGCTTTCTCCTGTAATAGATCAAGGCTTCTTTCACTGTTTTCCATATTAGAAATTTGCTCATGTTTCACAATTGATCCTTTCCCATCTCTTGAAATCATATTGGGCTTTTTCTCATCTTTATTCGAAATTATTGAGGATTTCTTATCTTCTGGAGATATTTGAGGCTTTTCATTAAAAACAGGGGTTTTAGCATCTCTTTTCGATGAACTAGTAGATAAACGTTTATCTTCAGAGGAAATCTGAGGCTTTTCATTGAAATTCAAATCCTGGGCTTTATTAGAAAGCCTTTTATCTTCGGATGGGAGATGGACTTTTTCCTGATAATTATGTTCTGAGTTTTTAGAGGAAAAGCGTTTTTCTTCAGATGGAATTTGAGGTTTTTCTAGATAATTATTTTCTGCGTAATTTGAGGAAAATCTTTTTTCTTCATGAGGTTTTTCCTGATAAATTTCCTGATTTTTCGAGGAAAAACGTTTATCTTCCAAGGGTTTTTCCTTGATTTCTTGGTTTTTCATTGACATTTTCTTTTCATTCGAAGGTTTTTCATTAAAAAGAGGATCTGGGTTTTTCGAGGAGAATCTTTTCTCAATAGTTTCTGGGTTTTTGTTGGAAAGTCTCTTATCTTCTGAATAAACCTGCGGTTTTATTTGATAAACTTGAGGCATTTCCTGATATATTTGTTCAGGATTCTTATTGGAAAACCGTGTATCTTCAGGTTTTTCTTGATAAATTGGCTCTTGATTTTTATTTGAAAATCTTTTCTCGTCTGAATAAATGAGAGGTTTTTCTTGATAAATTGGCTCTTGATTTTTATTGGAAAATCTCTTCTCATCTGAATATCTTTTCTTTTGTTCTTGAAAAAGCTGTTCTGCGATTTTGCTCTTTTTCTTATCCTCTATATAGGCTTCAGGCTTTTCTTCATAATCTTGTTCAGAATTCTTGCTAGAAACTCGTTTTTTCTCATCAAGTTCAGGCTTTTCCTGATATTCCTCTTGGGAGTTCTTGCTGGAAAGTCGTTGGTTTTCCTGAGGAATTTCAGGCTTTTCTTGATAAATCGATTGTTTTTTAGGAGCGCTGTTCTCGTAAATTGAAGGTTTTTTCTCATTGGTTTTACCTCCGAAAGAGCCTCTTTTAAATTCATCTGAGAAAATCTGAGGTTTCTCTTGATAATTTGACTTAGAAATCCGTTTTTCCTCGAGGTTTGGAGCTTTTGATTGTCTTTTCTCAGGGTTTTCTTGATAAACGATTGATCTTTTCTCTTGAGGAGGTTCTTGATAGTTTTTGATTGCTGAGCCTCTGATATTATCATTGGCTTTTTCTTCATGAGTTGGAGCTTTTGATTGTCTTTTCTCAGGGTTTTCTTGATAAACAATTGATCTTTTCTCTTGAGGAGGTTCTTGAGAGTTTTTCACTGAGCCTCTGAAATTTTCATTGGCTTTTCCCTCATGATTTGGTATTTTGGATTGTCTGTTCTCAGGGTTTTCTTGATAAACAATTGATCTTTTGTCTTGAGGAAGTTCTTGAGAGTTTTTCACTGAGCCTCTGATATTTTCATTGTTTTTTTCCTCATGATTTGGTACTTTGGATTGTCTTTTCTCAGGGTTTTCTTGATAAACTATTGATTTTTTTTCTTCAGGAAATTCTTGAGAGTTTTTTACTGATCCTCTATTATTATCCTGTTGATAAGATGAAATAAGTTTTTTCTCTTGAAATTCTGGCTCATTTTCTTCATTTCTTTGATGAAAAGATGACCTTTTTCTCTCCATCCCTTCATTATCTGGCATCTTTCTCTCAGTATAGCTCTCTTTTCTTCTATTATCATCCTCGAGGTTTCTTACCTTCGAAGTGCTGAGTTTCTTCTGAGATAAAGTGCCTCTTTCTTGTGAAGACTCTGGTTTTCTTGGTGGCGTTTTTGAGCTTCTCAATATAGAATCTTTCATTGGTGAAAATGCTCTTCTCACAGGTTCATAAGGGTAATAATTAGAAGCAGGAGGCGTTTTTTCGGAAACTATTGAATAAATCTGTTTCATAGGCTTTGGATATCTAGGAGGAGTACTAGTATATGTGGAGCCTATATTCACAGTGCTGCTTTTCTTATTGGACAAGCTATAATCTGGAGTAATTTGATCATTTTTCTGAGGAATTTCCTGACGGATAGAGCTTTTTTTATTGGGATGAAGGTTTTCTGGCGGTTTTTTTTCAGTGAGGTCGCTTTGGATTTGGGTTTCGACAAGTCGGGACTTGCGTTCGGTGATTTCAGTTTCCGGATAATGTTCATAATCGTCTTGGACGTTCTGGGGTTTGGATTTTCTGGATTCCTTGATTGGTTGCTCATAGATCTCTTCATTCACCTTGGATTTCTTTTTATCGGAATGGATCATCTGATTCAACGCTTGAATGTTTTCTTCAATTGATTTTTCACCTTTGATACTTTGTTTAATTTTGCTTGATTGTTCATATTTTGGCTCATATTTTGACTCATATTTTGTCTCATATTTTGTCTCATATTTTGACTCATATTTTGGCTCATATTTGGCTTCAAATTTGGCTTCAGATTTTGCTTCAGATTTGGCCTCAGATTTGGCAGCAGATTTTGAACCAGATTTTGGCTCTTGTTTCTGAGGAGTTGATAGAATAAGACCTTTAGGACTCAATGCTTCCATGAATTCATTAATGTTCAATCGTCCATCATCGTTTTTATCAAGTCGACGAAGAATTGCGATGATTTCCTCTTCATAAGGATAGAAAGCGTTTTTACGGAAAAACTCAAAGAGACTGTTGAAGTCGATGTAGCCAAGATTTTGAAGATCGATGGATTCGAAGATTGCCTCAAAGGAGAAATCCTGAGAGTTCACAATCTCTTCCTTCACTGATTCCAACTCGAAATAACTATTGATTTCTCTAATAAATTATCAAAAAGCTTGAAATAATTAAATAAACTCAATAAAAGAACTCGCAGATCAGCTTTGTGAGAGTATATTCGATTTCATCATCTAAAGCCTCATTTGATGCCACATCGTATATCGGCCTTTGACTCACTAATGTCCTCAATATTGGTTGATCTGCTGGCAATAAAGATCTCAAAAATCTGTTTTTTTATCAAGAAATTCATTTAAAGAAATTAAGAAAATAAGTACTCAGCATAACATAAAATGCCATCATCATCAAAATCATAATGTTTCACGAAAGTGTTGAAAATTTGATCTTCAGTGAAACAACTTTGTTGGTTTTCCTTGAGGAAAAGCAGAAGATCCTGAGCTGTTAACACGTTGTTTCTGGATCTGTCGATCCTTTGAAAGGAGGAATATGGCTCAAATTGGCCGAATTCACAAAGCATTTGACGAATCACTTCCAATTTCTTCTCAATGCGAGCGATTCTCACGAAAAACTCACCCACTAAATTGTTGGTCTTTTCGGATAGCATGTTTTTTGATCGTTAAAAATTAATATTATTTTTTATTGTTTTTGTTAATTTTTATTCTTTTTGTTAATTTTTTTATGTTTTTTTAGTTTTTTTTAGGTTTTTAAGTTTTTTGCATTTAATTCAGAATTTGTCAATTTTTTTCATATTTGTTATAAGTTGCTTTTTGGCTTTTTGTTAAAGAAAGCCTTGGAAAGGTTCATAATCAGGTTTTCAGAAGACCATCTTTGAATCAAATTCTTTAATTCCTTTACGTTCACTTCATGCAATTTCTTTCTTTCCTCTTCAATTATCAATCTTTTGCATTGGATCAAGCTGTCTGTGTCATACTCTTCCATTATTTTCGCTTTTTTAATTACATGATCCATTAATTCTTCCTTGGTTTCAAAACTCTTTGCTACAAAATGATTACAAACAGCTTCATCTCCTTTCATCTTCTCTCCAAAAAGCAACAATTCGTTGGCCTTAGATTTTCCCATTATTTTATGAAAGGTATAAGAGGAACATGCTTCTGGACCCTTTCATCAAAATATTTATCTATGTTTATAATTATTTAATAACCTGAGCCAATTCAATAAATGGCCCATAAAAAGTAGTGTCCTTTGTACAATATACTATATCACATAGACCCAAAATGGTAAAACCTATTCCAATTGAAAGTCCATGAACCGCTGCCAAGATTGGTTTTTCACAATTGATGAAACTATCAATGAAAGGCTCTTTAATTAAATTATGTTTACAACGTTATGATGAAATAAATTTTTTACTTAGAACATGGTTGGCCATCCAAGCTGATGCTTCTAATCTTCTCTTTTTATGAAGAAAAAACATTATTTTTTCGAATAATCAATAATCTATTTTTTTTACCTCGAGATTCTCAGAAAAATCTGGGAATTTTTCAGCCATTTTTATAAATCCTGTCAAATCATTCCCCGAACAAAAGAATTTCCCGTTTCCTGAAAATACTATCACTTTAACCTCAGGGTCTGTGTTAGCTTTGTTAACAGCTTCTCCGATTGATACATACATGTCAAGAGATAATGAGTTGTATTTGGTTGGACGGTTGAGGGTCAAATAAAAGATGCCATTCTCCTTTTTGGTTTTTATTTTTGGCTCTTGGGATTTAAATTCGTCTAGGATTTCCTGGAAGACTTTTGAATTATCTTTCATTTTTCCTATTAATTTTTTTTTTTCAAAGTTTTTATAAATTCCAATAAGGGAATGTGTTTTTATGTTTGAAATTTTTTTTTTATGAGATTCTATTTATTGCAATTTCATTTTTTTAAAAATAATAATAAAAAGGTTTGAGGTATTTTTTGAAAAAAGCTCAGACATTATGACATTGTCTCAAATGAAAGAAGTCAAAGAAATTGAAAAACTTCCCAAGAGATTGATTGATGAAGAAAAATATATTTATCGAAAAAAAGGCAAACCTCATTTTTCCGAAAAAACACATTTCACGATTTATTGCATCTGTTTAAAATGCCCAAAAATGCTTGAATGGAAATCCAAATCCTTAAAAACCAATATAAAAAAGAAGGAAAACAATACTCATTCATGCACACTTACTTGATCAGCATTTCGTTAAATCAGGGACGGGAATCCCAATTGAAGAAAAAAAAATGAAACTTATAGAAGACTTAGTTGGGAATGTAAATTTTATAAAAAAATTTTTGAATTAGTCTTCTTTTTAGGACATCAGTTTATATGAAAAGATTTGATTGTCCGAAATCAAACCCTTTTAAAAGTTTTGGAGCAAGCCGAATGAACTTAAATAATTAATTATTAAGTTTAGAAATAATTACGAAAAAAAACTTTTAAAATCAAGAAAGATAAAAAAAGATATGGATTTGCACCCAAAGCCACATTATATTTTTTGGAAAAAATATTCTATTTTTTGGAAAAATTATAATAGTTTTTGGAAAATTTTATCGAAAAATTCTTTTTTTGGAAAATATATATATTTTTTGGAAAAAATATTTGATTTTTTGGAAAAATTATAATCTTTTTTGGAAATTTTAAATCTATTTTTTTTTTCTAATTTTGTTTATTATTAATGTTATTCTAATCATTATCTGCATCTATTACTAATCCAGGAGTAACTTTTCGAGGCCTTCCTCTTTTCTTTTTTGTCGGAATATGAGTTTTAGTTATTAATAAATGTAATTTCACAAAACATCCATATAAATGAGGGCAAATAGAACGGCAGAAAAAAGTCGGACATGTACAATTGCTATAGAAAATATCGTCCTTATCAATAATAATCTTTCTCACTTTCAAAAATTCTAAAATGACATTATAGTTTTCATTTCTCCATGGTTTTTCGAAATCTAAAATTTAATCAATAGTAGGTTTCTCAAATTTTTCGAGAATTTTTGCCTTATTTTCTGGATTATCGATGAATTTTCTGAGTTTTTTGTAAATTTTACCATTAACAAAATAGCAAAACGTTATTTCTTTATCCAAAATGTAAAATATATTTAGTTCTTCGCTTCGATAAAACTTTTCTTCAAAAGCTTCTGAGAGATATAAGCCAATATGCTTTATACTATCTGGAATCACGGGTTGTCTCGGAAATTCTTTTTCAAAACTGTTGAAGCTCCTTTCTTTTACAAATTGCCAAATCTTCTGTATAAAATCTCCAAAGTTTAATTTG
>Ga0302320_10008825_pt1 | contig 21813 bp, 18 predicted proteins | sample Bog_T0_3_FD_202130 | JGI IMG/M metagenome (GOLD analysis project Ga0302320, IMG submission 202130) | Peat permafrost microbial communities from Stordalen Mire near Abisko, Sweden - Bog_T0_3 | ecosystem: Environmental > Terrestrial > Soil > Wetlands > Peat | place: Sweden: Abisko, Stordalen Mire...
CCGAAAATTGGCATCGTCAGCCAGGGGCTTGAGTTTGCGCAGCTGGCCCAAATCCGCCGTCCAGCCGTTGCCAATGGCTCCGGTGATGGTCCGGGCAAGCGGTGGATTGGCCAACAACAGCCAGCGCCTCGGCGTGACCCCATTGGTCTTGTTGTTGAAGCGGTCGGGAAACACCTCGGCCAGATCTCTGAGGGTTACCGTCCGCAGCAGATTGGAGTGAATGGCCGCCACCCCGTTGGTGCTGTGGCTGCCAACGATGGCCAGGTTGGCCATGCGCACCCGCCGCTGGGAACCTTCTTCAATCAGGCTCAACCTGGCAATCCGGCCCTCGTCTGCCGGGAAGCGGACCCGCATCTCCTCAAGAAATCGCCGGTTGATCTCATAAATGATTTCCAGCTGGCGCGGCAGGAGAATTTCAAACCAGGCGACCGGCCATTTCTCCAGCGCCTCCGGCAGGAGGGTGTGGTTTGTATAAGCCAGCGTTCGCCGGGTGAGGTCCCAGGCATCATCCCATCCGAGCCGCGCTTCATCGAGCAGAATGCGCATCAACTCCGGGACCGCCACGGCCGGGTGGGTGTCATTGAGCTGGATGGCGGCATGGGCGGGCAATTGGCTCCAATCCATGTTTGTTTTGCGGAAACGGCGCACCATATCCGCCAGGGAGCAGGCCGCCAGGAAAAACTCCTGCATGAAGCGCAGACCTTGCCGCTGATTGGTCGAGTCATCAGGATAGAGCACCCGGGTGAGCGATTCCGCGGCGAGCGCCTCGGCCACCGCGCCGACAAAGTCACCGTGGCTGAACACTTTGAAGTCAGAGTAATCGGGGGTCGTGGCCGCCCAGAGGCGAAGAGTGTTGATGGTTTTGCCGCCAAAACCGACGACGGGACGGTCAAACGGCACGCCGATCAGCTTCGAAGGCCGCCCATGGATGGCATGCAAGCCGCCGTCGCGCACCACAAACGAACAGTTCAACTGCACTTCGACCCGCTCGTGGGGGCGGATCACTTCCCACGGGTCGGGACGGCGCAGCCAGTTGTCGGGTTGCTCCTCCTGCCAGCCGTCCTTCAGTGTCTGCTTGAACATGCCGTATTCATAACGCAGGCCATAACCCATGGCCGGCAGCTCCAGGGTCGCCATGGAGTCGAGAAAACAAGCCGCCAACCGCCCGAGCCCGCCGTTGCCCAAGCCGGCCTCCGGCTCTTGTTCGAGCAATTCCACCCAGTCCAAATTCTCTTGTTGCACCGCCTGTCTGACCAGTGGGTCCAGGCGGAGGTTCATGACATTATTGGCCAGAGACCGGCCAATCAAATATTCCAAGGAGAGATAATAAACCCGCTTGGGATTCTTGCGGGCGTATGTCTCCTCCGTCCGCACCCAGCGTTGGGTCAGCACATCACGCACGGAACGGGCAAAAGCCCAATGCCGTTCGCGCGGCCCGGCCCCGTCCAGCCCCATGACATGGTCGAAAATGAGGTGCCGTTCATAAGAGGCATGGTGCGTGCCGGCGAATTGAACCGGAGCATACCCGTATTGCTCCCAAAGGCCGTCCGTTTCCGAGGTTTCGGTGGTGGCAGAAGCTCCTCCCAGGATCCTCGGTTTTGGTTTCGCGTCTTCGGCTGGATTCTTTACGTTGCGCGGGCTGTGTTTGAGTGTCAGGCCATTGGCGGTCATAGGCGTTTCATTCATTGTTCAAATTCCCGTTTAAGTTCTTGTTCCGCCTGCAGCCAGTCATTGAGGGCCACCCCCTCCGTGCCGCCACGGGCGGCGCACAGGGCGCGGGGGCGCCGGCTGATTTGCTCCAAGGTGGGTTCCCAGGTGGGGGGCTGAATTGCCGGCCGGCTTTGATTCCATATGTTGGATTCTTGTTTTGATGTCTTCATGCTCGTGTCCTTGAGAATTGATGCCAAATCAACGCGGCCGCCGGCTGGCTGTGGACGGCGGGAGCCGGTCTGAGCGAACCCTGGTCCGACCCCGGGATAAACTTCAACCGTGGGTCGCAATGCTGATCTAAACCATGGCTGGCATCTCGGAAACCAGGACCGTGATCCAAAATCGCGGCCAGCCGTGATTATCCGCCGCGCCGGGAACGCGGTGTTTGCCGGGGAAATCAAGGCCTGCAGGCGACGGCCGGGCGAGGCGCCAATCCATTGAATCGCGGAGCGAAACAGCCGTGAGACAATCCCCATAACCTGAGCGGGTTCCGCGGCCGCCGGAGCCCATGAAAGGCACAACCAACAAACAACTGACAGACGGGAAAACCTGTTCCTGGTTTGTTTGAAAATCAAAGCCAAATCCAGGCGCGGCAGATCTGGTGTTTTCTTTGTCATTCGAGTTTTTTAAAAATGATTGGCCGGCTGACCGCATTCATGCCCGGCATTGTGGACTTGTAGTGGAAATCTGTTTTCGCGCCGGCCAGACGTGCCAGGTGCTTCTCGCTGGATTCGGCCAAAAGCTTCCCAATCGTTTGTAACAGCGACGGAATATCCAAGGGTTTTTCCAGCAGGGCGCCCGCTCCAGCCCCCACCGCCGTGAACAGTTGATTCGGGCGGGCGGTCATGATGATGATGGGAATGAGCGGATGGCCGGCGGTCAATTGCTCAAAAGTGTCCCAGCCATTCTTGACCGGCATGTTCAGATCCAGCAGCACCAGGTCGACCGGCATCCTGTTGGCAGATTCAAGCGCTTGTTGTCCGTTTTCAGCCGAAATCACGATGTAATCTTCGGCCACGAGCACGTCATGCAAGGAATTGCGCACGGTGGGGTCGTCGTCCACCAGGAGGATGCTTTTAGAATGGCAATCGCGTGTGTGGCCATGCGCCGAATTGGCACAGGTGGCCGGTGGTTTTCGTGATGAGGCTGGTTTCATAAGGGGCGGAAGATGGCAGGGCGTTGTGTCTGCCTAATAAACAGGACCGCACGCGCCGACGCTGCCAAGCCATTGCGTGACAAACGCACGATTCGTGATGCGCCTGACATGGCTGTCTTCGTCTTCGCTGATGAGATGTTTGATGGCCCGCACCAGCACGGGAATAATCAACGGCTTCTCCATGAAAGCATCCACGCCCACGCGCACGGCCTCCCGATATTGACCGGGGCGGGCGGTGATGACGATGACCGGCAACAACGGAGTGACCCAGTCAAGCTGTTTAAAAGCCTGCCAACCATCGGCGCATGGCATGTTCAGGTCGAGCAGGACCAGATCCGGTTCGTGTTGAGTGGCGCGGGTGACGGCTTCCAAGCCATTGCTCGCTTCGTCCACCCGATAGCCTTCAGATTCCAGGACAGCCGCCAGGCTGCCACGCACAGTTGGGTCATCGTCCGCAAGCAACACCTGGGCCGGTTCCGGTTTGACGGCTTGTGCTCCCGGTTGGGTGGGCGGGAATGGTCTCCTGGCAATGCCTCGTTGGACGGCGGCGTTGGCTGCCACCGATCTCCACAAGACATTCCTGACGGTGCTCAGGAAAGCCTGAAACACAAAGGGCTTTGGCATCACCGCTGCAATTTGCAGGTGGACGCTGTTTCGCACCCATTCCGCGGAGACTGAGGCGGAAACCATGATGATGGGCAGACTCATGCCCGCATCACGAATCCGCCGGATGAGTTCCAGACCCGCCAGGCGCGGCATGTCCTCGTCGGTGACGAGCAGGTCATAGTGGTCATGTTGAAGTGCGTCCCAAGCCTCTTCGCCGTCGGCAGCGACCTCCACGTCGAAGCCCGAGCGGTCGAGCAGTTTGAACAGGACGCTCCGGAACATCTCGCTGTCGTCCACCACCAAAATTCTCCGGCCCCGGGCCGGGCCGGGGCCGGCCGAAGAACGAAGGGCGGAAGCGGCCGGGCATGGGGGGGCGGGTGTGAGAGTCTTAAAATTCATGTTGTTTTGCTTTGTTCACAATGTTCGATCTTCGCGCTTGCCCGGGGCCCGGGCATCTGGGAGCGATCACCGCACCCGCCGTGCCACGGACGTCGAAGGCCGATTCACCGGGATTTACTCATGGCCGCGTGAGAAATGAGCGGTGTAAGGAGAAATGGCTTGCCACCACCATGGTAAATGATTGACCAGACCTGATCTGGCACTGGAGATGGCTTTGGCCATCCGATGGATATTCCCTTCCGTTGCTTGTGGCATGGCGACTGCTAATTGCCGGCAAAGTCGCTGTCGCGGAAGCCGCCACGGGTGGTGTAGTGTGCTGTTATGATAAAAAAATATGCGTTTGGCATCCGGCTCTGGATTTTAATTGCCACCCTGTTGGTGGTGGCGGGCGGCATGATTTATGGACTCTCCTCCGCGTGGCGCCGGGATCAACAGCTTGAAGCCAGGCTTACCCGGTCCCAGATCGAGCGATTCCAGTTCGCGAGCGAAATTCGACGCGGCTTGCAGAACCAGAACGATGCTCTGCTCAATTACGCCCTGGTCAGAGATCCCGGGCAGTGGGCGCAATTCGATCAGGCCAGCCGCGAGCTCGAACATTGGATTAATGAACGGGATCCCAGCCTGAACCCCGCCTCGCCGCTGAACACGGAAATCGAGCGCAACGCGTTCAAGGAACTAAATATGGCCTATGCTGACTATCTTAGTTCCGGCCGGGCGGTGCATTCCAACGCCCTGCCGCCCTTGGTGAGTGCGGGACAGCTCGCGGAGTTGAACGCTTTCAACGCGCAGGCCGGACGAATGCTTGAGCTGGTGGGGCGGTTATCTGATGCCCACCGCACGGCGGAGACGGCGTTTCTGGCCGACGCCAGCGCTTCGCTGGCCGGTCTCCGAAATATTATCATCGCGAGTGTCGTGCTGCTGCTGGCCCTCGTGGCGACGCTCGGCCGGGTGATTTACCGGGACATGATCGCGCCACTGCGAACCAAACTGGTTCACAGTCAAAACCTGCTTGAACGACAGGAGAAACTGGCCACGCTTGGCACGCTGGCCGCAGGGATCGCCCATGAGATTCGCAACCCGCTCACCTCCCTCAAAGCGCGCCTCTACACTTTGGAAAAACACCTGCTGATCGTGCCCGCCGCGCGCAAGGACACGGACATCATCAGCGCCGAGATTGACCGGCTCGAACACATCGTGCAGGACGTGTTGAGTTTTGCGCGGCCTTCCGATCCCCGGCTGGAAATTACCGCCGTTGGCACGTTGCTCGGCGAAGTTCAGGGCTTGATGTCCGCAACTCTGGAGAGCCAGACCGTGAAACTGGTGGTTGAATCCAGCCCGGAGTTGTTCATCCGCGCCGATAGCGGCCATTTAAAGCAAGTGCTCATCAATCTCGTGCGCAACGCCGCTGAAGCCATTGAGGGGGCCGGCACGGTCACCCTGCGCGCGCGCGCCGCCCTCGCCGCCTTGGCCGGGCGAGAAACCAGCGCCGTTATTCTCGAAGTGACTGACACCGGCAAGGGCATTTCCCCGGAAGCGGAGAAGCGGCTTTTCGACCCGTTCTTCAGCACGAAGGCAACCGGCACCGGCCTGGGGTTGCCGATTGCCGCCCGCATCGTGGAATTGCATGGCGGCCTGCTCCAATATCATACCCGGCCCGGCCACGGCACAACCTTTGGCATTGTTTTACCGCGCGAATTCAAAGAGACTTCCCAGCGTGCAAATAATGACGCGAACCTGCCGCCTGGCGATGCGAAATCCCAAGCATGATCCGGTTCCAACACACCGCCCGGCACGCTGGGTCATGTCGGGGCTGGCCTCACGGCGATAAACACCTTCGTGTCCACGACCGCCCACATCCTGTTGATTGAAGACGATGCCAGCCTGGCCGCGAACTTGTGCGACGTGCTCCAGGACGACGGCTTCAAGGTCACCGTGTGCCATCGTGGCGATGAGGGGTTGCGCCGCGCCAGCGGTGACGCCTGCGACGTGGTGTTGACCGACCTGCGCCTGCCCGGACTCGGCGGCCTGGAACTGGTGAAGCAGCTCCATGAAAGCCAGCCGCGACTGCCCGTCTTGTTGATGACCGCGCATGGTGCCATTGAGACGGCCATTGAGGCCACCAAACTCGGGGCTTATGATTACCTGCAAAAGCCCTTTGAAATGCCGGGGCTGATCAGCCTGCTGCATCGCGCCGTCAACGCCAGCCGCCTGATGCGTGAACCCGTGACCTTGTCCAGCGCGGCGGTCGAAAGCGGAACGGCCCTCGTTGGCACCTGTCGCGCGATGCAGGATGTCTGCAAGGAAATCGGTCGCGTCGCCCCCAAGCCTGTCACCGTCCTGATCCGGGGAGAAACCGGCTCTGGCAAGGAGCTCATCGCCCGCGCCATCTACCAGCACAGCCCGCGCGCCCAGGCCCCGTTCATCGCGATCAATTGCGCCGCCATTCCAGAGAATCTGCTGGAAAGCGAATTATTCGGCCACGAGCGCGGAGCATTCACGGGGGCTGACCAGCGACGCATCGGCCGCTTCGAGCAGGCGAACAGAGGCACGCTCTTCCTCGACGAAATCGGCGACCTGCCGCCCAACACCCAGGGGAAACTCCTGCGCGTCCTGCAGCAACAAACTTTTCAGCGGGTCGGCGGGACCACGCCAATCTCCGTGGACGTTCGCATTCTCGCCGCCACCCACCGCAATCTGGAGGCGATGATCCGGGAGGGAACGTTCCGCGAAGACCTCTTCCATCGCCTCAACGTGGTGTGCCTCCTGATACCGCCCCTGCGTGAACGCCGTGCGGATATTCCCATGTTGGTGGAGCACTTCCTCCGCAAATATGCGGCTGATTTCGGCGTTGAAATGCCGGCCATCGCTCCCGACGCGATGGCCCTGCTGCAGGCGGATTCCTGGCCGGGCAATGTTCGCGAACTTGAAAACATGACCCGCCGCCTGTTGCTCGGCGCGCGCGGTTTGGCCATCAGCGCCGACGCCATTCAACAAACCTTTGCCCCCCGCAATGCCGGGTCAGCCGCGATCGGACACGCTTTCACCATCTTGGCGGCGGATTTGCTGGCGCGCGCGCAAAAGGGCGAACTGTCGGACGCTCATGCCCGCATCCTGGCCGCCGCCGAATGCGAAATTCTGACGCAGGCCATCACCCTGGCCGAAGGCAACCAGGCGCGGGCCGCGCGCTGGCTGGGCTTGTCCCGCTACACCTTGCGCGAAAAGCTGAAACAGCTTGGCTTGCATCCCGGTTCCCCCGAAGCCCCGCCGGAAACCAACAGCTGAGGAGCACCCTCTTTTAACGCGCGGGCTCGGCCAGTGGCCACCAGCCGAACATGGCCGGCGGCCATACCCTCGTCCGGCCACCTGAAACTCCGTCTCTCCCGCGAAAAAAACAGGTATTTCCTGAAAAGCAGGAGCTAACGGTTTATGCAGGCGAAAGAATTGATGCGGAGCCGGTCTCCTCTCCCCAGCGGCAATTTCTCCTTGCGTTTTGCAAACCACGGCACGCGTCCCGGCGCCGAATCGATAAGGCGGTGGGAAGGTTTAATTCGTGGCAATACAACGAGGTTTCGACAGCATTTCGAACGCGTGAGGCAATCCACCGTGTTCCGAGGGGCCGCCAATCGCACAGGCCGGCTGCAAACGATGTATTTTTAATTTGCTTCAATGGTCTGCCTCCGTAATCCCCGAGCGAAGGTGAGCTTGGCACGATCCATGCATAACATGATGGTGGTATGAATGAAGCAAAATATAAAATATATATGAAAAAACTTATTTGTCTCACAATGACGGCGGCCGTTTACACCCAGAGCGGTGAACTCGGCACTGCCAGCGACGCATCAATGTCGGCGCCAGTCGTTGCCAAGGAAATCCAATTGCACGCGCCCAACACTCCCGTGCAAACCGTAACCGTTTGGGTGCCCGCCCCGGCGGTTAAGAACACCAGCGAATCCGCGACTGTCCGGAATGGTGGTGCTAAGAGAACCATTGACTTGCCCGCTCTGAACGGTCCTGTCCAGTCAATCACCATCTGGGACTCTGACAATCACCAGAAAACCGGCTCTTCCACGGCTCAAGTCAAGAAGTGAGAGATGGTGCCAGGGTAAAGGGTCGTGTCGTCGCATGCGCCCAGGCTGCCGCCGGTTCCACCAGGCCGGACGGTTTCATGCCCTTGAGCCCAACCGGCAGTCATTCGTAAAAACTGGTCAGAAACGGCGGGCTGACCCCGCAACAAGCAACGCCAAACCTGTGCTGAGGATGATCTGCCCATACTATAATGGCTGGGATGGCTGGGTTCATCAAATCTGGCACCGGGAAACACCCCATGGTATCCGCACGCGCAGCATCGTAACTTGTCACAAATAGAGTCCTTTAAACGCAATGAGAAATTATGAAGATTATTCTTTTGATTTTGGTCACTGGCATGGCTTCATTCCTGGCAGGATGCTCCTCGCCCCCGTTGGCTCTTGCGCCAATCGGTCCCGGTCCTGCCGGCCGGGGGAGCATGGCTTCCGGGGGTGAATTGGAAGTGTTTTCCAAAATGGTCGGGCGAAGTCAAGGCAACAATCCCAGCTGGCGTCAGCACTCCGATTATTATATTTATGATCTGCAGGGAAGGCTGATCAAGCACGTGCGCAACACGGTCGGTTATTACGAGCGGGCCCCCGGCTTGGTCGCTCTGCCGGCTGGAAATTACCTCGTGAAGGCCCGGGCGAAAGATTACTTTTGGGTTGACGTGCCGGTTGCAATTCGATCTGGCGAAACGACGGCTGTTTACCTGGATAAGTCATGGAATATTCCGTCCGACGCTGACACCAATGAAGTCGTTTATCTCCCGGACGGTTACCCGGCTGGCTGGAGGAACTCAATGACAAAATAACCGGATTAATGTTCTGAGGCAAAGTTCGCGTGAAGCTGCCGATTTGAATTTGAACCCTGGAGATATTTGTGCAACCACGGTTCTCAACTGGGGTGTCGGCGCACGAATGGCTTTGAATACAGCCTTAAAGGTCAAGGTTGCGCACATGGCCGGTCCAGTGAGCGCGCGCGGCGAGCTTCAATTTCTTGATGCCCAGGAACCGGAAACTGGTAATCGAGAGTTTTTCCCCGGCGACAGCAGCATTATGGCGGCTTCCGCAGTTGCCGGCGCCGACCAGCCCGCAAGACCGTGAATAAATCTGACCTGGAATGACGACAGCGTTGCTTTCCCATTTGAGATTTCCAGCCTGCCAACCTCACTTTGGCTGACCGCCGGCTGATTTCATTTCGCCGTTCGTCTGATTAAGTGCCATTCGTTTCTTAGCAGGGCGGACCCTTTCTTGAATGGTGCCCAGCCGGCTGAAAGCCTTCTTCCACAATCGAAACCCGCCAAGAAATGAATTGGCGTTGTCACCCACCCGGCAAGCGGGCGGCAAAACCTTCAATTGGTAAACGTTGCCACCGCCCAGAACCACGTCATCGGGTTCAAGAGCGGCAACAAACCCTTTGACAACATCCGCGACGTGCTTGCGCCGTTTCCTCTTCCCATGCTTTTCCAAACCGCAAATCCCAACATAATCCTCATAAGTTGCCTTCTTGTAAGGGAGGTGGGCCAATTCCATGAGCTCCAGAAGGCCATCGACAATCATGGCCGAGCCGAGTCCGGTGCCCAGCCCCAGAAACAACATCCGCCCGCGCCGGTAGCTCCCGAGAGCCTGCATGGCGGCGTCGTTGATGATTTTCACCGGCCTCTTGAAAGCGGCCTGATAATCAAACCCGACCCATCCCTTCCCCAGGTTAAAGGGCTCCGCGACCGGCCGGTCGTGGCAGACCGGGCCGGGAAAGCCAATGGACACAACGTCGTAGTCCCGATCTTTTCGAGCCGCATCACCCCCGCCACCATCATCGCCGGAGTCATCTCGGAACCCGACTTAAATTCGCGGTGTTCCTTTTGACCGGTTCCCAAAATCTTGATATGAGTCCCGCCAATGTCAATGACCAGCACTTTCATAAATCAAACCCTTGTCTCTTTGGCCGTCTTCATCAGCGCTTCGCTCTTGGACACAATCACCGCCATTAATTCGTTCCATGATTTCACGAACGACTGTGCGCCCTCATCCTGAAGTCGCGAGCCCAGCGCATCCACATTCACACCGGCCACGGTGAACTGTTCCATAACCTCTTCATAGTCACCACCGTCGGCGGGCATCACCGGTCCAATTTTCCCGTGTTCCGCGAATGCTTTCAACGTTTTCTCAGGCATCGTGTTCACGGTAAAGGGGGCCGACAGAGCCAAGATGTAAAGGGTGTCGGAGGCCTTGGGATCCTTGGTGCCGGTGCTGGCCCAAAGCAGTCGCTGCGGCCGGGCGCCGGCATTGAAAGCGCGCTGCCAGCGCGGGCTGTTCAGCAATTCGAGATATGCCTTGTAGATCTGCCTGGCAACGGCGATGCCCAGCCGGTTATTCAACGTCTCCGGGACCATGCCCGCCACAGCAGTGTCCCAGCGGCTGATAAACACCGACGCAACGGAACCAACCTGGGGATTGAGACCGGCGGCAATGCGTCGTTCAATGCCGCGCAAATAGGCCCCGGCCGCCGCCAGGTAATGCTCGCACGAAAACAGGAGCGTCACGTTGACCGGGACACCGGCAAAGATCGCCTCCTCGATGGCCGGCAGACCTCCCTTGGTGCCCGGGATCTTGATAAACAGATTCGACCGCTCCGCCCGCGCGAAAAGCTCCTTCGCGGCAGCAACTGTGCCGGCCGTGTCATGCGCCAGCAGTGGCGACACCTCCAGTGACACCCATCCGTCCACGCCGTTTGTGCGGTCATAGATGGGTTGGAACAGATAGGCGGCCCGGGTGAGATCGTCGAGTGCCAGATCGAAAAACAAACCCTCGCCGGTTTTTCCTTTCGCCGATTCCTCCCGGATCGCCATATCGTAGGCCGCACTGGTCTTGATGGCATCATCAAAAATCGTCGGATTCGAAGTCAGTCCGGTCACCGACAATTCATCTATGTAATGTTTGAGCGTGCCGCTGTTCAGCAGATCGCGCGTGATGTTGTCCAGCCAAAGACTCTGGCCGAGGTTGTGCAACAATTGGGTGGCTTTCATAATGTTCGGTTGAGGCGCCTGGCTGGGTTTCATGTCAGGCAGGGAACCCAATCCAAGATTTGACAGTTTTGAAGGGCGGATCGCTTATAACCGGTTCCGCTCCAGGCACGAGTGATTTCCCCTTTAAGCGGCTGCGAATCGCCTGGATTAATGGGTTAGCTGTTTTCATGGCCGCCCCTTTCATCAACCGACAATCCGAAGGAATCCAGTTTCGCCCGGGTGGAACGATAATTCGTGTGAACCACACCATGAATTCCGAACCCCTTGGCGATCTCCACAAACATTTGGGTGTTGTCAATATAGACGATCTGTCGAGGGGGCGTCTGCGCCAGGTCCAACGCCATTCGAAATATATCCAAGTCTGGCTTGCGGAGGTGGACAAAGCAGGAGGAAACAAAGGCATCCACGAACCGGTTCAGTTTGAATTTGCGAATGCGATGAGAATTTAATTCCCGCGCTTCATTGCTGACCACGACGATTTTCAGACCATGTTGAACCTTCAGTTGAAGCGCCAACGCCAGCATTTTCGGATCGGGTTGCGATTGCGCGAACATGAAGCGCCGAAATTGGGCGCGGGCGAACGATCGCCGTTCGCAAAAAATTACCCGGCTTAGATATTCGTCCAGGCTAAGTTTTCCCTCCTCGTAAGTTTCAAAGTTCAGGCGGTGCCGCTCTTCCATGTCAGCCCACCGTAGCTTGAAGTGGTCTGCCGCCCGTTTGCGGGCCTGAACATCCCACCCGTCGGTGAGCAGGACGCCTCCGACATCCAAGAACAGGCAGGTGATGGCCGTCGCTTTCTTCATTTTCACTATTGTTTTTGCAGGTATGCTGAGGATAAAACCTGGCTTTTTAAATGGGGTGAAACCCTCAGTCCCAAACGAGGCGCTGGCGGAATGCGCCAAATTCCGCATGGAATCCCCTTTGCTGCGGCTGATGTCGAGGGATTCACCAAGAAGCACGGCAAGTTCATGTGCGTCCCGGGCAATTTCGCATGAAGGGTTGCCCACGGATTGGGGGTCCCTGCTTTTCAGCACCGCTATTGAACCGTGACCTCTCAATCCAGCCAATCCACATCGGCATCGGTCAGGATGATCGGTCGCCCGGCGCCGATTGTGCCGGATTCATCTCTCTGGAAACAGTTCAGCACCCATGGGCGGGCACACAGGAGACCAAAATCACAAGGCTGGCGCTGGACCTCGACGACGGATACTTTGTTCCTATTCACGATGAGGTCAAATGAGGCGGACCAAACCGATGAGACCAAGATTCCGGCGACCCTTTTGCAAAGGGGCGCGGTTCGTTTTTGGCTGGCAGTATTGGGCACGGGAATTGGCGCCGGCCTGGGCGCGATCGTGCTGACGCGGCTTCTGGAAATCGTCCAACATTTTTCCTGGGCGGGATCAGGCACACACATCCTCGAGGCCGCGACGCACGCCGGGGCGTGGCGTCATGTCATCGTGCTTTTAGGTGCCGGGGCTGTGGTCGGCATCGGACAACTGGTTCTGACGCGGCTTTCCAGCGGCAACGGGATTGAGATCACGTCGGCCATCTGGTTTTCAGCGGGCCGGTTGCCGGTGGTGCGCACTTTGGGCAGCGCCGTGCTCTCCGTGATTGTCGTTGGGATGGGCGCTTCCCTCGGACGCGAAGGCGCCCCCAAGCAAGCCGGGGCGGTGTTTGCCAATCTGATGTCCGACAAAGGGCGTCTCTCCGATGAGCAGCGCCGCTGCTGGTGGCCTGCGGTGCGGGAGCGGGCATGGCGGCCGCCTATGGGGTTCCGCCCGGCGGAGCCCCCTCTTTGCCCTGGAAGTGCTGCGGGGAATGCTGGCTCTGCGACTGGTACTGCCAGCACTGCTGGCCTCGCTCGTGGCGACCACCCTGTCATGGCTGGTTTTGCCCAACACGCCCACCTATCACCCGCCGGCCTTTTCGAATTCCGCCGGTTCGCTCGTCTGGGCGCTCATCATCGGCCCCCTTGCCGGCCTGGTCGCGGTCGGATATGTGCGGACCGTTGCCTGGGCCGACCGCACCAAGCCGACCGGATGGCGGCGGGTGGTGGCGCCGATTTTCGCGCTCGGTCTGCTTGGCTTGATCTCCATCCAATTCCCGCAGTTGCTGGGCAATGGGCGGGATCTCTCGCAGTTGCTGTTCACGGGCGGAGTTTCTTCGGTCGTGCTGCTGCTGCTGCTTTTAATCCTCAAGCCGGCGGCGACCGTCATGTGCCTTGCCAGCGGCGTTCCGGGGGGCTTGTTCACCCCCTCTTTGACGCTGGGAGCATTGCTCGGGGGGATGCTGGGTTGTGCCGGCTCGCATGTCCTGCCCGGTGTTCCACCGGGTTTGACCGCCGTTCTGGGCGCCGGCGCAGTCCTGGCCGCAACGACACAATGACCGGTCTCGGCGGTCGCGCTGATGATGGAACTCACGGCTTTGGACCGCTCTTTCATCGCTCCTTTGCTTCTGGCCGTGATCACGGCCACCTTGATCTAGCGCACCATCGAGCCCCGCTCAATTTACGACGCGCGTTTGTCGGATGAGGAAGTCAAGGCCCGGCTGGCCGCGCGCGAACCGTCGCCCAGTTAGAAGATACACTTTTTTAGAAAGGCCGCTCAATGCGCCACGAACCATTCCAGCCGGCAGTTGACCGACTGGATGAAATCGGCCACGAGCAATCTCCCCATCGAACCGCCGTTGGTCATCAGGATACGTGGATTGGCGGGTGCCACGGCTGACCTTTTGGCGAGGAAGCTTTTTGCGTGACGACGAAAGCCAGCGCCGCCATGGCCAGCGCCACAATGGCGGTGCCGCCGAAGATGAGGCTCAAATTCAGCCCCGCCCAAGTTTGCAGTGGTCCGACACCGAAAGCGGCAATGCCATAGCCAAGTTGGTAGAAAGCAATCAGGCCGCCCGCCACCGAAGCGGAGATGGTCGTCAGTTGCTTCTGGGCAAAGCTGATGGTCAGCGGCAGCAGCGCCGAACAACCGAGTCCGGCCAGCGCAAAAGTCAAAATGCCCAAGAACGCGCTGGTTTTCGGCGCGCAGGCACTGGCAATCAAAGCGGCAGCGACCAGAAACGGAATGACCCGGCAGACCATTGGTTCGGGAAACCATTTTTTGGTGACGGCAAAAAGCATGCGTCCGGCAGTCACCATGCCCCAAAAAATGGCCAGGGCGAGCGACGCAATGGATGCGTTGGCCCCAAAATGCTTTGTCATGTAAGGCACGGCCCAGTTGCCGTTCATGGTTTCGCAAACGCCGTAAAGCAACGCAAAGGCCGCGAAAATCCAAAACCGCGCGGGGAATTGGCTTTTGCCTTTGGCCATATGCGTGTCACGGGTGGTTACCCTTGCACTCAGGGAAAGGTTGAAGCTAAACAACAGGAGTCCAACCATCAGGGTTCCCACAACCACGGGCAACCCCCACCAAATTCCCAATCCGACAAATAGCGCAACCAAGACCGGGGCCAGCGCCGTCCCCAACCCTAACAGCGCGTTTAGTCCCAACACCGCTTTGTCCACCTTTTGAGGAAAGAAGGCCGCGGCCAAGGTATTGAGCGCCGGCACGGTGAAGCCAAAGCCAATCCCCAGGCACGCCGTGGCGGCCAGCAAAATGGCGTAGGCCATTGAATGTTCCCGCATCGCAAACCGGCTCACGACGAGCAGGGTCATGGCCAGAAGATTGGCGAACAGGCCAAACAGGAAAATGCGCTTGGTTCCGAGACGCTTGCTCAGGCCTGCCTCCAGCAGTGATGCAACGATGGCCAGGACGGCCTGCGGCACAAACAGTCCGCCGTATTCCGAGTTCGACAGCCCATAGTCGCCGCGATTCGTGAAGATGGCGCTGGTGGCCGGGAATGTGACCAGCGCCACGCCTTGAATCAAGCCGGCGGCATACACGGTTGTGATTTCGCGGCGTGGCGCCATTTTGATTTTACTATTGGAACCGTTGGAGCAATTGATCCCCGACCCGCAGCGCATTGGCGATGGCGGTCAACGATGGATTCACGGCGCCAATGCTGGGAAAAAAACTCGTGTCGACGACGTAAAGGTTGTCGACTTCATGGGCCTTGCAATTCACGTCCAGCACGGAGGTTTGGGGATCGGTACCGAACCGGCAGGTGCCCGATTGGTGACCGACCCCGGCCAGGGGGATGTGTTTTCCCAGATATAAGCTGTTTGGGATGAGATGGGGGTGCAGGTCCATGTGCTCCAGCATGGATTGCAATTGTTGCCGCAGACGATTGATCGGTTCCTGGTTGGTCAATTCGTAGTGCAGTTGAATCTCGTTTTGGGAATTCAGCGTGATCCGGTTCTGCGGCAGGCCCAAATCTTCGCCCATGAGCCAGAAATCCACCGCGTGATGCGCCATTTGATCGAGCGTCCACCCCGGCGCGAACTTCGGCGCATCCGCCCGGAACATCGGCCCCTGGCTTTTGCCGATCATCTGGATGTTGCCCAGTGGAAATTCATAATCCGGCGCGCGCAGATAAAAATCATTTACCGTCAGTGTTTTTTGGAAGATGGTGGGATTCTCACGCCGGGAAAGGGCCACCAGCGCGAGGGAGTTGTGAAACATGTAATTGCGGCCCACCAGGTCCGAGCCATTGGCCAGGCCGCGCGGATGTTGTTCGTTGCCCGACATCAGCAGCAGCCGCGCGGAATTGGATGCGCCGCAGGACACGACCACGATGCTCCCGGTGTATTCCTCCCGCTGGCCGTCGCGCTCGACAATGACCTTGGTGATTTCAAGCCCGCTGGCGCTGGTTTCCAACCGCTGAACCTGGGCATTCGTCAACAAGGTGACGTTGGCATATTCCATGGCCGGCCGGACCGCGATGACTTCGGCGTCCGCCTTGGCGTGGACCAGGCAGGGAAATCCGTCGCAGGTGTCGCAGCGGAGACAACGACTGTGCGGCATGTCGGATTCATTGAGCAAAATGCCGGTGGGCGCGTACGACGGGTGATAACCCGCATGTTTCAAGCGGTCGGCCAGTTCCTGAATGCGCGGCTCATGGCTGACGGGCGGAAATGGATAGGGCGCACTCGCCGGCGGATCGGTCGGGTCATCGCCGCGCTGGCCGTGGACATTGTAGAGTTTTTCCGCCTGCGTGTAATAGGGTTCCAATTCGTCGTAGCCAATGGGCCAGCCGGGAGTCAGGCCGTCGGCGGTCCGATGCGCGGTGAAATCCTGCTGCCGCAATCGAAACATCGCCGCCCCAAACATCTTGGTGGCACCCCCGACGTAATAATGGACATCCGGCTGAAACACCTTTCCCTCCTTGTCGTGCCAGATGTCCTTTGAGACATAGCGGTTCTTTACGAAAACTTCCGTCGCATCCCAATTCTGCTTTTCGCGCGGAAGATAGCCGCCGCGTTCGAGGATGAGAATGCGTTTGCCGGAAGTCGCGAGCTTCAACGCCAGCGTGCCGCCGCCCGCCCCGCTCCCGATGATGATGATATCGTATGTGTCCATCGAATTTTACCGCCGCTCATCACCTGCCGATCAGCGGCAAGGATACGAGTCGGTGCGCGTGTTTGGGCAATATGGCTTCGTGGTGGGCGTCTGGTGATTTGCTTTTATGTTTCACCGGCCGGCCGGGGCTTGATTCGGCGGCCATCACCTTGACGGAATAATCTTTCCCCTCCCAGCGCGGACCTTCTTTCCAGCAGAAGGTGAACTCGATCACTGAACCGACCGGATATTTTTCCGTGGGAAAATCAGCGAACCACATATTCAGCGCACCCAGATGAGTGGTCTCCGTCTTAAGGATGTTTGACCAGGCATCGACCGTCCAGACGATGGTGGCATCGGCCGCCACCATGACGCGCAGGATTTGGCCCTGAGGCAGCTGGCGGATCGCATGGCTGGCGCTCCACATTTCGTGGGAACTTCCGGCCTTGCTGATGACATAACGCTGGAAGGCCGGTTCAATGCGATCAAAGCACACGCCGTCATGGGCGCTGCGCACGAGCGAAAGGTATTCCGCATGGGCCCAGCACAAAGGCATCGCCGAGCCGGTGGGGCCGCCGAACTTCAGGCATGTCTCCGGCAGGGTGGGCGCGTCCCAGAGCTGTTCCGGCAACATGCCGCCCGAGTTGGCGAATTTCTCCAGGGCCCCGATGAACGGCATGGGATCGCGTCCGGCCGCCAGCTCGTAGTGACCACGTTCGCCGGTCAGAATGGGCCACGAACGGCCGACCCCCGTCCCGTTGAAAGCGCCCCCGTCGTCCTTTTGCCCGTAGCCATCATGATTGTAGCGGCGCCAGCACGGGCCCTGCGGCAGGTCGTGCTTGAGCACATGATCAATGACCGCGACGGAATCCACAATCAACGGGTCGTCCGCCGCCCGCACCCCCAGCCGGACCAACTGGAGAAAATCCCCGCCCACGATGTTTCGGGCCGGGTGTTGGCCACCGCCGTTGGCGACCTGGATGACCGAAGTGTTGGGATTAACCGTGCCATCGGCTTTTCCCGGGACGGCCGGCGTGATGCGCACATAATATCTGGGTGTGCCCGGCAGGAGATCACCGTGGTCAGTGACCATCCACGCCTCAAGGTGGGCGGAAAGCCAGTCCGCATAGGCGAGCAGGAATTCCGCCGTGACGGCTTCCTTTCGATCCCGCGCAAATTCCGCCGCGCAAACCAGCGCCGCAATGGTCGCCGCCAGGGTCGAAGGCGAATAACCGGCATTCTCCTCCCATCGTTCCTGCGCGGTCACCGGCCCATGCAGAATCAAGAAGGCCGCCGCGCGGGAGACCAGCGTCCACGGATCAAACTCCCGGAGCGCGCCAACCCGGCGCAGCCGCCACGCAAGCAAAACGGGCACCGCCACTTCATCCATTTGTATCCCCGTCCAAAATGGACGGCCGGTCACCGAACTGTTTTGCGGCAGGCATCCCTGCGCGTCTTGAACGCACGCCAGCCAGATGAGCGCGCGCAACGGCGATTCCGTCCGCCCGCAAGCGAGCAGCGCCGTCGCGGATTGCACCAGGTCACGCGCCCAGACCAGATGATATCCGCCGCGGTCGCTGTCGTCCTTCGTCTCGCCCCAAGGAATGCTGAGCGACGCCACAAACGCCCCCGGAAACGTCTTGTCCTCATGCGCGAGCAAAACACACTGGCTCAGGCGCGCGAGGTGCGCGCCATCCCTGGTATGTGCGCTCAAATCGCATTGGGAGCGGGTCCGCTGCCACTGGCTGACATACTTCCCGCGCTGCTCCGCGAAAGGCGTCGCCAGTGCTTGCAGCAACCCGGTGGCAGCGCTCTGGGTGCTCTGCCCGAAGGCGAGGGCCACGATGAACTCCAGGCCGTGCGCCAGGTCAATCTCCCCGGTGAGGGCGATATTGCCTTCCCCGGCTTGTTGAAACTCCCAGTCCATTTTGAAGTTATCCATCAGGTCCTGCCAGCCGTCGCTGTGACCGACGTAGCCGATGGAACGCCGCCTGAAATCGGGCGCGCAACCAAAGACCATGTGCACATGCTCGCGTGAGGCCGCGAAGAACTTACGCCCACCGGTGTCATTCCAGCACGCCGAATTGCGCCGCCCCGTGCCTTGCAAATGCGGGGCCAGCAGCGCATAGAGATGCAGCCTGCCGCGCAGCGCCGGGTCCAGGATTTCCAGCCGGGTGTGCATCAGCAAAACCGGCGAATGCGGTTCGCCGATGATCTCCTTGACGAGCCGGTAGCGGCCCCGCCGATCCGAGTTGGTGAGCCGGTAAAGCAAGGCCCCATGTTCCGGGTATTCGGTCAGGTGCTCCAGATCACGCTTTTCCTCATGGCAAAACGTCTCACCATCGGTGATGAGAAATTGCAAATCGCGGGTGTTGGGCATGTCCACGTGAGGATAATAAACCTCGTTGACGATGCCGTGGCTCAGGGTGAACCACAGGCGGGAACTGCTGCTATAGGCGGTCCCGATGCCGTCCTTGGCGCTGGACGTCCAGTGCGGTTTGATGCCGGGGGCGCCGGGCGCGTTATGATTTGATGTGGGCATAATAAATCTCGTTGGTTGGTTTAATGATCAGCCGCCATGCGAAAAATCCGGATAGTCCGTCATGCCCCCGTCCACAAAAATCGTGCGGCCGGTCACATAAGAGGCCGCGTCCGAAACGAGCACCACGACCATACGGGCGATTTCGTCCGGCTCGCCAATTCGTTTGAGCGGAATTTTCTCCAGCAGGTCCTTCATGCGCTTGGGATTGCTCCAGACGGAGCGGTTGATCGGGGTCTTGATCGCCCCGGGGCCAACCGCCAGGACCCGCACTCCATGCGGGGCGGCTTCCTGGGCCAGCGTCTTGGTCAGCATGCTGATGGCCGCCTTGCTGGCCGTGTAGGCGCTGTGTTTGGACCAGGCGATTTCCTCATGCACCGAGGTGGTGCTCAGCACGACGCCGCTTTTCTGCGGCACCATGCGCTTCAGGGCTGCGCGGGCACAGTAGAAGGCGCCAAACAAATTCACCTCGATCACTTTTCGCCAGGCGACGATATCAGCCTTCCAGCCCAGGGCGCTCGCGCCGTCAATGCCGGCGTTGTTGATGAGAACATCAATCCCGCCCCAGGCCGCATCCAGCTGCTGGAACAACTTCGCGACCGCCTGCGGATCCGAAATGTCTGCTTGAATGGCGATTGCCTCGCCCTGTTTCTGTTTGATCGTTTTCACGAGGGTGCCGGCCGCCCGGGCATGGCCCATATAATTGATTGCCACTTTTGCGCCGGCTTCGCCCAGAGCCAGCGCAATCGCCGCCCCGAGGCCGGAATTGCCGCCGGTGACCAGGGCGCGTTTGCCGGCAAGACTGATATTCATTTTCGTCCTTTGGGTTGATTATTTGGCGGTTGCCCGGCCGCCCTTTGGATCCGGTGACTGCTTTGGTGACAGCCGCAGTTGAACTATATTCGGTGGAAAGGGAAGGCTGACCGCCCAGCTTATGGCCACCTGCAACTTGCGACTGAAGGTGGGCAGCTTCGCCAGATAAATTCCCCGCCACAAAAGCCACGCGAGGAAACCAGACAGCTTGACGCCATAAATGACCGCCACCGCGTTACGATGACCAATGGAGGCGAGGAGTCCCCGCGGATGAAAATTGAATGGCTTGGGGGTGCCGCCGCGCAAGGTCTGTTTTAGATTCTCCGCCAATTGCGCGGCCTGCTGGACGGCGAATTGCGCGGTCGCCGGGCACGGATGACCGTCATGGGCGTTGGGGACAAGGGAACAATCGCCGAGGGCCCAGAGATTGGCCGTGCCCTTGACCTTCATGTCCGGATCGGTCTCCAGCCGGCCTTTTTGCAGCGGCAGGCCAAGGCCTTTGATCAAAGGAGGTGTCTCCGTGCCCACCGTGCAGACAACCAATCCGGTCTCAATCCGCTCACCGGAAGGCAGATGCACCGCGACGGAGTCAACCTTCCTGGCCTCCGTTTCCAGCCGCACTTTGATTCCGTTCTGCCGCAGCTTCTGCAACGTGAACTTGGACAACGATTCGTGATGCAACTCCGGCAGCAGGTGCTTTCCTTTCTGTAATAAAACGACGTGCGGGGTTTGCCGCTGCAACTCGGGATAGAACCGGTGCATCGCGCGCATCAAGTCGGCAATATGCCCCGCGACCTCCACGCCGCTGAAACCGCCGCCGATGACGACCACCGTGAGCAGCCGCTGGCGCTCGGCCGGCTCGGTTTCTGTTGCGGCGGCTTCGAAGTTGCCGATCAAGTCATTGCCCATTACGATGGCGTCAATGACGGTTTTCAAGGCATAACCCCGGGAAGCCAGCCCCGGAATCTCCTCCAGATTGGCCGCCGCCCCACAAGCGAGCACCAACTGCGTGTAACCGATGGATGCCGCCGTTCCGTCCCGGCGGAAATAATGCGCCTCGTTGGTTTCCCGGTCAATGTGGCTGACCCGCGCTTCCAGCCATTTGGTCCGCCGGGTCAGCTGCCGTCCGGCCACCACGACCTGCAGGGGCGAAATGGTTCGGCCCACCACTTCCGGGAGCATGGGGGTGAAGACCAGATGATTATCCACACTTAAAACCACAATCTCAACCTCCGCAGGCAATCGGCTTTCGAGGCGCTGAGCCAAGCCAACTCCGGCAAAGCCGCCGCCCACAATCACGATTCTTTGGTGCGGGTCAGACTCAATGGCTGCTCTGATTTTCATCATCCAGTGGTCGTGGCAAACTCCAGCCCGCCATATAGTGAAAATGGCATCTTGTGGACGTGGAAAAATGAAAGGGGGGAACACCTCACGGCTTTCAAACTTGCGAAGTTCCGGCCCATCCCGGTCAAAAGGTCCATTATGCCTTCATGGCGGTGATGAGCTTCAAGTGTTCCTCCAACAGCGGGAGGGATTTATCCGCGAAGCTCTTTACCCCGGCGTCGTTCGTTGCGGCGGATTCGGCTCTGAATGCCTTGACCGCCTCTGTGTGCCCTTTGAACATTCCGGAAATGTATGCACGGTCAAAATCCGAGCCCGTAAGGGCCGTCAGTTTGTCCACCATCATCTGGTTGTCGGCATCCAAAGTGTCGGGCAACACCACATTCCTTTGTGCCGCCAGCGTCTTGAGATCCTCGTTGATGGCCGTATGGTCCTTCCCGGTCCGCCGGCCGAAATCCTTCACATCTTCGCGCTGGCCGTTCTGAACTGCGATTGCGCCCAGTTTCATCTCGGTCAGATTAATTTGTGCGGCCGCCACCATGAAATCTTGATCCGCGGTTGAAGCCTTCGTATCCGCCCGGGCATGGGGGGCAAAACATGTCAACGCCACCAGCGCCATGACCAGGGTGGCGGCCGTTGAACCGATGACAAGTTTCGCGAGCTTCAAAGGATTATGTTCGAGCGCACTTTTTGCATTATTGTTAATAAATGA
>Ga0302320_10008826_pt1 | contig 21812 bp, 21 predicted proteins | sample Bog_T0_3_FD_202130 | JGI IMG/M metagenome (GOLD analysis project Ga0302320, IMG submission 202130) | Peat permafrost microbial communities from Stordalen Mire near Abisko, Sweden - Bog_T0_3 | ecosystem: Environmental > Terrestrial > Soil > Wetlands > Peat | place: Sweden: Abisko, Stordalen Mire...
GCGCGTGAAGTGGATCCCGTCCTCGCTCTCGGCGAGGCCGAGCCGCGAGGTGTGCCCTCCAATCTCCATGGCGCCGGAGTCGTCTTCGGCGCGGTAGAGGACAAAGATTTTCCCATTGCGCACGATGGCTGCCGGATTGAAGGTATGCAGCGCCTCCCAATGGGAAGGCTTTTTGAGGTGCGGATCGACAAAAGAGGCGTCGGGACGAGGTGCGATCACCGGGTTCCCGCTCGCCGGACGCGAAAACGGCCCAATCTGCCAGGGTGCATCCGTCTGCGGCCACAGGTTGTGGGCAAGGAGTGCGAGCAGAAAAAGCGGAAGCACTTTGTGCAATTTCATTGGGAACATTTTTCAACCCCGATCCATGATGGCTGCAACTTTACACGGGCGGGGTCAGCGTCGTCCGCATTTGCGGCCAAGTCTCTGGACCGCTTGATTTCCTTCCTTGAGGTTTGCGCCTTCCCACGCATTCGCCATAAAAAAGCGAAGGGATGGGGCACGAAGCTGATGCATAACTCATGCGGGCTGGGGGTTACCCGACATTTGGCTGGCTGAGCGCGTAGAAGCTCAAGGCTGCGTCCCCTTGTTGGAGGAGGCGCGTCCTGCGTAGTTGGCCGTACCGATCTTCAAGCGCTTGTTTTTTCCGGTGCTCGGCGATCACCAGAACATCGTCGGCGAGGACGGAAGAAGCAGCGGAGCCGAGGAAACTGAGCGTGGCCGCGTACTCTTGAACCGCATCATAGGGAGGATCGAGAAAGACGATATCGAATGCAGTTCCCGGTTTGTATTTCTTCAACGCGGACGAAACGCTGGTGGGATGAACACGGAAGCCGGCGGTCAAGCCCAACTGGGCAAGGTTTTTCCTGAGGACGAGCAGTGCCGGTTCGGATCGCTCGACGAAATCGACTTGCTCCGCACCCCGGCTCATGGCCTCAATGCCCACCGCTCCTGAACCGGAGTAGAGGTCGAGGAAGCGAGCACCTTCGATACGGGGCGCTAACACATTGAAGAGGGTTTCCCGCAGGCGGTCGCTTGTGGGCCGGGTGGCCATGCCGGGCGGAGCCTGCAGCGTGCGAGAACGGTACGACCCGGCAATGATACGCATGGCCAACAGCATATCTGACCGGGAACCACTACAATCGAAGCATGCGAGGCTGGTCAATTCCGCTGGGCCGATGGATGGGCGTGGAACTGCGCCTACACGCTTTTTTTCCCCTGCTGGCCGTGCTGTGCCTGGCGTTGAGCGTGGCCGACGGCATCGGACGGGGTATTGGACTTTTTGTGGTCCTTGTGGCGGCGGTAGTGGTGCGCGAGATTGCGCGGTTGATCATGGCAGCCTGGATCGGCCTGCGCCTCCGCGCGGTGCTGCTGCTGCCCATCGGCGGACTGTTTGCTTACGCCGATCCGGAAAGCCAGGAAAAGGCGGGCCAAGGAAGCGCACAATTTCTGATCGCGCTGACGGGCCCCGCCGCCAACATGGCCACTGCGCTGATCCTGGCCGCCACCTTCCTGGGCGCGGGCGGCGACATGCATTTGTTTGACCAGCCGCTCATTACCGCGGCCCATCTGCTGCGGGCCATGGTCTGGATGCAAGCCGGCATGGCGGTTGTGCATCTTCTGCCTGCCTATCCCCTGGATTGCGGCCGTTTCATTCGCGGCAGTTTTGCGCGGAAGCACGGCTTTGCCCCGACGGGACGGGCAGCTTCCGGTCTCGGGCAAGCGCTGGCGTTGATGGCCATGATTGGCGGCATGTTCCTGCACAACTATTGGCTCATCATCACCGGTTTTTTCATCATGATCGGGGCCCAGATCGAAGATCAGGGTGTTTTCTTTCAGTCGGTTGTGGACACCGTGCGCATGCGGGAAGTGATGTTGACCGACTTCGCAACACTGTCGCCTTCCGACACGCTGGCCGATGCGCTGGTGCGCTGTGTCCACTCCTTGCAGGAAGATTTTCCTGTGGTGCGAGGACCCCAACTGGTGGGCATTGTGTCGAGACAGCGCATTGTGGATGCTCTGCGCTCCGATGGGAATGGCTACGTGCAGTCCGTGATGTCGCGCGCGTTCCAGGTGGCACGCCCGGAAGATACGCTCGGGACGACGATTCGCCGGCTGACTGCAGGCCAGGGACTGGCGTTGATCCCTGTGGCCGAGAGCGGCCGTGTGGTGGGGATTGTGAGCGTGCAGAACCTTATGAGTTCCATGTCGCTGCTGGCCGAACAACGGCGCATCGAGCGGGAAGAAGCCAGCTAGAGCGCTCAACGCTTGTTTTCGATCCTCGAGGTTTGTGCTTTCCCACCCATTCGCCCGAAACAAGCAAATGGACGGGGCACGGGGTGCTTGTAGCCCTGCAAACAGGGCGTTCCTGACAGATCAGGGTGATAGGTAAATCCTAGACAAACTATGGAACCGCTCGAAAAACCGCTTTCTCCCGGGCTCTACCTTGTTGCTACACCGATCGGCAATCTGGGTGACATCACCCTGCGTGCTCTGGAGACTCTCAAGCATGCCGATCGCATCGCCTGCGAAGATACGCGGCAGACGCAAAAGCTCCTGAACCACTTTCAGATTGAAACGCCCACAGTGAGTTGCCACCAGCATAATGAGCGGCATCGCGCGGGCGAGTTGATTGAGGCGCTCAAGGGTGGGGCACGGATCGCGCTGGTCTCCGATGCAGGGATGCCCGGAATCAGCGACCCCGGAGGATGGCTGGTTGCCGAGGCGATTGCGGCCGGGATTGCCGTGATCCCGATCCCTGGTGCGAATGCCGCGTTGAGCGCGCTCGTCGCCTCGGGGCTGCCCACGGCGGAGTTCCAGTTCATCGGTTTCCTGCCGGAGAAGGCAGGGGCACGGCGCAGCCGGCTTGAAACATTGGCCGCGGAGAAGGCAAAGAGCGAATTCCCTTGCACGCTTGTGTTCTACGAAGCTCCGCACCGGATCGTGGAGACGCTCGCGGATGTTGAGGCCGTTTGGGGTCCGGATCTCCGCGTGGTCGTCGCGCGAGAACTCACAAAGATTCATGAGGAGTTTCTTCGTTTGCCCGTATCGGAGGCACGCAAAAACCTGGCGGGCCGCGAGCGCGTTCGCGGAGAAATTACGCTGCTCGTCGAAGCCCTTCCGCGTCTCGATACGGGAAGCTCCGCGGGCGCGGATCACACGCACGAAAAAGTCACTTCTCGCATTGCACGGCTCCAGGCAGAAACCGGCATGGACGAGAAAGAAGCGCTGAAAAAGCTGGCCCGGGAGCTCGGCCAATCGAAGAGCGATCTTTACCGCGAAGTACAGCGCGAGAAGGCGCAGCTCAAGGCAAAGAGCCGCTGAGAGATTTTGGCCGCGTCGGATGGACCCGGCGGCCAGGTTGAGATCAGTCCCCTGGCGATGGGTTCGAGCTCGAAGTCAGAATCTGCTTCAGCATGGGCATGACGCAGGAGAATGCACCATAGGGCTGCAGTGCTTCCGAAGCCATTCCAACCTGACGCGGACCCGAATGAACCACGTGCCGGCGATCTGGGTTGAGCAAATCGGCGGGCTGCCGCTCGATGCGATAGGGGATGACGGTGAGTCTTGCCAGGCAAAACCATGGATAGTCGGTGACTTCCACTCTCTCCACTTCGATGGCATTCGAACTATTCCCCAGGCGGCGCAAAGCGAGGAGGAGGGCGTTCGCAATGGCTTCTTGCGCGCTTTTGCCCACACCGCTACGGAGCGCACCTTCCGCCAAACGAATCAAGGACCAACCCTTGGCGCGGACCTTTCTCTCCAGCCTTTGCGTTCCCCCAGATTTCATCACGCTCCAACCCGTGTGAAAATCTTCGGTCGCTAGTTTGAAGCCTTCCGGCATGGGGCCTTCGGTCCGTATCAGCACCTTCGATTCAACGATCTTGATCATGAAGAAACACCCTCTTTTCCAGTGAAATCAGAGACGGGGCTTACTCGCTTCCGTGCCGATCGGGTTGCACCCAGGGGACTTGACGATGGACAGGCCGAATGCCCTCCGTTTGTGTTGCAAGCTGAACGTGCATGTTGAAACCGGGGCCGATTGCGGTACCCAAGGTTGGATTGGCAGCGAAAATGTTCGCGCATTCTCCAACCGTGCGCTGCGGTTTTGGCCCAGGCGAGTGTGGAGCGGCGGGGAGCCAACCTGAGCTGAGTATGGCAAGCGGGCGGATCGAGAGGATGTTCAATATCGAACACTGCAGGAACATGGGGGGCGGACTTGGGGGATGGGGGGGGAAGGTAGCTTGCAGAGTGCCAGATTGGAGGGCCAAGTGTCGGCAGACGGGATGGTCTTGAGCAGGATTGGCTGCTAGAAATCCAAATGGCCGGAGGGCAGAAGGGAAGGCCTCTTTGCCGTACGGTCCATCAGTTCCTCGAGTGCCTGTCCCAACTGGGCTTGTTTGCGCTCGCTCAAGGGCGCAAAACGAATTCCGATGACGCGGCGAGCGCAGCTGTGCTGGCTGAGGCCCGCCAGACGGAACGGCATCCCCTCCAGCCAGAACTCGAGTTCCACCCTCGTAAAACTGGCAAGCCGGAGGGGGGTGTCCAACTGAATGCGGCAGCCGCCTATACTCAGATCAAGGAACTGCCCGTTCAGACTCACTTTGCTTCGCACGGTGTGAAGAGTTGCAAACGAACCCAGAGTTTGACGCGGAAGCGCTCTCCGTTCCAGCTTGCCCGCTTCCGGATGATCCGGACTGCCCTCGTTCCTTGCCTGGCGATCAATCGAAGCAGGCTCCGGGACAAGATGAATCGTTGTGCGCAACGACTGGAAATCCCCGCCTGGATCTGGCTCAGGAGTCGCCGGGAGCGCCAGGGATGGGGGAATCGTGGCTTGGTCCGGCTGGTTGGGGAAAGATTCTGCGGCGCGACGAGCTTGGCACGCACGTTCCGCTTCCGCTTCCCGGGCGCATCTGCCTTCTTCCTCATCGATCATTTCGTCAATGACCAAGGAAAGATCCGCTCTTCGCCGCTTGGGAACGGGAGTAAAGCGGACTCCCATTCGACTCCAACCATCGCTCCATTGGGCGACTCCGCCGAAGCGGAAATCCATCCCACATACTCGAAAAAGAACCTCGATGCGGGTCGAAGCTCCAGAAACAAGGTGCTGACCGACTTGGAGCCGGCAACCCTCATCGCTCAACTCAGTGAGGCGCGCATTGACCGTCATGCCGCGGCCGACCAGAAGCAGGGTCGCCGGGGACTCAACCTGCGTTCGCCGATGATTTCGACGCTCCTGATCGGAGGTTCGACAGTCACCCGCCTGAGTCGCAATTTCCATGCCTGCACCCCTGTGCGGAGTCCTTTGCTTTAATGACCGCCAGCTAACTCCCATGGACGGCTGAGCTTCAGCTCGGAAGTCTCTCGACCTTTGAGGCGATCGTACTGGTATAAGTCGCTGGTTGTACCCAGGGACTCATTGTATAAGCTGATGGTCCCGGTCAGCTGGCTCAGCTCCTCGCTAAACAGATGAATCGCCTCGAGTTGTTGGGCGGTGGCGGGAAACTCGTAGTGCGACGTCTTGAGAAATTTCTGGTACCCGCGGTCCAAGAGTCTGGCAATCTCGCCACCCAAAACCGCGCCCGGCCTTTCCCAGAAGGCCACAGCGGTGTCTTGACCCGGGACCAGAACGGCACCGACGCCGTGCTTTGTCACCAGGACGCCTCCAGGTGCAGCAGCAAAGGCCGTCGCGGCGAAACCATGAGCACGCAGGATATCGAGAGTCTGGTCGAAGTTCGGATTGCGGGATTTCTTAGCCAATTTCGTCTTCCAGTCTGCGAGGATGGTACCAGGAGAAAGCTGCGCAAGCGTTCCTAAACGCAGCCTCGCTTCCCCCAATCTCGCACAGACGGCGCGCAAGCCGCAAACCCAATGAGCCCACAATTGTCTTCCGCCACAATCGGATCGTCACTTCCGGAGCGCATCGGTAACACACCGCTTGTGCGTCTGGAACAAGTTGCCCGCGACTTGGAAGGCATTACGTTGCTGGGAAAGGCGGAATGGGCCAATCCGGGTGGAAGCGTGAAGGACAGGGCGGCAGCATCCATGGTGGCGGATGCCCGCATGCGGGGCCTGCTGGCCCCGGGGAAGATTCTGCTCGACGCCACGAGCGGGAATACGGGAATTGCCTTCGCGATGCTCGGCGCTGCCCTGGGTTTTCCGGTAGAGTTGGCGATGCCGTCCAATGTTTCTCCGGAACGCAAGCGGATTCTGCATGCGTACGGCGCAAAGGTCGATTGGACCGATCCGGACCTGGGTTCGGATGGCGCCATTCGCAGAGCGCGGGAGATGGCAGGAGACGATCCGGCACGCTATTGCTATATGGATCAGTATTCAAACGACGCCAATTGGCTGGCTCACTACCGCACCACAGGGCCTGAAATCTGGCATCAAACTGCCGGAAAGGTGACGCATTTTGTGGCCGGGCTCGGGACTAGCGGCACATTCCTGGGAACGACGCGGCGCTTGAAAGAGCTCAACCCGGCTGTCCAGGCCATCAGCTTTCAGCCGGACTCGCCTTTCCATGGGCTGGAAGGGCTGAAACACATGGGCACCGCGATTGTGCCGGCCATCTACAACCCGCACCTGGCTGACCGCAATTTGGAGATTGAGACCGAAGCGGCTTATGACATGGCCCGGCGCCTGGCGCGCGAAGAAGGGCTGCTGGTGGGGATCTCCGCCGCTGCGGCGGTGGTGGCCAGTCTGCAGATTGCGCGGGAAGAGGCGGCAGCTGACAGACAGGCAGTGATCGTGACGGTGTTGTGCGACGGCGCCGAAAAGTACCTCAGCGAGCGCTTCTGGGAGGATGCATGAGCGATCCCGATGCCAAGCCGGCAAGCACGCTGCGGATGAGCCGCACGGTTTATGAGCAGATTCGCGCGCATGGAGAGGAAACCTATCCCCATGAGTGTTGTGGCGCGCTGCTGGGCCATGCGACGGCTGCCGGTTGGCAGGTGGAATCGGCGATTCGGGCGGGCAACACGCGTACCGATTCTGCACACAACCGGTACGAGATTGCCCCGCTGGAACTGGTCAAGATTGAACGGAAGGCACGCAAGCAGGGGCTGGGCATTGCCGGCTTCTACCACTCCCACCCCGATCATCCGGCGCAGTGGTCGCAGACCGACTTCGCCGATGCGCATTGGCTGGGCTGTTCGTACGTGATTACGGAGGTTGCTCAGGGCACAGCAGCCGTCACCCACTCCTTTCGGCTGGCAGGCAGCACGGAGGAGGACAAGCGCTTTGAAAACGAAGCGATCGTCGTCGAGGATGGAAAGAATTCTTAACCGGACCGATCACTTCCGAATCGCAGGCCGATGGGTCCGAATCTAACCGCTACCGGCAGGAAGACGGCAAATGACTATTTTCATTCCCACTCCATTGCGGCCGTATGCCGCGGGCAAAGACGCCGTAGAGGCGGACGCAACTACGGTCGCGGGAGCGCTCGAAGCCCTCACCCTGGATTACCCCGACCTGCGCAAGCATCTATTCACCGGGGAAGGTAAAGTGCGCGCCTTTGTTAACCTGTATTTGAACGACGAAGACGTGCGCTACTTGCCGGCTAAAGAAGCGACGGGTGTAACGGCAAGTGACACGCTTTCCATCATTCCTTCGATAGCCGGCGGGGACTAGCCGTCCAGGCGTACGCGCCCTCGGCGCCATTCGATGAGCAGGAATCAAAACAACAACAGGACTCCCGAAGAGATTGGACCCCATGCCGACGATTACTGAAGCCGCTGCCCTGCCCGAACTTTCGACCGACGATCTTTCCCGCTATTCGCGCCACCTGATCCTGCCGGAAGTGGGCATGGAAGGGCAGCGCCGGCTCAAAGCGGCGCGCGTGCTCTGCGTGGGTACGGGCGGGCTGGGCTCGCCTCTGGCTCTTTATCTCACCGCCGCCGGCATAGGAACGCTCGGCCTGGTGGACTTCGATGTGGTGGATTCGAGCAACCTGCAGCGCCAGATCATTCACTCGACCAAGGATATTGGCCGCAAGAAGATTGATTCTGCCGAGGAGAAGCTCACGGCACTTAACCCGGCCATCAAGATCGTCAAGCACGAGACGATGCTCTCCAGCGCGAACGCCCTGGACATCATCAAGGACTACGACATTGTGGCAGACGGAACGGATAACTTCCCGACCCGTTACCTGGTCAACGACGCATGCGTTTTGCTGGGCAAACCCAACGTGTACGGATCGATCTTCCGGTTCGAGGGGCAGGCCAGTGTGTTTGCGACAGAGGCCGGTCCTTGCTATCGCTGCCTGTATCCCGAGCCGCCGCCACCCGGGCTGGTTCCCAGTTGCGCCGAGGGCGGCGTTTTGGGAATTCTGCCGGGGTTAGTGGGAGTCATCCAAGCGACTGAAGCGATCAAGCTGATCCTCGGCAAGGGTGAACCGCTGATCGGAAGGCTGCTGTTGGTGGACGCGCTGAACATGCGCTTCCGCGAACTCAAGCTGAGGAAGAATCCGGAATGCCCAGTGTGCGGCACGAATCCGACGGTGACCGCTCTGATCGACTACGAACATTTCTGCGGGATTGTGCCGGAGGTGCCAGCAGCAACAACGGAAGGAAGAATCGTGAAGAATGGAATTCCGCAGATGACGGTGAAGGAGCTCAAGGCGCGGCGCGATGCCGGCGACGAGATCTTCCTTCTGGATGTGCGCGAACCGTATGAATTTCAGATTGCCCAGATTGGCGGCAAACTGATTCCCCAAAACGACGTACCCAATCGTCTGGCGGAGATTCCACGTGACCGCGAGATTATTGTGCATTGCCGTTCAGGAGCGCGCTCGCAGCGGATTGCGGAGTTCCTGAAGCAGTCCGGTTATCAGGATGTCGTCAATGTGGCCGGGGGGATTCTGGCCTGGAGCGACGAGATCGATCCGAAGGTGCAGAAGTACTAAGGCGGCTCCCGAGATCGTGCAGACCCGGAATCCATGGGTTTCCCACCCTTTCCACAGGAAAAAGCGGAAGGGATGGGGCACGGAAGTCTACAGCAGAAGCAAAAATGCCGTGGTTGTGAGCACTTGAATGGTTGCTCTCCCCGGTCTCAGAATCGAGGCCGGGGGCACCCACATTCGGGGAGAGGCACTGCTCGGTTAGTGGGCCATTTCCATGGAGCCAGGCCGAACCGCTTCTCCGTTCCTGCCGGGTTCATCGAGCTTGCCGAAGATCATCTTGCCGCTAGCGGTCTGCAGGACACTGGTTACCGATATTTCGACGGCCTTGCCGATCAGCTTGCGGGCATGGTCGACAACGACCATGGTGCCGTCGTCCAGATAGCCTACCCCCTGGTTGAACTCCTTGCCTTCCTTGAGAATGAGCACGTTCATCTTCTCGCCGGGAAGCACGACGGGCTTCAAGGCATTGGCCAGGTCATTGATATTCAGGACCTCGACGTGGTGCAGATGAGCGACCTTGTTCAGGTTGAAGTCGTTGGTGACGACCTTGGCTTCCCATTTCTTGGCCAGTTCGAGCAGCTTCAAATCGACCTCCCGGATTGAGGGAAAGTCGTCTGGAACAATTTGCACTTGCACGGTGGAACTGGATTGCATGCGCTGCAGCATGTCGAGGCCGCGTCGGCCGCGCTGGCGCTTGGAGGCATCGGTCGAGTCGGCGACGACCTGGAGTTCGCGCAAAACGAACTCGGGCACGACCATCATGCCGTCGATGAAGCCGGCTTCGGCGATGTCGGCGATGCGGCCGTCGATGATCACGCTCGTGTCCAAAACCTTGGCGCTTCGGCGGGTTGGCTTTTCGCCGCTGAAGAGGGTTCCCAGTGCAGCAGGATTGAGCAGGTCCCCCTTGCTGGCGCCGACAAGCAGTCCCACATACGTCATCAGCAGGAGAACGAAGATCTGCAATGCGGCTGAATTGGCCCCTCCCAGGGGAGCCGAACGCAGCACCAGGCAAAAAAGTGCGGCGCCGAAGATTCCGAGAACGCTTCCCGCAACAGCGCCAATCAGCCGGCGCAGCGTCAAGGCCCGCACCCGCAGCTCAAAAACGATGACGGCGCCGGCAGCGGCAGCGCCCATTCCAGCACTCACTGGGCCCAAAAGTCCAAAGGGATGAAGGAAATAGCACACCCCGGCAAGCAGGGCAACAAAAAGAAATCGCAACAAAATAAGATCCATGGGGAAACGCTCCGGCTGAAGCCGAGGAAAAAATGCTGCAGCTATTGTCCAAGTGGCGAGTATGCCCACTTCTCAGGCAAGTCGTCAAGAGGGCGATGTTGGCGAAATTTGGACCGTGTACCACGGGGAGTCGATGGAAGCGTTACCAATTTGCTCAAAAACCTCGAAGCGGCAATTCCGTCCTTATTGCTTGTTCACTTCTACGTAATAGAGGTCGGTCGCCACCTCAAATGCCTCTTTCCCGAGCGGAGTGCTCATCGACTGCCAGCTGGTTGTCGGGTGAACGATCTGCCAATGGTCCGGAGTCCCGACGCGCACCGGCATCGCAAAGCTATTCTCATCGGCGTCCCATTTGTACAAGACCTGCCCCGGAGACTCTCCAAACAGAAGTTCGAGCCTTGGGATCGCGGCATGGCGCAGATATTGGTTGAAGACCGGGGTCAGGTTCATGCCGGTGTGCAGGTTGAACCATGCGACAACGTCCTCCGTCATGATGGTCCGGTACTTGAAGTGCTGGTAAAAGTCATGCAGAAGGGCCCACCATTTCGCATCGTCGTTGACCACGCTGCGCAGGGTGTTGATCATGAGCGCGCCCTTGAAATACTGGTCCTCGGTGGGCTCCGCATTCACGCCGCGCTCGGCGACGATCGGTCGTCGATTGACCACTTTGGGTTTCAAGCCACTCATGTATTTGAGGGCATCTTCGTGTCCCCACTTGTATTCGACATACAGGGTTTCCAGGTAGGTGGTCCAGCCCTCGTGGATCCACATATCGGACGGATCCTGCGCGGTGACGCTGTTGCCGAACCACTCGTGCCCGCTCTCGTGGATGATGATGAAGTCGAATCGAGTGTTGATGCCCACGCCTGTCCAGTCGCGGCCCAGGTAACCGTTCTTGAAAAGGTTGCCATAGGTGACAGCGCTCTGGTGTTCCATCCCCGAGTAAGGAGCTTCGATCAGCTTGTACCCATCCTGGATGAACGGGTATTCGCCGAGGTAATGCTGGTAGGCCTCGATCATTCCCGGGGCCTGGGCAAACTGAACCTTTGCCTTGTCCAAGTCCTCCGGCAGCACGTAATAATCCATCGGAAGCGCGCCCACCTTTTCCGGCAACGTTTCGGAAAAGTGAACATAGTTTCCGATATTCAGGGAGACATCGTAGTTGTTGATGGGGTAATGCACATGCCAGTCCCAGCGCGTGTACCCGTCGCCAAGGTCGGTCTTGCCAACGAATTTTCCGTTCGACACATCCATCAGCCCGTTGGGAACCGCAACGCTGATGTCCATGCTTTCCACTTCGTCTTTCCATTGATCCTTATTCGGCCACCACATGCTGGCGCCGGTCTCCTCGCACGCGGTGTTGATCCAGACGCGACCGGAGGGATCTTTCTTGAAGGTCATTCCGCCGAAGCGGCCGGTTTCTTCCGGGTGCCCTGAATAGTAGAAGTCGATGGAGTAGGTCTGGCCAGCACGAAGGGTTTCCGGAAAGTCGACGAAAACAGCGCCAGTATCGCGGACATATTTCAGTGGGGTTGTATCGAGGAGAATCTTGTCGATGTTCAAGGTGTCGCGGAGGTCGAGTTGAATGCGGGTATCGTCCTTGAGCATCTTGAAGCGAATGGTGTTCTTGCCTTGGACAAGTTGGGCGTCCGGGTCGACGCGGATATCGAGATGGTAGTAGAGGAGGTCGTTGTTGGCGCGATAGGGGCCGTAGGCACCGCGGAGCAGGTCATAGCGCGTGGGAAGAGGCGCAGCCAAGTCGATGGGTCTGAAGTTTTGCTTTTGCTGGCTTGCGGCGCCGGAGGGCTCGTCCGGCTTGGTCGCTTGCTGCGCAGCGGTGGCAGCGGCAGAAGGTGAAGCGGCCGTGGGCACATCGGGCTTATAGCCTGCCTGTTGCGCGCTCGAAATGGAATCAGAACTCGCAGCGGCTGCACACACGAGGAGCAGGCCGGCAAGGTACGCTCGATAGGAAAATCGCATTGCGATATCCTAACCGGCCACCCTGATTCCGTCCTAGAAGACCTGCTGCGTTGAGCCTTGTCCAGGACCAGGCATCCAACCAACGCGATGCCGGGGCATGGACCCGGTCGGATTCGATCGTCACGGGGGCGGGGTTTGGCGGTATTCGGAACGGGATCTGGAGCGGCGGGACCTGCTTCCCACCGCTCATTACGGCCTCGGAATCCAATTCTCGGTAGCCGGCTACGAAGCGACAGCCAACTCCACGATGGACGAAATGCGCACAGAACCTTTGCGCGGGCCACGCTTGCGAGCACTCATCTGCTTGATACGTTCCAGCAACTCCTGGGTTGTGCAGTTTCTCTTCGCCAGCAGTGCATCTGCGGCATGAACCTCTCCCCCCATTTTGTGCGGGTCACCCAGCAAGATCATAGGGACATGCGGGGCTATCTGCTTGAGACGAACGACGAGCTGACTTCCGTTCATTTGCGGCATGGCGAAGTCAGTCAGGACAAGATCAACGGCGTTTTGGGCAAACATGCCGATCGCCTCCTGGCCGCTCGCAGCGGCTAATACACGGTAACCATTGGTTGCCAGCATGAAGGCGAGCACGGACAGCTCTTGTTCGTTGTCGTCTACGCAGAGAATCACTTTCTTGGGTCGCATCTTGGGGGTAAGCTCCTTGCCAATTCAAATAAAGGTGATGGCAAACAACGCAAGTCCACCGTGCGCTCTAACGGCGCCCTGAGGAGTTGAACTGCTTGAACCAATGAGTGCAAAACTGCAGAATCTTCTAACTGATCCGCGTCTTTAGATTCGGCTTTTGCCATGAGAAGCACCCGGAGCATGCTGGGCACGCACGAAGCAAAATCCAATTTTGCGGGTCACAGAAAGCCTGCGACAGTACCTGGGACAAGACCGGCATGGGAGCCGGTTAAGATGATCAGCAAAACCCAAGAGTACGGATGATTGAGGAGCATCGCAACAGGGAAGGGCAGGCGAAGACAAGCATGAAAACGAAACTGTAACAATGGCTAATTTGGTACATCGAACAATTGCATTCACTTGCCCTGAGGAACACCTGTTGAAAGCTTGTGCATCACGGCAGCAAAAGTGTTCCTTTTGCTACAAGAACAGTGCTTCCTCCAACACGCACTCCGGACACTGTTCCCGATTCATAATCCGCGGAAAGATGCAAGTCGCTCGGCCTGCCCATTTCGACGCCTTGGCGCAGATGAATACGCGTCCTCGGCGGCACCGCACCACGGCGAACCAGGTAGCTGATTGCGCAGCCAGCCGCAGACCCGGTGGCTGGATCTTCTCCGCCGCCGAACTGCATGCGTGCACGCCACGAAGAAGTCTCTCTGCCCGTCGGAGCGAGCACATAAAACCAGCGGGCCCCTTGCGTGCGAAGCCAAGCTGTCGCTTGCTGCTGGCTCACATTGAGCCTTGCCAATGCGGCGTGCGTCTTCAAAACGACGATCGCAAATGCGGTTCCGGTTGAGACGATTTGGGGAGGGAGGGTCGAGTCCAGATCCTCAATATCCAGGCCGGTCAACTCCGCCACGCGGTGCATGTCGAGTTCGGAGCCAAACTCGGGATCGCGCTGCGTCATTTCACCGAAGTTCCCATCCGGAGAGAACTGTACTGGAACAGCGCCCACGTTCAGTTGGAGCGTGACTGTGACCTCGCGTACGGTGTCTGGCGCCACCAGGCGCAGAATGCTGGCCGTACCAAGCGTCGGGTGGCCGGCGAAGGGCAGTTCCTCCTCCGTGGTGAAGATACGCACCCGCACACCTTCATGTCGCTCGATGTCGGGATGGCGGCGTTCCACAAAGGTCGTCTCACTCAGGTTGAACTCTCGGGCGATGGCCTGCATGCGCTCGGTGGAGAGCGCGCAGGTATCCATGACGACTGCCAGAGGATTTCCCTCGAGCGGGGCCGCACTGAAGACATCCACGATGAAGTAGCTCAATTCCATTGTGCTCGTGTAGCGAGTCTGAAGTCCGTTGAAGAATCACCGCAGGTCCTTCGACTGCGTTTGGTGCAGACGCGCCAAACTACTCTCAGGATGACAGCGTTTTGGTGGTATGAACTTCAGACTCAGGATACTAGCTTGCCGCCGCGTGAATGGCGAGGATTTTTTCAAGGATGGGACGCAGCAACTTGAGATCGAGGGCGTTGGCTCCGTCCGACTTGGCGTTTGCCGGGTCGTCGTGGATTTCCAGAAACAGGCCATCGACACCGGCCGCGACCGCGGCTCGACTGAGCAGCGGAATAAACTCCGGCTGGCCTCCGCTCACACCGTTGGCCGCGGAAGGCTGCTGCACCGAATGCGTGCCATCGAAGACCACGGGGGCCAGGCGTCGCATGATGGCCAGTGAACGGAAGTCAACCACCAGCGTGTTGTAGCCAAAGCTAGCGCCGCGCTCGGTGAGAAAGACGCGCTCATTGCTTGTCGAGCGAACTTTCTCCAGGGGATGAACCATGTCAGCCGGCGCGACGAATTGTCCCTTCTTGATATTGACGGCACGACCGGTGTTGCCGGCGGCCACGAGCAGGTCGGTCTGCCGGCAAAGGAAGGCGGGAATCTGCAGAACGTCCACCACTTCGGCTGCGATTTCACAATGGCTAGGTTCGTGCACGTCGGTCAGAATGGGCAGGCCGGTGTCTTTGGCGAGACGGCCGAGGATGCGTGTGCCTTCGACAAGGCCAGGACCGCGATAACTCTTCACACTGGTGCGGTTGGCCTTGTCGTAGCTTGCTTTGAAGATGCAGGGCACGCCGAGATCGCTGGTGGTGCGCTGGATGGCTTCAGCCATGCGGCGCACGTGCGCTTCCGACTCAATCACGCAGGGCCCGGCGATCAGGAAGAGCTTCCCTGCCCCGACCTTCACCGGACCAATATCGAATACGTTGCTCATGGTGCTACCGGTTGACCTGAACCGCGTTCAATTCTTCGCTGTGTTGCCGGACGAGCCGATTCTTGTGACTCGCGATGATGAATTCGCGGAACAAGGGATGGGGCTCGAGAGGCTTGGACTTGAACTCCGGGTGGAACTGGCAGCCCAGAAAGTAGGGATGGCCAGGAATTTCGACGATCTCCACATAGGTCGAGTCCGGAGTGGTGCCGCTGATGCGCAGCCCTCCTCCGGTGAGCAGTGCCTCATACTCGCGATTGAACTCGTAGCGATGGCGATGGCGCTCGCTGATCTCAGTCGCTCCGCCGTAGGCCCGGGCAGCCAGAGAGTCTTCCTGCATGATGCAGGTCCAGGCGCCCAGACGCATGGTCCCGCCCATCTCTTCCACGCCGAGCAGTTCACGGAGTTTGTAGATGATTCGATGCTGGCTGGCGGTATCGAACTCGCTGGAATTGGCGTCTTTCAATCCGCAGACATTGCGTGCAAATTCAATGCAGGCCGTCTGCATGCCGAGGCAAATTCCGAAGTAAGGGATGTTCTTTTCTCGGGCGTAGCGGATGGCATTCAGCATGCCTTCGATGCCCCGCTTGCCGAATCCTCCCGGGACGAGGATGCCATCGAAGCCATGGAGATGCTCTTCATAACTGCGGTCCTCTGGAGATTTGGATTCCAGCCCCTCGGCCTCGATCCAAGTGACATCGAGTTTCAGATTCTGCGAGATGGCGCCGTGGGTGAGGGCTTCCTTCAAAGACTTATAACTGTCTTCATATTCGACGTACTTTCCGACGATGGCGATGGAGACGTGGTCCTTGGGGTGGTAGGCCCGATCGACCAGATCGCGCCAGGCGGACAGGTTCGCTTCCGGCGCTTCCTTGTGCAGGTACTTGAGGATGAGCGTGTCCACGCCTTCCTGCGCGAAGCCAAGGGGAACTTCGTAGATGGAAGGCACATCTTTGGCGGCGACGACGGCCCGCTCTTCAACGTTGCAGAAGGCGGCGATCTTCTGCTTCATCTCGCGGCTGAGGTTGCGGTCGCACCGGCAAAGCAGGATGTCGGCCTGAATGCCGATCCCGAGCAGCTCCTTGACCGAGTGTTGGGTGGGCTTTGTTTTTAACTCCTGGGCGGCGGCGATCCAAGGGACCAAAGTGAGGTGAACGAACACCGTATTCTCCCGGCCCAGCTCCTGCCGCATCTGGCGGATGGCTTCGAGGAATGGGAGCGATTCGATGTCGCCAACCGTGCCGCCGATTTCTACGATCGTGACGTCGGCGCCATTGGACGAGACCTTGCGCATGGCGTTCTTGATTTCGTTGGTGACGTGCGGGATGACCTGGACGGTCTTGCCGAGATAGTCGCCGCGGCGCTCCTTTAGGATGATTTGCTCGTAGATGCGCCCCGTGGTGAGGTTGTTATCGCGGGAGAGCGGCGCATGGGTAAAACGCTCATAGTGCCCCAAGTCGAGGTCGGTCTCCGCACCGTCGTCGGTGACAAAGACTTCGCCGTGCTGGAACGGCGACATGGTTCCCGGGTCGACGTTGAGGTAGGGATCGAACTTCATCAGGTTGACACGCAGTCCGCGGCTCTCCAGCAAACAGCCGATGGAAGCCGCTGCCAGGCCTTTACCTAAACTCGACACAACTCCGCCCGTCACAAAGACATACTTTGCCGACATCGCCGCAACCTCGCTCATCAATTGTTGGGATTGGCCGTACCAGGGGTGCACAATCAAGTATGGCAGAGATTGAGATGGGATGAACAGGAAATTTAGGCGGGCGCGAGCGGTGCTTCGGGGGCGTTGCGATTAATTGTTTGTTATCAGAGGAATGCGCAACCAGGTGCTGTGCAAAAGTGGGATCTTCGACGAAACTTGCTTGCGACTCCTTGAAGCCGCGGTCCCGGCGGACACGGTAGCCGGTACCCGCTACGATGCCATGCAGATGAAGAATCTGGCCCGCGACCAGTAGGGGGTCACCATGGAAAAAATCTCCGTCATCCGGGCCGACCTTACCACACTGGCGGTGGATGCGATTGTGAATGCGGCGAACAATTCCCTGTTGGGCGGTGGCGGGGTCGATGGAGCGATTCACCGGGCAGCCGGACCCGAGTTGCTGGAGGCATGTCGCTCGCTGGGAGGGTGCAGGACAGGCGAGGCCAAGCTTACGCCAGGCTTTCGGCTTCCTGCACGCTATGTCATCCACACCGTCGGTCCTGTGTGGCGCGGAGGAAGGCACAATGAAGCGGAACTGCTGGCACGTTGCTACCGATCCTGCTTTGGCCTTGCGCGGGAGCACGGGCTGAGGACGCTGGCATTTCCTGCGATCGGTTGCGGCGTGTATGGATATCCTATCGATCAAGCGGCGGTGATCGCGGTGCGCGAAGCGAGCCACGAGCTGGGCCTGTGCCCGGAGGCAGAATCAGTCACGTTTGCTTGTTTCGATGATGCCGTCTTTTCTTCGTATTTATCCGCTGTAGAGGCGCAGGGTTCCAATCGTCTGACTTGAACTCACGGCGAGCGCGCGTCCCCCGCAGAGGAACCGATTTTCCTTGTTGTGGATGCTCTACTTGAACTCGACCTTGATCAGCACATCTCCGTCGAGCTGAATATCGCGGCGAATGCCTTGCAGAGCTGTTGTCCAATCCGCATCGAGATGGCGGCCCAGGCCCACGGCCTCCAAAGTACTTCCCAGAGGAATATCGTCTTCGTCCCGGGCAGCAGCTTTCCCGAGCCCTGCGTTGGGATCCAACCCAACGGTCGAACCCACCCCGCCCCGGCCCATCACAGAGTTTGCACCTAAACCATTTTGGGGGCCAAGGCTGGGACCGATGGCCACAACCAGGCCGTGAATCGAAAGGGGTGAGCCGCCCTTGACCTCTGCCTGATCGAATCGGAACGTCAACATGGAAGTCCCATTGCCCGCCTGCTTGGACTGCACGGCTGTGACCTTGGCAACCAACTTGGAGCCCTTGGGAAGGTCCGTGCCGTCACTGAGCTTCAAAGGCTTAAGAGTCTTGGCAGTCAGGACGTCGCCGACCTTCGCGTTCTTGCTATTCAGGTTGTTCGCGATCCTCGCGACCAACACCGGTCCAGCCGTTTGCTGGGCCACAGCGGGTGGCGCAGCAGTTTGGCCATGAGTCTCCACCGGAAAGAACGCAAGGACCAAAGCAAGGGCAGTAAGGACAACGGAGATTTGCGAGCAGGAACCTTTCATGAATCTCTCTTTCCGATTGCCATTTATGGTTTCAGAACAGGGCGAAGAACCAAGTTGGCCCAACAGCAATTCTGCGCAGAATGACTTGGAAAGTCAAACCTGGAGAAGTGCTGTCGAACCGTTGCGAAGCATCAGAAATTCAATGTCAGTTTTGCCGTAAGTGCACGCGGTGTGACGTAATGCGTGCCGCTGAAGGTAGAGAGGAAGTTGTAGAGCGCGTACTTGTTTGTCACGTTGATGGCCGTGAGGTCGAGGTTCACCTTGTAGCGATCGGCATGGAAGATGTTGTCCTTGCCAAGCGATGCGTCGAACAAGTTGCGGGGCTGAATGCGTGGTGGATTGTGATCATTGTTGCCGGTGCCAGGCGCGGGGATCCGAACGAGCGAGGAGGTGAATTCGGAAGCGAGGCAAACTGCCGGCAACGGAGTTCCGGGCGCAGCCTTCACATTCCCGCACATAAGTCCAGCCTGGAACTCTTCATCGGCTGTTAGTCCACTGAGGTCGACAGCGGGTTGGCCGTTCAGTGTGGCGGAAGTCGCGTCGCATGCACTGTTGGGGTCGTTGACCAGCGGGTTGTAGCATGGCACCGAGCCTGCCGTCAGGCCGGAGTCATAACGCCAGTTGAAACCACCCCACAGACCCTTTAGCGCCTTGCCGCGAGGGAGGGTGTATTGAACATGCGTCTCCTGGTTGAACTTCTCGTCGTGATCGATGCGGAAGGGCAGGCCGGTCTGGCCGACGGTAGCACCGGCACCAGCGACTTGAGGCGGGAAGAAGCGCGCAGCGACCGAGGACATGACCGTATACGCGCTGACGTTGTGGTACACCGGCATCTCGACGTGGAGCGCATAGCCGGGGATCTTGGAGTTATGCCAGTCGATAGGGAAGGTGATGGGCGTATTGCCCAATACTGAGAAGTCAAACGCGTTGTGCGTGTACTTCCAGATGTACTCGCCGCTGACGATGACGCGTTTGCCGATGGCCTGTTGCAAGCCGGCGTGAAACTCATTGCGAAAGCCCGGCTGAAGCGTTCCCGCGACGCCGGATGTGCAGGCGAGCAGGGGTGCGAGTACAGCATTTGAGCAGCCCTGGCTGGATAGGATCAGGTTCTCGTTGAAAGGCGTCTCAAGGGTACGCGCATAGGAAACGCGGAGGACGGTTGCGGATGGCTTGATGTTATAGGCGATGCCCACACGGGGCTGGGTCTGGTTTGCCTTGGTCAGGCCGTTGTAGACATCTTCGCGCAAGCCCAGATTGAAGAGCCAGTCACGCAGCTTGATCTGATCTTCGACGAAGAGACCAAGCTCCTTCACGTCGGTATGACCCGCATTCGAGTAGTAGTTTCCTCCGCGGGTGAAATCGTAGGGAGCGAGCACCGGAAGGTAGTTGGGGTTTTGTTGCGCGGTCCCGACCCCGCACTGCGATGGATCTGCATAACCGGGAAGCGCATTTCCATTGCTATCGAGGCAAGGCGCATTATACAGGGCATCTACGATGCCCAGGCGATCATTTTCATTGAGGAAGGTCTGCCCATACTGAGCACCCGCCTTCATGGTATGAATTCCCTTGGAATAAGAGAAGTCCGAGTGGACGGCCGAGTTCGTCAGGGTGCGTTGCTGCGCGATCGACGCAGTCTGCAAGTTGGCTGGTCCCAGATCGGCGAGGGGGTTCCCGCTCGGATAATAGTTGTAGTTGTCGCGGCGCACGAATGCCCCCACATTCAACACGGAGTTGTTACTGACGATGCGGGTGTACGTGGGCGAGATGTTGATGGTGCCGATCTTGGAACGCTGATCGCCGTTGCCCACCGTCCCAAAGACGGGAGCGGTGGTTGTGCCACTGCCGATGACATTCTGGACGCCAATGCTGTCGTAGGAGTCTGGCGTCTGAAACCAGGAGCGGCTGTAGTTCAGATCGACGTGGACCGAGTCGGTCGATGAGAAGGTATAATCCACGCGATCAAAAAAGTTCTGTTCGTTGCCTTTGTCGTGGAAAACTTCGAACTCCGGCGGATCGAGGAAACGTCCCGAATCCAGGCCGTCGGTTTCGATGAAATTACCCCAGTTTCTGCCTCCGTAAGCCAGGTCGAACCCTGCCGTGGCGGAGCCGAAGGTGCCGTAGGAACTGCTGATGCTACCTGTCGGCCTGGTAATTCCCTGCCCCGACCGCGTGGTCGCGACGATCACCAAGCTGGTCTTTCCGCCGTATTCGGCCGGAGGAGCGCCGCTGATGACCTCGATCGACTGAATGGAATTGGAAGGGATCTGGTTGGAAAACACTTTGCTCTGCTGATCGGTGATTGACTGGCCATCTACGGAAAAGGAGTTGGACGCGTGGTCGCCGAGGCCGTGGAACAGCCCGTTCGAATCGGCTGAAACGCCAGGAGTGGTCGCGGTGACCAGGGAGCTAAGAGACGAGGACTCGCTTTCCATGGGAACCTTGATAAACGCGTCGCGATCCACGTCGGTATGGAAGGTCGGATCGGTCTCCACCAGGTCTCCCTGCGCTTCGACAGTGACCGTCTGATTGGCGGCGGCGATTTGGAGAACCAGTTTGAGATTCATCCCGACGACCGAGCGAAGTTCGATGTTTTTGGTCAAGGGCGCGAAGCCGTTCGCCGAGATTTCAAGGCGGTAGGGGTTGAAGGAGATATTCGGGATCTCAAATTTGCCGAGTGCGTCTGTAGTTGCCGTCCGGTCAAGTCCGCTGCCCTGATTGGTAAGGTGGACGGTGGCGTTGGGGATGACGGCGTCGGAAGAATCGGTGACGGTGCCGCGGATGGTTCCAGCATTGCCGCTTTGCGCCTGCGAAACGGCCGACGCGAAGCAAAGGAGAAGAATAGAAAAGAGATGAAACTGCTTGCCGCGAATTGACGGCATAGGCGCCTCCAAATGATGGCTGTGATGCGGGGACGGGGCCGCGGGGAGACCGCGAAATCCTTTGCGCAGGGGGCCAATGTACGTTCCTCACTACAACGAAGAAGCCAAGTCTGCGCCTGCCGGGAATAGCGGGAACCAAACAGGAGCGACTTCAGGTTTTCGGGAGGAGCGGAGACTAGCCCTGGTAAGCCATGGGAGGAGGGCGCGTGAAAAGAGAGGGATGCCAGGGGCGGGAGACCGTGTGCGCATCGAAGATCGGCGCCCGGCTTGTGACCTCAACCAGGACAATCACCGGCGGGGTGGTCGCCACCGGCGCCGCCGTATGCAGGACGATGCACAGTGGGCAGTGATCCGCGTCCGTGTCGACGGGGTGCACGTGGGCAACCTGAACGACTGTCAGGAGGGTGAGCAAAACCAGACACACCAGCGTGACCACCGGCAAGGCAGCGAGCCTTCCGCGGTGCTTTGCGCCGAACTGTGTCTGAAACTGCCTCAACCGATCTACCTTCGTCTTGGAATGGTCCCTTCTAGAAGGATACACGGGATCAAGTATTAGATGCCAGGGAAGCGGAAATGTAACGCTCCCTGCAGCCGAGGGAAGCATTTCAACAGCGACAGTCCGCTCTCCCTGCCGTCTAACCCGTGTTGATCTACACTTGGAGCGGATTGTCTCCTTCTATGCACGTACTCCCTAAATTGCGACGATCAACTC
>Ga0302320_10008828_pt1 | contig 21810 bp, 15 predicted proteins | sample Bog_T0_3_FD_202130 | JGI IMG/M metagenome (GOLD analysis project Ga0302320, IMG submission 202130) | Peat permafrost microbial communities from Stordalen Mire near Abisko, Sweden - Bog_T0_3 | ecosystem: Environmental > Terrestrial > Soil > Wetlands > Peat | place: Sweden: Abisko, Stordalen Mire...
CAGACAGCGGACTTCTGGTGCTACCCTTCCCTGGGTATTCCGGGGCCACCGCGGCACGATATCGGTGCTGTCACCGATGCCGACAGTGGCCCAATTCACGGCGCGAACGACCCTGCCTGCGCCGGCCACCACAGCAGGTTAGCTAGCCCTCGGGCTGCTGCTCATCCATGTAAGTGGCCATCGAGTCTTCAAGATAGCGCGAGGTCGGAGCGGCGGCCGTTGAAGCGTAGCTGCCGATCAGCTGGGCAAGGAACGGCTGGCTCAGGCGCGCCTGTTCGGTTTTCTCCTGCTCGGCCACGACCTGGAGCAGCACTTCGCGGGTGATATCCAGACCGGTGCGCTGTTCGGTTACGCGTACTTCGGCCTGTCCGACGATCAGGGCCAGGATATCGTGCAGCGTGATGTAACGGCTCAGCTTGGTATCGTACAAACGCCGATTAGGGTACTTCTTGATTAATCGGGTTTCGCTGACTGAACGTAGCATGATCGATTACCTCGTTTGAAAGATGAAGGCCCCAATGGACCTTCAGATGCCTGAACCGGCGCCTCTGCGATCAGCTGAGGGCACGCACCGCGCCGCCCTCGAGCCCGAGGCACAGACCGCTGGGCAGATCTGCATCAGTGGGTCAGTGCTGCCGCTCGGCTCACACATTAATATCTTCATATTTCGGTGAGCAATCATCGTAAAGGCATCACTGATAGTTCGTAGACATACCGGTTCAATACTTCACCTTCATTAGACTCTCGCATCACGCAACGCGCAACCCGCAAAGCATTGCAATGACGTCTTCTGCGTAGTCTATGCGTTACGCATGCAAAATTTACATTCGGTGATTCGCGCGCCGCGAATGGGCGTTCTTGAACGCTTGCATAGGCGGATTACCAGCGCATTCATTGCTTTGCCGCCGCGCAAGCTCCCTATTGAATAGCTGTATAAGTGTACTGGGTTGTAACCGGCTGTCGCGTGCTCGCTACACGCAGCGCGAACTGGCCGCATGAAATCAACTGTGGAAATTCTGGAAAAGCGCCATTGTGACAGCCGCGTGACCTCTGTCGAATCGCGACATAGGCAATTTCAGCGCTTTCAAGAGCTGCATTCATGCCCCAGGGCGACTGTAGCGGCGCGCTGCGCGAGCGGCAGCGAAGTGAGCGATCGGCTCATTCCTTCGTCTTTGGAAACATCCCTTTGTCGAGGAACTCGCGGATATGGGCCAAGTTGGCATCGGCGGGCGTGGCTGTGCACCACTGCACTCTTAGCTTGTCATTCACGACCCGCCAGATGTCGACAAATACGCCGCTGTATACGGGCTCGGGACCTTCCTTCCAGTCCCAGTTTCGATGTCGCGCCACGACGACGATATCGCCCTCAGCCACAATCCAGTTCACCGGCGAGCCATTGGAATCCACAGCGTAATTTCCAGGCTGGCGACGCGGACCAGACGGCGGTGGCGTGGACGAGCCTGCATCACCGGGCGCGCTGACTGGCGGCCTCATGGTATTGAAAAGGCAAACAAGGCGTTCGCAGTGTCAGGCTCGGTCGGATCGTGCTGAATAAAATCGGGCCAGAAATACTTGCGCGCATTTTCAGACGTCCATTGTCGCTGGTCGCTGATGATCTTGTAGAAGTCGAGTACCACCTGCTTGTTGCGCTCGCGTACTTTCCGCGAGGACTGGGGCATCGGCAATGGCGTGGACTGCGGATGATCCAGATTGCGCCGCTCAAGAAACTGGAGGCTGGCTTCCTCTGCCGAGGCCGACTGGATAAGCCCGCCAGCCAGTATCAAGCCTGCCAAAGCCGCTCGTAGCACTTGCACGCTGCAGCGCTCCTTAAGATTTCAAGCGATCCGCGGCGAGCTCAGACCAGCGCTGTCTTGAACAGGTTCAGCATCCGGCCCCAGGCTTTCTCCGCCTGTGCTTCGTTGTAGACGCTGGAATCCGGTGGGCACCAGCCATGCATAGTGCCTGCATAGACCTCGATTTCTGCCGGCAGCTTCGCGGCATCAAAAGCCTGCCGCAGCAGCGTCTTGGCCGCCGGGTCTTTCATATCATCGTTCTCGGCGATCGCAATCAGATACTGGGCCTTCATCTTGGGCACCAGCAGATGCGGGCTGTCGGGATTATCGTTCGCCAGATTGGCGCCATGGAATGAGGCGCCCGCACCGATGCGATCCGGAAAGCTGGCCGCCGTACGGAAAGTAAGCGGACCGCCCATGCAGTAGCCGGCCGTGCCCATCTTGCGCTTGTGATCAACGACCTTCTGCTGATCCAGAAAACCCACGAAGCTCTTCGCATCGGCAAACTGGATCTCCGGCGTCAAGGAGCCCATCAGGCCCATCAGGGTCTGGCGCGTCGCCTCATCCTGCATGCTTGCGCCGGGTGGCAAAATGGGCGCCTTGCGTGCCCGGTAAAACGGATTGGGGACCAGTACCGCGTAGCCAGACTCCGCCAATCGCTTGCCCATCAGTTTGAAGGCGGGTCGAAGACCCATGATGTCGGTCCACATCAGGACACCAGGCCACACACCGCGCGAAGGATGTACAAAGTAGCTGTCGGCTACTCCACCGGGGGTCTTGATGTCGATGTCGCTTTCGATTACATCGGCCGCGCCGGAAATGCGCGGCAGCATCGCGGCAAGTCCGCCGGCCACGGACAGTGCGCCAAAGCGCCGTCGCGACAGTTCGCTCGAACGCTGCGCATACGCCAGCATGTCACTGAAGGAGTCCTGATCGCACATGGTCTGCTCCGCTCGTTGGGGATGTTCGTGGGAGTAATCATACTAGGCCCAAACGGCGCTCCCGACAGCCCGGGCGCACAGGCCCCTGGGGCCGCTCAGGCCGGGTGGCGATAGCGGTTAATCAGATCGCGCAACTTCAGCGTCTCGGCGCGCGCAGCGACTGCAAAGTCAGCACCACTGCTGGCATACAAGATGCTGCGCGAGGCGTTGATCATCAGCCCCGTGCCCTCGGCCGTCTGCCCGGCCCGCACCAGCTGTTCGACATCACCGCCCTGCGCGCCAACGCCCGGAACCAGGAAGGGCATGTCGCCCACCAGCGAGCGGATCTTGGCGATCTGTGCCGGCCACGTGGCGCCGAGCACCAGTGCACAGTTGCCACGGACGTTCCAGTGCTGCGCAATCATAGTGGCGATGTGCTCGTAGAGGGGCTGGCCCTCGACCAGCAAATCCTGCACGTCGGCGGCGCCGCTGTTGGAGGTTCTGCACAGCAGAATGACGCCCCGATCCGCATAGCGCAGGAAAGGCTCGGCCGAGTCCCGCCCCATGTACGGATTAACCGTCACTGCATCGGCCCCGTAGCGCGCGAAGGCTTCGCGCGCATACTGCTCAGCCGTGCTGCCAATATCGCCGCGCTTGGCATCTAGAATCACGGGCACCCCGGGGCAGACCTGGCGGATATGCTCGATAGTGGCCAATAGCTGCGGCTCGGCCGCGATTGCCGCAAAGTAGGCAATCTGGGGCTTGTAGGCGCACACCAGGTCATGCGTAGCATCAATGATCGCGCGATTGAACTCGAGTACCCCGGCGGGTGTTCTGGGTAGATGGGCGGGGAGCCGCTCAAGATCCGGATCCAATCCCACGCACACCAGCGAGCGTTGCGATGACCAGGCAGCCTTGAGTTTATCGATGAACGTCACTGAAACCCTCTGCTAGAGCCACCCACACGGCGTGTCGCCCGGGGCGCCGGCCGCAAGACGGCGCACATTGTAATCGGGGTGCAAGCCGCGGGTAGCCGCACCTGAACTCTGGATACACCGCCGAAGCCCGGAGCCTCCTGAGCCTATTGCATTGCAGCATCAAAGTGAGACCCCGTGGGCGCCGCCGATGGAATTTTTGAAAGTATTGGTATGAAAAGCGGGCCGACACACTCTTATATAGTTATATAACGCCTCCTCTTGGCGTGGTGGCAGTCTGGCGGATCCATGACGGAACTGAAGAAAGTACTGATTGAGCGGCTCTTCGCCCAGCACCGAGGCGCTCTGCAGTCGTTTTTCTACCGCCGGATCCGCTCCAAGCCTGATGCCGTGGATCTGGTCCAGGAAGTTTATGTCCGGATGCTGCGCGTCAATGATACGGACGCCATCCGCAATCCGGAGGGCTACCTCTACACGGTGGCCAACAATCTGGCCATTGAGCACGCCGTGCTGGAGCGCCGCCATGCGAAGGACATCGACTTTGACGAGCCAGTGCTCGAGGCCGAGCTGGTCGGACCTGCCGGACCTGAGGAGCAGATTGATCTACAGCTACGGGTCAAACGCCTGCGGGAGGTGCTCGGCCAGCTACCCCCGAAATGCCGGGCCGCGGTCTACATGAAGTACCGGCACGGAATGAGCTACCAGCAAATCGCCGAGCAGCTGGGAGTGTCCGATCACATGGTGCAGAAGTATCTGGGCCAGGCCTTGGCCCATTGCCGCCGACGCATGGCGAGGTTTGGATAGACGCATGCAAATCACGGACGATAAGAGTCGAGCTGCCATTGCAGACCAGGCTGCAGCCTGGTTCATCAGCCATCGCGCCGGGCCGCTCGATGAGCGGCAACGGACGCAGTTTTTCGCCTGGCTGAAGGCTTCACCGATCCACATGGAGGAATACCTCGGCATCGCTGCGCTTGAAAGTACTCTGGGAGCAGCGACCGCAGATCCAGAGACCACTCTACAAGCGCTGCTTGAGGCCGCAGGGCGTGACACTTCGGCGGAGATTATTGATCTGGGAAGCGCTCGCGAGGCGAACTGGCGACCGCCGCGTCATGCCCGTCGTTCTAGTCCCTGGTGGCTCGGTGCAGCGGCACTGGCGGGCATCGGCATGGTGGCCGCGGTCCTCGTCTGGGCCTTCGGTGAAGGCCAGTGGCTGGACCTGCCCAAGACCTACGAAACCACGCACGGCGGTCAGGGCGTGTGGCAGCTGGCCGACGGCACGGTACTGCATCTGAACACCGACAGCAGCGTCACGGTCCACTTCTCCAACCATGAGCGGCTCGTGACACTGCATCAGGGGCAGGCCCTCTTTGAGGTCGCCCACGAGGCGGCGCGTCCGTTTCGGGTCAGCACCGGGGATTCCAGTACGGTCGCCGTCGGCACCGAGTTTGATGTCTACCGGCGCGCGGAGGACACACAGATTACCGTGGTTAAGGGCCGCGTCGTGGTTTACCCGGGCGCATCGGCGCCAGCCGCGGCCGGCATGGCCGGTGACGAGCATTCGCTCAGTGTCAGTGCTGGCCAGCGGGTGACGGTTCATGCCGGGATGCTGCCCGCGGCGCCCAGCAATGCTGACCTGACGCGCGCCGTAGCGTGGCTTGAGCGCCAGATCGCATTCGACCAACAGCCACTAGACGAGGTTGCCAGGGAATTTAACCGCTACAATAGGATCAGTTTTGAGATCGATGACCCAAAGCTACGCACACTGCCGGTCAGCGGCGTCTTTGATGCCTATGATCCGGCCTCGTTTGCTGCGTTTATGGGGTCGCTCGAGGGTGTGCACGTCGAGCGGCTGGGAACGCTGATCCGGGTGACGAATGCAGTTGCTGAGCAGGTCCACAATAAGGCGCAAAGCCACTGATTACCTGAACCGCGGGCCGCTGCCCGCCATCGCCTCCCCCACCACGGACTCCCCGCCGACTGTTCGGCCCCGACCCCATGGTCGCGGACGATTTGAAGGCCCGCGCAAACAACCGCAGAGCAGCGGCTCCCGCAACGCATGGTTTTGCTAAGACGCCTCCTCGGCGCGTGCCTGCTTGGCGCGTGCCTGGATCAGGCCGTGCCTGCGCAGGGCAACGTGCCGCCTGCACCCGCTCCCGTGCTATCAGTCGATGCCGGCGGCGAGCCGCTGGCTCAGGCACTTGCGAGCTTCGCCCAACGCACGGGCTTGCAGCTGGTCTACCTCTCGCGTCTCGCCAGTAACAGGCGCTCGCATCCGGTGCCTGCCGGTCTTGCGCCGCCGCAAGCGCTCGCCAAGCTCCTTGAGGGGACCGGCCTGGCCTACACCTACCTCAATGATCGGACCATCAAAATCTACTCGGCCCCGCGAATCAGCACTCGGGTCGCTGCCGCCGAGGCGGACGCACCGCGCCAAGATCAGGGGTCGCCCTCGGCAGCGCTCGAGGAGATCATGGTCACGGCTACCAAGCGCGAAGAGCGCTTGAGCGTGGTCCCGATGAGTGCCAGTGTCCTCACGGCCGATGAAATGTACTCGGCGGGCATTGAGGACATTACCGAGATCGCCAGCGTAACGCCGGGAATCGAGTATGACTTCAGCTCACAATTTGGCCCGGGCATTCTGACCAACATCGCCATCCGCGGCATCAGTGCCGATAAGGGCGAGCCCACCACCGGCATTTATATCGATGACACGCCCATCCAGATGCCGCACACCAGTTTCTCCGACCCGTTTCCGGTCACCTTCGATCTGGCACGCGTTGAAGTGCTACGCGGCCCACAAGGAACACTGTTTGGCAGCAGCGCTGAAGGGGGCGCCATCCGCTTTATTACTAACGAGCCCAGCACTACAACTTCCGATGCCCTGTATCGTGCGCAAATCTCAACGACTGAACAGGGCAGCCTCAGCTATGAAGCGGGCGCGGCCGCTGGCGGTGCGCTGATCCCCGACATTCTGGGTGCCCGCGTAAGCGCCTGGTACCGTGACGAGGGGGGCTACGTAAACCGCCTGAATCCCTTTACCGACGCGGTCGTGGATGCCGATGCCAACCGCAGCTGGAGCGAGGCGCTGCGCGTGGCGCTCGCTATTGCACCCAGCGAAGGGCTGCGGATCACCCCGGCACTGTCCTACCAGGCTGAACACGTGCACGACGCGCCGGTGTTCTACACCTATATGTCCGATCCCAGCACAGGGTTGTTCAACAGTGGGCGACTGCTGCGCCAGCCGGACAATGATAGCTTCACGCTGGCCTCCCTCAAGATCGAGCAGCACCTGGATGGCAGCCTGTTTACGGCCGTGAGCTCGTATTTTGATCGCACCGCCGCGGCGGTTGTGGATGCCACGAACGAAATTGGTGTGACGAACCTAAATGGTTACGGTAACCCGCTCGGAGCCGAATACCCGAGCTCCTACGCGGATGCCGTACCAAGCGAGCTTGGCGTTCATCAGATTCTGCTCTCGCAGGAACTGCGGTTGGCATCCGCAGAACAGACGGCTCCGCTCAGCTGGGTCGCCGGGCTGTTCTACTCGCAATTGAGGCTGGATGAGACCCAGTACGAATATCTGGTGGCGGCTCCGACACCCCCTGCCAGCACCAGCAGCAACGCATCGACTGATACCGAAGTGTCCGGTTACGCGCAAGCAACCTGGCATTTCTCGCCCCTATGGAGTGCTGGTGCCGGCATGCGCCTTGGATGGTCTCGCGGCGTCAATACCGGAGTGAGCGGCGGCTTCTTCAATGGGGGATCGAGCCCCACTTCGCATACTGAGCGGGATGCGAACCTGCCGCCAACGCCGCGTTTTGATTTGTCCTTTCTGCCAAGCGATGGGCAGCTCTATTACGTCAGCGTGGCGAAGGGCTTCCGGCGCGGAGGCACCAATGGCACCGACCCACCCCAGTGTCACCACACCCCAGATCCGGACACCTACGCGCCGGATACGGTGTGGAGCCTTGAGCTTGGCGCCAAAGATCAGTTCTTCTCGCGGCGCCTGCAGGTCTCAGGCAGTGTCTACGACATCGAGTGGAAGGGAATCCAGGAAGGCGTCAGCGACGCGTGCGGCAACACCTATACAGCCAACGCCGGATCGGCAGTCAGCGCCGGCTTTGACCTGAAAGCCGAGGCGCTGCTGAGCGATCGATTGAGCCTGGCACTCGCACTCGGCTATATCGATGTCCAATACACGAGCACCCTGATCGCCCCTGGCGGGATCCTGATTGCCGATCGCGGCGCGGTGGTCGGTGGGGTGCCCTCGGTCCCGGCGCCGTGGAGCGGCACGCTCAGCATTCGCTACGAGTGGCGGTTGAACGCAAACGCGACCGGCTATGTGCGCGTGGATGACACGATTCACAGCCACAATCCCGGACCCTTCACCGAACTTGATAAACGCTATAGCTACTATGACCCGCGCTATACCGCTGACCCGGCCACGGATCTGCTCAACCCGCAGCTTGGCCTGAAATGCTCGGCGCTGGACCTGAAGCTGTACGTGACCAACGCACTCAACCAGCATCCTGACCTGCAGGTGTACGCGGATGCCCCGGGATCCACCCTCGTATATGCCTACACCCTGCAGCCTCGAACGCTCGGACTGACGGCTAACTGGGCGTTTTGAGCCCGGGGGAGCCGGCCCAGGCCCCACAGCCGCAAATTTAGTGGTAGCGGATTTCCTCCGCACCCCCTCTTACCTTACAGAACGCAAGAGATTCGCCTGGCATGACCTGCCGGCGGGTACGGCTTGGCCCTGCCAGGGATGGTGGGGCCTGGCTTTAACAGCCAACGGGGCGCCTCGCCCACGTATCAGGCAGATGGAAGTCTCGATTATGGGCCAACAGTGGCTGCAAGGCGTCTCGCAAAGCCCTCCAATCGCACCGGACACCCGAGCATGAGTCCAAGCGCCTACATCGTACGGCTCTGGCGCCAAAGTGATCAGCACGCTTTGGCGGGCGAGGTCGAAGCACCGGATGGGGCCTCGAGCGCGCCTTTTACGAGCCCCTCCGAACTTGCCGCTATCCTGCATGCCCCCTCAATTCACCTGCGGCCGCGCACGATTCCGCTTGCGCCTCAGACCGATGTCATCAAGCTGTATCGGGATACCGCCCGTGGATGATCAGATCAGCGCCGCGCCAGAAGGGCTACACTGACAGGCGTGAGTGCGCCCAGCCGAAAAACCTTCAATGCGCTCGTTGTGGATGATCACCGGGACATGCGCACGCTGCTGCGTGAGCTGCTGCAGAATCTGTGTAGTGAGCTACGCGACTGCGCCAGTGGCGAGCAAGCGATCCAGGTGTGCGGCGAATTTCGCCCCGATCTGGTCACGATGGACTTGCAGCTCCATGACATGGACGGCATGGCCGCGATGCGCGTAATCCGCTCGCTCTATCCCGAATGCCATTTGGTTGTGGTCACCCATTATGACGGACACACGCTGCGTCAGCGCGCTTTGGCCGCTGGAGCGGATCACTTTATCAGCAAAGACGCACTGCTCGAGCTGGTGCCCTACGTTACGGCGCTGCGCACCCAGCTCGATCCGGCGCGCCAGACTGGCGGCTGATAGCCATCCATGATGATCGGATGCGCTCACCTGGCGCTCACGGGCAGCTAAGCTGCAGCGTCTGCCCCTCTTGCAGCTGGGCAACCTGGGCCTGCGTGCTGGCGCATCGATAGGTGATCGCGCACTGCTTGGCGTGCCCAAAATCGGGATCTCCCGCCAGCTGGTTGCCGCATTGAACCAGGCACTGGCGAATGTTGCCACCGCATTTTAGGCGCACGGGATTGCTCACATCGAGCGCCTTGCCGGTCTGCGGGCTGGTATAGAACGCACTGAGAATGTCGATTGCGCCGCCGTTGGTGGCTGCCACTGGCACGGCCGGGCTCGGCGCAGCCGCACTCTGCTCGCCGATAATCAGGCGTCCGGCCGCCGGCATGAAATACTCATCGACAGCATGGACCAGGAGCTTACTGACAAAGCTGTTGGCCCCCTGCGGCGAGGCCGCGTTGATCTGAAAGTACCCGCAGCTGGCCTGGTCCTCGATGGCCGCATGCAACAGCGGTATGCGCGGATCGAGTCCGATCAGATCGCTGTGATAGTTACCCGAGAGGATGACCCCGCCCAACGCGTGACCCGTACCCGAACGCATGCGCCACAGCGTGGGGCTGCCAGAGGCCAGTGCCAGCACGAGCTTCTGGGGGCTGTCGCTCACAAACACATCGATAACAGTGCGCGCGCGCGAGCGCGGAGTCGCCTCAAGGCCCGGAAACGCGTTCTCATCCCCGGCGCCGTAAACCAGATAGTCGCCGGGCAGAGTGCTGACAAATCTCTGACAACTGTCCTTGGCGGGCTCGGCGGACAAATTGTCCGGCCCCCCGATCAGGGGCACTCTGCTGTCTTTAGCAGCCGGCGCCTGTAGGGTACGCGGCGGGGCATTGCGCAGAGCCTGCTGTCGCGCCATCGACTCCTGCGTACGATGCAGCGTCGTCTGCTCGTTCCACTTCACGTATAGGAACGCCACGGCGAGTGCAGCAACGATCCAGATCCAGCCGCGGGCACTGTGCGTATCCTCAGACGCGTGCGCCGCTGGCGGTAAGGCCGAAGTGCTCCGCATCTGCCCGGGCGGTGCTGCCGTAGCCACCTTCGGAGTAGAGCCCCACGCCGGGACGCCAGTGAGCGGCACCGCCGGCCCCGGGGTGGTGCCTGTGGGTGAAACGCGCTCGGGCGGTGCGTGTGCCGTCCGATCGATGATGATCGGAGCTGGGGCAACCGGGTGCACCGCCGCCCGCTCGCCCCGGGGTGGAAACGGGGCCAGCCACGCCACCAGCAGGAAGACCCCGCCGGCGGCCATCATCGCCAGAATGTTACCGATCTGGCTGAGGGAACCGAAATCAAACAACACCAGCTTCACGGCCGCCACGATCAACAGCACCGCACCCAGTGACCAGAGTGTGCGCGAACGCCTGCGCACGGCGAGCCAGGTCAGGAAGCCGCCGATAGCAGCCCACAACAGCGACACCACGGCCGGCAGCAACATCTCATTCAAGGCCAGAATGGTCAGCGTTCCGGGCGGCCCAATAAGGCGCAGCAACATGGCAGCAGAAACCGCTGCCACTGCAAAGATGGCCGCATAGTTGAAGAACTGCGAGTCCCGGTTCCGGCTCGCGCTCAGGTATCGGGCCGTCTCGATCAAATAGCCCAGGGCAATCAGCTCGAACGCCACCGCCCAGTATTCACGCTCAATGTTGAACAAGGCTTCGTAGCACAGAAGCAGAGCGAATAGCACGAAACCAACCGGTGATAGCCAGTTAGGCCAGAAACGACCCGGCGGTGCCAACCACTGGGCCTGCAGGGAGGCGAATAGTGCACTACAGACCAGTAGCGTAAGCACAGCATCGTAGTGGGGATGCGTCAGATGCCCGTTAAAGGCAACGGCCCAGGGCAACGCCAGGACGGGCAAGGCACTGCGGGCGAAGCTGCCCGGCGAATCCTCCTCCCCGTCAGCGCGATCACCCTGATGTGCCAGCCAGGAGAACAGCACCTGGCCAGCCACCAGCAGCAACAGAACAAGCGGCGGCGAAAACTTCGAGGCGCACAGCCAAGCACTGCCAAACAGGGCAATTCCGAGCAACAGCAGAAACGGTGGCGCCGGTACCCGCGACCGCAATTGCAGGACGATGGCGTACACGCCGCAGGTCAACAGTACGGCCAGATGCACGATTTGATCCACGTGCACGAGATGCAAGCGAAACAGCTCACGCGCCAGCACCAAGCCCAGCCAAGTCGAGGCAAATATCAGGAACACGGGCGCCAAAGCGTGTCGGCGATGGCGTAACACGAGGCCCGCAGCCAGGACGGATACGCCGAGCAATGCGTGTCGCAGGAACGGCAGGTTTACAAAGGGCTCGGCGCCGAGGGATTCGAGCAGAGCATGGAGCGTGTAGCAGCCGGAACTGGCAAGTGCCACCGCGATCGCCAGCCGCTCGGCGGTCTCACTAAACTGCAGGCGAACGCGTGTGATAATCAGCAGGCAGCTCACCATCGCTGCAATCAGCAGGAAAGGAATAGTGCTGATCGCCAGCAAGCCCGCGCTCACCAATAGCAGCAGGGCGACGCTTGCATAGCGCAAGCCGCCCTGCTGGAAGCGAAGCTGCTGAACGCCTCCGGCAATGAGCCACAGCATGGCGAGCCCGGTCAAACCAAGAGCGCCCTCCTGGGAGATACGCGGCGCAATCAGCAGAGTCAGGGTCGCGGCCACCAGCGGCAATAGCAGAAAGTAGCCCCGATCGAGATGGCGCTGCCAGCTGGCCGTGCCGTTCGAGGCCGGTAGTCCCTCAAGGATGGGCATCAGCAGGTGGATCCCTACCAATGCAAGCAGCAACGGCTGCATTTGCGGATAGTAGGCGGGTTGATAAAACTGCTGCGTCCAGCCAAAAAACAGGGCTCCCGCAAGGGTGAACAGGAAACTCAAGTGAATCAGCGGCCGCCACCCTCGTCGCCACACCATGAACAGCGTGACCACGCTCGCCGCCACGTAGTACCCGAACACTGAGGCAGGCGTCGCCTCGTGCAAGGCAAAGGCCGGCGCCAGGTAGGCGCCCACCATTGAAAGTACGGCGATGGAGAGCGCTCGGAGCGTAACGGCCACCACGGTTGCGACCGCGGCCACGACAAATAACAGCCCGAGTGCCTGAAGATCAGCTACGTAGTGGAAAAATCCGTAGGCGCTGTAGGCGGTGAGGTAGGCCACAGCCAGTGCCGCGCCCGCCAGCGCCAGAGAAATCGCTCGCCGCTGGCTCTTGGCGTTGATCAGCGCCGACGCCGCACCAAGGGCCACTGCGATGGCGGCCCCGGCCATGAGTTTTGCTTCAGCGGGAAAACTGATTTCAAGCATCAGATAGCGCAGCAGTGCGCCGCTGCCAATGGCCAGCAGTCCACCACCGAGCTTGGCAGTCCAATTGCCGCTGACCAGCCAGCGCACCAATCCCGCGGGCCTAAGCGTGGTGGCTGCGCCCTGCTCTGTGCCCGCCTCCCACGCCAGCACCACTACGAACAGCGCGCCGATACCGCATAAGAATGCCAGTGCCATCATAAAGCTCCCGATTGCCATCCCCTTGGCGTAGCTAGCCTAAGCGGAATCCGGCCGAAACGCACTGGGAGGCACCAGTTGGGGTGGGCCATACCCAAGTGATAATTTTCTCAAGTATTCACGCGCGTGCATCAGCTATTCTCTGTAGCAATTACTGCGATACCCAAGGACCATGAGCCAGCCACCCCCCTCCATAGTTCAGAACGCGGACATCCGCTTCCTTGGCAAGATCCTGGGTGATGTGATCCGCGTACAAGGCGGTGAAGCGCTTTTCCAGCGCATCGAGGCGATCCGGGCCGCGTCGGTCGATCGCTACCGCGGCATTGCGCGCCCGCGCGGGCTGGCGGCGGACTGGGAGATGCTCTCGCTTGATGAAACAGTGGCCTTCGTGCGCAGTTTCATGTTGTTCTCGATGCTGGCGAATCTTGCTGAAGATCGCCAGGGCAGCACCGCCGAGGCGCAGAGCACACTCGATTCAGCGCTACGATTTCTTGAGGGCCAGGGCAAGGCTCGGCGCGAAGCAACCGGGCTCTTGAGCCGCGCCTGGATTGCGCCGGTCCTGACTGCCCATCCGACCGAGGTCATGCGAAAGAGCGTCCTGGACCATCGCAATCGCATTGCCGCGTTGATGCGCGATCGTGATATGGGTCGCACCGAGACGCCCGAGGGCGAGCTGCTCGAGCAGGCGATTGCCCGCCAGATCGGATTGCTCTGGCAGACGCGGGCGCTGCGCCGGGAACGACTGTATGTGGCCGATGAGGTCGACTCGGCCCTCGCCTATCTTCGGGATATTTTCCTCCCGGTTGTGCCCATGCTCTATGCGCGCTGGGAGCGGCTGCTTGGTGAGCGCCCGGCAAGCTTCCTCAGACCTGGCAGCTGGATCGGTGGCGATCGGGACGGCAATCCGCACGTCACTGCCGATTCACTGCGACTTGCCCTGGCGCGGGCCGCCCAGGCATTGCTTACAAGTTACCTCGATCAGCTCAACGCCCTGGGTGCCGAGCTGTCAATTTCTAGCGAGCTGGCCACTGTATCCGAGCCCGTAGCGGCGCTCGCGCTGCGCAGCGGCGACAATAATCCAGCGCGCGCGGATGAACCTTACCGCCGGGCAATCACCGGCATCTACGCACGGCTGGCTGCGACTTACCGCGTACTTGTAGGGTCGGCGCCCGCCCGACCTGCCACGGTGGTGGCCGAGCCCTATCCGGATGCGCCGGCACTGCGAGCTGACTTGCTGCTGCTGGCCGAGTCGCTGCAGTCGGCGAACAAGATCGGCCTGAATATCGGCGGTGCACTGGCGCGGCTGATCCGGGCCGTCGAGACCTTCGGTTTTCATCTGGCGGCACTGGATCTGCGCCAGAACTCTGATGTGCACGCACGCGTTGTCGGCGAACTGCTCAAGACCGCCGGCGTGACGGCCGACTATGCCTCGCTCGATGAAGCGGCGCGCGTTGCACTGCTGCAGCGGGAGCTGGCCACCGAACGCCTGCTCGCCAGCCCCTACTCAAGCTACAGCGCCGAGACCATCTCGGAACTCTCGATCGTGCGCGCTGCGGCCGAGGCGCACCAGCGTTACGGTCCGGCCTGCATCACCAACTACATTGTTTCCAAGTGCGACAGTGTCTCGGACCTGCTCGAGGTGAATATTCTGCTCAAGGAAGTGGGCTTATATCTACCACGCGGGACACCGCGCGCCGCAATCATGGCGGTCCCGCTTTTTGAGACCATCTCCGATCTGGAGCGGGCGAGTGAGGTGATGAGCGCCTGGCTCGGGCTGCCTGAGGTCGCGGCGGTCAACGCATCGCATGGCTATCAGGAAGTCATGGTGGGCTACTCCGACTCGAACAAGGATGGCGGCTACCTGACCTCTGTCTGGAGCCTGTATCAGGCGACGCAGTCGCTTGCAGAAGTATTCGAGCGCAAGCACGTCCCGATGCAGATTTTCCACGGACGTGGTGGTGCTGTAGGGCGCGGCGGCGGATCATCATTCGCGGCTATTCGCGCACAACCCGCCGGCACGGTACGCGGGCGCATCCGCATCACCGAACAGGGCGAGATTATTGCCGCCAAATACGGTACGCGCGAAAGCGCGGCCGCGAATCTTGAGGCGATTGCAGCGGCGACCTTACTCGCCTCGCTCGAGCAGCCGACGCTCTCGGCCGCCAGCCGCGCGAACTTTTCAGGCGCGATGGAGCAGATTTCGAGGCAGGCATTCCGTGCTTATCGCACGCTCGTGTATGAGACCGAGGGGTTCACCAGCTTCTTTCGCCAGATGACCCCGCTGCTGGAGATCTCAGAGCTCAAGATCGGCTCGCGGCCCGCCTCGCGCACCAATTCGACCCGCATCGAGGATCTGCGCGCAATTCCCTGGGTATTCAGCTGGGCGCAGGCTCGCGTCATGCTGCCCGGCTGGTTCGGCGTCGGGCAGGCACTCACTTCGCTCGGAGACATCGGACTGCTGCGCGAAATGCTCGACGCATGGCCTTTCTTTCGCGCGACGATGGACAATCTTGAGATGGTGCTCTCAAAATCTGACATGAGTATCGCCGCGCGCTACGCCACCCTCGTACAGGATCGGGCCCTTGCAGAGCGCATTTTCAATCAGATCCGTGATGCGTGGCTTGTTACGCAGGAGCAGCTGCTTACCATTACCGGACAAACGCGGCTGCTGGAGAAGCATCCGGGACTGGAGGCGTCGATCCGCTTGCGTCTGCCATACATCGAACCGCTCAATGAGCTGCAGGTCGAGCTGCTCAAGCGCCATCGCTCCGGAGAAAAGGATCCCCGGGTCCGCGAGGGCATCCAGCTCTCAATCAACGCCATCGCAACTGCGCTACGTAACAGCGGCTGATTTCTCCGGCCGCGCGCCCGAGTACTCTACTCCCCTAGCCCTTGAGCACCCCGGAGGCCTTGGCGGTATGGATGGCAATCGCATCCATCAGCGCCGGCGAGAGGCAATCATAGGGCTCGAGGCCCAGCTGCCGGAGCCGATCGCGCACCGCGCCCATCAGCTTCGGGTCGGTACCTGATTCGATGATCGAGGATACAAAGGCGGCAAACTCAGGCGGTGCCCAGCCGATCTGGGCCGAGAGCTCGGTGTGGACAAAATCCAAACCAAAGAACGGATGTTTGCTGTTCTCAATCCGTCCGTACATGTGGACGCCACAGGCCTTGCAAGCATGACGCTGGATCGTGGCCTTCGCATCAACGATCGCGAGTTTGTCGGCGTGCCGGGTCACCGAAAGTTTGTCGCGCGGCAAGACCGCGACGACTGAAAACAATGCGCCACTGGGCTTCCAGCACCTGGTACAGCCGCAAGCATGGTTGTATGCGGTCTGGGCACTGAGCGTCACCTCCACCGTCTCGCTCGTGCAATGGCACACTAGAGTGCCGCCCTCGAATCCCTTGGCCGCCGGTTTGATGCCTTTGTCCACGGACGGATGAATCGCAATTGTCATGGTCGACCCCTCGAATGGTAGGGAAAGCCGGACTTCTTCTGTCGTATTAGGATGGACTGCTTCCTGCAGTTTCGAGGCCTCAGCCTAGCATATTGAGCGATAGCCACGTGGCCAAAGGCAGCGCGTAGCTTGTGCACCGCGAGGCCCACCCGCGCGCAAACGACAGCCGCAGGCGGATCAGCTAGTATTTTGCGCCCCCGATGAGGCGCGACGGGGCGGACCACTGCCCACCCGGAGGTAGAGATGAACTTGCTGGATGCCGAACCTGTGCCGCACGCTGCCGATCACATCGTCACACTGCAAAGTCATATTCTGCAGCAGCATGCCCGCTTTCCGGGCGAGAGCGGCTCCCTATCCTGGATTCTCTCTGCTCTGTCGATATCGGCCAAGATTATCTGCAATCTGGTAAGACGCGCCCGGCTTGAGGATGTGCTGGGCGCAGCGGGCAGCGATAACGTGCAGGGCGAAGCTCAGCAGAAACTGGACGTGCTTGCCAATGAGGTGTTACTGCGCACACTGGGAGGACGGCACGGCGTGGCGGTCATCGCTTCGGAGGAGAATGAAGAGCCGGTAATCCTGCGCGAACAGATCGAGGGGGAGTCAAAATACTGCGTATTGTTTGATCCGCTCGATGGCTCATCGAATCTGGACGTGTGCGGCGGGGTCGGCACGATCTTCAGTATTTTGCGTTTCGAGGCGGCCCTTGGCGTCGGCAAGAATGTGCTGCTGCAGCCCGGGGTTCGCCAGGTTGCTGCCGGCTACGTCCTTTATGGCTCATCGGCCGTGTTCGCGCTGACGCTGGGTGCCGGTGTCGATCTGTTTGTTCTCGATCCGGCCATTGGTGCCTTCGTACGCGTGGCCGAGCAAATCCGGATACCAAATTCCAATGCCACCTATTCGGTCAACGAGGGTAACCGCCGCAGCTTCCCGATCGGGTACCAGAAATACCTCGACTGGGCGCAGGCAAATAATTATTCCAGTCGCTACGTCGGCTCAATGGTCGCCGATGTGCACCGGATTCTGCTCAAGGGCGGAGTATTCTTGTATCCGCAAACCAAGAAGTCGCCCCACGGCAAGCTGCGGCTGATGTATGAGGCCAATCCGATGGCCATGATCATCGAACAGGCCGGCGGCCAGGCACTTACAGCCCCAGGCCAGCGCATTCTTGATGTGTCGCCTACCGACATCCACCAGCGGGTACCGGTGATTCTCGGCAGCAGTGCTGAAGTCGAGCTGGTGATGAATCAACTGCGAAGCTGAGGAGCGCGTGCGATTACGCCGCCAAAGTATGAACCTCAAGGGCCTGAAGCACCTTCTGGTGCTCGGAGGCCACTGAAGTCACCAGCGCACTGACCTCGGCAAGCCTTCCCTCAGCTGCTGCGAGCTCCACGCACTTGCACAGCTCAGCGAAGGCCAGAGCGCCTACGTTGGCGCTGCTCGACTTGAGCGCGTGCGCCGCCTGCCGCACGCCCTCGGCATCGTTCAGCAGTGCCGCCGAGCGCAATGCGTCCGCCAGCGCCAGTGAGCTGGAGGAATACAGATCCGCTACCTTTGCCAACAAATTGGGCCCACCGGGACGATGCAACGCACGTATGCGATCCAGGGTCTGCTGGTCGAGCACCGAGTCGTCTGCGCCTTGCTCGGGGCTGCTCGGTCTCGCCTCAACATCTGCAGCGCTTTGCGCCGCTTCTTCGGCCGGCTGCTCGGGCTTCTCTGCGTTCTGCTCGGGCACGCAGGACTCGAGCACCTGATAAAGCTGCTCGATTGTAAAGGGCTTGCTCAGGTAAAAGTCCATGCCGGATTCAAAGCACTTCTCGGCATCCCCGCTCAGTGCATTGGCCGTCACCGCCACAATCGGAGTTCGTGCGCGTTGCTGCTGCTGTTCTGAGGCTCGGAATTGCCGCGCCGTAGCGTAGCCATCGAGCTTCGGCATCTGGCAGTCCAGCAGTATGGCTTCAAAGCGCCGCTTGGCGAGCTTCTCAAGCGCCTCTTCGCCGCTCCAGGCGCTCACGACGCCTACACCGAGCTCCTGCAACATCACGCTGGTGACTTCGTGATTCACCGGATTATCCTCAACCAGCAGCACCTGCCGAATGCGTGACACCCGCCGACCGCCCGACAGCAGCGGCCGCGACCTGGGACGGCTGCTCCCCTGCGCCCGCGCTGCCTGCGGCGGCCGGGACAAGAGGGAGAGCAGGCATACGCGTAGTTGTACGCGCCTGATCGGTTTGGCCAACCACACCGTGGGGCCATCCCCCTGACGATCAACAGATGCCGGCGCTTCCACCGAACCCAATATCACAATCGGTGCGGCCCTGAAGCCCGAACGTAGGCGGATCTTGGTCACCAACCCGTTGCTGTCGAAGCCCGGTGCCTGTCCCTCGAGCATCAGAACATCAAACTCTCCGCCCAGGGAGCGATCGAGAATCTCAAGGGCCTGCTGTATCGATGTGGCTTCTGTGACGCGTATGCCCCAGCTGATCAAGTGATCGCGCAGCACTTCGCGCGTTGTGGCGTTCGGATCGACGATAAGCATGCGTGAGTGGCTGAGTACCGTAGTGCGCTTGTCCTGGTCCGCTGTCGGGTCGATGACTAGCGGTACCGAAAAGAAAAACGTCGATCCCACGCCGGGGCTGCTCTTCAACCCGATTTCCCCACCCATGAGTTCCACCAGCTGCTTGCAGATAGCAAGACCCAATCCGGTTCCGCCGTAGTGACGGGTGGTGGAGCTATCCTCCTGCGCAAAGGATTCAAAGATGGTGTGGCAGTTCTCCGGGCGGATCCCGATCCCTGTGTCCTTGACCTCAAAATGATAGGTGGGGTTGATCAGCTCCTGCCCGGCCTTACGCACCGACACCCGCACTTCGCCGCGTTCGGTGAATTTGACGGCGTTGCTGATCAGATTGATGACAACCTGACGCAGCCGCTGGCCATCGCCACTCACGTTCGTTTCAAGGTCGGACGGAATGTCACAGACCAGTTCAAGGCCCTTGCTCAAGGCGCGCTCGGCGGCAATATCAACAGCATCCTCGATGGTCTCGCGCAGGCAGAAAGGTGCCTTCTCCAATTCGAGCTTGCCGGCCTCGATCTTGGAGAAATCAAGGATGTCATTGATGATGTTGAGCAGCACGCTGCCGGATTGGTGGATCGTCGCCGCGTAGCGCTTCTGCCGGGCATCGAGCGTCGTCGAATGCCGCAGTAATTCGGCCATCCCCAGCACTCCATTCATGGGGGTGCGGATCTCATGGCTCATACGGGCAAGAAAATCACTCTTGGCGCGACTCGCGCCTTCGGCCTTCATCAGCGCTCCCTGCGCCTCCGCTACCGCGGCATTGAGCATGACGGTTCGCTCGCGAACCCGCTTCTCAACTTCATTTTGGTACGCCTTCAGCGAGCGATCGCGCAACTCCAGCTCTGCCAGGGCATCGCCGAATCCGCCGATCAATCGACCCACATCGTCATCGGCATGGCGCTCAATCCGCATCGAGAAACTCTTGGTCTCGAGGGCGCGATGCAATTGTTCACCCAGATCGCGTACCGGGGCGATAATCACCGATTCCAAAAGCGCGGCAAGCAGGTAAGCCACCAGGGCCGCCAGGATTGCGCCGCCGGCAACCCATGGCGCAATAGCAGGCAGAGCACCATAAAATGCCCCCAAGTGCGCCTGCGCTGCCAGCGTGCCCACTTGATGTGATTGGGACATCACGGGCACTTGGATCTCGATCGCGTCAAGCCCCTGGTATTTTACTGCTTCATTCCCCATGGGCGGCAGATCAACAGCAGCCTGGACAGGCGTGCCACCAGCCATCGGCTGCTGGCTGTCGAAGTTGATGCCGGCAAAGAATCGGCCCGAGGCATCATAGAGCCGTACCGCCCGAATCGCTGACTCGCTGTGCAGGTAGCCGAGTTGCTCGCGCGCTGACTCCGGACCTGACTGTGCCAAGGTATCTGCCGCTCGCGCAGCCACCAGGTTAAGAACGCTGACAAGGCGATCGGTAGTGCTCTGACGGAGGCTGAGTGAGTGCCCTACGAGGAAAAGACACAGGGCCACTGCGATCGCTGCCGCGCTCGCACAGGCGACAATCGCCCGGACCCTGCGCTGAAACGCCAGGCGCTGCAGCCAACCCTTCACTGACCGACATTCAGCCGCAGCGGCGCGGCCGACTCCTGCGCGAAGCATAATTCACCGCGCGCGGCTGCTCGTAAGAGCGACTGCAGGTCATTCGGCGGCACTGCCCGACTGATCAGGTAACCCTGCGCCTGGTCGCATTGATGGCGACGCAGGAAGTCCAGCTGCTCGGCGGTCTGGACACCCTCGGCTATCACTTTGAGCTTGAGCTCGCGCGCCATGGCGATGATCGCTGCACAGATGGCCGCATCGTCCGTGCTCGTGTGCAGGTCCTTGACGAAGGATCGATCGATCTTCAGGGCGTCGACCGGAAACTGGCGCAGGTAGCCGAGTGAGGAATAGCCAGTACCAAAATCATCGATGGACAGGCTGATGCCCGCGGCCCGAAAGCGCTTGAGGCAAGCGCTGGTATCCTGAACATTTCTCATCAGCAGGCTTTCGGTAATTTCAAGCTCAAGCCGGCTTGGCTCGATGCCGTGCTCCGCAAGCGCACGGAATACCGACTCAACGAAATCCAGGCTCGCCAGCTGCTGCACCGAGACATTCACCGCGACGGTGAGCGCACCAAAGCCTTCATTCGCCCAGGTCTTGAGCTGCTTACAGGCTTCACGAATAACCCAATCACCCATCGGCACAATCAGGCCGCTCTCTTCAGCCACCGGAATGAAGATATCCGGAGCAATCCAGCCGCGCTTGACGTGATGCCAGCGCATCAGCGCTTCGACCCCAACAATGGTTCCCGTGGCCAATTCCACCTTGGGTTGATAGAAAACCTCAAATTCGTTTTTCTCGAAAGCCGCGCGCAGATCATTCTCAAGCTCAAGGCGTCCAAGCGAGCGCACGGCCATCGAATGCCCGAAGAACGAGTAGCCGTTTCTGCCAAGATCCTTGGCCTGATACATCGCCATGTCTGCCTTGACCAGCAGATCCTCGATGTCGGTGCCGTCTCTAGGATAAAGCGCAATGCCGATGCTGGGTGTTACGACCAGCCGATGGCCGCCACAATCCAATGGCTCGGCCATGGCAAGTTTGATCTGCTCGGCCACCGCAACGATCTGCTCCTCGCTGCTGACGCCCGTGAGCATAATGACAAATTCATCGCCGCCCAGTCGTGCCACGCGCGCACCGTCGTGGGTGCGCCGCCCGTCTGTGGTCTCTGATTGCGCCAGCGGCCGGACGCTGTGTTCGAGTTTGCGCGCCACATTCTGTAGCAGCGCATCACCTACGCCGTGACCCAGATTGTCATTGATGCGCTTGAATCGATCCAGATCCAGATAGAGTAGCGCCACCAACTGATCGCCCTGCTTGGCATCCTGAATCGCACGACCGACCTGACGAATAAAGAGCTGCCGGTTAGGAAGTCCCGTGAGAATGTCATAGTAGGCAAGGTACTCGATCCGGGCACGCGCCTTGCGTCGCTCGGTGGTGTTGCGGATTACAATCAGCAAGGTGCCATTGGATTGCGGCCGGATGCGGGCTT
>Ga0302320_10008829_pt1 | contig 21810 bp, 18 predicted proteins | sample Bog_T0_3_FD_202130 | JGI IMG/M metagenome (GOLD analysis project Ga0302320, IMG submission 202130) | Peat permafrost microbial communities from Stordalen Mire near Abisko, Sweden - Bog_T0_3 | ecosystem: Environmental > Terrestrial > Soil > Wetlands > Peat | place: Sweden: Abisko, Stordalen Mire...
GGAGGAAAGTCCGAACCAGGCTCGCGCCCGGACCGGCATATATTCCGTGAGAAACGTATCCCCATGCGAGAGCCGTCCACCCAGATGGCCGGTCCAGACCATCAGCGCCACGGTCGCGGTCAGCGCCAGCCCGTAGGGCAGGCCCGGGGGACCCGGCGGGCGCCGGCGCAGGGCGCAGCAGAGGACCGCGGCCAGGCAGAGCCAGGCGCCGCTCCACAGGTGCAGCGTGACGACCGGCCCGCGATAGCCGCCGCTCCAGGCGAGCAGCCATCCGAGAAACGCGGCGGCAAAGGCGCCCAGGGTGGCGAGGCCGAGGACGAATCCGGCCGATTCGCGCAAACGCGCCCAGCGCCGGGTGGCGCCCGCCGCCTCCAGCACCAGGACCAGCGCCAGCAGCGCGACGGGAAAGTGCACGATCGTGGGATGGAACCGCCCGAAAAACTGGGCCAGGTCCCCGTGCTCGCGGCCGTCGGGCGGCCGGAAGTGAGCCAGCGCAAACAGTGCCAGCGCCGGCGGCAGCCCGGCCAGCGCCACTCCCCAGCGAAGACCCCTGCCCGCGCGCGTCGTCACCCGGCCACCCGCCGCAGGCGGGTGATGCGGCCGATCGGCAGCCACTCAGCCACGAGGATGTCACCGTTGCGCAGAAAGATCGCATCGTGCGGACAGATGAACTCGCCCGGGGTGAACTGGTCCCGGGACTGGGACCGGCGCGAGAAAAGCTTGCCGTTGTGCGCCTGGCCGTCGCCGAGCTGAAGCACGACATGATAGGCCCGGTCGAGGATGCAGACCTGGCTGTCCAGGTCCGGGCAGACCATCCACTCGCCCTGGGTATGGCAGTGGCAGGGCAGGCGCAGGCGCGGATCCCTCACCGTGTGCAGGTGCCGGCCGTCGAGGGCAAAGACCTGGATGCGGTGGTTGCTGCGATCCGCGATCGCCAGCGCCGGCGGACCGTTGCGCAGGTCGACCCAGAGGCTGTGCGGGGTGCGGAGATCGCCGTCCGGCGCGTCCCGGCGGGCGTGGCCGGTGCCGGGCCGCCCGATCTCCCCCAGGAAGCTCCCGTCCGCCGCATAGTGCAGCACATGGCTCGAGCCGTAGCCGTCGGCCACAAAGTACTCGCCGCTGGGCGCGAACGCGATGTTGGTCGGCTTGTAGGGGATGGGCGGGCTGGGATAGCGGGCATCCTCCCGCGGATAGCCGTGGCGCCACACGACCTCGCCGGTGAGCGTGAGTTTCGCGGTGGCGCAGTGGGCGATATCGGAGTGATACAGGTAGGACCCGTCCCGCTCGCGGCGCAGCGCGAGGCCGTGGGCGCCGCCGCGGAACTCCGCCCCGAAGGCGCGGATGAACCGGCCGGCGGCGTCGTAGGCGACGATCGCCTCGCTGCGCGGGCTGTCCCGGTGCACGGTGTGCCCGATGTAGATGTTGCCGTCATCGTCCTCGCAGACGGCGTGGGTCTCGCCCCAGAGCAGCCCGGGCGGCGGCTGCACCCAGTCGTGCAGGCACTCGTAGGTGTGCTCGCCCGCGCCGATCACCGGCAGCCGCGCGCCGGACTTGGCGGAGGCGCGCAGCTGCAGCCGGGGCAGCAGGGCCGCGCCCGCCGCCGCCAGCGCCAGCTCCTGCAGGAATGACCGTCGGGTCTGCATCGGCGGGGACGGGGCGCTCAGGCGAGCAGCCCGGTGACCACGCTCGCCGGGACCGGGCCGGTCATCTTCTGGTCGAGGCCCTGGAACTTGTAGGTCAGCCGGTTGTGGTCGATGCCGAGCAGGTGCAGCACCGTGGCGTTGTAATCGCGCACATGCACCGGATCGGCGGCGATGTTGTAGGAGTAGTCGTCGGTCTTCCCGTAGGCGATGCCCGGCTTCGCCCCGCCGCCGGCCATCCACATCGTGAAGCAGCGCGGATGATGGTCGCGGCCGTAGTCCTGATGGCTCAGTCCGCCCTGGCTGTAGATGGTGCGCCCAAACTCGCCGCCCCACATCACCAGCGTGTCGTCAAGCAGGCCGCGCTGCTTCAGGTCGGTCACCAGGGCGTAGCTTGCCTGGTCGGTTTCCCGGCACAGGGTGGGCAGGTCGCGGACGGCGCCGAAGTGCACGTCCCAGCCCCGCTTGTAGATCTGGGTGAAGCGCACGCCGCGCTCCGCCATGCGGCGCGCCAGCAGGCAGTTGTAGGCGAAGGTCCCCGGCTCACGGGCGTCCGCGCCGTAGAGCGCCCAGGTCGAGGCGGGCTCGTCGCTCATGTCGGTGAGCTCCGGCACGGAGGCCTGCATGCGAAAGGCCATCTCGTACTCGCTGATGCGCGCATGCGTCTCGGGATCGCCCAGTTCCTCGTAGGTGAGCTGGTTGATGGCATTGACCCCGTCGATCAGCGCGCGGCGGGTCTCCCGGGTCATGCCCTTGGGATTGTCCAGGTAAAGCACCGGCGCGCCCTGGACGCGAAACGGCACGCCCGCGTACTCGCTGGAGAGGAAGCCGCTGCCCCACAGCCGGGGCGAGATCGGCTGCTTGTTGCCCACCGTGAGCTTGGAGTTGAGCACGACGAAGGCGGGGAGGTTCTCGTTCATGCTGCCCAGCCCGTAGGACAGCCAGGCGCCGAGCGACGGCTTGCCGGGCACCATGTTGCCCGTGTTCATCAGCAGGATCGCCGGCTCGTGGTTGAAGGCGTCGGTGTAGAGCGAGTGGACCAGCGTGAGATCGTCCACGATCCGGCCGGTGTACGGCAGGAGGTCGCTGACGGGGCGGCCGCACCGGCCCCGCACGGTGAAGCCCCAATGCGGGGGCGCGATCGGGAAGCGGGCCTGGCCGGCGGTCATGCCGGTCAGGACCTGCGTGCCCCGGACCGCGTCGGGCAGGTCGTGGTCGAACAGGGCCGGCAGCCCGGGCTTGTAGTCCCAGAGATCCATCTGCGGCGGCCCGCCGGCCATGAAGAGGTAGATGCACCGCTTCGCCTTCGGCGTGAAGTTCGGCAGCCGCAGCATCTCCGGCGTCGGGATGCCCCCGGTCTCGCCGGCGCGGGCGACGCCCGTCAGCAGCCGGTCCCCCATGAGCGCGGCGAGGCCGGCCCAGCCGAGGGTCTTGCCCATGCGGCCGAGGAAGTGGCGGCGGGTCTCCAGCTGCCGCCACTGCTCGCGCAGCGCCCGGGGTACGCCGGGCAGGTCGTAGACCGTGGGCCCTTCGCCGTGGTGGTCGGAGCAGGGATGGGATGCGGCGTTCATTTGTTCAGGGTGGCGTCGAGATTGAACGCGGTGCTGGCGACGAGCATCCAGGCCGCGACTTCGTTGGCGGGCAAGGCGGGATTCGGGCGCGACTCCCCGACGGCGATCAGGGCGCGCGAGGCGGGCAGGTCGTGGTCGTAGACCGCGCTGAACCGGGCCAGCGCCTGGTGCAGCACCGCCTGCTCGCGCGGGCGCCACGGGCGCGCGAGCAGCAGGCGGCCGATGTCGTCCAGCCGCCGGTCGGTCGCGGCATCCCGCTGGATGACCCGCTCGGCCAGGCAGCGCGCGGCCTCGAGCCATTGCGGGTCGTTCATCGCCACCAGCGCCTGGAGCGGCGTGTTGGTCCGCTGGCGGCGGGTGCAGCTGCCGTCCCGCGGGGGGGCGTCGAAGGCGTCCATGTCCGGCATTGTGGCCATGCGCTTCCAGAAAGTGTAGAGGCTGCGCCGGTAAAGGGCCGGACCATGGTCCGGCTGGTAATAGGTGGTGTTGGCCGTGGGATAGCCGCCCGACTCCCATACCCCCTCGGGCTGGTACGGCTTGACGCTCGGGCCGCCGATCCGGTCCACCAGCAGGCCGCTGGCGGACAGCACGGTGTCCCGCAGCATCTCGGCGTCCATCCGGAACCGCGGGCCGCGGGCGAGCAGCCGGTTCTTCGGGTCCTGCTCCAGCAACTGCGGCGTGATCCGCGCGGACTGCCGGTAGGTCGCCGACATCACGAGCTGCTTGTAGAACCGCTTCACGTCCCAGCCGTGGTCGCGAAAGTCGATCGCCAGCCAGTCGAGCAGCTCGGGATGCGAGGGCTTCGCGCCCATCACCCCGAAGTCCTCGGTCGTCTCCACGATCCCCGCCCCGAACACCTCCGCCCACATCCGGTTCACCGTCACCCGTGCGGTCAGCGGGTTGGCGGGGCTGACGATCCAGTCGGCCAGGCCGAGGCGGTTGCGCGGAGCGCCCGGCGGCAGCGGCGGGAGGAAATGGGGGATGGCCGGGCGCACCCGCTCGATCCGCGCGGTGTACACGCCGCGGGCCAGCACGTTGGCATAGGCGAGCTGCGGGCTCTCCTCGCAGACCAGCGCGACGTCGCCATCCTTCGTCGTGCTGTCGATGGCGAAATTCAGGTCCTTGTTGTACCGTTCCTGGTTCACCCGCGGCAGGTCCTCCGGGCCGCGCGCGGACATCCCGGCCAGCTCCGCCTCCAGGGCGGGCAGCCGCGCGGCCAGCGCCGGCACCACGCCGTCGCGGTTGGCAAAGTAGTAGTCGCTCACCGTCTTGGACTCATCCTCGCTCCAGGCGGCCGGCGGCGCGCGCGCGATGATCTCCGCCACCCGGTCGGCCCAGGGCACCCGCGCGGCCTCGTCCGGGTCGAGCGCCCGGTCGTAAAAGCGAAAGTCCTGCAACCGCGCCTGGCGGAAGACACCCCGCTCGTCTCCCTCCCGGCCGAAGCGCAGCGGCGACGCCACGGCGACGCTGCCGTCGAGGGCGTCCTTCCCGATCGCCAGCGGCTGCGGGCGGCCATCGACGTAGATCCGCACGCCGGCGGCCAGGCCGCTGCCGTCGTAGGCAACGAGCAGGTGGTTCCAGCGACCCCGCGTCAGCACGACTTTCTCCGTCTCGACCACGATGGCGTGGTCCGGCCACTGGTGCACGAGGCGAAAGGCGAGCTTGCCGTGGTCGAAGATCAGCTCCCAGCCGCGCCGGGCGGGGTCGACCCGCGCGAGGATCGCGCCGACCGCGGGACTGGACGAGGCGGACGTCTCCAGCCGCGGCATCAGCCACGTGCCGGCGGAGAAAGGCTGGCGCCACTCGCGATTTCCCACCGCGGGCAGGTCGAGGTGGGTCCCCGTCTCCATCCGGGCGGACGGCCAGAACCAGGTGTCCTCGCCCCAGGCGGGCGGGACTCCGGTCGCCGTCACGCTGGCAAACGCGGGATGCGGCGCCGCGTTGGCGAACGTCGCGCCGGCCTGCTCGTCGAACCGCAGGCGCACGGCCAGGCCCGCGGTCGAAACCGGACGGGGCGGCCCGTCCGCCCGGGCGAGCCAGGCGGCGATCAGTTCGCGGGCGCGGGACTCCCGCGCGTTGATCGCCTGGAGCACGCCGGCGCGCTCCGCCAGGACGCGCTCGTAGGCGGCGCGGCGCGCCGGCAGCGGGACCACGATGTATGGCGGCCAGTCCGCCCGGTCGTCGTTGGAGGGATTTTCCGCCAGGTTGTTGAAAAAGGCGGTCAGCTGGTAGAAGTCCTTCTGCGTGGTGGGGTCGAACTTGTGGTCGTGGCACACCGCGCAGCCGGTCGTCAGGCCGAGGAAGGCCGCGCCCAGCATCTCCGTCCGCTCGCGCTGGTTGTTGACCCGGAGCTCCTCGATGATCGTGCCTCCCTCCCCCGTGCTCACCCCCGCGCGGACAAAGGCGGTGGCGACCAGCTGGTCGATGTCCCGGGGCGGGAGCAGGTCGCCCGCCAGCTGCTCGCGGACGAACTGGTCGAAGGGCTTGTCCTCATTGTAGGACTTGATGACGTAGTCGCGGTACGGCCAGATGCTGCGGTAGTTGTCGATGTGCAGGCCGTGGGTGTCCCCGAACCGCGCCACGTCCAGCCAGTAGTGGGCGCGGTGCTCGCCGTAGCGCGGGCTGGCCAACAGCCGGTCCACCACCTTCTCATAGGCGTTCGGCGAGGGATCGTTGACGAAGGCGTCCACGTCGGCGGGAGCAGGCGGGAGCCCGGTCAGGTCGTAGGTGACGCGCCGGATCAGGGTGGGACGGTCGGCCTCGGGCGAAGGGTTCAGGTGCTCCCGTTCCAGCCGGGCGAGGACGAAGCGGTCGATGGGGTTGCGCGGCCAGCCGGCCGCCTGGACCGCGGGCACCGGCGGCAGGGCCGGCGGGATGAAGGACCAGTGCTCCTGGTAGGTCGCGCCTTCCCGCACCCACTGGCGCAGCACCGCGATCTGCGCGGCCGAGAGGGTCTTGTGCGCCTCGGGCGGGGGCATGATCTTCTTCTCCTCCCGCGCTTCGACGCGCTGGATGATGAGGCTGTGATCGGGATCGCCGGGCCGGATGGCGGGGCCGTCCTGCCCGCGGGGCGCCAGCGCGAACTCCGCGCGATCGAGCCGCAACCTGGCCTTGCGCGGCCCGGGATCCGGCCCGTGGCATGAATAGCAGTTCTCCGACAGGATCGGCTCGACGTCCTGGTTGAAGGTCAATCTGGCCGGCGGCGGCCCGGCCGGCGGGGCCGCCCCCGGAGCGGGCCGGCCACCGTGGCAGCCGGCGCAGGCCAGCAGCAGCGCGGCCACTCCGCTCGTCCAGTGGGGTGCTAGTCTCACGTTGAAGATCAGCGAATCTCTCACGGATCGAGCCGGCGAGTCAACCAGCCGCAGCGCGAGGTGGTGTTTGTGGGATTGATTCAGCATCGGGCCCTCCTAGTCTCGCCGGCGATGAAACCGCTGCGGGCCATTGTCACGGGGGGCGCCACCAATATCGGGCTCGCGATCACCGAGACCCTGCTCGCCGGCGGCGCCCGGGTGGCCGTCGGGCAGCCCGATCCCACCGTGGCGGAGCCGCTGGTGCGCCGCTGCGGCGACCGGGTGGTGTCGCTGCAGGTCGACGTCGGCGATCCCGCCCAATGCCGCCGCTTCGTGGACGAGGCCGCGGCCCGCCTGGGCGGCCTCGACGTCCTGGTCAACAATGCGGCGATCAGCGGCCCCGGGGCGGGCCGCCTCCTGTCCGAGATCGACGCCGGACATGTCGACCAGCTGTTTCGCGTCAACGTCGGCGGGGTCCTCTTTTGCTCGCAGGCGGCGGTCCCGCATCTGCGCGGCGCCGGCGGCGGGGTGATCGTGCACATTGCCTCGATCAATGGACTCTGGCCCCAGCGCGGCGCGATGGTCTACGCCTCGACCAAGGCGGCGGTGGTCTCGATCACCCAGTCGATGGCCAAGGAGCTGGCCGCGGACCGAATCCGCGTCGTGGCCGTGGCGCCGGGCGACATTCGCATCGACAGCTCGGAGCGGCTCGAGCGGGAATTGAAGGAACGCGGCGTGGGCTCGGACGTGCTCAACCAGACTCCGCTCGGCCAGGGCCGGCCGCAGGACGTCGCCGACGTCGTCGCATTCCTCTGCTCCGACGGAGCCCGCTTCGTCACCGGCGCCACCTGGACCGTGGACGGGGGGCTGCTGGCATGATTCCGCTAGATCGGCGCCAGCGCGGCGAGCGCGTCGCCGCGGCGCACCGAACGCTGGCGGCGCAGCATCACGATCCGGCCCGCCCGCACCGCCGGTACGTCGGTCGCGGTCCGGCCGTCCAGGCTCAGCACCCGGCCGATCAGCTCGCCGCGGCGCACCTTCCGGTCAAGCCGGGCCCGCGGGACAAACAGGCCGTCGTGCGGCGCCGGATGATGCAATTGCAGGTGGGTCTCGTCGGCGTCGCTCGTGATCCGGGAAATCTGCGCCCGCAGCCGGCGGACCGGCCCCGCGGTCAGCCCCAGGTACCGGATCACCGAGCGCAGTCCCGCGTCGAGCGCCCGGAGATCGGCGGGATCGACGCCGCCGCAGCCCCGGCACTCCACATACATCGCCGGGATCTGGCGCGCGTAGGCCGCGCTCAAGGTGCGCCCGGGCAGGAAACCGCCGGCCCAGCACCAGAAGCGGTCGAAGCATGCGGTCATCGCCCGCTGGGTCCGCTCGATCTCCCCGCCCATGCCCGCGATGTAGCCGGCCCAGGGCTTCAGCTCGTAGGGGACGCCCGCGCTGTGCAGATCGACATAATGGGTGGCCTGGGCCAGGAGCTGCTGGTCGAACAGGGCGGCCACGCGCTCCGTCGGGTGCCCCCGGCGGCGCCCCGGAAAACTGCGCGCGAGGTTGCATCCGTCGGCCGGATTGCAGCGCTGGCCGGCGTAGAACGCCGGTTCGTTGAGCACGGGCACCATCACCACCGTTCCGCGCAGGCGGGTGGGTCGCCAGCGCTCCACCCAGTGCCGGAGCAGCGTGGGCCCCTCGTATTCGTCGCCATGCGTGGCCCCGTTGACCAGCAGGATGGGTCCGGCGCCGCCGCGCCAGATGAAGGCGTCGAATCCGACGCCATCGCGCGCAAAGCGACGCCGGTGGAAACCCGGTCGGAGCCGGGCGAGATCGATCAGAAATTTGGATTTCGTCATCGTTGCCTTAAAGGTAGAAGCGGTGTCCACGCCGCTTCCGACGCGGCGAACCGCCGCGTCCCCTTTGAAAGTGTTTACGCATGAATAAAACCGCCCGAAAAAGCAACCCACCCGTTGCCACCTGGCGCAACACCGGCGGCCGCCGCCTCCTCACCGTCGAAAACGCCCACTTCCGCGTGGAAATCTGGCCGGACATGGGCGGCGCGATCACCTCCTATGTCCACCAATCCTCCGGCCTCGACGTCATGTGGCGCAATGCCTACGGGCAGCCCCCGCGCCGTCACGTGATCGACCAGCCCGTCGGAGGCGGCAGCGATCTTTTCGACGTGATGGACGGCAGTTGGTACGTGTCGCTGCCCAACGGATTTTTTCCCGGCGATTATTTCGGCGCGCCGCTGGGCACGCACGGTGAACTCCGCTGCGTGCCGTGGACCGTGGAGAGTATTCAGTCCACCACCAAGTCGCTCAAGGTCGCGTTCGTGGGAGTTTCCGTGCGCACGCCGGTGATTTATCGCCGCGAGCTGACCGTTCGCGCCGCCAGCGGGCATTTGCATTGGCGCGAGACGGTAAGCAACCGCTCCGGCGCTCCCCTCCCCGTGGCCTGGCTGCACCACCCCGTCTTCAGCGGTCCGCTGCTCGACGGCGCCCGCCTCGTCACGCCCGCCCGCACCATCCGGGTGATCCGAACGAACAAGCCATCCCTGATGCAGCTCAAGCACGGCTACCAGGGGCGCTGGCCGCTCGCCCCCAGGCGCGCGGGCGGCCGGCCGCGCGATTGCAGCCAGGCTCCGGTCGCCGGAACCGGCCTGGACCATTCCGTGGAGTTGTCGGATTTCACCGCCGGCCGGGGCTGCCTGTGGAACGAGAAGTTGAAGCTGGGCTTCGCGATGCAGTGGGACCTCGCGATGTTTCCCTTCGCCTGGTCCTGGGCTCATGCCGACGGCGCCGCGCCCCGTTACCCCATGTGGGGCGAGGGACATCTCATGACGCTGCAACCGAGCACCTCACCTCCCGGGCGCTTTCCGGATCTCCTCAAGCGCAGGCAGCTGCGGGTCGTGCCGGCGAAGGGCTCCGTGACGGCCGAGATGCTCACCGGATTCGTCGCCCAGCCGGAGGGTCCCTGGGCCGATTGATGGCGCAGCTCCGATCCCCATGAGCATTTGGCAGCACGCCGATTGGTGGGGCGCCCCGCCCGGGGTGCGGGTGACCCTGGGGGAAGGCGGGACTCCGCTGGTCCCGTCCGTGCGGCTGGGGCAGGAGCTGGGCCTGAGCCGCCTCTGGTTCAAGTGCGAGGGGTCGAATCCGACCGGCTCCTACAAGGACCGCTTCGCCGCCGCCGCGGTCAGCCATCTCCGGCACGAGGGGAAAAAAATTTGTCTCGGCACGTCCAGCGGCAACACCGGGGCGGCCCTCGCCGCCTACTGCGCCCGCGCGGAAATCACCTGCATTCTCGCCATCGTGGAGGGCGCGCCGGAGGGCAAGCTCCGCCAGATGCGGGCGTATGGCGCCCGCCTCTTCCGGATCCGGGATTTCGGTTCCTCTCCGACCGTGAATTCCGCGGTGATCGACGGCCTCCGCGGCCTGGCGGAAGAACGCGGCGCCGGCTTGGAGATCAGCGCCTTCGCGTGCTCCCCCCGCGGCATGGCCGGGGTGCAGACCCTGGGCTTTGAGCTCGCCGAGACGCTCGCCGCTGATCCGGAGATCAGCGTCTTCAGCCCCGCGGGCGGCGGCGGCCTCACCCTCGCCGTGGCGCGCGGCTTCGCCACCGCCGCCACCCATGGCGCGTGGCCCGGCCGCGCCCGGATCCACTGCGTGCAGCCGGAGGGCAACGACACGATCGCCTCGGCGCTCCGCGCCGGCGAGCCGCGCGCTCGCGCGGTCGAGTCGCGGACCGCGATCAGCGGCCTGCAGGTCGGCAGCGTCATGGACGGCGACGCCGTGATCGAGGCCTGCCGCCGCTCCGGCGGGCAGGGCCATGTCGTCACCGACGAGCGCGTCTGGGCCTGGCAATCCCGGCTCGCCCGCGAGGAGGGCATCTTCTGCGAGCCGGCGGGCGCCGTGGCCCTCGCGGGCGTCGAGGCCGCCCTGGCCCGCGGCGAACTGCGACGCGACACCCCCGTCGTCTGCCTCGCGACCGGCAGCGGCTTCAAGGACGAACGCTCCCTGGTGCGGATGACCGGCGACCCTCTCGCGCCCCTGTTGGACGGGTTCGAGAGTTTCGCCGCGAAAGTGCGCCAGTCAGAATTGTCCTAGCCCCATTATGAGCGGCAGCCACCTACCAAGGTTTGACGTGGCACGGGCATCTTGCCCGTGTCTCATATGCCAATGGGCTTAAGCCCGTGCTCAACTAAAAGTCTTGGCCTCCATCGTCGGCACTTCGATGCTGCGCCCGTGACCCAACGGCTCAAGCCAGCGGCTGCGGCCTCCGAAGACGGCCGCGACCCGATTCGAATCGTCGTGGCGGACCTGGCCAAGGCCGCCCATCGGGCCGCGGTCCTGGCCATGACGGATGCCTACTCGCGCGACCCGTTCGGCGACGGCAAGCCGCTCGATCCCGCCGTGCGGCGCCGGCTGATCCCGGGGCTGCGCCGGCATCCGACCACGCTGATCATCCTCGCCTTCGCCGGCGACCGCCCGGTGGGGGCGGCCGTCTGCTTCCTCGGCTTTTCGACCTTTGCGGCCAGACCGCTGGTCAACATCCACGATTTCATGGTGCTGCCGGAGCTGCGCGGGCGGGGCGTGGGCCGCCGCCTGCTCGAGGCGGTGGAACGCGAGGCCCGGCGCCGCGGCTGCTGCAAGCTCACCCTCGAGGTGATGGACCACAACCGGCGGGCGCTGCGCACTTACCACTCCTTCGGCTTCGCCCGCTACGTCCTCCAGGAGGCCGCCGGCCGCGCCCTCTTCATGGCCAAGCCGCTTAAATAGCGGGGTTTCATGTCCAGCTTCAAGGCCCCGGCCGGATAATCCGCGCTGCCTCCGATGCCTTGAAGGTAGACGCGCCGTTCCGTCGCGTTCGATCCTACTTCACCACCGGCATGCTGATCCCGCCGGAATTTGAAATGATGCCGTAGCCGTGGAGCAGCCAGAGGACGACCGCGACCACGATGACGATGTTGATGATCGACTTGATCGCCGACTGCATCGGGATGTAGGTGTTGATCAGCCAGAGCACGACTCCGACGACGATCAGGGTGATGACAACATTGACAAGGGGCATGGGGGTCCGGGGTTGGAGTTGAAGCGGTGGTCTGGCGGGGACGCGAAGATACCCCAGGCGCCGGCGCCGTGGAATGGGGTTTTACCCTCCCACCATCACGGTCCCGGGGGCCGCCGGCCCCGCGGCGTTCAAGCCTTGCGCGCGCGCCGGAGGATCAGCCCGATCACCGCGGCCAGGCCGACCATGACCACGGCCAGCGCGGTCCAATCGTAGGCGACCCAATCCCGCCGGGGAAGAAATGCGCCCACCGCGGCGGTCGCAGCGAGGGCCGCGCCCCAGGCGAGCAGGAGCCAGCCCCCGTGCCGGTTGATTTCGAACCAGCTGGCCTCCGAGGCAAAGGCCGCCGGGATGCGCACGCCGTACCAGGGATTCATCTTCACCCGGCGCCGGATCAGGGGAATGGCCAGGGAGATAGCCAGGGCGGCGGCAAACAGGTGGACGACGACGACCGGGTTCATGGAATATTAGATCGAGGGGTGGAGCGTGTTGTCCCGAACGCGCTCTTCAGCGGCAGCATGGGCTTCCAGCCCATGTCGTCGCCTACACGGGCTGGAAGCCCGTGCCACGTCCATCCCGTACGGTCGGGACTGCGTGCTCCAGCTCGGCTTCACGGCCCGCAGCCTACGTCCGGGGACCGGGCCGCAGCCAGTTTATAATGTCACCCGCGGAGTGACGTCGCTCGGCTATCGGGGGGGATTCGGGTCGGGAGTCCGAGGCGCACTATTTCGCGGTGTAGCCGCCGTCGACCGGGAGGTTCGCGCCGGTGATGTAGGAGGCGGCGGGGCTGAGCAGGAACACGACCGAACCGCCCAGGTCGCGCGGGCCGGCCATGCGGCCCAGCATGGTCCGCTTCTTGTAGCGCTCGTGAAAGACCTCCGGCTGGCGGTTGTAGAACCCGCCGGGCGAGACGCAGTTCACCCGCACCCCCGCCGGGCCGTAGAGGCCGGCGTAATACCGGGTGAGGTTGATCATGCCCGCCTTGTGAAAAAAATAGTCGGGCACCGTCTTGATGTCGGTGCCCTCGTAGGCCGCCAGGTTGGGCCCGACCATCCCCATCATCGAGCTGATGTTGACGATGCTGCCCGCGCCCTGGGCGACCATGACGCCGCCGATCGCGCGGGTGAGGCAGAAGAGCCCGGTGGCGTTGATCCGCATCGACTCCGCCCAGGCCGCGAGCGGATCGTCCGGGGACTTCATCGGGCGGGCGACCGCGTTGTTGACCAGGCCGTCGATCCGGCCAAAACGCGCGACGACCCGGTCGCGCAGGGCCAGCACGCTGGCCTCGTCCCCCTGGTCAAGCGACTCCGCCACCACGGAGAATCCGCGCTCGGTCTCTTCAGCCGCGACCCGCTCCAGCGCCTTCGTGCCGCGGGAGGCGATCACGAGCGTGGCGCCCGCCTCAGCGAGCTGGGCGGCGAGGCCGCGGCCGTAAAGCCCCGCGCCGCCGGTGAGGATCACCGTCTGGCCCTTGAGGCTGAAGGAATCGAGGGTCGGGGTTGTCATTTATCCCGGCAGCGGCCGGGCGAAGCTGGACTGGGCCAGCAACGCCGCCACGTGCTTGCGCTTGTCCGCCACGGAAACACCCGTCTCCCGCCAGACCCGGTGCACATCGTGCTCGAAGGCGCGCATTTCCACGGCCAGCGGGGGCAGCCGCTCCAGGCAGGTCCGCGGAATCTTGATCACGCCGCCCGCGTTGGCGTGGATGATGTCGCCCGGGTTGACGATGATCCCGCCGATCTCGATCGGGACGTTGATCCGGGTAAAGCGCACGGCCGTGTGGTGGATGGTCTTGCCCTTGCTGTAGGCCGCGAACGGCACCGTCAGCAGTCCCTCCACGTCCCGGACCCCGCCGTCGGTGACAATGCCGACGCAGCCCGCGCAGGACAGGATCTTCGCCATCCCGTCCCCCAGCACGCATTCGTGATCGGGCCGCGAACCGACGCACTTGGCCACCCACACGATCGGCTCCTCGCTCTGCTCCATCGCCGTGATCTGTTCGTAGTAGGGCTCCCAGTCCGCCACATTGTCCGGGCTGCTGGAATCGACCTCGCAGGTCATCGCCACCCCCACCGTCGGCCCGATGGTCGGGGTGACCGAGGCGATCGAGCCGCCCATGTAAAATTCGTGGACCGGCGTGGGATCGATGCTGCCGATCGTATTGGCGAGCAGCGCGGTATCGAACTCTTTTAGTTGCTGAATTATAGAAAGTAACGACATAGCTTGGACCCAATTCAGTTTTCTCTTTGCCATCGACAGTCAAGTTCAAACCCTTCCCTCATGATTTACGACACGCTGGCGAATGCCCCGCTTTATCGCTCCCTCAGCCCCCGGCTCGCGCTGGGCCTGGACTATATCGCGGGATTCGACCCGAACACCCCGGTCGGCCGCGTCGCGATCGACGGGGACAATGTCTACGCGCTGGTGCAGAGCTACCAGCCGACGCCGGCGGCGGAGCGGCCGTTCGAGTCGCACCGCGCCCACATCGACATCCAATACGTCGTCTCCGGCGAGGAGATCATCGGCTTTTCGCCCCTGAACCTGCTGACCGTGACCACGCCCTATACGGCGGAAAAGGATTTCGCACTCTATGCGGGGCCCGACGACCGGCCGCTGTTCCTGAGCCCGGGGGATTTCACCATCCTTTTCCCGCAGGACGGCCACAAGCCGGGCTGCCTCTGGCGGCAGCCGGTGCCCGTCAAGAAAATCGTGGTCAAAATAAAAATCTAGGCCCCCAGCAGGTCCGCCCGGTAGCCCAGGCCATCGCTGCCATCCACGGCGGCGGCGATCTGGGCGCGGCACTCCTCGGTCAGCGGGTACTCGAGCAGGTTGTTCCGCGTCGAGAACACCCCCATCCGGACCAGCAGTTCCTTCAGCCCGCTCAGCCAGCACTCGATCTTGGTGCCGCCATAGACCCGGTACATCAGGTCGTTCATCCGCACCTGCAGCTTTTCTGCCCCCGCCAGGTCGCCGGCCCGCACCGCCGCCATGATCCGGAGGGCGATCCGGGCGTTGAAGATGCCGCCGCCGAGCAGCGCGCCGTCGTAGCCGGCCTGCAGGTAGGCCACGGTGTCGAACTCGCCGCCGGTCAGCAGCACGAGCCCGGGACGCTGCCGGCGCGCCGCGAGGTAGAGCGCGCGCCGCGACTCCGTCGCCGAGCTGTCCTTGACCATGGCGATGTTGGGCTCGGCGAGCAGTTCGGGCAGGTGCGACTCGGGCATGGCGAAGGCGCTGGCCTTGCCCCGGTCGTAGAGCCCCATGGGCAGGGGGCTGCGCCGGGCGATCTCGCGATAATGACCCAGCAGCCGCTCCGGCCGCGCGTTGAGGAAGAAATAGGGGGCCTCGACCACCGCCAGCTCCGCGCCCCAGGCGACGGCATTCTCGATGTTGTCCAGGACGCGCACCGCGGAATTATCGGTCACCTGGAGGGCGATCCGCAGCCGGCCCCGCGCCGCCTCGACCGCCGTCCGCGTCAGCGCCTCCCGGTCGCGCGCGCGCATCCACGGGCCCTCCCCGCAGGTGCCGGCGAGCATGACGCCCGTCACGCCCAGGCCGATGTGATGCGCCACCAGGCGGCGCACCGCGGCGACGTCCAGCTGATAATCGGCGGTGAAGGGCGTGGGCGTGGCCGACCAGACGCCGCCCGTCAGGGGGGATGGGTTCATGTCCCGCCAGCCTATCCCAGGGGCCGCGGCCATGACAAGGATTGACCCGCCCGAAAATAAACTGCCATGGTGGCGGGCCCTTCGGCGTCCCCACCCCATGATCAAACTTTTGGTTGCCAACCGCGGTGAGATCGCGGTCCGCGTCTTTCGTTCCGCCACCGAACTGGGGCTACGCACGGTCGCCCTCTTCGCCTACGAGGACCGGTTCTGCGCCCATCGCTTCAAGGCGGACGAGGCCTACCTGATCGGGCGGGGCCAGGGGCCGGTCGGCGCCTATCTCGACATCGAGGGCATCGTCGCCCTGGCGCGGGAGAAGGGCGTCACCCTCCTCCATCCCGGCTACGGCTTTCTCTCGGAGAATCCGGCGCTGGCCCGGGCCTGCGCGGCGGCGCAGATCACCTTCGTCGGGCCCCGTCCGGAGCTGTTGGAGCTGCTCGGCGACAAGCGCGCCGCGCGGCGCCTGGCCCAGGAGCTCGGCATCCCGGTGCTGCCGGGCACGGAGGATTCGCTGCGGGACCCGGCGGTGGCGCGCGAGGCCGCGGCCCGGATCGGCTTTCCGCTGATCATCAAGGCCGCCAACGGCGGCGGCGGCCGGGGCATGCGGGTCGTCCACCACGAGGCCGACCTGCTCGCCCGGCTCGAGGAGGCCCAGGCCGAGGCGAAGTCCGCCTTCGGCAGCCCGGATGTCTTCCTCGAGCGGCTGGTGCCCCGGGCCAAGCACATCGAGGTGCAGCTGCTCGGGGACAAGCACGGCAACGTGGTGCACCTGCACGAGCGCGACTGCTCGATCCAGCGGCGGCACCAGAAGGTGATCGAGGTCGCGCCCTCGGTCGGACTCTCCGACGAGCTGCGCTCGGCCCTGTGCGCCGCGGCGCTGCGCCTCGGCCAGTCGATCCGCTACGACAACGCCGGCACGATCGAGTTTCTGGTCAACGCGGACACCCAGGAGTGGTACTTCATCGAGATGAATCCGCGCATCCAGGTGGAGCACACCGTGACGGAGGTCATCACCGGCCTCGACCTGGTCCGCGCCCAGCTGCTCATCGCCCAGGGCAAGGCGCTGCACGATCCCGCAGTGGGGATCCCGCCGCAGGCCGAGATCCCGAAGCGGGGCTTCGCCCTGCAGTGCCGCGTCACGACCGAGGACGCGGCGAACAACTTCACCCCCGACACCGGCAAGATCCTCGACTACCGCTACGCGGCCGGCCCGGGCATCCGGCTCGACGAGGGCGTGGGCAGCGCCGGGAGCATCATCACGCCCTACTACGACTCCCTCCTGGTCAAGATCATCGCCTCGGCCCCCGATTTCGCGTCGGCCGCCGCGCGGATGCAGCGGGCCCTCTCGGAATTCCGGGTCCGCGGCGTGCGGACGAACATCCCCTTCCTGCACAACGTGGTGGCGCACCCGGCGTTCATCACCGGCTCGGCCACCACCAGCTTCATCGACACCACCCACGGCCTCTTCGACTTCCGGACCGGCAAGGACCGCGCGACCAAGCTGCTCGCCTTCCTCGGGGACCTGACGGTGAACGGCAACGCCCAGGTCAAGGGGCGGACGCCCAAGAAGATCCCGGCCGCGCCCACGCCACCCGCCCTGCGCCTCGGGACGGCGTTTCCCCGCGGCAGCCGCGACGAGCTGCGGGCGCTCGGGCCGGAGAAGTTCGCCCGCTGGACCGCGCGCCAAAAGCGGCTGCTCATCACCGACACCACCTTCCGCGACGCCCACCAGTCCCTGCTCGCCGCGCGCGTCCGCACCTACGATATGGTCGCGGTGGCGGACGCCGTGGCCCATCACGCCGCCGGGCTCTTCAGCCTCGAGTGCTGGGGCGGGGCGACCTTCGACACCGCGATGCGCTTTCAGCGGGAGGACCCGTACGAGCGGCTGGCGCAGCTCCGGGCGCGGATCCCCAACATCTGCTTCCAGATGCTGCTCCGCGGCGCCAACGTCGTCGGCTACAGCAACTATCCCGCCGACGTCGTCAACGGGTTCGTCCGGCACGCCTTCGCGGCGGGGGTGGACATCTTCCGGGTCTTCGACGCCCTGAACTACGTGCCGAACCTCCGCGTGGCGATGGACGCGATCCAGCGCGCCGGCGGGGTGTGCGAGGCCGCCATCTGCTACACCGGCGACCTGCTCGACCCTCGGCGGGACAAGTATTCGCTGAAGTACTACGTGGCGATGGCGCGGAAGCTCGAGGCGATGGGCGCCCACTTCCTCGCGATCAAGGACATGGCCGGCCTCTGCCGGCCCTTCGCCGCCGCCAAGCTGGTCCGGGCGCTCAAGCAGGAGACCGGGCTGCCGATCCATTTCCACACCCACGACACCAGCGGGGTGGCCTCCGCCTCGGTGCTGGCCGCGAGCGAGGCCGGCGTGGATGTGGTCGACCTGGCGCTGGCCGCGATGTCCGGCTCGACCAGCCAGCCCAACCTCAATTCCATCGTGGCCGCGGTCGAGCGCACCCCGCGCGCCACCGGGCTCGATCTCGACCCGCTCAACGCCCTGTCGGCCTATTGGGACCAGGTGCGCACGGTCTACTCCCCCTTCGACACCGGCCCGCGCGCGGGCAGCGCCGAGGTCTATTATCACGAGATGCCCGGGGGCCAGTACACCAACCTCAAGGAGCAGGCGGAGGCGCTCGGGCTGGGCAACCGCTGGCCCGAGGTGGTGAAGGCCTACACGGAGGTGAACCTGCTCTTCGGCGACATCGTCAAGGTGACGCCGTCCTCGAAGGTCGTGGGCGACATGGCGCTCTTCCTCGTCTCGCGCGGGATCAAGGCCGCGGACGTGCCCAGCCTGCCCCCCGGCACGGCCTTCCCGGCGTCCGTCGTGGAGATGCTGTCGGGCGCCCTGGGCCATCCGCCGGGCGGCTGGCCCCGCAAGCTCAAGCAGGTCGTCCTCGGGACCGGCGCCGCCGCCAAGGCGCGCCGCGCGCCCGAGCCCAGCCTGGCCAAAAAGCGGGCCGCCCTGGCGGCCAAGCTCAAGCGGGACGCCACGGACAATGAGTTCTACTGCCACCTGATGTACCCGGACGTGTTCGCGCAGTTCGCGGCGTTCCGGCAGACCCACGGCGATATCAGCGTGGTGCCGACCCTGGCGTTTCTCTACGGGCTGAAGCCGGGCCAGGAGGTCGCGGTCGAGATCGAGGAGGGCAAGACGCTCTTCATCCGGCTGCTGCACATCGGCGACCTGGACAAGTCCGGCCACCGGACCCTCACCTTCGAGCTCAACGGCCGCCCGCGCGAGAGCGTGGTCCGGGACCAGGCGATCGAGGTCGAGACCAAGTCCCGCTCCCAGGCGAATGCCGCCGATCCCCTCCAGGTCGGCGCCCCGATCGGGGGCATCGTCTCGGTGCTGGCCGCCAGCGTCGGCGCCAAGGTGGTCAAGGGCGACCGGCTCGCGACGGTCGAGGCGATGAAGATGCTGACCACGGTCTATGCCCCCGTCTCCGGCGTCGTCGCCGAGGTCCCGGTCGCCGTCGGCGACTCCGTCCAGGCCAAGGACCTGTTGGTGAGACTCCAGGCGGGATAATTCACCCAAACCGGTCTCACGCCCAGGCGCCAAGCCGCAAAGAAATCTCCGCCGATTTCAGTCTTCAGCCCAAGGCACAGAAGAACGAAAACCAGAAAATAATATTTTCTGGTTTTCGTTCTTCTGTGGGTTTGGTGGATCGGAGGGATCGACCTTGGCGGCTTGGCGCCTTGGCGTGAGACCGGTTTGGAATGGATTGGGATTGGGATTGGGTTGATTAGCTCACCCGCCCGCGCGCGTCGACCGGCCAGCGGTCGATGACATTCTCGCCCTCGACCACCACGACCGCGTCGTGCAAATTGATCACCGTGCAGACGTGCGCGGGCACCAGCCGCAGCCGGTCGCCGATCCTGAGCGACGGCACATCGGCGCCGCGCAGGTAGCCATGCTCCTCGTTCACCCGCACGACCGTGAGGTCGCGGCCGTCCGCGCTCGCGGCGTGCGCGCCGGCGGGCGTCTTGTCGCCCGAGAGCGTCTTGGAGCCGGCGTCGATCAGGGCCAGGCCGGGTTCCGGCAGGTCGATGACGGTCGCGAGCACATGGATGGCTTCATCGCCGGGCGCCATGACGCCGGAGACCTGGGTGAGCGAAAGATCTCCGAAGACATAGGATCCCGGCCGCACCGCCTGGACCCGGCCCGTTTCCGCCATCCGGCGCGCACTCACGCTGCAGCCGGGCCAGATTGGAAGCGCCGGGTCGATCGCGTCGCGGACCGCCGCGAGCTGCGCCACGACCGCGGCGCAGCGAGCCGACTGCTCCGCGCGCGGCACGCCATAAAGCTGGCCTTCGTGGGTGTAAAATCCGCGCAGTTCCAAGTCCGGACTGCGCGCGATCTGCGCCGCGAGTGACTGCGCCTCGTCCCGGCTCCGGACGCCCTCGCGGCCGAGGCCGGTGTCGACCGCCAGCATCACTTCGAGCCGGCGGCCGGCGCGGCGCGCCAGTCGGGCCAGCGCCTCGGCCTGCGGGGCGCTGGTCGCGGCCACCCGCAATTCCCCGAGGCGTTCCGCCAACGCCGCGACGCGCGGCGCCTGGAGCGGATCGACCAGGGAGTGGGCGACAAAGATCCGCTCCACCCCGGAGGGGAGCATCGCCTCCGCCTCGCCCAGTTTCGCGCAGGTGAATCCCCGCGCGCCCGCCGCCAGCTGCATCCGGCCGACCGCGACCATCTTGTGGGTCTTGATATGCGGGCGGAGCTCGACCCGGTGGGCGGTGCAGACCTCCTGCATCGCACGAATATTGGCCGCCACGCGTCCGCGGTCGGCCAGCACCGCCGGGGTGGGTATTTCGTGGATTGTGCTCATGTCGAGCCGCGTCACATCCGGCCGATCTGGCCGCCGGTCAGCCCGCCGTCCACCACCAGCACCTGGCCCGTGATATACGCGGCGGCCGGCGAGAGCAGGAAGGCCGCGGCGCCGGCGCAGTCCTCCGGCTCGCCGATGCGCCCCAGCCAGATCTTCTTCTCGTAGTGCCGGCGCCTGCCCTCCTGCCGGTCGAGCAAGGCGGTGGTCAGGGGGGTGCGGATCAGCCCCGGGGCGATGCTGTTGACCCGGAGGCGGTGCGGGGCCAGGGCCTGCGCCAGGGTGCGCGTCATCATCACCAGGGCGCCCTTGGATGCGTCGTAAGCGGTGGAATCCTCCTCCGACTGGAAGCCGTTGGTGGAGGAGGTGACGAGCACCGCCCCCGGCCGGTCGCGCGCGATCATTTCCCGAGCGAACGCCTGCACCGCAAAGTAGGTCGCGCGCGCATTCAGGTTCATCGTGCGGTCCCAGAGCGCCTGGTCCATCTCGAGGAAGGGCACGTCGAAGAAACTCCCGGCGTTGCACACCAGGAGGTCGAGCCCCGGCCGGGCCGCGAAGGCCGCGGCGACCAGTGCGGCCGGCGCGGCCCGGTCCAGCAGGTCGGCGGCCAGGAAGACGCTGGCCGCCGGAAGGCTGGCCGGGCGCGCGACGTTGCCGTGGAAAATCACCTCCGCACCCGACTCCCGCAGCCCCTGGGCGATCCCCCAGCCGATGCCCTGGGTCGAGCCGGTGACCAGCGCGGTGCTACCCGCCAGTGAGAATGCTTTCATCCTTGAGCCTAAGCAGACCCAGCAGGTTGTCGTGTGCAATCGCGATCTGCACCGGCCGCGGCAGCGCATGCAGGCAGGCCGCCTCCGCCTCGTAGGTGCTGCGCAGCGAGAGCAGCGCCCCGTGGTGCACGGCGACGTAGCTCTGGAACGGGCTGTCCGAGCCCCAGATCAGTTTCCGCGGATAGGCCGCCGCCAGGGCGGCCAGCACGGCCGCGGGGTCGCGGTAGTCGGCCGGGAAGCGCCGGGCGGCCACCGCCACGTTGGGCAGGCCGCGCAGCACCGACTCGCAGTGGATGCGATGGGCCGAGCAGTCGAACCACACGTTGGGCAGCGCGGCGACCCGGTCGAGGTATTCGCGATCGTAGCGCAGCGAGTGGGCGAGGCAAAACCGCACCCGCGGCGCCGCCTCCGCCACCCGCAGGAGCAGGGCGCCGTTCGACCAGGGATCGTCGGGCGCCACGCTGGAATGGATCAGCAGCGGAATGTCGAGCTCCGCCGCCAGATCCAGCAGGCAACGCCCCGTCGTCAGCAGGGCCCCCGCGTCGGCCTGGATGACCGTGGCCTGGATCTTCAGCCCATAGAACGGAAATTGGGCGCGCAGCGCGCGCAGGGCCGCCACCTGCGCCGCCGGCTCGCGCATGGGATCGACGATCGCAAAGGGCAGCGTCAGCGGGGCCAGGTCGGGATGCAGCTCGTAAATCTCGCGCAGCATGCGCTCGTTCTCGAAGGCATAGGGGACCGGCTCGATGCCCTCGCCCCGCTCCAGCCGGCCCGCCCGCATCGCGCGGACGTCGAACCAGAGGTTGGACACCATCGGGAACACCACCCAGCGGTCGATCCCGTGGCGCCGCCCCTCGATCACCAGGGTCGGGAGATCCTGCGCATAGGGAAAGTAGCCGTTGAGGTAGAAAAAGAGGTCAACCCCGAGGTGATTGTGGCAGTCGATGAGCATTCGCGCCGGTTATCCGGCGCCCAGTCCGCCCG
>Ga0302320_10008830_pt1 | contig 21810 bp, 20 predicted proteins | sample Bog_T0_3_FD_202130 | JGI IMG/M metagenome (GOLD analysis project Ga0302320, IMG submission 202130) | Peat permafrost microbial communities from Stordalen Mire near Abisko, Sweden - Bog_T0_3 | ecosystem: Environmental > Terrestrial > Soil > Wetlands > Peat | place: Sweden: Abisko, Stordalen Mire...
TTGTGGTTATGTCTTTCTTTTCCTGGTGACAATCATCACCACAGTAGGTGGTATAGGTGGTGGAGCATTTTATCTACCAATTTTCATGGTCTTCTTTAGTTTTACTCTCAAAGAAGCAATTCCTTTATCAATAACTTGTGTAATGGGGATTTTATTAGCGAGATACCTCTTAACAATAAAGGAAAAGCATCCAAGAAGAGACAAACCTTTGATAAATTATGAAGTTTGTTTGATTTTTTCACCTTCAATCACTGTGGGAACAGTATTCGGAGTGCTTTTGAATAAAGTCGCTCCCAGTTGGCTGATTTTGCTTTTGGTTTTAGTTGCTTTAGGATCTTTGGGATATAAGACTTTCAGAAAGGCAAGAGCTTTGAAGGAAGCAGAAAAAATAATGAAAGGGAGAAAGTTATTTAATTTAACGGAACAAGAAAAAACCTATTTGTTGGATATTTATGCAAAAATTAGAGATTTAGATGAAGATGATTTACAACAACCTGTTCCTGAGAAGAAAAAGTCAAGGATTGTGCATTCGTATTATGTGAAGGAAATGAGCCTAAATTACATTGATAAAAGAAAGGGAAACGCCCAACCATATGAAAATTTAAAAGGGAATAATCTCGAGATGAAGCTTCTGAACGAAATTCAAGATGAGGATGCGGAATTTTTCCGACAAATTCAAGAAAAAATCACGAATATAGAAAGATTTGAGAAAATTTATCATACAAAAGACAAGAACTATAAAATAGAAGAAGATAAGGAGGATGAACAAAGATCAGAAATTACAGATGATGATGTTATCCGTCCTGATCTTTTTGATACTACCCGGAAATCAGTTCTTCAACGAATTGCCACTAATCTTCATGCTATTCTTGAAAAGGAAAGCAAATTGTTTCCGAAAGATAAACTCAAATTAATGTTGATTACGCTTGGCATTCTGATTATAATCACTTTGATCCAAGGCAGCCAGCATTTCCCTTCAATCATTGGAATTCCCTATTGTAGTATTGGTTATTGGTTCGTCAGATTTTCTTTTTTACCAATAGGCCTATTTTTACTTATTTATGTGATAAAATACCTTGATAAAGAGAATCAAGAAAAAAAGCAATGCGGATACATTTTTTTAAAAAACGATCTCAGTTATGATTTCAAGACTTCCATGCAAATCACGCAGAATGGGGTTTTCACAGGTTTCGCATCTGCCGTTTTGGGAATAGGAGGTGCCATTTTTATCGGGCCTTTACTCTTACAATTGGGTTTGTCACCACATGAAGCAACATACACTGCATCTTTTTCTGCTTTATTCACATCTTTTTCAGCTTTTATTCAATATTTGTTGACTGGATTAATCAAATGGGATTATGCGTTTGCGTTGACAATGATTGGGATCGTTGCGATGTATATAGGATTGGAAGTGGTATTGAAATATGTGAAGAAAATCGGAAATCCTTCCATTATTGTGGAGGTTCTCGCCTTTGTAATAATTTTATCTACAATTTTGATAATTATCTCAGGCATTGGGTTTATGGTAATTGATTCTGAGGCGGGAGTTGATATTTGGAGTTTTAGGCCAATATGCTAGGAAAAAAATATAAATAAATTATTTAATTTAGTTTCAAAAAAAATATATAATCTCAAAACAAAAATTAATTAATTATTTCAGTTTCTAAAATATTTTTCTGTTTAAATAAACGATGGAACCTGCTGCAGACATGAAACAAAACAATCAAAAATTCTCATCTTTATCCCCCCAACGAAAAGACTTGACCCAATTGTTGAATATCACAGCCAAATTCGCAGGCAGTGGAGGAAGTAAAACCACATTTTTTTGTCATTCAAAAATAAAGAATAAAACGGTTTTTTTTTTTCTTCAAAATTATAAGATGTCTCTTCTTTGGCACCCAAAAAGACTCTCGTTTTGCCGAAACTCAAGAAAACAGGAATATTTTCTGAAGCTTCGTAAATTCTTAATTTTTTTAAACTTTTAACATTTTTTTCCCTTTTTATCCAGAGAAAAAGAAACAACCATTTTTAAAAAATATTATGATCGAGGCGATTTACCAATTGCAGTGAGTTTCCATGGTGCGACAAGAAAAGTAGCCATTTTTTTCCATTTTTTTCTAGAAATTCTTCAAAGGTCACCTGGAAAATTGAAAACTTTGATAATATCGACTACCATTTGCATTTGCCCATTTTCTTCGAGGGTTTTTTCTTTATTAAAAAACTTATAAAAATCAATTATTTTTAGGTTTGAGAGAACGAGATGAACCTTATAAATTTTTAGCTAATCAAGGATGTGAAGAGTTATTGGCTAAAGGAGGTGGCAAGATCCTGCCAGTCTTGCCTCAGTTGATCATTCCAATAAAAAGTTGCTTTTTACTTTAAACCGTAGGTTTTTGTTTTTTTGAAATTTCGATTACAGAGGCTTTGAGCACGAAGAATCATGAGATTATGTGTGTAGCATTGAAGAAATTGCAAAAATTGGTGCTTTCAGGAGAAATGATAGGAGAAGCATTGGTGCCTTATTATAGACAAATCCTACCAACTTTCAATCTTTTCAAGGGCAAACGAGGTAAATTAACTTAATAAAGAGCTATTAATTGTCTAATTTTGGATTTTGACTCATATTTTTATGATTTATTTGTTTTTTTCTAGCGAATCTCGGAGATAAAATAGACTATTCGCAAAGGAAAAATGAAAATCTAGCTGATTTAATTCAGGAGACCTTGGAAATCCTAGAGAAACATGGAGGAGAAGATGCCTATATCAATATAAAATATATGATCCCGACTTATGAAAGCTGCATGTTTTAAATTGAGATTAAAGAGCAGTAGCAAAAAAAACGAAAATTTTAAAAAGACTTATCAGTTTTAATCGGATTAATAAATATTTCTATATAGCCTTTTCCTTAAATTTAAATAAAAAGCTTCATTTATATAAATTTATAATAAAAATACAAATTTTTCAAATTATACGACTTTTTCTGCAAAATGAGCACCATCAAGAAGAAAAACTTCAAGGAAAAATACACTTTCGAAGAACGAAAAAAGGACTCTGATAAAAAAAGGAAGGATTTCCCTCAACACATACCTATCATTCTCGAAAAACATAAAAATGCTACGATCAATGATTTAGAAAAAACCAAGTAAAAAAGTTTAAAAATACTAAATTTTTACCTCATTTTAGATATTTGGTTGCTGATGATTTGAAGCTTTATGAGTTTCAACAAAATATTAGGAAAAAACTGACTTTGGGAGCGACTGAAGGGTTGTTTTTTTTCATTGCGGCTAAGAAATTAGATCAATTAAGTAAATTTATAAAAAAAACTTTTTAAGTCAATTTTCATATATTTTTCCTGAAAGACTCGGCTGTGAAGGATGTCTACTCCAACTCAAAGGATGAAGATGGATATCTGTACATAACATTTTCCAATTTCGAGAAATTTGGCCAATAAGAAAAAATGAATTTATGAAATTTAAATGTTAAAGTGACTAGTCGAAATTTTAAAAGCAAATTATTTTTGTTATTAACTAAAAAATTCATCTAGAAAAATGCACCCTCACCATTTTAATTTTTTTTATTGATTTTTGACTCATCTTCTTCAAATTAAACCCCCCCCCCCCCATCATTTTCATTTAAATTTTTCTTTTTTTAATACAAGTCATAATTTTACTTATTTTTTACCAAAAATTGACCCATCCAATTTTTCCATTTATTTCATCATATTATGATTATTTTTTGTTTAATTGCAAGTTTTTGGATTATAGCATTGAGATTCTAACAAATAATCAAATTATATCAGATAAAACTGAAAATATATATTATTTATTAAGTTAACAGTTCAAATCGTTATTATTATTATTATCCTGATGATTCATCAGAAATTCTGTATGTTCCCCATGTGATCCATGGGAATAAAAACTGATTAAATTGACTCTGCAAAGGTCCCTTTCATTCAAATGTGAACAAAAATTGTACTCTTTTTCTAAAGATTCCTTATCTTTTTCAAAACATTCATTAAAATTCAAGCTGCAAGTTCTTTTGAAATCATTTATTTTCAATGAAGTAAGAAGGATTTCTTTAAGTGAATTATCTTTTTTTTCATCTTGTTTTTTCTGTTCGCTTTGGACAAACGAAAATCTGGATTTTTGATTCGTTTCATTCAACATGTTTTTTATGATTTTCTTTTCGATTTCGTTGCAAAAACTCAACGAATTATAAAAATTCGAATCTTCCTCCTTGCACTTCCTCTCAATATTTTTTCTTTCATTGAATTCATTTGAGGTTTTATGAAATTCAGGGGATAATTGTTTTTCTGATTCATTATTAACTTTTATCTTCTCATTCGAACAATTCAAACTTTGTTCATTTGGGCTAGTTTTCTTCAAATTAAACATTTCATTCAAGCATTCTTCCCTTTCCTCGTTTTGTTTTTGTATTAATTCAAATGAATCTCCAACACCTTTCATCTCTGAAAATTTCAATAGATCTTCTTCAAGACTCGCTGGACTTTTTGGAACTTCAATAATCCTGCTTTCTGGACTCTTTGCCATTTCATTCATAAAATTGTTATGAGATTGGATTTTCGCACTACTGTCTTCGTCTTTGGGAGAGGGGTTGCTGAGGAAATCATCAGTTTGGTTGAAGTTTTGAGCTGAATTAGGGTTGATTTTATCATTGGAGGTGTTTTTGAGGTCTTCGGAAAATTTCATTTTGGATTCAGGCGATTTCGGTTCGGCTGAGTTTTTTTCTCTTTCTTTTTCTTTCTTGGCAGCGGCCTCATCTTCCCAATCGACTATATTGATCAATTTGTTTGGTGGCTTCGCTTTCTTTATGGAGGTGTCTTTCTTGGTGTTGGAACTTTTATCTTCAGTATTTGAGGAATTGGATTTTGACAGGATTGTCTTCGGCAATTTCTTCACATTTACTAAAATTCAGAATTTTATACTTTTTAATAGATACTAATAAAATTACTGTTGTCATCCATATTTATAGCTGTCTCGTTGATGAAAATCTGGTTCACATCGTAAATTATTTTGACAATTGATGGAAAAATGCTTTTGGGAGCCTCTGCTTTATTATGCATGGTGATGAAACTGGCGAATTCTTTCTTATATCTCCTTAAAACGTTAAGTATGGAATTCTTCTGGTCTTCCGTCCCGTTTTTATGGTTATTTAAATAATAATATTCATGATCCTTGCTTATCGAATGCAAATACACACAATCTGGCTTATTTGGACAAACTTGATCTCGTAGAAAAAAGCTGCAATATCTGCGAAAAAGGCTTTGCCTCGAAATTAAAAAATTATGGTTTTTTTACTTCGTAGTCCCATAGGAACAATGTAGTGTTTTTTCATGGATTTCAAAACCATCCACTGCGAAAATAGCCAATGACGCCTCTTTTTCATCAGAAAAAGTCAAATAAGCACTCAAAGATGGAGAATACTTCTGGTTTCTGTTATAAGAGCTGTTTTTGTATACCACAATCTTCGAAATATACCCATATTGACCAAAATATTCATTTTTCATAAGAGTTTCTTCTTTAGCAATGTCATTTGATAGACCTATGACATAAACTAAATTTTTTTGGCTAATCCTCACCTTTGATAAATCAATTTCATCAAGACGTTCTGCTATATCTGGATTGTCGGAGCAAAACTAAACAATTTAATATCAACGAAGAGTTTATCCAAAAATTCAACTTTTTTTAAGGTTTTTTCCTCATTTTGAGTATGGGATGTTGGAGGATATATATAATCAGAGTCCTTTCCTAAAGAAAAAAAATTATTTTGTTTTCTAATTTTTCAGACTTGATGAAGGTTTTTTTATATTGTTGACGTTTTTCATTGATGTTTTGACTAGGAAAAATGAAAAAAAGGTTTTTGAAAAGAAATTGGAAGAATGTCTTACTTTACTAAAAATAATTGAAAGTGGGTATCAATTGTTGCTTTACTTTTTGAAATAGCAAATTTTTCTTATTATAATTGGAAATGAAATATTATTGATGTTTAAATAAAAGCTTAAAAAATTGCAAAAAATCTCAAGTAAATTTAAAAATTCATTTTTTTTCAAAAACAATGCTGACATTTTCAATTCTTGAAAAAAATTGCATCTTCTACCAATGTGAAAAAAAATCCCAAAAAAACCTAAATTTAAATTCGATCAACTCAATAAAAAAAAAAAATCATAATCCAATAAATTCCTAAAAACGTGCCCCAGACAATTTCATTAATTTCCATCCTACCATATGTGCACACCCCGAATTTAATTTAGGTTCATACAAAATTCTTCATATTATATATATATAAGTAATTTCATTTAAGTTCATACATATTTATAATATCCGCAAAATCATTAATTCCGTCTCAATTTCCTTTCAAATGAGTTGTCAGGCCTCTGCTGAATGTCCTTTTCTTTATGAATGCATTTCCAACTCCTGTGTACATAAAGACCTCTTACCTCCTACTATATTAGAGCTAATTACCATTTGTTTTTTATGTGTTACTTCTTTAATTTCGACTATCGGAGGAGTAGGTGGAGGTGTATTTTTTTTCCCTATTCTCATAGCCGTTTTCAGATTCTATCCCAAAGAAGCAGTGGCTACATGTTTGACTTCAGTTGCTGGGATTTTGATAGTGAGGTATATCATGTCGATTCCAGAAAGGCATTTACGTAGAGATAAGCCTTTGATCAATTATGATGTGTCTATCATATATTGTCCTTCAATCATTATTGGCACTATTTTCGGAGTTATGATGAATAAAGCTTCTCCAAATTGGCTCTTGTTGACTTTAGTATCGATTTCCATGGGGGTGACATTTTGGGAAACTTGGAAGAAGGGCAACAAATATAGAGCTGAGGAAATTGATAATGAAAAAGCTCAGAAGGCCAATTTTATGAATTTGAATGATATTGAGATGAAACATATCAAGAAAATCCAAGAAATTTTGGAACCAAGCCAAAATTCAGAAAGCTCCTCTGTTTGTGTTGGCAAAAGCAAAATTTGCTATTCAGATCTTGAATCAGATGTGGTGTATAATGAACCCCAGAAACCATTGACCAGATCTTTTCTGAGGAAATGCGAAAAATCTCTGTTTGTGATTATGGAAGAAGAATCGAAAATCATACCTGACAAAAAACTCTACATTTTATTGATAAATATGGCCATTTTGACACTTTTCTTCTGTTTGCAAGGCAACAAAAATACTCATTCGATAATAGGTATTGAGTTTTGTGGAGTTGAATATTGGATTCTTCAATTCGCTTATATTCCCTTTGGGCTTCTAATTTTGTTTTTTTCAGTAAAGCTTCTCAACAGAGAATATGAAGAAAAAGTGAACTCTGGATATTTGTTCCTTCCATCTGACATTCAATGGGATAAAAAAACTGCCTTGACAAGTATTTTCCTTGGTTTGGTCATAGGATTCACAGCAGCTATCCTGGGTGTTGGAGGTGCACTGATTTCTGGTCCTCTTTTGTTAAAATTGGGGTTTCATCCTCAAGAAGCAACCTATACTGCATCGTTTATGGCCACTTTCACTGCCATTGCTGGGGCGTTACAATATATTTTGGCTGGAATGGTTAAATGGGATTATTGCATTATGTGTTTTGTTGTCGGCATATTAGGATTGTATGTGGGGATGAACTATGTCATGGCTTATATTAAGAGACAAAATAAGGCGTCTATTATCATTTTTTGCTTGGCTATCTGCATTGGATTTTCAACGTTGGTTTTGATTTTCAGTGGAGTGGAAAAAACAATCGAGGACGTTACATTGGGCAGAGTGTTAAAATTAAAAGAAATTTGCTAAGTTTTATGATTTTTTAAATCAAAAAACAAATTATTGAATTTCAGAATGTTTTTTTTCTAATTTTGTTATGATCCTTTAATATTTTCCGAAGAAGAAACTTTAAAATTTTTCCCAAAAATTTTTTTTTTTTTTTTCTCAGGTATTTTTTGGAATATTTTAATGTAATTTCGAAAAAGCTTGTTTTTTAAAAAAAAATGAAATTTTTTTTTGAAATTTAAAAATACTAAAATTTGACTATTTTAATGGATAAAATAACATCCAAAAAGGCTTTTACCTTTATAATACCTTGTCCACTTCATCCTGGAGAGCAAATCGTTCGAGCTTGTAACGATCTTTCCTGTTCCAACCAATGTCTTTATTGTCCTCAATGTGAAAAATTAGACAAGCAACATTCTTCAGATCATAGAACAAAAATACGGCCAATTTCAGAACTAATAACCTATTTATGCAAGGAGCTTGAAAAATTCACTGTTGAGGGTAAAAATGTCAACACTTTTCTCTTAGAAGATATGGAAAAAAACCTAAAAACAATGACGAAACATTTAAAAGAGCAAAGAAACAAAATAGAAATTGACTTCAAGAAATTAATAGAAAACTTGATGCAGGTTCTGAAACAACATATGCAAGACGTTTTGAAAAATATCGATTCACAATATGAAATTTTCGTCAGAAATTATGAAATCTTCAAAGGCTCCTATTCCAGATCAGCAGTTTCCAATCCATATCAGAACTTTGTCAATTCTCATTCATTGGTTTCGAAGCTAAAATCAATACCTTCGATTAAAGATCAATCTGAATTGATAGTTGACATAAAACAATATGTTAATGAGAAACAAATAGCAGCTTCAGCTTTCAAATCAGCTAATGATCAAAAAAGCACGGGGACTAATGAAGTCTTCAGAATTGAAGACCTTCTCAAAAAACAAATCAAAGACCCACCTACTTATAACACCCCTAATCTTGAGCTCATAGCTGAGAAAATCAAAAGATTTTCAGAAAAAATACAAAAAATCTTCGAAAACCATGTATTTTTCTACCCTTTTAAGTCCGCCCTGCCGTTTATGATGTTTCGTAATTTAAAAGTGCCAAGAGGTCAACAAGCTTTAGGCTTTGAGATTGTAAATAATAATAAAGGCGTTGTTTTGGAGCTCGAAACTTTAAAGGATTTCATACAATTAAATCCGATAGAACCTTTGGAAACTAATCATGAAAAACCTATTCAATCAATGATAGCTCTTTCCAATGAAATAATTGCCACTGGAGGTGCTGATAACGTGATAAAAGTATGGGATCTTTCGACGAAGAAGCTATTGAAGAATTTATTCGGAAACACCAATTATATTACTTGTTTATCATTATTTCATTTGGCTTCTAATGCCAAACATAGCCAAATAGTAATAAAGGATTTCAAGAGAAAGTTTTCAGAATATGGTTTTCTTCTAATAAATGCTTCTTTTGATAGAAATCTTGTAATATGGGATTCTGATCTAGATAAAAGCACCATAAACACCAAATTTATGATGATTAGAGGCCAAGATTATCACATTTCCTGCATGCAAGAGATGGGGAATGGGGAGAATCTAATAACAGGTGATGAGAAGGGATTTATTATTATTTGGAATATTTTAGAACATAAATCTGTGTATAAAAGTGTTACTACCAAGACCTCTCATAGAAAAACCATAACATCAATTAATGTCATTGACAAATATCAAAGATTCATCACAAGTGATTCGGAGGGAATTTTACTCGTTTGGGAGATTTTATATCAGAAAAGTTTAAAGACTGGATTAGAAAACATTGGAGATTGTAAAATTATTCATGTTATTAAAGAAAATTACGGAGGTATTACTAATGTTGTCTCCAGAATCAGCATGCCAAGTATTTTAATCAGTGCACATGAAAAAGGGAAGCTTGTAATATGGACTTTAAAAGACGACCCCACAAAAATAAAAGCCAGAGTGCTCATAGATGATATCCAAGATGTGATTCATCAAATTGCCTTGGTTGAATTGAAAGAAAAACCAAAGGAATTTGTTGTTTTTTGTCTTTTGAGTCAAAAACATGGGGTTTGCGTGGTGGATTCCGAAGGGAAAATCACAGCTGCGATAAAATTCGGTAGTGAAGAAGATTTGGTGTCAAATACGATAAACCCCAATTACAAATTCCAATTTGTAGGTCATAAAAAACCGTTGTTGGCCATTTTGAACCAAAGTAGGGAAAAAAAAACGATCAATGTGTTAGAAATAAATATTTGAAGAAAGATAATTTTCAAAGAATTAAAGAAAATTTAAATTGTTTTCGTGGTTTTTAAGTTTTATTGATTAAATGTTCGCTTTCTCATTCTTCTTAAAACAATAAAGTCTAGAGAGAAAACCCATTGAACCTCTAACACTATCATCTTGCTTTAAAATAACCGGGATCACAATGAACTTTAAAATTTTATCAAAAAAAACTTAAATTTATGGATTTTTGCTCACTTTTAAAATGAGCTCAATGATGCTTGTGCAAACAATGCAAATATGCAAAACCAACGAATCTACATCGATCGTATTCGCGTCTTGGAACCATAAAATGCTCCATATCACTACCCAACAGATATCAATAGCGCTGCTGAATATAAAGAGATATGAAAATCTGATTCTTTGATATTTTTCATTTGTCTAATGAGAATTTTAAAAGGACTTAAAAACTAACGAAATTATAGAGTTTTACCTTGTCATGATCCCATAAGATGTATGCGAACACGAATAGAGGTAAGTTATAATCAGGACGTTCGAGACATGTGAAGCAAGCGATGAAGATGATTGCCAGGAAAAAGTTTTTGGGATCGGTCATTAATTTTTTTGGTTTTGTTTTGAAAGTTTTGAAATTAAAATAAAATCAAAAAATTTGGCTATTAAGTATTTTTCTTTCTTTCTTTTCATTGAAATTCGTGAATGGAAACAAAAGTTGAGAAATTTTGTTTTAAACAGTCTTTTAAGGAAAATCCATATTCAATGAAGTTGAAATATACTTAAAGCAAAAGATGATTCGGATTTTTTGTTTTTTAATTAAAAAATAAAAAATTTTAATTTTTGGCTTTTTTTCAATTGAAAAAAAATTTCCTTCTTTCCTTGAAATTTTAATGTCAAAGACCAAAGATAATTAATTAAATGCATTTTCTTTTTTTTAATTTAGATGATATTTTTTAATATTTTTTTTTTTAGTTTCTCTTCTTCTTATTAATTTTAAAACAAAAAACTTACTTTATTACTTTATACAAAATTAAAAATACTGGGGCTTTGAAATAAAATAGGAATTAATTTTTTTTTTTATATTAAACGATGTTATCAAATAAAAATCAATTAGATCCTCTTTCCCAAACACAGTTCACAAAAATAATCAGGCAAAACTCATTTAAGAATACTGAAGGAATCTCAGAGAATTTCAAAATAAAATCTATCCCAATGATAGCTCAAATAACTCATTCTTGTCGACCCCATAACATAAAAATCAAAAAGATTGCCAATAAGATCGAAACAAACAGAGAAATCCTTTTCAAAAATAACCTTAAAAATAATGTGAGGGAAATGAGGTCAGCTTCTCCTAAACATGAAATTTCTATTACGAGTCAAGACCAAGAAGAACAACCCCAATTTTTTAAAACAAAAAGAAGGAATGAAATCCTCTTAAGTGAAAAATACAAAGAATTGGAAGAAATATGGAAAAAAAAAAACATATATGACAAAAACACTATTGAACTTTGTTTTGATATTCTATATTGCTTATTTCAGTAATATTAAAAAAAATATTTTATTCTGAAAATTTTTAAAAAAGATGTGCAAAATCAAAAGATTTGGAAAATAATATGGAGGTTTTATCAGCTGTTTTTCGAAAACTATTGTTTTTCGATGATGAGATAATCCAACAAAAAATTGAAGTTTCTTTTGGGAAATTTATAGCTTTTTCTGGAGAAACATATAAAGATTTGGTTGAGATTTTGTGTTCATTCAATAGCGAATCAAAGCGAATTTATGAAGAACAAAATAAACTTCTTATTCAAGAAAATTTGAACTTAAAAAAAAATTTAGATATTCAAAAATGTGAAAATTCCAAAATTCTTAACAATTATTTGAATGTTGAAAGCACTGTAAAAGAAATTTATGACAAAGAGATCAAAAAATATGAGGAGAAGGTCCTGATTTTTTTAAAAACATTACTTAATTTATATTCTTTGTATATTATTAAATAGTATTTACAAAACAATCTATATTTACAAAAGATCCTCAATGAAAATGCCAGAATGAGAAATATTTACAAGAATGAAAACGAAAATCTTCTAACTGAAAAGCAGAAATTGGAACATTGTCTAAAACAAAATGTTTCAAACTTAGCACTTCAATTGGAGAAAATGAACCATGTTTTTTTCTTAAGAATAGCAAAATTTTTTATAAAATAAAAGAATATCGATGAACACGAAAAGGAAAGATTCGAATCGGAATATTTCAAGGACAAGGCAATTCTAGATTTCCAAACAATGTTGACTTCTCTTAAAGAATCTAGGGATAAAATCTCCAATTTCAAGAGCCAGATTTCTAATATAACGAAGGAAAATAACTTATTAAAAAAAAGAGGAGATCTATCTCTTGAAGAATTCACACCACGACCTTCTTTCAATCAAGTAAATAAAGAAGTAAAAAATCAAACTTAACATAAAAACTTAGTTTAAAGAAATTCTGAATGTGGCTCCAAGTTTTTTTGAAAATAAATCAACCAAAATTTTGGTCGATGATTTATTCTTGGAATACAAGGCTAACATCACTAAAATCTATTCCTATTCTAGCAGAAAAGACATGACTCTAACCCCAACAACTCCTAATACTTTTACCAAAAAGAATGATAATCCTTTTCATTCTGAAACTTCATCACCAACTTTAAGACTAGATCAAAACTTAAAAGAATCTGAGAGGGAAAAAGTTGAGAAGATAGAAAATCTAAAAACATACAAAAAAAATCAATATGAAAATGAAAAAACAGAGAATATGATAAAAACAAAGATAAAAGAAAGGAGAAATCTTCCAAAGGTTAACATATTAACTGGCGTCAATGAAATTTTCAAGAACAAATATTCGAAGAAATTAATAAAAGAAAGCCCCTCTGGAATCTCTTTGAAACATCATATAATAGAACTGAAATTGGAATAAAACTTCTCCATAAAATTAGAATACTAAAAAAAAACAATGTTTCTTTTTAATCGTTCTTGTTTGAATTTTATTTTAAAAAAAATCAAAATGATTACTTTAAATAAAATTATTTCATGATAAGGAGTTTTTTAAATATTATTCTTTTAAAAAAAATAATAAAAATGATGTATCCACATATTTAAAATTTTTTGTTTTGTTTTAAACGCAACAAGATAATTTAAATAAATTCATAAATTTCATTTAATATCTCTTCAGGTTTTGACTTGAAGACCAAATCGATCAACAAATATCTCTTTGCAACCGAAGCCAATTTTAAAAACTTATTCTTTTTCGTTTTCTTCTTAACATCATATCCAATTAATATCAAATGCAAAAATGATTCCTTGATTCTATCATATAAATTGTTGAATACATTTTCTGTCATTTGATGCATTTCGATTATATTTAGAACATCTTTTTTCCCAACACTCTCCTGATTTTTCTCGAGATAATGAGGGTAATTCTCCCCAAAAAATATTATAATCAGATATTTAGCTGTATTCATAGGTCTAAATAAATTTTGCAATTCTTCCAAAGCTTTAAAACATGAGGAAAATATGTTTCGATACTTTCCATGAGCGTGGGCACTATTAGAATATTTTCAAAAATATATTGAAAAAATATGTCCAAGGTAGACAAAATTTATATTCCCCTCCCTCCAATAAAATATATGGTCATTTCAAAAATACATAATTATAACCTTTAAAAATTGCAAAAAATAAAACATTACATAATTTGAGTGTAGAGATTTTCAAAGAATTTTTCATCATCATCTCGCAAAATATCTCGTTTCTTCTTAAAAGGAATTACGCAATCAATATCTTTGTCAAATCGATATATGGTGATTGCGTCATTTTTCACCATCTTTTTATGGAAGAGATCCTTAATCAATACCATAATATCAGACAATTTCTCATTCAAATATGATGTTGAATCAATCAAAAATAAAAAATCTCTTCTTTGGGGACTATAGAATCTCGCTATATTCCCCATGAAAACAGCTTCATTCTCGAAATTTGGGATTCGAGAAAAAACGAATTCCAAATGTTTTAAACATTTAATTTTTAAAGGCACATTATAGACGGATCCATAATCCAAACATTTATATAGTAAATCCGCTGCTTCTTTATAGTTGCCACTCTGTATGTAGATCAAGGCTCTTTGAAAATAGACTTTTTGTTGTAAATATTCGACGGTTTTTTTGTCATTGCCCATATTCGCATTAACGTTGCGAGATTTTATGCATTCCTAATATTATACTTATCTAAATTGCAAATATTCATTTATTTTAACTTGCAAAAGATCTTCAGCTTCATTTAAAGCCTGTTCCGATTCTTTGATTTTCCTTAAATAAAAAACCACTCTGGATTTCTTTAAAATCAATTTGACAAGTAGAGTATCTTTGATAGTCAATTTTGTTGAAAAATGCATGATTTCTTTTAAAATTGTTGAGGCTTCAGCCCAACTAAAAAAAGAAATGTCAAGAACAAAAAATTAACTAATCAATTATGAACCCAGTTTTGGTTCGTCTATCCTTGCTATTAAGATTTCGAATCAACAAACTCAATACTCTATTCAAGTTATAAAAAATTTTCATATTGAGATTATTGGCTTCATCGGAATTAAAAATCGAATCAATTTGTAAATTTTCTCTATATTTTTCCTGTACTAAAATACTTTCTAATAAGTTTTATTTGAACATTATAATTTTACAATTAATGAGCAATTTGTTGAAAATTATGGCCTCCTCGTAATTTTTATTTTTTGTCAGGAACGCAACTAATTTATCATAAACTATTTCAAGTCCAGCCTCGTTTTCTAATTCCGAAAAAATATCAATGGATTTCCTAATGATGTTTAAATCCAGGGTGTCATTTTTAATTTTAATGAGCAATTGGACGATAGTTGTGAAATATTTTATATTGATGATCAATTCTTTCAATTCCGGGATTTCAACAGATTCTTCTTCCAAATTCGTAAAAACATCTAGTTTTTCTTCTCCAATATCAATAACAGCTTGATTTATGTTCTTTAAAAAGTTAATAAATAAAATTATTTATAATATTAAAAAATACTTTTAACAGTAGTATAATGTTTATGAAGAACTTTTTCATCAAACTATTATGATTTAGGGGTTTTTAGAATAAAGAAATAAATTACATTGAGAAAATAAATAAACAAAGGCAACAGATTAAAACTTCTATTGACAAATATCTGTAATAAAGAGAATACACAGTGTTGATGGTTTGAGGTTTGCTTAAATCTCCGTTTCTTATAGAAATCAAAAACTGAATGAGATACAAGTTGTTTAAATAAGCATGATCATCATCATCATTTGTATTTAGATCAAGGATGTCATTTATTGAATTTACTAGAAGCTTTCTTTTTTTCATTTGTTTATATTACTTTAAAAAATGAAAAAGTACAATGAAAATGAATTCCCTGGCAAAATTCCATCGAATTCCGATATTATGTAATTATCAAAATTTAAATTAGATAGAAAAGATTGAAAGTTCGCTTGATTTGTTTGATCTGAAAAATAATCATTGATTCTTGTATCTGGATATTTCAATAGAATTGAAATCAACCTGGTTGCTACGTGATTTTGATCATTTGAAGTTTTTTCATAAAAAGCCAACATGACTTTACGTTGGGAATTGGATTGGATCATCGAAGCAAAATTATAGCTCAAACAATAAATTATTTTCCCAGAATAATTATTTAAAATCAAACTAGTCTTGAAACACAAATCCATCGCTCCATTATTATCACTTAAATTTTGAACATAAGAAACTAGGTCCTCTCCCAGATACATAGCTATGGAAAAATTGTCTAAAAAAATATTAAAAAAAGTACTTGTGGAAGAACTAACTGAATTGTTGTAAAAACTTGTGCATTGGAAATTGATAAATTGTTCCTTTAAATTAGAAAGAATAAAATTACTAAATATAACTGATTCAGAAATAACCTTAAGTGTGGTAAAAGGAAATGATGATTGCTGACAATTCATAATTTTAGCGCATTCTTTTTCTCCAAATTGGTCGCAAAATTGATTATCATTAAAACATTGACTTAGATTTGGGGAACTGGTCAGAGAGTTACAAATTTTATTTTGTAAAATGTTTGAAATGAAATTTGAGACGCTTCATTTTTAAATTGTCAAAATTAATTTAAATAAATTATAAAAATTTTTATTACTTTGGGGAATTTTCATTTATAGTATTTGGCATCAAATATAACAAAGGGTAAGAATCATAGAAATTTAAAGTGAAAAAGGGACTGTTCATTAAATTTGAATTTTGAAAAGTGTCTAAGAGAATTTTCTGAAATCGAGCTTGAACCAATTGAAATTTCATGAGGTCCAAAGTTGCACCATTCAATTGTCCACCATATGTGTTCGTGACCCAAAAATCACAAAATTTTGCTAAAATAATTGACTATTTTTTTATTAGTAAAAAACAACAAATACTCTGAGAAATATTTGAATAGGAAAAGAAACTTTCGGTGCAATCAAAAGAGACATCATTTAAAAACGAACCATTTTTTGTAAGGGTGGCCCCAGCCTATTATTAAAAATGATTCTCTATTCTATTTTTCTATATTTACATACATATGTTGAATGCTGACTCATAGCTGAAATAATTTTTTGGTACTTGAAAAATGTAATTAAAATTCGAAAAAAAAAAATGGCTAACTTGCAACAATTGGGAATGGACTCTTTCCGATGAAAGTCTGAAAATTTCCTTAAAGTACGAATATTCCATTGTGGAGGTGTTTTGATTGAAATCTCATTTTTTCAAAAAAAATCAAAATCATCATTTTTTTTTGAAAAAATATATTTACTATAAGTCCATTGTTGGTTGGCGATTAAGAGAATTGAGTTGAGCACAATGAATATCATCAGAAAAAAGGGAAAAACAGTCCTTAAAACATATTGTTTGAAATGGAAAAAAATGCCTTCTTTTTTCTCATACAAAACCGAATAGTTATTGTTTTCCATATTATTTTAATTTTCTATATTTTATAAAAATAGTTTTTTTTTCAAAGTTATATGTAATATAGCTGCCTCCAAATAAGTCTCACCGACTTGTTCGAACCCATGTTTTAAGTACAGATCCTTTATCCGAAATTGTGAACTTACGTATAACCACTCAATGAACAACTCTTTGCTTTTTGCTTCGACCAAATCCATCAATAAATCTCCCAATCCTTTTCTTCGTTCCTCTTTCAACACACTGACTCTTTGCACATACCACCTGTCTACGTCTTTTTTAAAGACGATTCTGGCCGATGCCACAAGTTTTAAGCTCTTTGGATCATAAATCAAAAGATTCAAAGTTTCTTTATTATCAGGGTTGTCATAATGATCGAAAACGATACTTTCTGATACCCCTTGTTCCTCAACGAACACCTTTTTCCTAATTTCTGAACAGGCTGATATATCATCTGAGTTTTTGAGCCATTTATGTTCGAAAGTTTCGGAGGTGTTCATTTTTTTTGAAAAAAAACAGTTTTTTTTTGAACAGAAAATTTTTTTTTAAGATTTAAAAACTATATTTTCAATATATAATAATTTAAGTATCTGTTTAAAGATCGTCTTTAGCTTTTCTGTCTTCTCCTTCGTCTTCCTCTTCTTTGATTTCTTCTTTATCATCTGATTTTTCTTTCTCTGTTACAAAAAAAATTAAAACCATGCCATTTTATCAAAAAAGATCTTACTTTCTTCCTCCTCTTCCTCATCAAATCCAACTTCAACATCCTCAACAGTCGCGTCCTTGGAAATACCCATAGCTCCGTTGAATAATTTGAAGAATCTCTTGGCATATTCATGAGGATTTTCGAGAGTGTAGCCTTAAACAAATTTTTTTAATTAATGATAATTTTAAATATGGCTGATATACCTGAGTTAATCATGGCAGTTTCAGTCAAAGTCTTGACCAATTCTTCGGTTTCTGAATCAGGTGATTCCTTGACTCTTTCCAATAATTCCTTCATAATTGGATGTCCAGGGTTGATTTCGAGGATTTTCTTTGAGGCGCTGTTCCTAAAATGAAATATTAAACCAATATTCAAAAGAATTTTCTTACATGCTTTGACGTTCTGGATTCGCATAAGCCTGAGCCTTGCTGATTCTTTCTAAATTGGCAGATTGTCCATGTTCTGAAGAAACTATGACACAAGGATCATCGACCAATCTTTGAGAAACCACCACGCTTTCTAAAGAGTCGGATTCTTGTTTTCTCCACCAATCAGTCAAAGGTTGATATAATTTCTTGATCTTTTTGATCTTCTTACGACCTGAATCATCATCATCAGGGAATCTGAATTCTCCTTTGGCCACATTCACCAATTTCTTACGCTCATATTCAGAAAGATGTTGGAATGCGAATTCATCAATTGGGTCATCGAGAAGAAGGACCTTTTTTGAGTAAATATAAAAAAAAATTATAGAGTGTTGAAGGCTTACTTCGTATCCTTTCTTTAATAAAGCTTGAAGAATGGGAGATTTCATCAACGTTTCTTTATTATCTCCAGCGATGAAATAAATGTAATCTTGGCCGGTTTTGGCTCTGCTGATGTATTCATCAAAGCTGCTGACTTGGGTGATGTTTCGGGAAGAGAACCATCTATGAAATTATTTTAAGAAATCGAAAAATATATAAAAAAATATAAAAAAAGAGGCAGATCAGACAGGGAAAGAAGAATTTATGAAATTTCATAATGAATTCTGGCTTATGGGGGGTTCACCTCATAACAACAGATCCATTAAATCATTAATTCAGACCTCATCATTGGAAAGAAAAAAAAATTCAATGTTACCTGGTCAATTTAGCCAATTTGCTTCTGTTGGCTGGGTCTTCCACTATACCCAACTTGATGTTTTTACCAAATTCCTTCCAGAAGTTCAAATATCTGTCTTCTTTATCTTTCTTCTTGCTTTCTTTTTTCTCTTGATTTTCTTCTTCATCCTTCTCAGTTTCTTTCTCTTCCTTTTCTTCAGCTTCTTCATCATCTTCCTCATCTTCATCATCATCCTCATCCTTGCTTTCAGCCAATTTCTTCAACATTTCCAAAGTCTTTCTCACCAATTTTCTACTAATGACCTTCATCATCTTCAATTGTTGCAAAGATTCTCTTGACACGTTCAAAGGCAATTCATCAGAATCGACGACTCCCTTGATAAAGTTCAAATATCTGGGCATTAACTCGTCAAACTCTTCATTGATCAACACTCTTCTGACGTATAATTTCAATCCAGCGCTCTTGCTATAATAGTTTTCGAACATATCGCTTGGAGCCTTCTTTGGAATGAACAAAATTGACTTGAATTCAACTTCTCCTTCGGCTGTGAAATGGATATAAGTCAAAGGATCATCAGTTTCCTTGGTCAAGGCCTTATAGAACTTCTCATATTCAGCCTCTTCAATTTGATCCTTGTTTCTCAACCAAATGGCCTTGTTATCATTGACATGAACCCAATCCCAGACGATTTCCTTAACAGTCTTGGTCTTGATCTTCTTTTCCTTTTTTTCTTCAGTGACTTCTACATCATCTTCATTCTTTTCATCTTTTTTCACATCTTCTTCTTCTTCTTCCTCAACAGGGACTTCCTTGGTCACTTCCTTCTTGGTTCTTAAATAAATTGGGAAGTTGATGAACTCGGAGTATTTCCTCACCAAGGCCTTTATCTTTTCTTCTTCTGAAAACTCATAGGCGTCTTGCTTCAAATGAATCGTGACTCTGGTTCCTCTCTTCAAAGTGTCACCTCTTGGGTCCTTGAGCACATTGAATGAATGAGCAGCAGATGACTCCCAAATGTATTGGTCATCATCATTGTTCTTTGACACTACAGTGACCTTGCTTCCAGCTAAGAAAGTGGAATAGAACCCCACACCGAATTGACCGATCAAATTCAGGTTGCCTCCTTTGATGGCTTCGATGAAATTGGTTGTCCCGGATTTGGCAACAGTACCCAAATTATGAATGAGGTCTTGCTTGCTCATACCAATACCTGTGTCAGTAATGGTGATGGACTTGGCATCGGAATCATATTCGATCCTAATACAAAGCTCAGTCTGTTCACCGAGAATCTCTGGGTTGGAAACTGCCAGGAAACGAATCTTATCCAAAGCATCAGAAGCGTTGGAAATGATTTCTCTTAAGAAAATTTCCTTCTGAGTGTAAAGAGAGTTGATGATGATGTCCATCAAACGACCGACCTCGGCTTGGAACTCATGACGCTCTGAATTACGGTCGATTTCTTCTTGCTCCTCGGCGCTGAAATCCTTCTCACAAAGGATCTTGCCGTTTTGAACGAATATGAGGAATAGGATGAAGAGGGATCTCCAAACACGGTGGATTCGCATTGGAACGGGAGGAATTTATATCTTTTTGGTTTATATTTTTGAATGTTAAGGAGGAAATTTGATCAGTTTTATATGAAAAAATTCCAAAACACGTGTTCTTTAATTAAACATTTTTAAGTCATTTTTTCTGTTTGAAGGTTTGAAAAATATAATTTATTATTTTGGAAATTTGTTCCAAAAAGAAGAAAATTTTATTAAAAAAAAGGTTTTTTTTTAGTTTTTATTTTATGAGTCTTCATTTAAAAAAAAATATATAACAAAATTATTTTAAATCCAAATTCAAAACAAAAAAAAATTAAAACAAAAAAACAAAATCAAGCAAAAAAAAAACACAAAATATTTTTTTTGTTCATAGTCTTATATAATTTTATCTATTTTATCCAATATCTTTTTTAATAATGTCTCGTCTAATCGTCAAAAACATCCCCAAACAAATTTCCGAAACAGAACTTAAGTCCCATTTCGAGAAACATGGTGGTCAGATCACCGATTGTCGTGTGATGTTCAAGGAGAAAAAAAACAGAAGGATTGCTTTCATCGGTTACAAAAGCGACTCTGATGCTCTCAAAGCTAAAGAATATTTCAATAACACATATATATATATGTCTCGAATCAACGTTGATTTTGCTAAAACCAATGATGATCCCACATTACCACGAGCATGGTCTAAATATTCTAAAAACAGCTCTGTTTATTTAGAAAAACATCCTGAAGATAAACAAAAAATGAAGAAAACGAAAGGTGAAGATCAAAAAGATGGAAAAGCTGAACAACCGATAAATAAAGAAAAAAAGGCGAAATTTGAAGAGTTTTTACACTTGATGAGAAAAACACAGAATCCATCGATTACGGAAACGATGCCTGGAGTGGAGTTGAAGGAAGATAAGAAAAAAAAGAAAAAAGTCATTAAAAACTTAACGAATGTTAATGGAAATCAGGTGATAGTCACGGAACTTGATGAAAATAACTTAAAAGCTGGAGTTTCAAACAAAAGAGTCCATATAAAATTGAGCGCAGAGCCAGCCAAAAAGGAAATTTCAAACATTATTTCAAAGGAACAAAATCGGAAAAATGAAAATGAAAAAGCCAAAGTTTCAAATGAAATTAAAGAAAAAATGGAGGAAAAACAACTCAATGAAAAAAGATTATATGTGATTAATTTGCCATTTAATTCGACTGAGGAAGAAATTCGAGAAGTTTTCCTAAAATATGGGAAGATCACAGAATTAAAGCTTCCAAAAGGCAAAGAAGGGAAATTTAAAGGATTCGCATATGTCGCATATGAGAATGAAAGCCAAGCTTTGCATGCTTTTGCTGATTTGGATAATAAAATTGTGATGGGGAGAATTTTGCATGTAAGACCTGCATATGCTGATGATCAAAATAAGAAAATCTTAGAACCCATTGAT
>Ga0302320_10008832_pt1 | contig 21807 bp, 13 predicted proteins | sample Bog_T0_3_FD_202130 | JGI IMG/M metagenome (GOLD analysis project Ga0302320, IMG submission 202130) | Peat permafrost microbial communities from Stordalen Mire near Abisko, Sweden - Bog_T0_3 | ecosystem: Environmental > Terrestrial > Soil > Wetlands > Peat | place: Sweden: Abisko, Stordalen Mire...
ATGTGGTTGTAAAGGATTCCAACTCGGACCAGGGAGAATACTGTCGTTGCTCGGTTTCTACGACCGGTTCATCTACGACGCCGAAATGCTCTACCTCGCCGACCAGCTGGGTCTCTCCATCACACCTTTCGACGTGACCTGGGACGACATCGCCGGGTCATCCGTGCGTGTCGGTCGAGACTCGATCCAGATGATCCGCGACCTGCGCTCGTTCAGTCGAACGCATTACGAGAACCCCGTCGTCGTACTGCCTCGACTCGTGGACGTCGCCCTGGTCGACCAGGTGGCGCGTCAGTCTCGAATGCAGGGACTGGTCGTCGCGCGCGGCGCTCTCGACTCACTGCTCGTGCTGCCACGAGATGGTGCGCTCGGCGGGCTCAGCGTTGCGACCGCGCTCGGTGGCACGTTTCGCACCGCGGGTCTCTCTGAACTCAGCGGGCGAACATTCGACGCCGTCGTGTCTGGCTAGTCGTCGCCGTTCGACGGTGCATCAGGAGAGCGTTAGATGCGACCCTCGAGGGTGGAAAGGAATCGATTCAGCGAATCGAGCGTCGCCTTCACCGCGGAGACCAGGTCGTCCTCGGAGCGCGCAATGCCGAATCGGTCTGCGTCGTTCGCGAGGGACCGTAGCGTCACGATGACGGGCCAGTCGCGTCCGTTGGTGACGTTGGTGACGGTCATCAATGAGTACGGCACGTCGTAACCAAGGTCGCGAAGGGCCGCGAGCGTCGCCTCGGCGCCACCAATGAGTGGACCGCTTCCCGCGCGGCCAATGCCGGTGCGTCCGTCGACGGAGAGCTGCACCTCACAGAAGCCGTCGCTCGTGTCGTAGTCGGCACGTATCAGAGCGACGCGCGGACCCTCACGACGGTTGTTGTCGGCCATCGCGCGGTTGGCGTCTTCGATGACGACGGCCGCTTCGGGGTAGTACAGGCTGGCGATCTGGCTGGCGGCGCTGCGCGTCGCCGCCGGGTCCTTGCTGTTCGCGACGAGCGTCACCACGTCAACGTCACCGTTGGGGTGCTTGGTGATGCCAACGTTCAGCACACCGGGGAGCGAGCGGAGTTCGAGTTCGAAGTCCTCTTCGGTTCTTGACATCATGAGATGCGAATGCCCTTCTTTTCGTAGAGTCGTCCGTCAGCCAATCGCAACAACTCACCGGGGTCGGTCGAGTCGCGTGGTGAGGTCGACGTGCCGATCGTGAACTCAACGGGATTGCCCAGTGTCACGAGGTGACCGCGGAGTCGCTCGGTGAAGCCCGACGACTCGTGTCCTTCCGCGTTACTCAGGATGACGGCGAATTCGTCGCCACCGATGCGCGCCGCGACGTCGCCTTGTCGAACCGCTTGACGAAGGGCGAAGCCGAACTGACGCAGGAGGTGATTCCCGTATTCGTGTCCGGATCGGTCGTTGACGGCCTTGAAGTTGTTGAGGTCGACGAGGACCAACGTGAAGGCCCAGCCGTAGCGGGCGCTTCGAGCGGCCGCGACTTCCAACGCCTCGTCGAAACTGCGGCGGTTCGCGATATTGGTCAGTGGATCGTGCGCGGCACTGAAACGGGCCAGGTGCAGCGACATCGCCAATTGACACGCGGTGCGTACGGCATCGCATTCCGCGCTCGGCACGTTGTCGGGTTCGCAGTAGACGCCCGGTGACGCACTCAGGTGCGCGGCCATCTCTGGCGTCACCGACTCTCCACCCAAACGGAACATCTGCGTACCAAAAGTGTCATTGACGAGCACCACCGCGACGTCGGTCAGCTTGTGGCGTTCGGCGAACAGTTCAAGGATGGCGTAGATGAATCCGACGCCGAGTTCACGCTCAGACAGTTCGTTCAACATCGTCTGGAACAGCCACGGTTCGTAGTCCTCTTCGCTCACGTCAGTTCGCTGCACTTCGGGGTGAATGGAAGAAAGCGTCGCCCCAGTCTCATTTTCGTCATCACCTGACTCGTGAGGTGTCTCGGCGGTCGACCCGTTCTTTGAACTCACAGCTGTAAGTCTGCCAGTTCCAACGGAGTCTTCTCCGCGGGCCGCAAGAGTGACGACGGGACCGAGCCGGCACGAAGCATTTCGGAGAGTTCCGACGCTGGGACTGGACGAGAGATGAGGTAGCCCTGACCTCGGTAGCAACCGAGTTCGAGCAACTTCTCAATGATGGTCCCGGACTCGATTCCCTCGGCGATGACGCCAAGGTTGAGTGCCGCGCCGAGTCGGATGATCGACTCGACGATCGCGCGGTCGTAATTGTCCGTCGTGATACCACGCACGAAGCTCATGTCCAGCTTCAGGAGGTTCACGGGCAGGTTCTTCAGGCCGGTCATCGACGCGAAGCCCGTTCCGAAGTCGTCGAGCGCGATCTCCACCCCCAGGGCCTGGAAACCCCTCAGGATGCGCGCAATTCGTTCGGGCTCGTCCATGACCGCATACTCCGTGATCTCAATGCACAGGCGGTTGCCCGGTACGTTGTTCTCACGCAGGCAGCGTTCGACGAATTCGACCAGGTCGCCCATTTTGAAGTCGGCGGGCGACATATTGATGCGAACGATGAAGGGCAGTTCGAGGTACTCCTCCTGCCAGATCGCCAACTGGCGACAGGCTTCGACGAAGACCCACCGACCGATTTCAGTCACGAGACCGGTCTCTTCGGCCACGGTGATGAACTCGGAGGCCGCGAGGAGGCCGCGAGTCGGGTGCTCCCAGCGCACGAGCGCTTCGACGGCCAATACCTGACCGGAGCGAAGATCGACCTCGGGCTGGAAGTGCAGGCGCAGGCCGCCCATCTCGATCGCCTCACGAAGCATGAGTTCGGTGCGCGAGCGGTCGTTGACCTCTTCGCGAAGTTCCCGGTCGAAGACGACGGCCTGGTTCCGACCGCGGGCCTTGGCGGCGTACATCGCCACGTCGGCCCACCCGAGAAGGTCCAGTCCGCTCTGCTCACCGAGCTCCGCCATGGCGATCCCGATACTGGCCGTGTGCGTGACTTCCTGTCCGGCGATAGCGACGGGTTGGGCGATCACGTCCAGCATTCGATAAGCGGTGGCCAGAATCTCCATCTCGCTCTTGGCCTTGTCGACGATGAACACGAATTCGTCCCCACCGAGTCGCGCCGCGAAGTCGTTGACTCGGATGCTCGTGCGGAGGCGGTCGGCGATGGTGACGAGGAGTCGGTCGCCGCTGCCGTGACCGAGGTAGTCGTTCATGATCTTGAAGCGGTCGAGGTCGATAACCATGACCGCGGTCTCGCGCTTCGCGTCGAGACGGCTCTTCAGCTCTTGGATGAGGGCGCGACGATTCGGCAGTCCGGTCAGCTCATCGTGATTGGCGTTGTAGCGCGTGCGTTCCTCGGCGTCGATCCGCCCTTGCAGCTGGACGAGCATCGAGGCAACGGCCTGGAGTGCGTTGATTTCGGCCTGGACCCAGTTGTGCAGATTGAAGTGGAGGAAGCCGAGCGTGCCCCAGGTCGAATCGCCGAGCAGCAGCGGCACGGCGGCACCGGCGGCCGGCGTATCGCCACCGGCCTCCACTGAGCGGTCTCGGTAATCTTCAGTCAGGTCATCGGTTCCCGTGAGATAGGGCGTGCGCAGATCGCGCAAGGCCATAAAGATGGGGTCCGCGTCAAAAGGCACTTCACCGAGTGGATCGGGGTCGGGTTTGTCATCGCGGACTGGCCACTCGGCTTCGAGGATCGTGAGGCCCCGCGTGAGATCGTTGCGACGGATGAAAGCGACGTCGGCGCTCAGGAACTCCGCGAGCACGGCACAGACCCAGTCGAGGACGGCCTGACGGTTCGTCGCCGAAGCCGACATCAATTTTTCCGCCACTTGAGCGACCAATTCGTCGAGACGACGTTGGTGCAGCAAGACGCCCTCTCGGGTGGCGAGTGTCGCCACGTGGCTGAGCAAACTGCCAAAGGCCTTGGTCAGTGATCGTTCGCGGCCGGACCAGGTGCGACCGTGTCGAGCGACGACGAGCGCACCGACGACGTCGCCATCTTGCACGGCGATGTGGTCGACGAGCACACCCCACTCAACTCCGAGGACGACGCAGGAGAACGAGCCCGGGGGCACGTCACCCGACAACTGACCGCGCACGCGTTCGCTGATCGTCTCGAACGCTTTCTCTGAATCGGAACCAACCAGGGGTTCAAGTTCAAAACCGGGGATGGGCTTCGCGAGATTCGTCACGACGGCGACGATTTGTGTACCGGGTACGACCTGAAGAAGTGTCTCGACCACTAGACGGGTTTCTTCACCCGCCCGGTCTAGATACGAATGGTTGAGACTTCTCATGGGGGATCTACCTTTGCCGACAGATAAAGGTCTGGATCAGGGGTCGCGCCTCTCGGCACGGCCTCTGGTGCCGTTCAGTTTCCAGAGAACGATTATTGCACAGGGCATGGGGTAAGTAAACCCCAACATTTGCACCATTTCTCACCTATTTTGAATTGGGAGTGGCTCGATTGGCGACAGGGATTCAGTTTCACGACTCAAGACGTGGCTCAGCGGAAGCCGAACGCTGTGGACCGAGGGTGGAGGGGCCTGGAATACGCGAAAGACCATGATTGCGGTCTCCCCGTCGGTGAGGCCCCAGAAGTCATTGAAGCGTTCGGAGAGGGCGAACATCTCGTCGAGGTACCGTTCGCCGGCCAATTCTCGCATGTCGGACTCGTCGACGGCGTAGAGGAAGACCGGCGAGGCCGGTTGGACCGCCAATCCATGCATCTCGGCGCTCAGCCAGAAGCGCTCCATCGCCGCTCCCCCTCGTAGGTACCACATCGGATCGGCGCGCGGCACGGTGATGATCGCCAACGCCGAACTCGTCATGATCGATGCCTGCATGCGCAGTCCGAGTGCCGATCCGGCGCGCCAGTCCGAGAGGTGCTCCATGACGTCAGGGCGACTCAGCAGTTCGAGTGCGGCGTAACCACCCGGGTCCATTTCGAGGGTGCGAACGTCGAGACCCTCTTCGAGTGAGTCGCGGCCGGGCCACTTGATCTCCGAGAGCATCTCTTGGTGCACCGTGGGCAGGAGAAAGCGCAATCGGTCCGACGCCGCGAGGAGTTCCGCGCCTGCGTTGACCCGATCGCGGTCGGTCGCCAGATGAAGCTGCGCGCCCTCGCGTTCGACGCCGCGCGTCAATGACTTCACGGTCTCAGGGTCAATGGTCGCTGCCTGGCCCATCCGCCGGTTCGACGACCGGCTGAGGAGGTAGTCGCGCAGGGGTGCGATCGCCACGTCGTCGGAGTTGCCGAGTGTCATCGAGGCCACGTGGTGCGAGGGTCGACCTTCAGGGAAGAGTTTCACGAGTCCGAGTTTGCGCAGTGACGCGGCCTCCACCCGTGCGTTGAACAGCGCGGCGCCGATTCCCACGTAGGTGCCGCGATGTCCGACGTCCATGGTGGAAGTGCGTTCAGGCAGCATGAAGAAACGAATCTCATCGCCGTCGGCTTCGAAGCGCCAGGGCTGGACGTTGCCCCCCGATGGTGCTCTGCGGGCGGCGTCGACGATCAAATCAATCGGGTCGTCGCTCACGAGGGGCGGATCCTCGGGCGCGGGGGCGAAGAGGTCGGCTTCGGCTTCGAGGTTCACTTCAACTGGTCCGAGCGCGGAGAGGATCTCCTCGACGTCAAAGCGGACGCGACCAGAGGGCAGTTCGCCCGCGAGACCGATTCGTCGAACGGCCGCCGCGACTGTCGCCGCGCCGAGGGTGATCTCACTTCCGAGCTGCGGCCATCCGGTGATGGTCTGGCCCACTTCCAAGAGCGAGGCCGCGCCACGTGATGACGCTTCCTTGGCACCGATCAGTCGAATGACGTAGGGACCCTTCTGGGCGGTGGTGAGGTTCGCCAACTTGGACGAGTCCATGTCGCCGAGCAGACCGTGAAAGATCGGACGGTCCGGTTCGAGGTCGAATCGTTCGACGTCGAGGACACCGCGATCGCTGGTCTCCATGATGACGGGGATTCGACGTTCCCGGGCCGCCTCTCGAATGAGGAACTTCATGTCGAGCGAATCGCACTCCTCGATGACGAGGTCGAGACCGTCGAGGAACTCACCGAGGTTTTCTGGACGAATCCCGGCCGGTTCGACGGTGACGCGCAGGTAGGGGTCGATCTCTGCGATGCGACGCGCGGCTACCACTGCTTTGTTGACGCCCAAGTCGAGGACGCTGGCGGGGACTCGATTGAGGTTCGAGAGTTCAAGCGTGTCGAAGTCCGCGAGACGGATCTCACCGGCCAGTCCTTCCATCGCAATGACGTGGGCAATGGTGTGGCCGGCGCTCAGTCCGACCACGCCAATTCGCAGTGTGCGTTGGCGGGCCTGCTCGGCACGGGTCAACTTGTTACGGTTTCGGTCCAGGCGAAGCGTTGAGAACGATCGGGGTGCGAGCAGGCGCACGACCGCTCGACGCCACGGGTAGTACACCCAACGAGATCCCTCTTCGACGATGGCCGCAGAGGGGGGAGGGATAATGCCGGCCAGCTGTTCACGTTGTTCGGCCAGACGGTCGATAATCTGCAACGCCGAGTCCTCACGAAGGATGCGCAACACCTCACGTTGGCCGCGCTCACCGACGTCGAGCACCAGGGGCCGGGCCGCCCGCGTGCGAATCGACGCCGGTTCGATCGGCCCAAGTCCTAGACGGGCAGGACCGCGAAATAACTGCTCGGCCTCGCGACGCAGCGCCCGTTGGTTCTCGGGACTCGAGAGTTCGTAGGAGCGAGCCCGATGCCACGACACGGCAACCGTGCGGTAGCGCTCGTCAGGGAAAGGTACCCACTGCGTTCCGACTTGGACGCCTCCGGTCACGTCTCCGACGGGCATCAACGAGTCCGAGACCGCGGCGATCGCGAACTCTGCGCCGAGCCACGTCATGGCGTGCGTGACCGACCTTGAGATCGCGGCCAGTAGTCGGGCACCGACGACGGTCGCTCCCTTTGACCACGCGCCCTTTACCTCGAGCGCACCGAGACGTATTTCGCGCTCGATCACGTCGTGAATCACGCCGATCTCGGGCGAGGAAGCCATCTCCTCGAGGATGGCTGCTTGGTAACTCCCCTCTAGGGGGCCGTGGAAGCGCACACCGGCGACGGGCGCGCCCGATGCGTCGAATCCAAGAATGAAGAGTGGCACGTTGTTGCCCTCTTCGAGTTCGATGCGCCGCAACGTTCCTTCAAATCCTCGACTACGAAAGATCCCCTCGGCTTCGTTGAGGTACATCTTCCACAAGTCGGGTCGTTCGAGAGGATGGTGACCTTCAAAGCGAACACCGGACTCTTCGTCCACGAAGCTCGAGCCATACCAGTAGCGACGCCCGATTGTGTTAGCCACTGACCACCTTTTCCGTTCTCCGCAAAGGCTCCGACAACCTTGGAATTCGCCGCGTTTTCCAATAAAACTATAGTGAAACGGGCGTGAAAAATGGTGGACCGTACACCGCCTCCTTTGTGCACTCGAGAGAGAAAAAAGGCACTCGACGTCAACGTCGCACGTTGCGCGGTGACGAAGTGCCACCTCAGATTTTCTCGTGGGACAACCGGTATTCACACGCCATGTCCATAGAATGGTCAACATGTCGACCACAAAGCATCTCGAAGCGTCTGGGAGTGTTGCGGCGCCGATGCGGAAGGTAGCCATTGTCACGTTTTTGTCACAAATTTGGCTGAGAAAGTAGACGGAGAGACTTGACCAAGATCCTGGTCGTTGATGACGACACCGAAATGACCAAACTGCTCGACACGTTCCTCACGGGCGAGGGACATGAGGTGCTCATCGCCACCGACGGGGCGCTCGCAGTGCGCGCGACGTCGTCAATGGAACCGGACCTCGTGTTGTTGGACATCGTGCTCGGCAGCGAAGATGGCCGCGACGTCCTGCGAGAACTTCGACTCATCAGCGACGTGCCAGTGATCTTTCTCACGGGTCGCGGTCTCGAATCCGAGCGTATTGCCGGCCTGAAACTGGGAGCCGACGACTACATCGTCAAACCATTTTCGCTGGGCGAGGTATCGGCACGGATCGAGTCGGTGCTTCGTCGTTCGGGCGCGAATTTGGCCCAATTGCACATCGACGCCCCGACAATGCACTTCGGTGACCTCTTAATCAATGAGAACACGCACGAAGTGCACCTGCGCAGCGGTTTGCTCGAGTTGACGTCCAAGGAGTTTGCGCTCCTCGCCTTCCTCGCACGTTCGCCTCGCCAGGTCTTCTCCCGCGAACAACTGCTCGAACACGTCTGGGAGTCCTCCAGCGAATGGCAAAACGAAGCGACGGTCACCGAACACATCCGTCGCCTACGCGCGAAGCTGGAAGTCGATCCCGATCATCCTCGCTGGATCACAACGGTTCGTGGCGTTGGTTACCGATTCGAGCCGGAGCCGATCGCGCCGTCGTAATCCCAGTCGGGAGGTGACAGATTCAGTAGCGACGCGCCAAGAGATCGTGCACGTGGTCAACCAGTTCACTCGGCTTGAAGGGCTTCGCGAGAAACTCCGCCGAACCCTCGGTGAGTTCGCCAATCACTGATCGACTCGCGGTGCCCGACACGATCAGTACCTTCAATTTCGGATCCTTGGCCTGCAGTGCCATAGCCAGATCACGACCACTCATCTCACCCATCACGAAGTCACTGACGAGCAGATCGAACGTCCCGATGAAGTCGTCAACGACGTCGAGGGCGGCTTCCGCGGAGTCTGCCATAACGACTCGGTAGCCGTTGCGCTCGAGAATGCGACGCATGAATCGCCGCAACTCATCGTCGTCGTCCACGATCAACACGGTTGCCGTGTCGTGGGCGCGATCGTCGTCCGCGACGGCAAAGGTCTCGACGGGCTCTTCGTCGACTGATGGCAGCAGTACTTCAAACGTCGTGCCTTCACCGACCACCGATTGACAGGTGATCGCTCCCCCGCTCTCCTCGGTGAGTCGTCGGGCCGCCGCGAGGCCCATGCCGGTGCCCTTGAAGAGGCCCTTGGTCGTGAAGAGTGGCTCGAAGCATCGGGCCCGCGTCTCCTCGCTCATGCCAATGCCGGTATCCGCCACCGACAGCACCACGTAATCGCCCGGACCAACTCCAAGGATCGAGGCCGACGCTCCGTCGAGCGTGGCCGCGGTGACCCCAATGGTAAGTTCCCCGCCTTCGGGCATCGCGTCACGGGCGTTGATCGAGAGGTTGATGATCATCTGCTCGAACTGGTCGACGTCCGCTCGAACATTGCCGGCGCGCTCGTCCACCGACCAACGGACCTCAATCGTGTTGCCAAGGACCCGTTCGAGCACCTCGGCATTCGATTGAATAACCGCCACTGGGTTGAACACCATCGACTCTGTCGGCCGGGTTCGCCCGATCGTCTGCAACTGACTCGTGAGCATCGAGGCGCGCGACGCAGTCGCTTGGATCTCCTTCACCATTTGCATGGATCGTTCATCGCCGACGAGATCACTCGAAAGAATCTCGGCGTAGCCCGAGATGAGCGTGAGGAGATTATTGAAGTCGTGGGCAATGCGACTGGCGACCTGTCCACGAATCTCCATGGTGTAGGCGTGGCGAAGTTCGGCCTTCAGTTCTCGATGATTCGTCACGTCGTCGATCAGGGTCAGAATCCCCGGCTCTTCGCCCCTTGTTGGCGGCAGGAGTGCGGCCGAGGCGCTCAAGACGCGCATCTTGCCCGCGATCTCGACATCGACGAAGTCACGACCATCGACCGCGCCGCCACGTTGGACTTCGGACCAGAGTTCTTTAAGAGCCGGCAGTGTTGCTTCGGGGAACGTCGTCGTCGAGACGTCAAGTCCGTCCGTGAAGTCGGGCCACGCGAACACACGGCTTGCGGAACGATTCCACCAGCGCACTCGCCCGGTGATGTCCGCCTCGACGATCCCGACGGGTGCCGTTTCAATCAGCACGCGGAGTCTCGCTTCGCTCGATTGGACGGTACGACCGAGTTCTGCAGCGCCGAGGGCGCTCGAAGCCATTTGAGCGAGCAGTGCGAGAACCTCTCGGTCCTCGTCTACGAAGTCAACGTTGGGCGATCGTCGAACCGCCACCACGCCTCGGGCCTGGTCCCTCCCTTGGAGGATGGGCGCGATGAGCCAGCCATCTTCGAACGTGGTCTCGCTGCCGACTCTCGCTTTCGAGGGGTAGTTCGATGCCTCGCTCGATCTGGGGACCTCGCACTGGGGGCCATGACCGCGATGAGCCACCCCGCGCAGGGGTGCGGCCGAACCGACCTCGAGGGTGACGATTGCCGTTTCGGCGTCAAAGACACTCCTGGTGCTTCCCGCAAGACCCCTCAAGATGTCCTGTTCGCTCCTCATCGACGTCACGTTGATTGAGGCCGCAATCAGTTGGTGAAGTTGACTCGCGATTCGCTGTGATCGGCGAACGGCGTCGCGCGTCGCTTCGACCAACTCAAACTGGTCATCGTGGAGGGCGTTGCCCGGCGACTCCTTTGACGTCGTCACGCGATCGTACGTCCCGCGAGCGTTTCGGCCGCCACGATCGTGGTCGATGACGGGTGACACGAACGACCGTGGCGAAGCGCTGACGCTGCGCACAAAGAGTCTCGAGCGAAACTCCGGACGCGATTCAAAGAGGCTTCCCCGAAAAGATTGAGAAATCCTCCAGATAGTGATCGATCTCTTGCGCTTCGTGCGGTCGCGAAAAGTGAAAACCCTGTCCCACCGCGACGTCTTCGAGTTGCAGACGTTGTCGTTGTTCAGCGTCCTCAATTCCTGATGCGACGATCTGCAAGTTCATCTTCTTTGAGAGTTCGACCAGTTCGTGGACTTGAGCCACCGCGGTACGTGAGTCAGACATCGAAGAGATGAATCGACGCTCGAGTTTGATGATGTCAATCGGTGTGCCTGCCAACGCACTGAGTTCGGACTTCCCCGGCGTGAAGTCGTCAACGGCCAATCGAACGCCCAGATCCTTCAGTGCGCGCAGCTGGGCGCCCGAATCACTCGACACAATTGATTGGGCGAACTCGAGGACCAGGAGTGCGCGGGGGAAGCGACTGGACATCAGGATCTCGTCCACGTCGCCCACAAAGTCCGATGATTCAAATTGCAGCGCGGAAATGTTCACCGAAACCGCGAATCGATAGCCCTTGTCATGCCACTCGGCGCCCTGAGCGCAGGCCGTTGACAGCGCCCATCGACCGACCGGGAGGATCAGTCCCGTCGACTCGAGCGCCGGGACGAACGAGTCTGGGTTCACCACTCCCCGCTCGGGGTGTCGCCACCGTAGGAGCGCTTCAACGCCGACGAAGGCATTCGTGTGCAAGTCGATCTCGGGCTGATAGACCAAGAAGAACTGACCCTTCGTCACTGCCTCTTCCAGGTCGGAGTTCACGTCGTGACGTTCTTTCGCCGCGTCGGATTCACTCGCTTCGTGTGCCACTGTGCATCGCTTCCCTGGGTTTTCCACCGTAGAAATCGGCGGTACATATTGCAGTTGTCCTCGGTGGTGACGATATCAGCCAAGCAATTATTGGCCATCACTCATTGCACGAGTGCCAGCAACCCGCCACGCCGTAGCGTGGTGGACCTCGAAATAATGCACGCTCGCCTAACGCGTTGTGAACGCTCCACGACGTCTGACGAACAGCGACGACCAACCGCGCGATTGAGCGGGCGTTGCACGACGATGCCGATCACCCGGATCAGACTTTGCGTGCGCCCCGGGGGCCATTCAGTGACGTTCGGGCGAACCAGATGCAAGAAAGATCGATGCTCACTGGGGAGGGGGCCCGCGGCCCGCATACGAGCACGATTCTCCAGTGAGAACCCGGAAATGACACGATTTAGACAACGGCATCACTACAAATTGACAAAAGAGATGGGCTCTGAGAGAATTCTGCCGCGCAGGGGCACTAGGAGAAGAGCATCATGTTCAAGATTCGAATTTGGCCCATTGCTGACGTCAAATTTGGAACTTCAGTGGTGGGCGACACGTCAGACCTGAGCCCGTGGCGCCGCGTCGGTCTGTTCTGCGGCGCGCTCGTTCTCATTGCCTCTTTCTTCAGTTTTTACGGAGTTCTTCCGTCGAGTGCCGCAACGAATGTACTCACGGCGCCCTTCAACGAGTGTCCCGCGATTGGTCAGGACAGCGGTTGTGCATACTTGATTATCTTGAACAGTGCCGGTCCCGCGCAGATTGTTGCCAATCCCTCTGTCGGAGCGTTCGATGGACACAACGACTCTCTCGTTGGCATCGTGAACAACAGTGGTGCCACGGTCAACTCCGTATCCATCGCATCGAACAAGGACATCTTCGCCTTCGACCAAGACGGTATTTGTTCACAGGACAGTCACGGCAACTTGCTCTACGCCTGGAGCGGAACCGGCCAGACCACCCAAGGTTCGAGCGACTGTCCTTTCCTCCCGGCAATGGCGACGAACCCCGGATATGACGGTTTCGATTACGCCGGACCGAACACTTCCTTCAGCAACTTTTCCAGCTCCGATGACTACCACTCCGGCAACGTCAACTTCCCCGCCGGACTGGCGAACGGTACGAGCACCTACTTCAGTCTCCAGAACGTCCTCTGCTCCGCCAACTTTTCATTCCCCGCGAGTTTCAACGTCACGAAGTCAACGACATCGACGGGCGTGACCGCTGGATCCACCACGCCGATCGACTACACCTTGACGGCACAAAACCTTGGTGGCGTGCAGGGCAACGTCACGGTCTCTGACTCTGCACCGGCCGGCACGACGTACGTCGCGGGGTCGGCGCAATGCCCCGCAGTCGCTTCGCCCGAGACCTGTGGTGTGACGAACAACAGTGGCACACTCATATGGACGTTGACCAACGTGCCCGGTGGCGCGTCGGCAGCACTTTCGTTCTCCGTGACGGTGCCTATTGGTTACGGCAGCACCACCATAGGAAATACCGCGTCGTGGAGTGGACCGGGTTGCGCCACCGCGACATGTTGGACCAATTCAATTTCCACTCCGGTGGCGCCCGCCGCCTTCACGTTGACGTACAACGCCGAGACCGGCGGTTCCATCGTGGGCAATACGTCGCAAACGGTTGACTTCGGTCTGAACGGCACGACGGTCACCGCGCTCGCCTCGCCCGGTTACTACTTCACGGGCTGGAGCGACGCCGTGTCCAACGCCGGGCGCACCGATGACGACATCACGTCGAACTTGAGCGTTACGGCCGACTTCGCGCCACTGAAGAGCAGCGTAAGCACGTGGGTCTGGGCGAACGGCGGATCAGTGACCGGCGACCTGCTCGCGGGCGTCGTCGTCTCGGACACCGCCTCCATTTCCGTTAATCAGAGTTCGATGCCCGGTGGCACGGTGAGCTTCACCTTGTACTCGGGCGGTTCGTGTGATCTGGCGACGGGCATCGGCACCGGTGGAACCGCGACCTCGGACTCTCCAATGACGAGCCCGGTCAGCGGCGGCAGTGCGTACTCGGGCAACTTCGCTCCCCTCAGCCCTGGTAACTACTACTTCGTGGCCTCCTACAGCGGCGACGGTAACTACCCGGCAGCGACCGGCCCGTGTGAACCCTTCAAAGTCTGTCCCGCTCCCGTGAGCTGGACGAGCACGACGGTCAACTCAAACGGCTCTCCCATTGGCACGTCGCCGATTAAGACGAACGACTCGATCACCGACACGGCGAGCGTCACGGGTAATGAAGAAGCCACTGCGACCGGCATGGTGACATTTACCTTGTACTCGGGCGGCTCGTGCACCCAGGGCACCGGATCGGGCGGGACCCAAGTGGGCTCATCGTTCACGACATCGTTGGACGCGAATGGCGATGCAACCTCATCGGCGTTCAAGTGGCTCGCGGCGGGGAACTACTACTTCGTCGCCAATTACCTCGGCGACGGGACTGACCCGCCGTCGAGCGGACCGTGCGAACCTTTCACCATTGTCCTCTGTCCCACGGCGGTGGTCACGACGACGGTCTGGTCCGGTTCGAGCATCGTGTCGTCACCGCTCACTGAACCGGCTTCTGTGACCGACGAAGTCAACGTCGCTGGCAATGAGAGCGCGACGCCCACGGGGAACGTCACGTTCACGCTCTACACGGGCGGCACGTGCAACAACGGTCAAGTGGCTTCGAGCGGGACCCAAGTCGGTTCTGCCTCGAGTGGTCCACTCGACGTAAATGGCGACGCCACGTCCCCGACCTTCAGCGGACTCGCGGCTGGCACGTACTACTTCGTGGTGAGTTACGCGGGCGACAGCGTCTATCCCTCTTCCACCGGGAACTGCGAGCCATTCACGGTCTGTCCCACGTCGAAGAGTTGGACCAGCACGGTCGTGAACTCCGGCGGCGCTCCGATCGTCGGGACGCCGCTCGGGCTCGGCGCAACGGTCACTGACAGCGCCACTGTCACGGGCAACGGCAACAACAACCCGAGCGGTTCGGTGACCTTCACGCTCTACGCGGGCGGCACGTGCAACGGAGCGGGATCCGGTGGCACGATTGTGGGAACGGATACCGAGACGCTCAACGCCAGCGGATCGGCGACGTCGACGACCTTTGGCCCACTCGCGGCTGGCTCGTACTACTTCGTAGGTGTCTACACGGGTAGCGGGACGGCGTCGTATCCAGGTTCTACCGGCGCCTGCGAGCCCTTCACGGTCAGTTCGCAGGCGACGACATCCACGACGTCTCCGATTGGGACGACCTCCACGACGTCATCTTCGTCCACGACGTCATCTTCGTCCACGACGTCGACATCGTCAACGACCTCCACGACGTCGACGACGATTCCAACGGGACAGTCAACGTTGCCCGGATCGACGACGACGACATCGTCAATCCCGGTGACGTCAACGTCCATACCGACAACGCCACCGGGCTCGTCCACCACGACAACGACCTCGTCGACGACGTCCACGACGTCGACCACGATGCCGCCGATCACGTCGACCACGACGATCAACAATGGGCCGCCCACCACGCCACCGCACATTCCGCCAGCGACCATTCCCTCGGGTGCTCCGGGCACGGGACTCGGAGGGGCCGCGACCTCTTCGGTCAATGGCGGTGTACTCATCCTGAGCATCCTGTTCCTCTTCTTCGGCTTCGCGGGATTGGGACTCGTCCTGCGACGTCGTCGCCGGGCGTAGGGCGAGAGGGACTTGGAGTCGGGCTCAACTACATTGAGCGTCGTGACATCGTCAAACAAGGGGCGAACATCCCTGTTCTGGTGGACAACAGCGTCTCTCGTGCTCATTGCGGCCGGGGTCGCGGGAATCATCTTCGTTCCTCACAATGCTCCGGTGGGACCAACGATCATCAAGCCGATTGGTGAGATCACCCTGCCCCAATCGGGCCTCGTGATCCCCGCGGTTACGACCACGACATCGACGCCGAGCACCACGACCACTGTCAAATCGACGACCGTTGCGTCGTCGATGGGCGAGCGATCGTCGGGCGCGACACGCGTCACCCTGAGCGCACTTCACGTCGGGTCCACGCGAAGAGTTCGCGGCACTGATACGACGGGCGGCCGGTCCGTAACAGCGAAGCAATCGCTCCTACGCAGCTCGAGCAAGGCGCCCATCTACGTGGCCAAGCCAATCGCGCGCTCCGTGCCCGTGCACCTCGCGATTCCAAGGATCGGTGTCTCGGTGCATCTTTCAGTCCTCGGATTGAACAGGAAAGGTACCGTCGACATTCCAACGAACTTCGCCGTTCCGGGTTGGTACAAAGGAGATCGCTCACCGGGTCAGAAAGGGTCGGCCGTCATCCTCGGGCACGTGGACAGCTCGAGCGGACCAGCGGTCTTCTACAAACTCGACAAACTTGGACTGGGGAACCGCATCGACATCACGCTCCGCAATGGCAAGAAGTTGGTCTTCGCCGTCATCGGCATTCGAATGTTTCAGAAGACGAACTTCCCAGACCGGCTCGTCTACGGCGCCCGTGACTATCCGGCGTTGCAACTCGTCACGTGCGGCGGAATATTCGACCCGAGTACCGGCCACTATCTATCGAACATCGTCGTCTTCGCGGCGCTCATCAAAACGTAGGCGACGTGCGCGACGCGACGCGTGAGTGTGACGTCGTCATTTTCCTTATGTTTTCGTTGAACTGTCAACGTCGCGTCAAAGTCTGAGCAAATTACCGACAAGCCGACCGATTTCTCACTTCTGGATGTAACACTCGTCTTGCCTCGCATTCACGCGAGGGCACTTCTCAGAACTCTCTGAGGTGGACCACCAGCATGCCCTTGCGTGATGGTCCACGTCCCTGAACGATTTTTCTCGGATCGATCGTCAACCGCTGAACGAAGGCGCGGGCCGACATTTACCTGATCAGGGCGGTGAAATAGTTTGTCGCGACGCTGCCGCGATTCGTAGCGCCAAATCTCGTCGAGCGACACGGTCACGATGACGTGCATCGCGCGCGCAACTCTTCCTCAAGTGTCACCTCTCGGCTCTCGTTCACTCGCTCTGGTGCCGCCAAATGAGAACCAGGGCCATCGCGAATCTTCAGAGAACACGCCGTCGTGCTGCGTGTGGATCGTTGCCCTCGCATTGTCGTCACAGACACCGTTCATGGCGCAACGTCTCGACATGGGCTTCTGAGTTGAGCGGATGTTGAGCCGTCGTAGGGGGCATCTTGGAATGAGTTTCCGACAATTGAAGCATGTTGAATTTCACGCAGGGGCAAAAAAATCTGATCGGTTCGACCCGCGCCTCGACGCGCGCACCTCGGCGTTCCGTCGTCATCGGATCGCTGGGATTCCTCGTCGTGGGCATCGTGTTGAGTGCAACGGCGATCCCCGTGATGGCGAGTTCAGTATCTCCCTCCACGAACTTGACGACATCGATTGTCAGGACCTCCAAAACGGTGACGACAAGTTCGACGGTGGTCACGACTCCCAAGTCCCAGGCGCATCATCGAAATCGAGTGACCGCAGCGCGCGAAACAACAAGGGCTGCGCACGTCGCGACAACGTCGCGCACCGCGATTTCGGTCAGTCGAGTCCCATCGACGTCGGTCACGCCGACGACGACAACGCCGGTAGTTCCCTCGACCACGACGACGGTGCCGGTCACCACAACCACGATTGCGAAGAGTCCACCCGTCACGAGGAGCGCTCCCCTTTCCGTCGCCAACCCCGCGGCCAACATCGCGCCCAATCCGAATTTCCTGCAGACCGGTCATTGCTCGTTCGCCAACGGCGTCTGGGGATGCGACAATCCTTGCGTCGCTGGATCCGCCACCGCTCTTTCTTGGCCCGGCTTCACTAACGGTGTCGCGTGCACCAACTATGTACTCCAAGCCATCAATAACGCCCGCGCCGCCGAGGGAGTTCGCCCCATGGTGCTACCGAGTAATTGGTACGGCCTGACCACTGCACAACAGCTCTTTGTCGTCGCCGACCTCGAACGGACCGACCGCGGACTCCCCGCCTACGTAGGGATCAACGCAGCGCTCACCGCCAACGCGCAACACGCTGCGGCCACGAACAACGACCCGTCCGTTGCCGCCGGATTCCCAATGAGCAACGACGCTCAGGGCTCGGCCGGTTTTGGGGGCGCCTGGTCCGGCGGGTTTACCGTCCTCGCCGCGGACTACGTCTGGATGTACGACGACGCGTGGGCCGGTAGCGTCGCCGCCACCTCCAACGTGGCCTGCACTTCGGCTCACGCCGCGGGCTGTTGGGCCCACCGCGATGAGTTACTGGGATCGGACCCCGGCTACAACCCCGGCGTTGGCCTCGGGTGCACCACGTGTGAGATGGGCACGGGTTTCGCGATGGTCAACGGTCACGCTTCCTACGCCGACCTCATCGAAATCCCTAAGGGGGGCCTGCCCCCAATGACGTTCACCTGGGCCAACGATGTCCTGCCCAACCTGAACTGATCGACCTTCGCCTCCCGACGCTTCGACGCCGGGGAGGATCAATCGGCCGACGCGCCGGTCGGCGCGGGGGACGGCGTCGTGTGCGAAGGCGACTCTGGCGAATTGGGCCGCAGATGGAAGTAGAGCATGAAGGCGAGCGAACCAACTGCGAAGCCCGCAAACGCCGCGATCAGTGGCACCAGTGCGATGTGGTGCAGCTCACTTTGACTACCACTCCCGGGCGAGAGCAGCACCGCGACGAAGCCGATCAGGCCGATCGTCGTGATCACCATCCACGCCCACTTGTTCCACTGGCGCACGTGGCGCCCGGGAAGGAACGGAAGCGGGAACATGCCGAAGGCGAGACTGGCGAAACCGCCGAGGAACGTGACGTTCAATGCCGGATCCAAAATCAGCCAGAACGGCGAGGGAGAGTGCGAGGTCGCCGCGTGGAAGACGGGCACAGTGAGGAAGAAGGCGGCCGTACTGACGACGAGCACGCAGACCGACGCAATCGCGTGCAGTCGCCCCCAGTCCTTGTTGTCAGTGTGCGGTCGCAGGACGAAGACCGCGATGAGGCCGTAGCAGTAGCCCGGTGAGAGTCCGAGCGCTCTCGACGCACTCACGCACACGACGGCGATGATCATGCCACCCACGAGCACGTGCATGTGGACCTTGCGCTTCTCGCGCAGCCCGCCAAAGATGATCGGCAGCTGCGACGTGAGGGTCACGATGGCCACACCCAGGCACTGACCAAGGAACAGCCAAAGCGTGGTGCGATTGAGACCGAAGCCCTTGTCGAGGAATGAGTTGATCAGACCGGCGAAGAGGATGAAGCCCAGGAACAGCACGGTGCCAATGCTGAGACGTCGCGCGAACGATTTCTCGACCTCACGATTGATGAACATCCTCGGGAATCGCTTCCGGGCGCGAGCTTGGATGCGCTCTCGGTTCTCGGCGTAGGTCGTATCGAGCCATTCGCTGGGGAACCCCGCGCCGATGAGACGACTCACCAGCAGCACAGCGATGCTGATGCCGCCAGAACTGACGAGATTGCCCTTGATCTGGCTTGGTCCGGGCATCGCAACGCTGAACTCAGAGAGGTGGTTCTTGGTGACCGTCACTCTGAAGGGTGCCGAGAGCAGATAGGGATGCGACGTCGTGCACGACAACTGCAAGCGATGCAGGCCAACGGTCGCGTCGCCGGGAATGACCAGATGGTGCAGGTCGAACCCGGCTCCGGTCTTCGCCACCTGATCGATGAGCTTGCTGTCGAAGAACACGTAGACCGGTCGACAGGTACTCGTGAAGGTGCTGTCACGCAGGGTGACCGCGATACCCGGTGGTCCCGTGGCGGGCGTCGTCTGCAACGCCGAGGAGACGCGCAGTGCGGCGTCCGCCTTGGCCGTGGCGCTGCCGTTGTTGCTGACGGTCTGTCCGGTGAACGTGGTGCCGGTCGACGTCCCGTCAGATCCGGTCTCGGTGACCGAAGCCGAGTAACTGCCCGTCTTCGTATAAACGTGCGAGGTCTTCGCGGTTTTCGTGGTGGCGCTCGTGCCATCGCCAAAGTTCCAGTGGTACGTCGTGATCGTGCCGCCTGACAGTGTCGATCCGGACGCGTCAAAAGTTGTGCTCCTCCCGGCCGCCGCGGGGATGACGCGAAGGTGCGCGCTGGGGGCCTGCCCCGGGGCGATGGCAATACCGAAACTGGGTGCGCCGACCTGCACCGCCGCCTCGGGTCGCGGTGGCGTTGAGGCGAGATCGATGGGGGTCACGGTGTTCGTCGCGTTCGCCACGTAGGCGGTCTTGCCGTCGGGCGCGATCGCGATGCCGTCGGGTTGGCTGAGACTCCCCACCGAGAGCGATGCGCCGGCGGTGGCGGGCGACGTCGTCAGATCGATGGGGGTCACCGTGTTGTTGTTGTTCGCCGTGAAGGCCCTTGTCCCGTCGGGGGTAACGGCGATACCCAGTGGTCCACTGGGCACGCTGATCGAGCCCTTCAGCGAAGGGGGACTCGACGCCAAGTTGATGACGGAGACAATCGATCCGTTGGCGACGTACGCGGTCGATCCGTCGGGGGCAATCGCGATGGCCTGCGGCGCACTACTCACGGGGATGGTCGTCACCGCACGTGAGGTCGTGTTGATGACACTGACCGACGTCCCCTCGGAGTTCGACACGCAAACGATGTCGCCGCTCGGACTGACGGCAATACTCCAGGGTCCACTACCGACCGGAATCGGCGTGCCGGTCCTCGCCGGTGTGCTTCGCAGGTCGATGGGAGTGACGGTATTGCTATTGAAGTTGGTGACGTAGGCCGTATCGCCGTTCGGGGTGATCGCGATGGCTGCCGGACCACTGCCCACCTTGATGGGCGCTTCGAACGACGGAGGAGTGGCGTGCAGGTCGATGGGACGTACCGTGTTGCCGTCGGAGTTGGTCACGTAGGCGGTCGAACCGTCGGGCGCGATGGCGATGCCCAGAGGACCGTTCAACTGTGGGTTGGTGGCGTGCAGCACAGTGGCGTGTGAGTTCGACGCATCGATGGCGGTAACCGTGTTGAGATTGAGATTGGTGACGTACACGGTCCCGGACGCGAAACCTTGGGGCGCCGCGGACGCCGGCGACGAACTGAGGAAGAAGGCAAACACCGGTCCGAGCAGCATGCACGCCAGCGTCGCGGAGAATCGCACGCCCGTCCGGCGACGGCGTTCGTCGGTGTCGGGCAAAAGTTTCACAACGAGCTTCAGGTTGCCTTAAGGACCGCGACGACTCGTCGATTCTGTGCCCGACCCGCCGCCGTGGTGTTCGTCGACACGACGACCGCGCTGTAGCCGGGCACGATGGTGATGACGACGCCGAGGTCTCCAAGTGTTGCGAGGTCGGCGGTCAATTTGGCCGCGACGGCCTTGGCACGATTGAGGTTGAGCGTCGTGTTGAAGGCAGGAGTGAAGACGTTGTCGGTATAGCCCGTCAAGTCGACAGTCGTGAAGTGACTCTTCTTTATCGCCAAGGCCATGGCCAGCACTTCGGACTTCAATTTGGTCGTCAGTGTGAACGAGCCTTCAGCGAACGGCGCGATCGTGACGTTCTCATCCGCGGGTGGTCGCGGCGGTTTTGACACAATATGGACCGGAGGCAACGTCGTCGTCGTGGTTGTCGTGGTTGTCGTGGTTGTTGTTGTCGTCGTCGTGGTCGTGGTCGTTGACGTCGTGGTCGTCGGCGGTGGCGGAGTTGGTGGCGGAGGCGGCGGCATTGTCGTGGTGGTGGTCGTCGTCGTGGTGGTCGTCGTGGTGGTGGTCGTCGTCATTGTGGTTGTCGTGGTAGGTGGTGGTGGTGGTGGGCACCACCATCCCCATGGGGGCCAAGGAGGGTCGGGGTCTCCGTGATCGCGCGCGCTCAAGGAGGAATGGTCATCGGGATCGCACCGGTCTCGCGTAGAAGTTGTCGATGCGTGGTGCACGGGCGTTCGCGTTATCGCGTTCGACGTGAGCGCCGGTGGGACCACGACGCTGAGCACAGTGACGGTGACGACAATGAGGACGAGACGCGCGCGACCGAGCGCACGAAGTGTCGCGCTGACCCAGAATCTCAAAGTCGTCGCGAATCGCCCCTGCATGACGCCCATCCCTCGAAAGGCGACGCGCTTCCTCCGCCCGCTGCCTCAGCCCCTGAAAAACAATTTTCGGTCAATATAGCAACAACGACCACAATTCGCGAAAAGGAATTGCTATCTCGCGTAGGGAGCGTGGCCGGTCCACGACTGCACTACGAAGGAGCGTCAATACGCATGGAAACAGCGCGCTTCCCGGTGATCAGGCGCTCACGATCGAACATGAGTGAGACCACTCGCCAGGCACCCACGTCGATGACGGCGAGCGTGAGAGCGAGCACGATGGCGGTCGTCACGGTGGGCTTGAAGACTTGCAGGGCCATGAGGAGCGGCAGGATCAACGCGGGGAGACTGGCCAAG
>Ga0302320_10008834_pt1 | contig 21803 bp, 16 predicted proteins | sample Bog_T0_3_FD_202130 | JGI IMG/M metagenome (GOLD analysis project Ga0302320, IMG submission 202130) | Peat permafrost microbial communities from Stordalen Mire near Abisko, Sweden - Bog_T0_3 | ecosystem: Environmental > Terrestrial > Soil > Wetlands > Peat | place: Sweden: Abisko, Stordalen Mire...
CCTTGAGATGGATGCAATACTGGCGAAACTCCTCGGCGGAGATCAGCTCGGGCGATTTGACGTAATGCTCACTGAGTTGACGAACACAGGCCAGATAAGCTTCTTCGGTGCGCGGGCTGAGCGGCAGGAGCGCGAGGTCATCGGCAAAGGAATTTAGGATGGCGTGCGGGGAACTTTTTTTATATGCATATATGAACTGTCGGTTAAACGTTGATGGTTAAAACGCGGTGCCAGCCCGTTAGCTGGCATCGCCTTTTAACAAGGTCGGCGAAAACCCGACCAAAACAAATCACCAAAGCGTCCAATCATGCGAAGCCTGACAGTTCCATTCCCCCGCCGCGCAGCGGCTTCGTCCAACCAGTCGCCGGAGCCAACCGCCGTTGGCGCTGTCAGTTCCGCTGTCGCGGTTCACGCCATGAGTCGGCGGTGGCTCAGCTTTTTTCGTTAGGCGTCTTCGCACGATTATGTCCGAGAGTGATGACATTGAAGTTCGCAGATTGAGTCAGGCTTTGGAGCGACTTGAGAAGCTCACCGAGCCGGGTTCTTTGGAGCGTGAGGCGTTGCGAAAGGCAGGCTTTGCCTTGCACCTTGTATTTTTTGATGAGCGACGAAAAGAAGTTGAGCGGTTATACGAGAATCCGCCATTGACTGAAGAAGATCGGGCCAGAATGATTAGTTATGGGATTGACCCAGACGCCTAACTTGTTAATATACGACTGGCCATGCACGCTGTCGTGCACGCGTGACTTTTGCAAGCTTCTTGATAGCATGCGTTTGTGAAAACGCACCTGCGAATTTCTGTCAAAGATGTTGCAAGAAACAAAAACCTCAAAATCCAGCTTTCCCGGGTTCCCTTCGCGCGCAACCACCAGTTTTGCGTCAAAATGAACGGCCAGCCATGGCCGAAAGCTGGCAGACCCGTTTCCCTTACGCGCCTGCTCACCGCGCTCCGCAAGTCCCTAGTGAAGTCCACCAGTAGCAGCACGAACCCAATCGGGTCGGAAAGCCCATGAAGACACAAACTCCGCCCCTGCACCCCGGTTGACCAAAAGTGCATTTTCACCCGTGGCTTGAATTGTCCCAACACCGTCAGTGGCGATTGAAGCAGCGCGAGGCCATCTGTTCAAGGGAATTTTCCGGCTTTGAATTTGGCGGGGAGAACCTCAGGAGGCGGTTTTGCCTATGTTCCGCGAAATGATATCTTGCCGACGAGGCACTTTCGTTTATTGAGCCGCACTCCGTCGTCCTTTCAGGACGAATTCACTTTTGCCGCGTTGCCAGACACTGGCGTGTCTGGCTAATGTCCGGTGCCCTTTCAGGGCCAAGTGGATGCCCGGGCAGAGTTTTGTCTCACACCCAATTGGGCGGGCCGCACTTTGACCCTAAATTCCGAGCTGGGCCTGGATGACGCCGCAGATTTTTTGGGACCACTTGGCCAGGACCTTGGGGTCGCGGCCTTCCACGAGGAGGCGCGCCTTGGGTTCCGTGCCGGAATAGCGCAGCAGCAGGCGCCCGCCCTGCGCGGACAGATCCTTCTCCGCGGCCGCGACCAGCCGGTCCAAGCCGTCGAGCTGGTCAAAGGGAATTTTCTCGCGCACCCGCAGGTTGGTCAACTGTTGCGGAAAACGCGTCCAGCAGCGCGTCAGCCGGGAAAGCGGCTCGCCCCGTGACTTGAGGATGCGCAGGATTTGCAGCGCCGCGACCAAGCCGTCCCCGGTGGTGACATGGTCGCGGAAGATCAGATGGCCGCTTTGCTCGCCGCCCAGGTTGAAACCGCCGCGCAACATGGCGTCGATCACGTGTTTGTCGCCGACGGGCGTGCGCAGCATTTTGCCGCCGGCCTGATTGATGGCGGCTTCCAGCCCGGCGTTGCTCATGACGGTGGAGACGAGCGTCTTCCGCGCGAGCGCTTTTTCCGCCAGCAGCTCCAGGCCGGTGATGGCCATGATGTCGTCGCCGTCAATCACGCGGCCGGTTTCATCGCAGAGCAAAACGCGGTCGGCGTCGCCATCGTGCGCAATGCCGATGGCCGCGCCGTGTTCCACCACTTTGCGGCAGAGGATTTCCGGATGCATGGAACCGCAGTTCAGGTTGATGTTTTTGCCGTCCGGCTGGTTGCCATAGACGATGACTTCGGCGCCGAGTTCGCGCAGGACGCAGGGCGAGGCCTTGTAGGCCGAGCCGTGGCCGCAGTCCAGGACAATTTTCACGCCTTCCAGGGTCAGCCCCTTGGGAAAGGACGACTTGGCAAATTCGATGTAGCGGCCCAAGGCGTCGTCGATGCGCACGGCCTTGCCGATGTGCTCGGCGCTGGGGCGGATCTTTTCCACCTCGCCGGAGAAGACCAGCTCCTCGATGCGGGCCTCGATGCGGTCGTCCAGCTTGTAGCCGTCCGCCCGGAAGAATTTGATGCCGTTGTCGGTGTAGGGGTTGTGGGAGGCGGTGATGACAATGCCGGCGTCGGCGCGCAGGCTGCGGGTGACATAGGCCACGCCGGGCGTGGGCAGCGGGCCGATGAACAGGACATCCACGCCCATGGAAAGAATGCCGGCGGAAATGGCGTTTTCCAGCATGTAGCCGGAGAGGCGCGTGTCCTTGCCCAGGACGATTTTGTGCGTGCCGCGCCCGCGCGCCTGGGACTCCAGGTTTTTAAACACGTGCGCGGCAGCGCGGCCAACCTGCAAGGCGGTTTCGGCGGTGACGGGCTCCACATTGGCGGTGCCGCGGACGCCGTCGGTGCCGAATATTTTCTGCGGTGCGCTCATGGGGACAATAAAGCAGGAATGGCGGCGGAGGGAAAATCAAATTCAAGGCTTGGATGGCGCCACGACCTCCACCTTGGCCGGGGTGACTTTGACGAGCGTGACGCCGCCGGGGACCGCCACGTTCACCGGCTGGAGCGTGGCTTTGGTGGAATCAAATTTTGACAGGTCCACGGTCACGCGGATCTGGTCTTCCTTTAATTCCGACATGATGTCGGACGGGCCGCTGACGGAGACGGAAACCTGGTCGGGATTGACGTGGTACAGGTGCATATCGGCCGCGGTGGCCACAATAAACACGGGCAGGGCGCCGTAGGTGACGGGACTGGCGGTGTTGGCCTCGCCGGCGGCGGAGGGCTCCTCGATGATTTTATGCACGGTGTACCAGATGAACGCGGCCAGCAGCAGGGAAAATAATTTCCAGCCGAAGTCATTGAAAAAAATGGCGCGCAACATGGTGAAACCTCACTTCTTGACCGCCGGGCGCGGCTCGTGTTTGGTGATGACCGCCGGCCCGGCCGGACCGTTGCGCTCCCGGAATTGCGACCGCAGCCATTTGGCAAACCCGTGGGTCTTCTCGGGGCGCAGGATCACGGAGGTCAGGAAGGCGCGCAGCTCTTCCACGGTGACCCCGCGCGTGAGCTGGCCCTTGTAGGCGTAGGAAATCGCGCCGTTCTCCTCGGACACCACCACGATGGCGGCGTCCGTTTCCTCGCTCAGGCCGATCGCGGCGCGATGCCGGGTGCCCAGCGATTTGTTCAGGTCCGACCGCTGGGTCAGGGGGAAAATGCACGCGGCGTAGGCGATGCGGTCGCCTTTCAAGATCACGCCGCCATCATGCACCGCGTTGTTCGGGAAAAAGATGGTTTCCAGCATTTCCGGCGTGGCTTCGCAATCCACCTTGATGCCGGATTCCACGGCCTCCTGCAACTGGATGGACTGCTCGATGGCGATCAGCGCGCCAATTCTCACCTCCGCCAGGCGTTCGCAGGTCTGGATGATGACCTCGATGGCCTCGCGCTGTTCGCTGGTGGTGGCGAAGAGCGGCAGGTTGCCCAGCTCGGCGAGCATGCGGCGGAGCTCCGGCTGGAAAATCACCATGGCGCCCACGGCGATGAACACGGACGCGCTGCCGAGCATCCAGCGCAGGACTTTCAAATCCAGGATCGTGGTGACCAGCGCCAGCGCCAGCAGCACCAGCACGAAGCCGATGACGACGGGCCAGCCGCGGGTGCCGCGCACGAACTTGAAAACGAAATAGATCAGCACCGCGAGGATGAAAATCTCCACCACGGGCTGCCAGCCTTTTTCGAGTTCAGTCCACATTTGACTTTTCCAATATCGCTTCGGCCATCCGCACGGCCTGCACGGTTTCGGCCACGTCGTGCGCGCGCAGGATGTTCACGCCGGATTTCACCGCCAAAATCGCGCAGGCCAGCGACGCTGGCAAGCGCTCCTGCAATTTTGCGCCGGTCAATTTTTCGATGAACGACTTCCGGGACACCCCCAGCAGCAGCGGCCGGCGCCATTTGTTAAAACTTCGCAGGCCGGCCAGCAACTGCAAATTGTGCTCCAGCGTCTTGCCGAATCCGATCCCGGGATCCAGCACCACCTGCTCGGCCGCGATGCCGGATTCGTTCAGCAGGCCGATCAGCTGTTCCGAAAAAAACTCGCCGACCTCGCGGACCACGCTGGTGGAGGCCGGCGGCTGGTGCAGCCCGGCCGGCGGGGCGGGCGCGTGCATGACCACGTAGCCCGCATGAAATTCGGAGACGACCTGCCACAGCTCGCGGTCGCCGCGGCTGGCGCCCACGTCGTTGACGATGCTCGCGCCGGCGGCCAGCGCGGCGCGGGCCACCGCGGGTTTCACCGTGTCGATCGAGAGCGCGACCCGGGTCTGGCGCGCCAGCTGTTCGATCACGGGAACGACGCGGCGCAACTCTTCCGCCTCGGCCACCGGGGCCGCGCCGGGCCGGGTGGATTCGCCGCCGATGTCCAGGATCTCCGCGCCTTGCGCGACCAGTTCCAAGCCGTGCGCCACGGCAGCCCCGGCATCGAAAAATTTTCCGCCGTCGGAAAATGAATCCGGCGTCACATTCACAATGCCCATGACCATGGCGGGCCGCGGGAAGCGAAATTCAATCTGGCGCGCCTGGAAAATCAAACTTTCTTCCGGAAATAGGCAATCGTGTCGGTCAGCCCGTCGGCCAGCGCGACCTTCGGTTCCCACTTGAGCAGCTTGCGGGCCTTGGCAATGTCGGGCTTCCGCTGCTTGGGATCGTCCTGCGGCAGCGGTTTGAACACGATTTTACTTTTGGATTTCGTGGCCCGGATGATCTGCTCGGCGAACTGCACCATGGTCATTTCCGCCGGGTTTCCGATGTTCACCGGCAAATCATAATCGCTCATCATCAGGCGATAGATGCCCTCGATCAAATCCGACACATAGCAGAAGCTGCGCGTCTGCCGGCCATCGCCGAAGACGGTGACGGGCTTGTTTTTCAAGGCCTGGCTGATGAAGGCCGGCACCACGCGGCCGTCGTGGGTCCGCATGCGCGGGCCGTAAGTGTTGAAGATGCGGACAATGCGGGTGGCGACTTTGTGCTCGCGGTGATAGGCCATCGTGATGGCCTCCGCGAACCGCTTGGACTCGTCGTAGCAGCCGCGCGGGCCGATGGTGTTGACGTTGCCCCAGTATTCCTCGGGCTGCGGATGCACCAGCGGGTCGCCGTAAATCTCGGAGGTGGAGGCGATCAGGAAGCGCGCGCGCTTTTCCTTCGCCAGCCCCAGCGCCTTGTGCGTGCCCAGCGACCCCACCTTCAGCGTTTGGATGGGCAGCTCCAGGTAATCCACCGGGCTGGCCGGCGACGCGAAGTGCCAGACGTAATCCACCGGCGAATCGAGAAATATGAACTCGGTCACGTCCTGCTGGATGAACTTGAAATTGGCGCTGCCGCCCAGATGCGCGATGTTGTCCACGCTGCCGGTGACAAAATTGTCAATCCCGATGACCTTGTGGCCGCGCGCCACCAGCAGATCGGTGAGGTGCGACCCCAGAAAGCCGGCGGCGCCGGTGACCACGGAGATGGGTTGTTTAGTTTTCATTTCCTTGGGCGAAGCGTACCGCAAAGCGCCGCGGCGAAGAAATGAAAAAAACAGAATTCAGCATTGCGCCGTTTTTATTTGAGCCCCCGCGCGTCGGCTGCTACAAATCCCGCATGGCCACGCTTCACATGTGATCGGAATGACCGCCGCGGATTTCAAAAAGAAATGGTCGCGCTACCGGGGCAAGGAAGCTTCCGCCTACCAAAGCCACTTTGACGACCTCTGCCGGTTGCTGGGCCAGCCCACGCCCAACGAGGCCGACCCTTCCGGCACGGACTTTTTCTGCTATCAAAAACGCGTCATCAAAGATGGCGAGCTGTTTGACTTGGACGAAACGGACGTTGAGCCGGACGAGCGCGGTTTTGCCGACGTGTGGAAAAAAGGCTGCTTCGGCTGGGAATACAAGGGCAAAAAGAAAAATCTGGATGCAGCCTACAAGCAATTGCTCCGCTACCGCGAATCGTTGCTCAATCCGCCGCTGCTGGTCGTCTGCGATTTCGACCGCTACATCATCCGCACCAATTTCAACGGCCTGGCCCAGGACAAGCACGAATTCACCAACGCCGAAATTGACCGCCCGGAAAATCTGCGGCTGCTCCGCGCGCTGTTCACCGACCCCGATTTCCTGAAACCGCAGCGCACCACGGCCCAGGTGACAGAAACCCTGGCCGCGCAGATCGGCAAGGTGGCGTTGTCCCTGCAAAAGCGCGAAAGCGTGGAATTGGCCGACGCCAAGAGCCGCAAGGAGGTGAACGTGGCCCAGCGGAAAAATCTCCGCATCGCCCGGTTCCTGAATCGCATCGTGTTTTGCCTGTTCGCCGAGGATACCGGCCTGCTGCCCAAGAACCTGTTCACCGACATCCTCAAATCCTCGCTGGCTGACCCGGCGCATTTCGTCGAAGCCACTGAATTGCTGTTCAAGACCATGCGCCAGGGAGGGCTGTTTGGCAAAGATCGCATCCGCCATTTCAACGGGCATCTGTTTGACGATTTCACGGTGTTTCAACTCACCGAGGCCGAGATCAAGGACCTGGCCGAAGCCGCCGAGGCGGACTGGCAATTCATTCAGCCCAGCATCATGGGCACCCTGTTTGAACGCGCCTTGGAGCCTGAGCAACGCTCGCAGCTCGGCGCGCATTACACCGGCGAAGCCGACATCAAAACGCTGGTGGAACCTGTTTTGATGCAGCCATTCCGCCGTGAATGGACCGCACTCAAAGGCGAACTGACCGCATATTACGCCGGCAAAAAGGCCGACAAAGCCGGTTTGGCGGCCGCGCGCCAGCGCCTCGCCGGGTTTCAGGCGAAGCTGGCCGCCGTCACCGTGCTGGATCCCGCGTGCGGCAGCGGCAACTTCCTTTACGTCTCGCTGCAATTGCTGCTGGGACTGGAAAAGGAAGTGCTGGCCTACGCCACCCAACTGGGCCTTGCGTTTGAGCCACAGGTTAACGTCCAGCAGCTCCGCGCCATTGAAATCAATCCCTACGCGTTCGAGCTGGCGCAGGTGTCCGTGCAAATCGGCTATCTGCAATGGCGGCGCGACAACGGCTTTGACAACGACCGCACGCCTGTCTTGCAAAAGCTCGACGGTTTCCAAAACGAGGATGCCCTGCTGGTGTCCCATTTTCACGGCAAAGCCAAAACCTTGAAAGAAGCGCGAGCGGGCGAGCACACGGGTGATGACGCGCTGAAGTTTTATACCGAACGCGAATGGCCGGAGGCCGATGTCATCGTCAGCAATCCGCCGTTTTTGGGCGACAAACTCATGCGCGGCCAATTAGGCAGCTACTATGTCGAACAATTGCGCGGGGTTTACAGCAGCCGAATTCCCGGGCAATCCGATCTGTGCTGCTACTGGTTTGAGAAAGCACGCAAGTTAATTGCAGACAAGAAGTGCAACCGCGCCGGTTTGCTGGCTACGCAGGGAATTCGGGGTGGCGCAAACCGCGAAGTTTTGAAGCGCATCAAGGAAACGGGCGATATTTTCTTCGCTATCAGTGACCGGCAGTGGGTTCTCGATGGAGCAATGGTCCATGTCAGCATGGTCGGTTTTGATTTCGGTGTTGAAGCCGCAAAAACACTTGACGGCCAATCAGTTTCATCAATTGAACCCAATCTCTCAAGGCATGGTGCATTGCCGCAAGCAAAACCGCTTCAGCAAAATGCCGAGACTTGTTTTCTGGGGGTGATGAAAGCGGGTGCGTTTGATCTGGAAGAGGATGCAGTCATTGGAATGCTGTCAGCGCCAAATCCTGTTGCAGTGCCAAACAGCGATGTCTTGCGCCCGCGATTTACAGCAAGAGATATTTTGCAAAGGACCGGCGGCGGATGGATAATTGATTTCGGGTGCGAGACTGACGAACCCGATGCCGCAAAATACCATGAGCCCTTTTCGCATATAGAGGCCTCGGTAAAGACAAAACGCCTCCAGAACAGAAGAAAAAGCCTTTCACAGTGGTGGTGGATCCATGGTGAACCAAGACCAGGAATGCGGCAAGCACTTGCGGAAAAGGCCCGATTCATCATTACACCCGAAGTTTCCAAACACAGAATTTTTGTGTGGCTGGATGCCGTAAATCTGGCCGACCATCAGACCAGAGTTTTTGCAAGAGCTGACGATTTTTCATTCGGTGTTCTGCATTCGCGAATTCATGAGGTTTGGGCGTTGGCACAAGGCACGCAGTTACGTGAAAAGGAATCAGGTTTCCGTTATACACCGACATCCTGCTTTGAAACCTTTCCGTTTCCATTTCCCGATGATTTGGCCGAACCGCTGGACAATCTTGAGGCCAGACTGGACGCCGCGAAGTATTATAAACACATCACTTTGCACGAAGAATCAGCCCCGTATCAAGCCGGTAACCCCGTAAATGGCATTCCTCAATCCGAAGAAGAACATCGCGAAGCCATCGCCGCCGCCGCCAAGGAGTTGAACGAGTTGCGCGAACGCTGGCTCAATCCGCCGGAATGGACGGTGGAAATGATCCTGGAGTTTCCCGGCAGCACCGGCGGCCCGTGGGACCGCTACCTCGATTCCAAAACAGTTGACGCCGAGACCGGCATCGGCACGGTGCGTTATCCGCGCCTGGAACCACGCGACACCGAATGCGCCGTCAAGCTCAAAGACCGCACGCTCACAAAACTCTACAACGAGCGCCCCGCCTGGCTGGACTTGGCCCACAAAAAACTGGACGCCGTCGTCGCCGCAGCCTACGGCTGGCCAGCAGATTTGACGGATGAAGCGATCCTGGAAAAACTGCTTGCCCTGAACTTCGCCCGCGCCGCCGCAGAAGCCAAAGCCACGAATGCGAAAGCACCGAAAGCGCAGCGCGCCAAACACGCGGAAGAGCTTTTATAGATACAAATTATGGGATTGACCATCCACTACCACCTGTCCGCCCCGGCGGGTTGCGATGCCGCGCGGGCGAAGGATCTGGTCCGCCAGATGCGCCGCCGCGCGCAAAACTTCAAGCACCGTGGCCGGGTGGAACGCGTGCTGCCCATCGGCGCCGATCGCGAGGCGCTGCGCTGGGCACTCGATTATCGCGACGTGCCGCATCCATTCAAGCCGGGCAGATTATCGGGCATCGAGATTCCGGCGGAGGCCGGCTGGTTGTTTTTCGTGGAGGTGGGCACGGATTGCGAACCGCTGGCCTTGGGCTTGTGCCATTATCCCAAGACGGTGTTGCTGGGTGGCAAGCGCTACCGCACCCACCGGCCCGGCTGGAGCCTGCACAGCTTTTCCAAGACCCAATACGCCAGCCTTCATGGCTGGGACCATTTCCGGCGCTGCCATTGCGCCGTCGTGGATTTGCTCCACGGGTTCCGCCACCTGGGACTGGAAATCACCATCAACGACGAAGGCGAATATTGGCCGGGCCATTCCCTGTCCGACTTGCGCCGCAACCTGGACGAAATGAACGGCGTGGTGGCCGCCGCCGCCGGCGCGCTCAAAGACTGGGACGAGTCGGAAAACGGTGCCAGCGACGTGGAATCCCCGATTTTCCGCCACCCGCAATTTGAAAGATTGGAAGCTGAAGGCGAGGCAAAACATGGCCCCGCCATTCGGCTCGAAAAGAACCTGTTTTCAGACCACGACCGCGCCTAAAATAAAAATCAGAAATTGGGAAAGCAGAAAGCAGAAGTGGAACGTCGGGTGAGGGCACCCGGCCTGCAACGGCGCGTTTCTGTCTTCTGCTTGCATCCAACGCGGACCCAGATCATGGAATGACGGCCCGGTAATATCTGCGGCTCGAATTGGTCGCGGCCGGATCGCGGAACGTAAGCGTGGAATTGGAGCCGACAAAATTGGTGAGCGTCGCCCAACCCGTCAGGTTGGTGGAAACTTGGATATGTCCATCCAGACCCGATGACAATTCCAAACCGAACACCAGTCCGTTGGTTTTCAGTGGGGCAGTGTTGGTAAATACCAGTTGCAGCTTGAATGTGTTGCTGGAAATCACGCTGACGCTGCCGGTCGGCGAATAGTTGCCGCCCAGGTTCACGGACTGGGCGCTGATGGAGTTGGTGCCGGAATTCAGCTCCAGCGTGGTGGTCCAATTGGTCCAGCCGTTCGTCGTGGCGGCGGCGCTCCAGACGCCGTGGTCCACCTGACACCAGACCTCCGCCACCCCCCAGGTGTCGCTGGAGGTACCCATGATCGTTGCCAGGGCATTCGTCATCTTTTGCAGATTGGTTGGCGCGGTAATGGTGAGCGTGGGCGCGTTCGTTTCCCTAAAGGCAGCCTGCAAAGTCAGGTTGGACTCCATCATGAATTGGAGGTTGGTGCCGGTCTTGACCAGACCGCCAATCCAGTTGGTGGCAATCGTCCAGTTGCTGAACACAAAGCCGGGGAGCGGGGCGGAGGTGATGCTGTAATACCGCCCGATTTGCAGCCACGCATTGCTGTCGTTGGGGGCTACCGTACCCAGTCCGAAGGTGCGGATTTGCAATTGATTGGTCAGCACATAAAACAGAGTTGCCGGGTTGGTGGTGGAGACGTTGCCAGCCAGATCCACAGCGTAAGCCGCGATGAGGTTGGTCCCTGGAATCAAAGTCGTTTGCGCGGTCCAATTGCTCCAGCCATTGGCCGTTGCAGCCGTTCCCCAAGTGCCTGCATTCAAGGAGTAATGCACGGAGGCCACCCCCACATTATCGGCGGCGACGCCTTTTACTGTGAAGGCCGCGTTGCTCACCAGCATCCCGGAGGTCACATTGGTGATCGCCAGCGTCGGCGGCACCAAATCCACCAAAACCGCGAATGCCGCCACGCTGCTGGTGATGCTGCCATAGACGTTGGTGATGAGGACGGAATAGTTGCCCACATTCGTCGAAGCGACGTTCGCAAGAATCAGGGAGGCATTGGTTGCCCCGGGCAGGCCAACGCCCCCAAACATCCATTGATACGCGAGCGGAGTTCCGCCATAAGCGGTCACGGTAAATTCTGGATTGCTGCCATAGAGATTGGTCTGACTTTGCGGCTGTTTGGAAATCCCGGGCGGCAGACCAATGCGGTAAAACACGCCGCCATCATTGATTCCTCCGAAGTAGGTCGTGCCGTAGAAATTGCCATCTTTGCCCAGCGTAAGCCCCCCTTCAGGCTCAGACCCATTGGTGGTGTTAAACGATGCCAGGGTGGTCATGCTGCCGTTCGTCGTCAGCAGAAATACGGACCCGTAACCGTCGCTGCCCCCGAATTGTGTCGTGCCGTATAAATTGCCATCCGGTCCCAAGGTCAACACGCTGACACCGCCCACATCATTGGTGGGGGCCCAAATCGTGGTCAGCTCCCCGCCAGGCGTCAATTGGAACAACACCCCATTATTACTGGGCCCGCCACTCAAGGTCCAGCCGTAGAAGTTGCCATCGGAACCGAGAGCCAGATTCTCATCGGGGCTGGCGCCGTTGGTGGAAGCAAACGCATTTAGTATGTTCAGCGAGCCGTTAGTGGCCAGGCTGAAGACTGCTCCATAACCGCCCAGCGGCGTTATTCCTCCACTGGTAGTCGTGCCGTAAAAGTTGCCGCCAGGCCCCGGCGTCAACCCCGTTGCCGGATTTTCCGCGTAGGTTGGAGCGGCAAACGCTCCCAGTGACGTCAGCAGGGTCAGATTGCCGTTGGTGGTCACTGTAAACAAAGTGCCATGGCCGCTATTACCACCCGATTGAGTGGCGCCATAGAACAGGCCGTTGCTGCCCAGCGTCAAACCTGCCACCGGCGTTTCGCCGTTGGTCTGAGCAAAAAACGCCAGCGTGGTCAGCACCCCGTTGGGCGTCAAGTGAAACACCGTGCCGCAATTATTAGTGGCACCGCCCGGGGTTGTGCCATAGAAATTGCCGTCGGTTCCCATGGCCAACAGACCACATTGCGAGTCATCATAAGGAACCGCGCCGCCGTAGGATCCGTTCGCTCCGTTGAACTCCACCAAGGTGGTCAGCACCCCGTCCGGGGTGATGCGGAAGGCCGTGCCGTCGAAACTGTCGCCTGCCAAAGGACAGATGCCATAGAAATTGCCATCCTCGCCCTGCGCCAAGGCCGCCTGCGGACCTTCTCCAGAAATGAAGTCCGTCAAGGTGGTCAGCACCCCGTTGGTGGTCATGCGAAACACTGTGCCGTTGCCAAAAGCGGCAGGCTCACCTTCCTCGGTTGTGCCGTACAGGGCCCCATCGGGACCAAGCGTCAGCCCTCCCTCTGGCCACAGCCCATTGGTGGTGGCAAACGTTACCATCGTGGTCAGCACCCCATTGGTGGTCACGCGAAACACCGTGCCTGCGTCACCACCCCCACCGCCCTCGGTCGTGCCGTAAAAATTACCATCAGGCCCCAGCGTCAAACCCGCCTCCGGTTGCGCCCCATTGGTAATGCCGAAAGTCGCCAGGGTATTGATGCTTCCGTTGCCGGTGACCCGAAACACCGTGCCACCATAGGTGGAATTCTCACCGTACTCCGTGGTCCCATAGAAATTACCATCGGCCCCCAGCGCCAGCGTGGATGGAGTCTCACCATTGGTGCTGCCAAACGAGGCCAGCGTGGTCAGTTCGCCCTCGGTCGTCAACTCAAACACCGTGCCGAAACCATTCGGGCCGCCGCTGGAGGTCGTGCCGTAAAGAAATCCGCCCGGACCCGGCAGCAATCCCGCCGTGGGATTCGCCCCATTGGTATAGTCGAATTCCACCAAGGTGGTCAGCACCCCATTGGTGGTCAGCCGGAACACGGTGCCATTATTGTTGTTGCCGCCTTCAAGGGTTGTGCCATAAAGGGCCCCATCCGCGCCCAGCGCCAGCCCTCCCTCCGGACGCGAGCCATTGGTGATGGCAAACGATACCAGCGAAGTCAGGATCCCATTGGTGGTCAGTTGGAACACGGTGCCATAAGTGGAAGCACCGCCAAAGTAGGACGTGCCATAAAAATTACCGTCCGCCCCCAAGGTCAAGGGCGCGCTGAAAACAGAGCCATTGGTGATGTCAAACGACGCCATCAGGTTCATCCAGCCGTTGGTGGTCACCCGAAATGCCGTGCCTTGACTGTAAACCCCGCCTGCGTCCGTCAGACCATATAAACTTCCATCTGGAGCCAGACAAAGCCCGGTCTCAGGGTAGCATGGATCGCCCGGGTGAATTGCACCTAATACCTGGATTGGCAAGGTCTGGGCCTGGGCGCCCAGTCCCAGGCCAGCTCCCAACGCCGCGGCCAACAAGATGATGACTGATGATCTTTTCATGGTTGTCTGTCTCTGATTTAATCGAGATTCGTGAATTGGTCCCTAGTCCACGACCAGCCTGAATTGTTTTACAAATTAGTTGCTCTCCACAACTTTACAAGACTTTTTCCAGTCCTTTTTCCCATCCGCCCTCGATTCACCCGCACACAGCGGCGTTTGGAGACAAAGCGGCAGCGCAGCTCGAACGCGTGGTCTGCCGGCGCAAACGCTGGAGTTCAAGCTTTGGCTTGTTCCCCGCCCCGCACGCTGAGATAAAATTGGCGCCAGAGCGCCGCGTGAGGGCACCCGGCCTGCGTAGCGGCGCCTCGGCAGCAGCGCCGCCATCTAAAAACCCCGCTTGTAGGCCGCGGGCCCTCACGCGGCGGGCCCGGGGCGTGAATTATCCGGTTCAGACCACGACCGCGCCTAAAATAAAAATCAGCAATTGGGAAAGCAGAAATCCTCGGGACCGACAAGCCCGCGAACCTCCAGCGGCCGTGTGCCAGTAGCAGCGCTGCGAGTTGGGACAACTCGCGCTCCGGGGCGGCCGCGTGTTTTTGTTTCTGTTTTCTGCTTTCCAAATCTCTGCTTTGGCTTTTGTCTTCTGCTTTGGTTTTCAGCAGCAGGTGAAGCAATACCAGACCGAACTCGTTTTGTCGCCGGCGCTCGTGCAGATATACAGATTAGGCGCGGCGGGGGTGCTGAGGTCGAGATAGGTGCAATAGAGACGATAGTATGCGCCGGCGGCAAGGGTGGCCGGGCCGGGCGCGCCGCTGCCGGTGTATTGCGCGGCGATGAGGCCGGTGGTGTAGCTGGCCCCGCCGCTGGTGGCTTGCTGGTTGACGGTGAGCTGGCCGGTGGTGGCGTCGGAAGTGATCAAGTTGCTCAGCCCTGATTGCACGGCGTCCGGGGCGAGCAAGCCTTGCAGCGACTCCACGGCCAGCCCGGGAACGGTGTTTTCCCCCGGCGCATTGCGCGCCATGTCGGCGCTGCTGTTGGGACTGCCGAAGCCGGTCGCGCGAACGGAACTATCCAGATACAGGCGCCGGTAACGGAAGAATTGGAGCATGGCAGACCAATCTTGCGGCTGCAAATGTTTCGCCGGGCCGACTTCGATGCGGATGTGGCTGTGGCGCAGGTCAATCTCCGTTCCGGAGATTGACATATTTGCCGTGGCCCATGCTGCGTTGCCGCCGCTGAAGTTGAGCACGTTCCAGTGGCCAATGATCTGTTGCAGCGGCTGCGTGGCGCCGCTGCCATTTTTTATGCCCGGATCAATGATTTCGTGCGCGCCGTCATAATCCAAAGCCGCTCGTGAATTATAAATGTTTTGCGCGAGATTGGGCACGGGCGACTCGGCCAGCGCCGTGAGCTGCGAGCCGACGAAGGGCGTCACGCCTGCCGGCGCGTTGGTCAGATGCGCATGCAGGTGCAGCTCGTGCGACGCGCTCTTGCGAATGAGGTTGCCGTTGGTGTCCGTTTCCGCCGGCGTGCTTCCAACCACCTCATATTCGGCAAACTGCACGCTGACTTTGATGTGCGCTTTGATTGCATTGATTTGCGTCGCGCCGTTTTTCATCCAGGCGTGGTACGTGCCGTCCACAATGCGGTTCGGATAATTGGCGAGGTTGACCGGGTTGCCGCTGGCATCCGTCACCAGGGCATCGCCGATGGCGCCGGCGCCAAATCGCACGCGAAAGTCGGCAAGTTTCTCCGTGGCGCCGCCGCGCTGGCTGGCCCACCAGGCGCGCTTGGCGGCGTGGTCCTCCGCCGAACCGGCCGCGAAGCCAGTCTGCGCCGCAGTGACCAACAGCGGCTCGCAGTCGAGTGTCCCGGTTTCCGTGGTGACCGACGCGCCCGTCAAATCAATCGGGCAAACCAGGGCAAACGGCGCCTGGCCCGTGCTGCCGGCGGGATAAACATCGTTCGTCCACGAGGGCGCGGATTTGCCGTTGCAAGTGCCGTTGATTTGGTATTGGAGCACGACCTGCGGCGGAATGAGATCGTAGCGCGGAGTGAAGCCGTAGGACGAATGGTGTTGGCGCCCCAGCGCGTCAACCCCTTTGTAAGGGAGTGTTATTGGACCTGGTGCGGTGCCGGCGGGCGCGCTTAACCCAGCGAGATTGGCTCGCGTGCGCACATTTAAGACGGGCGGGGATTGCGAGCCGTCCACCCAGACTTTGGCGTCGGGAATCGGCTCCAGGCATTTCAGCAGGGCATCCCAGCAAGAGACCGCGCGGCAATGGTAATAGTTGAGGAACCAGCCGGAGTAATCGATCGTGCCGCCGGCGATGGCGATGCCGCAGGCCGCCGCGTAGGCAATGATTTGCTGGATTTGCCACTGGACGGATTGATAGGTATTGGGAACCCATGAATTGATGTCCATAAACAGCACGCATCGACTGACCCAGTCTGGCGATGAGGGCGTGCTCGCGATCTTCCAGAGCTGCTGGAAGGTCGTGTTTTGCATCAGCCAGATTGCGTCTTTGAAAACCAATGTGATGCCCTGGCTTTTGCCGTCCACGTCGGCGGGCTGCGTGGACTGGTAGCCGGTAAAGACATAACCCGCGCCGCCTTCTCCGCCGCCTGGGCTTTGGAAGGTGGACCAGGCGCCGCCGGTAAAGACGCGGTTTTGTTTGATGACGACTTGAGCCTTGAACGGGAAGGGAATTGCGCCTTCCGGTGGGGCCCCAGCCATGCGGAAAGAGATTTCAGTGGGCGAGCGGTCGCGGGTCTTGATGACGGGCCTGGCGGTGAGGCCCCAAGCTGCGGCGCTCTGTTCCACCCCGCCATGCGTGATTGTCCACACTGGGTTCATGGGTCATTCTTTCGTCCTTCGGCATTCGTCATTCATCATTGCGTCAGCCTTGCCCGCCTTGGGTGTTGCGCATGGCGGCATGCTGGCCTTCGAGCTGTTCCAGCCGCCGCAAAAAGACGGCTTGGCCGGCGACGATGGACTCTACGACGGCGATGGTTTGTTGCTGGTGACGGTGCGTTTCAGCGGTCAGGCGGCCAAGGGTTTCATCCAACTTTTCATGGTGGACCCCCTGTCTTTCCAGCACGCGCCGGTTGTGCTCTTCCCACTCGGTCCTGGCCGCCGCGCGGGGAATCTCAGCCGGGACACGCGGCAGCGACGCGGTTCGCTGCAAGTCTTCTGCGCGGCGCGGCTCCATGCGGCTGCGGCCGCCGGCCGCTGGCTCTGGCGGCTCGCCCTCCGGCTGGGAATTTCCCAGCTGCGCCGGACGTGGTTTCTCCCAGGCTTCAACCTGGCCAGCCGGTCCCAAAGCGCACGCCACACCGCCAGCGCTTTGGCCAGAAAACTGTCGTGCGAGCGGAATGTCCTGCCTGTGTTCTTGGTCATCACGCTGGCCGTGCAGGGGAATTTTTTGCGCGCCTCCGGCGGCGTTTTCATCGGCGTGCTCCCGATCCCCGTCGGAACCCCGGCTCGTTTCCGGCCGCTGCTTTGCGGTGTCAATTTGCCGGCCGTCGGAAAGACCCCCTTCGCCGGCGCGCGCCAGTGCCGCCCGCATTTTTCCCAGCGACACCGCGGCAGCCTCGAGCGCCTGCCTCAAGCTCATGACGCCTTCCTTGAAGTCGTGATCGACTTGTTTCGCGGATTTTTCCATCCCGGCATTTGCTTCCGGGCGCTGGCCCTGGATCTGTTGCGTGGCCATACCCGACGGAATCGCCGGCCCCGGCGGACCGGGAAGCGCTGCAGCGGTCGATTGCCCAAGGTCCGGCACATGATCGCCCGTTTGGTCCGGGCACCGGCCCGTGAAGGCTTCCCCAGTATCGTCGGCGGCAGTTTTGCTTGATTGGTATGACCTATCCATAACGCAGTAATACGCATTATCACCGGCGGCGAAGGGTGATGCGACCGGGCGGGGAGAGTGGCGGCGTGGGCGGAAAGTCATTCGTGTCAAAAATTACCGGTGCGCTGAATCCGCTGGTCTGGTTGCCGCTGGACGAGGTGCAGAAGATCCGCACCGGATTGGGCCACTGGCTGTTCGGGATATCAATGTTGGTTTCGCCAGCCGCGCACTGGCCGAACCAGGCAGGCTGATTGGTGGCCGGCCCGGTGGTGGTCTGCCACCAGGCGTCATAGTGGATCACGCCGGCGGGGGAAGCGTTCGTGGGGGCGGTGAAAGCGAGGTAAAAACTGGTTTGGCAAAATGCGGAAAACGGCAGCCAAGGCAGGAATTGGAAAAGCAGAAAGCGGAAACCGATCAGCCGCCAGCGCCGCAGTGAGGTTGAGGAGGAGGAAGATGAGGATGACTTCATTTTCGTGTGGTTTGTGTATTACGTGGTTTGACCCGCCTTCGCCGCCGCGGCCGCGGCCGCGGCAACGGCGGGCTAAAATGGTGATGTATCGGTGATGAGCCCGCCGTTAAACGTGTAATCAAAGGCTGGGGCCGAGCCAAGCCAGTCGGCCAGGCGGATTCCTTCCACCGCGCAATTGAGGAGATACAGCGTCGTGTTGGTCGTGACGCCAACCAGCGAGATTCGCAATGTGCCAGTGGTGGGAAACTGCGCCGGCTGGTTGAGCGCGAAGACCAGCGCGCCCTCGGGGTCGGGGAAAGCCATGCTGGTGAAATCCACATTGCGGCGCACTTTCAGGGAGAGCGTATTCCGCCAATTGGCAAAGTCCTGCGCCAGCGCGGCCGTGCTGCTGCCGAGCGAGGTGGCGAGCAGCTCCTCGCTGATGCTCCGCCGGTGGTTGAATTTCACGTCCAGTTCCGTGAGCGCGCGGGACGTGTTGCACAATGCGAGGCCGGCGCTCCAGGCGGAGCTGCCGTCAGGCGCGTAGGTGAGAGTTAACATAATGACGAATGACGAACGACGAATGACGAAGCAATGCCAAAGGTCAAATGACGAATCGATGACAAATTCCGAATGACCAAAAGGCCGACGAGGTTCTTTTCATCATTTGTCATTGGGTGTTTTTTCGTCATTGGGCCTTGGTCATTCGTCATTTCGCTACGCAATGGCATTGGTGAAGTATGCCCCGCGCACGCCGCTGGTAATGGAGGGCAACGCTTCCCAGGCGACTTCGCCTTCCCGCAATTGCTCGACGCCGTTTTGAATTTTCGACTTCACCAACTGGCCGAGCGGGAAAGCGAGATAGACTTTGCCGTCCGCGCCGGTGAGCGTGACGCTGAACGCCTTGGCGGCCCCGCTGCTGCCGCGGCCGGCGCCCGTGCCCTGGATTTGCAGTTGCGTGTCAATCATGGACCGGGTCACGCCGATGGGGATGCCGCGCAAAATGCCGCCCACGGATTTGATGCGCTTGTTGAACAGGCCGTGCGCCGCGACATTGTCGTCCACGTACTCGGCTTGTGGCTCAAAGACCAGGCCGTCGTAGAAGTCGAGACCGGCCCAGCCGGTGACCGCGCCCCAGGTGAGCGTGTAGTCTTGCAGGACGACGCTCGCGGCGGCAAAGCTGGGGTCGGCGAACGTGCCGCCCGTGTTCGCAAACGTGCGGAGCGAATTGGCGGTGGCCCAGGGATTCACCGCGCCGCTGGTGTGCCCGCGCAAACCGAGCAGCTTTAGTTGACCTACCAGCGTTTTTACCGGCGAAAATATCATCTGGGGCATTTGGACCACGGCGGCGGCGGCGTGCGTGTCCAGCGAGCTGTCATTGCCATGGACGACGGCGGGAATATCGGTGTCGCTGAAGATGCCGGCGCCGATGGCAGGATTGCCATAAGGCCACAGCACGGCGGCGATCGCCGCGGTCATGCGGCCGTCCGGCGTGAGGCTGATTTCGTCGTAGGCCTCCTGGTCGCGGTTGTCAATTTTGCCGAGCCCGGCGGCGCCCACGGCTTCCTGCCTATAGACCAGGTCGGTGTCAATGGTGGTGCCTTCCTTGGAATAGATGGAGATGCCGTTGAAGGCCAATCTTCCGGGAATTCTGTTTAGTGAGCTTCGTTGCATGAGGTTTTATTGGGTTGCGTGTTTTTGGTTGAGCGGCGTGGATAATGACGAATGACGAATGACGAAAGAAATCCCAAGCCCGAACACTTAAAGGGGCGCGCGGGCCTGGTTTCGTCATTTGTCATAGGTGCTTCGCTCGTCATTTGGCATTGGTCATTCGTCATTCATTCGTCATTGTTTACTGCCAGAAATTCGCGGCCGCCGTGTCGCTGCCGGTTTTGCCAGTGGCAAAGGCGCGGCAGCGAAAGAGGCAGGGCTGGGTGATCGCTACGGGCGCAGTGTGGGCGGTGGCGGCGGCGTTGCCGGCGTAGGGATGCGAGCCGTCCGTCGTATAGTATATGGCGTCGGGGGCGGTGATGGTGACCAGGCCGCCGGCCGGGGTGGTGAGTTGATAGCTGTTGGGCTGGAAACTCGCAGGCAGGATGCCCGCGCCGCTAACGGCGATCTGCGGCCGATTGACGCGGGCGAACGGGCGGAAATCGGCTTCGGCGGCCGTGAATTTCACCAGGCCCAGGCGCAGGCTCTTTTGCTGGTCATCGGTAAACTCGGAAATGACCGGCTTGGCGGGAACCAGGCTTTGGGTCAGTCCCACCGGCGTGTATAGTTTCAAGATCTTCTCCGTCTGCGCCGCGTATATGCGAATCGGCGTCTGCGTGCCTGTTGCCGCTTGATTGAGGATCACGTTTTCCACCCACTGAATGCGGATCGTCAACTTGAGCGGACCGCCGGGCAGCGACGGATTGTCATCCTCCGCCTGCTCGATGGGCAACACGAGGAAGCCCACACCGCTCCTGCCGTCCAAGCCCTGGCCGACGATTTGGGCGAGTTTTTGGCTGACCACCGAGGCAATTTCGCCTGGCTCCGACAACACCCCAAGGCGTGTGCCCAAAAAATCATCGGCCTGGATGGCGCCGAGAATATCGCGCTGAATGAGGGGCCAAAGGTCTTGGTATTTCATAAGCGTCATCCCTCTTGCGTCTGGCGAGTGAATTCACGCGGGCGGCCGCGGCCAAATCGGGGCTGTGCCAGCGCCTGCACCGGATTGGCCGGGATGGGATTATCCGGCGGTTCCACCACGTCGCGGCCGTCGGCGATGCGGTCCAGTTGCATTTCGCGCTGCTGCAAGAACCATCGTTCGTCGTCCGTCAACGCCAGTTCCAGCGCGTTCTTCAGCCGGCAATAAATGAGGTCAATGCCCAGGGGCTTGAGCCCGGCGGGAATGGCGGCGGGATTTTGGTCGAGCTGATTGCACTTGGACACGCGCCGGCGAATTTCCAGCGTCACATCGGCAATGCAGCCCGTGGTGCGATCTGTCTGGCCGGCCCCGAGCGAGACGCTGTCGGCGGCGTCAATGAGCGCGGCCACCTTGGAGTTGTACAGGTCCGCCTTGGTGATGGAAATCCAGTTGCTCATAAGGGCAAAGTACAAATTGGGAAAGTGGAGCGCAGAAATCCAGGGGGGCGCTCCGCGTGGAATCCCGTTTCTACTTTCCGCTTTTTGCTTTCTGTTTTCATTTGCGGTGTTTGGAGTGCGAAGTTGGCGGAACCTCCCCCACTCCGCACTCCGCACTCCCCATTTGGCATTACGGCCGGGTGTCCATTTGCAGCCAGACGTTGCTGATGGTCACGCTGCCAGCCGCCGCTGGATTCACATTGACCGCCGCGTTGGTGATGCCCAACAACACGAGGCAGTCCGCCGGCCCCACCGTGTAGCTGGGCAGGACGCCCCAATCCACGACCGGGGTTGTGCCATTGGCCGTGCTGGTGATGGTGAACGGCCGGGTGGTGCTGAGCTGGCCATTGACGCCGTGGATTTGCACGCCGAACTGGAAACCCACGGTTCCCGTGTTCGTCGCGCTGCCGCCGGCGAACGCCATGCCAATGCCCAGGTTCTTCCCCTGCCAGATGCGATTAGTGGCGTATTGTCCCGCCGCCAGGTTGCTGATCGCCGTCTGGCAGACCACCGGCGCGGTGATCAGGTTGGAACTGTAGGTGTCGGTGAGCTGGCCAAGTGCGGGAGCCATCGAGGCGCCGAGGCACAGAGCGGTTGCGCAAACGACCGTGGCTGTGGACGAGAGTCCACGGCTGCTTTGATGGAGGACTTTTTGAAACAGTTTTTTCATGATCTTGAGTGTTAAACGTTGTTTTTTGAAGGTTGGATTTTTTTAGTTAGCCGTGGGCTCAGCCGAACCTCGGCTTGGCCTCCACGGCCACAAGGTCAGTTGACGTTGATGCGGCGGATGGAGAGCGAACTGGTGCTCTTGATGTCGCGGCTCCAATCCACCAGGTGGCCGCGCCAGAGATGG